>OLOM01000160.1_pt1 | contig 51666 bp, 48 predicted proteins | sample 1672531 | NCBI WGS metagenome assembly OLOM01 (sample SAMEA3136696, study PRJEB25190) | human gut metagenome | reverse complement strand
TGGGTTAGACCCACAATTAGGGGCTAACCCTGTAACTTAACTAAATGACATTGGGGAGTGAACAGTAACTTCTTTTTTACTTTGCATGCCGGAATCAATGGAAACAGTTGACCGTAAAGAGATCATTTGGCATAATAGATATATGAATACTTGTTCATATGAAAGGGGTAACTATGAAAAAGACAGAAGTAGAATGTTGTGATACATTTTGTATACACGAAGAACTTGTACATAAGGCAGAGGGGCATATACCGGATGAAGAGGTTTTGAAGGATCTTGCTGATTTTTTCAAGGTATTTGCAGATACCACGCGGATCCGGATTTTATGTGTTCTTTTTCAGTCTGAGATGTGTGTTTGTGATCTGGCGGAAGTTCTTGGAATGACGCAGTCCGCGATTTCCCATCAGCTCCGGATGCTCAAGCAGATGAAGCTTGTGAAGAACAGACGGGAAGGAAAAACGGTGTTCTATTCCCTTGCTGATGATCATATCCAGACCATCATGAACCAGGGAATGGAGCATATTCTGGAATAACAGATGATATATCAATATAGAAGGAAGGAAACGATAACAGTGACAGCAGGAAGAAAGAAAAAGGTAATCATAGGGATCCTTGTAGCACTTTGTATGACAGTAACGGGATGTGCTGGTTCTGTAAAAAAAGGAACGAAGTATCTGGAAGAAAAAGACTATAAAAATGCAGAGGTGGAATTCCAGGATGCGGTAGACAAAAAGAAGAATCTGGGAGAGGCTTATCGCGGACTCGGACTCTGCTACTGGGAACAGAAAAAGTATGAAAAGGCAGAGAAGGCGTTGGAAAAAGCATTGAAGAATGGAACGGAAGAGACAGCAACTCTTTATAATATTCTGGGAATCTGCGATCTGGAACTGGATAAACCGGAAAAGGCAGTGTATTATTTCGAAAATGGGCAGGAGCTTTCAGGCGCAGGAAAAGAGCTGCTAAAAGAAATGGCATATAATCTGGTAGTTGCCTATGAAAAAGCAGGGGATTACCAGTCTGCAAAAGAGAAGCTGGACAGTTATCTGAAAGCAAATCCAGATGACAAAAAAGCGCTGAAAGAGCAGGAATTTTTAAATACACAGATTTCGGAAGGAGATCAGCAGTAGAGCGGATCGGATGAGCAGATCTGATCCGGGACGGAAAGAAATCTGGCAGGGGAGAATAATATGGCACTTTATGAAATAAAAGAAGAAAAGGAAAGGGTAATTCTGGTCGGTGTCAGTACAAGGGAGAACGATGACACGGAAGATTCTCTGGATGAGTTAAAGGATCTGGTGAAGACCGCAGGTGCGGAAGCGGTCGGACGGGTAATCCAGAAAAGAGAGCTTGTCCATCCGGGAACTTATGTCGGAAAAGGCAAGATTGAGGAAATCCGGGAGCTTTTGTGGGAGCTTGACGCAACCGGGATCGTCTGTGATGATGAGCTGTCTCCGGCACAGATGAACAATCTGACGGATATTCTGGATGTGAAGGTAATGGACCGGACGATGGTCATTCTGGATATTTTTGCAGGACGGGCTTCTACAAGTGAAGGAAAGATCCAGGTAGAACTGGCACAGCTTAAGTACCGGCAGTCACAGCTTACTGGGGCAGGAAGGGCGATGTCACGTCTGGGAGGTGGAATCGGAACCAGAGGACCGGGAGAAAAGAAGCTGGAGATGGACCGGAGACTCATCAAGAACCGGATCGCACAGCTGAACCGTGAACTCAGGGAGGTGAAGAGACACCGGGAACTGACACGCGAACAGCGGACGAAGAACCGGATCCCGGTCGTGGCAATTGTCGGTTATACCAATGCCGGAAAGTCCACGCTTCTCAACACACTGACCGGAGCCGGTGTGCTGCAGGAGGATCAGCTTTTTGCAACTCTTGATCCGACGACAAGAAGCCGGAAGCTGCCAAGTGGGCAGGAGATTCTTCTGACAGATACGGTAGGCTTTATCCGGAAGTTGCCTCATCATCTGATCGATGCATTTAAAAGTACGCTGGAAGAAGCGAAGTATGCGGATCTGATCCTGCATGTAGTCGATGCATCCAATCCACAGATGGATGAGCAGATGTATGTGGTGTATGAGACACTGCAGCGTCTGGAGGCAATGGACAAACCGGTGGTCACGGCATTTAACAAGATGGACAGGATCGGGGAAAGCCTGACGGTACGTGACTTTAAGGCAGACCGGATCGTACAGGTGTCTGCAAAGACCGGAGAAGGTCTGGAGGCGCTTCTTCAGGCAATAGAAGAGATCCTGCGGGAGCAGAAAATTTATATCGAACGAGTTTATTCCTATCAGGAATCCGGGAAAATCCAGCTCATCCGGAAGTATGGAGAACTGCTGGAGGAAGAATACAAAGAAGATGGAATCCATGTATCTGCATACGTGCCGAAAGAGCTTGACGGGAGGGTATAACAGATGGCTTTACAGTTTATTTTTGGAAATCCGGGTTCGGGCAAGTCACATTATCTATATGAACATATCATTCGGGAATCAATGAAACATCCTGATATTAATTATATTATTCTGGTGCCGGAACAGTTCACGATGCAGACGCAGAAGGAACTGGTCCTGCGGCATCCGAGACATGGAATTATGAACATAGACGTGCTGAGTTTTGCACGTCTTGCTTTTCGTGTTCTGGAAGAAACAGGGAATGGAAGCAGGGAGATTCTGGATGATGAAGGAAAGAATCTGATTCTCAGGCGACTCGCGGGGAAAAAAGAAGATTCGCTAAAGGTTTTAAAAGGAAATATCAAAAAGCCAGGTTACATCAGTGAGGTGAAATCCGTTATTTCCGAGCTGACGCAGTACAACATTTCCCCGGATGGCATGGATGATATGATCACGGAGGCAGATGAGTCTTCGTATCTTGCCTGGAAATTGAAGGATATCCAGGTGATGTATCAGGCATTTGAAGAATATCTTGCAGATAAATATATTACAAAAGAAGAAATTCTGGACATTCTCTGCAATGTGATGGACAAATCGAGAATGCTGAAGGACAGTGTGATCGCGCTGGATGGGTTTACCGGATTTACGCCGCTTCAGAACAAGGTACTGGGGGAAATGCTGCATCATTGTCAGAAGGTGATGATTACTGTCACGATGGATAAGAGGGAAGATCCTTACGTGATGAAAGACAAGTATCAGCTGTTTGCGCTGAGTAAGCAGATGGTGACGTCTCTTGTGAAGATTGCAGGGGAGGAAAAGGTGCTGGTCGAAGAGCCGGTCTGTCTGTACCAGGAGCCGGTCTGGCGTTTTAGAAATGCGCCGGCACTTGCATTTCTGGAGAAGGAACTGTTCCGTTACAGTGGCAGGACTTACAGGGAAAAGCAGTCAAATGTGCGGGTTTATGCAGCGGCAAATCCCAGGATGGAAGTAGAATGCGCTGCCCAGAGGATACGTTTTTTAATTCGTAAGAAAGAATATCGTTACCGGGAGATCGCGGTGATCGCAAGTGACATGAATCTCTATGCGGATGAGATCGAGAAGACTTTCCGGGAGTATGAGATTCCGGTTTTCATGGATTATAAGCGGAATGTACTTTTAAATTCATTTGTGGAGTATATCCGGAGTCTTCTTGCGATGGCAGAACAGAATTTTTCTGCAGAAAGTGTGTTCCGTTTCTTAAGAACGGATCTGGTCGGATTTACCGGTGAGGAATTGGATCTTCTGGAAAATTATGTACTTGCGCTGGGCATCCGTGGTTACAAAAAATGGCAGGAAAAATGGATCCGCAGAGCGAAGGATACGACCGAGGAAGAGTTGGAGGTACTGAATCATCTCCGGGTATGCTTTGTGGAAAAAACAGAAGAGCTGGTGTTTGTCTTAAAGCAGCGTCAGAAGACAGTGCGGGATGTGACGCTTGCAATCTGTGAATTTCTGGAAAAAGAAGAAATCCAGAAGCAGGTAAAAGTATTGGAGAATCAATTTACAGAAGCAGGAGAGCTTGCACTTGCAAAAGAATATGCACAGATCTATCGTGTGGTGATGGAGCTGTTTGACAAGTTTGTAAGTCTTCTTGGAGATGAGCGGATTGCGCTCAAAGAGTACAGGGAGCTTCTGGATGCCGGAATGGAAGAGGCAAGGATCGGTGTAATTCCGCCAAGTCTGGATGAAGTGATGGCAGGAGATATTGAGCGAACGAGACTGAAAGATATCCGGGCGCTGATCCTTCTGGGAGTCAATGATTCTCTGATTCCGGGAAATGCATCCGCAGGTGGACTGATTTCAGACAGAGACCGGGAGCGTTTTGAAGAAAGAGGAATTGCGCTTGCACCGGGAACAAGAGAAAAAAGTTACATCCAGAAATTTTATCTGTATCTGCACATGACAAAGCCGACGGAAGAATTGATGCTGACCTACAGTAAAGTATCGGCCGATGGAAAGAGCAGGAGGGCGGCATATCTGATCGGGGATCTGAAGCGGATGTATACAAAGCTTCCTGTATTTAATATGGATCAGTATGGGATGGAGACAAAAGAAATGCTTCCACAGACCGGGATCGGGTCATTGATCGAAGGATTACAGAACCCGAAAAAGATGGAGGAAGGCAGCTGGCAGGAGCTGTACCGTTGGTATTGTGCGCAGGAGGACTGGAACGAAAAGGTGCACGATCTGGCAAGGATCAGCAGATACCGCAGGCCGGAGGACAATCTGACTTTGCAGACCGCACGGAAGCTTTATGGAGACTGGGCACCAAGCATTTCAAGACTGGAGAAATTTGCTGCCTGTGCCTGTGCGCATTTTCTGACCTATGGACTTCGCCTTAAGGAGAGAGAGGTCTATGAATTTGCTGCTCTTGATTTTGGAAATATTTTTCATAAAGCACTGGAAAAATATGCCCGACGGGTAGAACGGGAAGGCCTGGAATGGACTGAGGTTACAAAGGAGCAGCAGGAACAGTTTGCGTCGGAAAGCGTGGATGAGAGTATCGTAGATTACAGCAATACCGTAATCTACAGCAGTGCGCGGAACGCGTATATCGTGCCACGTATGAAACGTATGATGAACCGGACGGTCTGGGCGATGACAAAGCAGCTTCGGAAGGGAAGCTTTAAACCGGAGGGCTGTGAGGTAAGCTTTGGAAGCGGAAAGATTGACAGGATCGATACATGTGAGACGGAAGATCAGGTCTATGTGAAGATCCTGGATTATAAAACCGGGGCAAAGAGTTTTGATATGGCAGCTTTTTATCATGGTCTGCAGATGCAGCTGGTGGTGTATATGGAAGAAGCGGTCCGGCTGGAGGAAAGAAAACATCCGGGTAAAAAGATTGTGCCGGCAGGCATTTTCTACTATCGGATGAAGGATCCGATCGTCGGGAAAGAGCTGGATGAAGAAAAACTGGAAGAGGCAATTTTAAAGGAGCTTCGGCTGGATGGAATCATCCGTCAGGAGGATGCCGTGATTCAGAGACTGGATGCGGATTTTTCGGGTAATTCGCTTGTGATTCCGGCAGGAAAGACGAAAAACGGCTATTCAAAAGCATCCAAAATGCTCCTGCCGGAAGAATTTGATGCAGTGCTGACTTATGCACAGAAAAGGCGGACTGATCTTCAGGGAGCAATGTACCGTGGAAAGGCGGAGGCACTGCCGTATGAGATGGGTACACAAAATGGCTGTACGTATTGCCCATACCGGGATATCTGCGGATTTGATGAGCAGATCGAAGGATATGAATACCGGAAGCTTGAGAAGCTTCCGAAGGAAATTGTAATGGAGAAAATTATGGCGAAGCTGGAAGAGGAGAAGCAGACATGGGAGTAAAATGGACCGAAGAACAGCAGCAGGTGATCGACCTGCGCGATCATAATATTCTGGTGTCAGCAGCCGCTGGTTCCGGGAAAACTGCTGTTCTGGTGGAGCGGATTATTGCGAGGCTGACAAGGGATGCAAATCCGGTGGATGTCGACCATATGCTGATCGTGACCTACACTGAGGCGGCGGCGGCTGAGATGAAAGAAAGAATCGGTGTTGCGATTGAGAAGGAGCTGGAGGAGGATCCGTCAAGTGAACATCTGAAGCGGCAGTCTGCCCTGATCCATACAGCAAAGATTACAACGATCCACAGCTTCTGCCTGTCTGTGATCCGGGAGTATTTTCACACGATCGATCTGGATCCGGGATTCCGTATTGCGGAAGAAGGAGAATTAAAGCTTTTGAAGCAGGACGTGATGAAAGAGCTTCTGGAAGCAAAATATGAAGAAGGAAACGAGGATTTCTTGCGTTTTGTGGAGACTTTTGCAACCGGAAGGGAAGATCTGCAGGTGGAAGAAATCATCAGCAGACTGTATGAATTTGCCGGAAGTTATCCGGATCCGGAGGAGTGGCTGGATGACTGTGCAAGGATGTACGAAGAGAGCGGGGAAAAAGCCATTTATATTGAAAAGGTGATGGAGTATATCCGGAGAACAGTTGCGGATATGCAGATGCTGATGGAAAAAGCGGACCAGATCTGCATGGAACCGGACGGACCGTATATGTATGGAGAAATGCTGGAAGCGGATCAGAAAGTTCTGAGAAAGCTTTTTGCGGCAAAGAGCTATGAAGAAATGTATGAGGCACTGAAAGAAAAGCCGGCATGGAAAACTCTGTCCAGAAAGAAAGATGACGCAGTAGATCCGACAAAAAGAGAGCAGGTAAGAGCCTATCGGGATACCTGGAAGAAACTTATCGATGACATTCGAAACAATTATTTTTTCCAGCCGCCATCTGAGATGGAAGCAGACCGGAAAATCTGCATTCCGGTGATGCATGAGCTGGTCAGTCTGGTAAAAGAATACCAGAGGGTACTTGCAGCTAAGAAGGCAGAAAAAAATCTGATCGATTTCCGGGATATGGAACAGTTTGCCTTGCAGATCCTGACAAGAAAAGAAAACGGAAAAAGAGTGCCTTCTGAGGTGGCCAAGGAGTATCAGAATACATTTGAGGAAGTAATGATCGATGAATATCAGGACAGTAACCTGATCCAGGAGGCGATCCTGACCAGTGTGTCCCGGATCAGCAGAGGGGAAAATAATCTCTTCATGGTAGGAGATGTGAAGCAGAGTATTTACCGTTTCCGCTTGTCAAGGCCGGAGCTTTTCATGGAAAAATTCAATACCTACAGTCTGACGGACGGAGGAAACAGGCGAATCGATCTGCACAAAAATTTCCGAAGCCGGGCAGAAGTGCTGGATGCGGTAAACTTCATTTTCCGACAGATCATGACCGAAGAGCTTGGAAGGATCACATACGATGAGAATGCTGCACTTTATGTGGGAGCTTCTTACCCGGAATCCGAAAAGAATGAGACAGAAATTCTTCTTCTGGATACAAAAAGTGAGGAAGAGGATACCGGGCTTTCTGTGCGAAGCGGAAGCCAGACGGCAAAAGAGCTGGAAGTCCGTCTGATCGCACAAAGAATCGGAGAGCTGATGGAAAATCAGCAGATTGTAGATAAAGAAACGGGAATGTTGCGACCGATACGCTATCAGGATATTGTAATCCTGACAAGAAGCCCTGCAGGGTGGACCGATACTGTTACACGAATTTTGCAGGATGAGGGAATACCGGTTCTGGCTGAATCGGCAGATGGGTATTTTGAAACTCTGGAAATTGGATGGATGATGGACTATCTGCGTGTACTTGACAATTTTCGTCAGGACATTCCACTCGTTGCAGTGCTGAAATCCCCGTTTGGAAGAATGACAAATGAAGAACTGGCACAGATCAGAGAATTGAATGCAGAAGTACCATTTTATCAGAATGTGCTGGAAACAGCGGATCCGGAAAAAAAGACAGATCTTCCGGCGGGCATTCTGAAAAAAGTGCGCGATGTATTTGGATGGCTCTTTTATTTCCGGGAGAGGATACCGTACACGGCAATCCATGATCTCCTGTGGGAGATCATGAAAAAGACAGGATACCGGGATTATATCGCGGCAATGCCAGGAGGAAAAGGAAGGCGCGCGAATCTTGATATGCTGATCACCAGGGCAAAGGCATTTGAGGCAACCAGCTATAAGGGACTGTATCATTTTGTCCGTTATATTGATCAGCTCAAGAAATATAATGTAGACTTTGGGGAAGCCGGGCTTTACGATGAGCAGACGGATGCAGTTCGTCTGATGAGTATCCATAAGAGTAAAGGACTGGAATTCCCGGTTGTGATCGTGACCGGAATGGGAAAGAGGTTCAACATTCAGGATACCACGGCAAGCGTTGTGATCCATCCGGATCTGGGGCTTGGAATCGATGCGATCGATCTGGAGCGGCGAACCAAATCTCCGACACTATTAAAGAAAGTTATTCAAAATGAAATCGGTCTGGAAAATCTTGGTGAGGAGCTTCGTGTGCTTTATGTAGCGCTTACACGTGCAAAGGAAAAGCTGATTCTTACCGGAACGGTTCCACATGCGGCAGACAAGCTGGAAGCCTGTCAGCTGGAACAGGAAAACAGTCAGAAAGAAACACTGGACTTTACAAAACTTGCACGTGCAACGTCTTATTATGACTGGATCCTTCCGGCGGCAGTGCGTAAAACAGAAGAAGTTCCAATCGAATTAAAAGTGATTGGTGTTGATACGCTTGTAGAAGGTGAAGTGGATAAGGAAGCAGCAGATTATCTGGAAAGAGAGGTGTTCCTTGAAAAAATAGAAGCAGAAGAACATCCGATGGCTGTGACGGATGAACGTTTTCGGGCAAAAATCGAGAAAGCATTTTCCTACAGATATCCGTATCAGGGTGAAGATCAGATGAAAATGAAGTACACCGTGTCAGAGCTGAAAAAATATGCGGCAACTTCGGAAGAAGATGGAGAAATACTGATTCCGGAAGAGGAGATTGTTCCAATCCTTCCGAATTTTATGAAAGAGGAAGAAGAGGTAAAAGGAGCAACAAAAGGAACAGCTTATCATAAAGTAATGGAGCTTCTTGATTTTTCGAAAATATATACGATGGATTTACTGCGGGAAAACATAGAGAATCTGAAAAACGAAGGATACCTGGATGCGGGAACAGCCGGGTGTATTCAAAAAAAAGAAATTATGGAGTTTCTTAATACGAATGTGGGAAAAAGAATGCAAAATGCAGCCAGGGCAAAAACACTTTACCGCGAGCAGCCGTTTGTTCTCGGTGTAGATGCAAAAGAATTTTATCCGGATCAGAAAAAGGGTGAAATGGTACTGATCCAGGGAATTATTGATGCTTACTTTGAAGAAGACGGAGAAATCATCGTACTCGATTATAAAACCGACCGTGTACAAACCGAAGCCGAACTAAAAGACCGCTACCGGGAACAGCTCCGCCTTTACACCAAAGCCCTTGAACAGATCATCCGGAAAAAAGTAAAAGAACAGATCATCTACTCCTTCACCCTTCGCAAAGAAATCCACCTGGAGGACTACAAAAATGATTAAAATAATACTCCTTGCATACCTGCTATTGATCAACATCATCACCTACTTCACCTACGCCGCCGATAAAACCAAAGCCCGCCAGAACAAATGGCGAATCCCCGAACGCACCCTCATCCTCCTGGCCCTTCTGGGCGGCTCCCCAGCCGCCCTCCTCGCCATGAAACACTACCACCACAAAACCCGCCACCTGAAATTCAAATTAGGAATCCCTATTATTCTAATCATTCAAATAATAATCACATTTTTTCTTTACCCCCATATTTAAAATATTTGATCCCCCAGCACAGTCGCCTTACAGGCGCTGTGTGTCCCCTTTTCACAATCCTTCAAATTTCGCCCCAGCATCAGCCCTGGCAGCCCACCCAAGCGGATGGTTGGTCATTCGATAACCTTGAGCGGCTTGCAGATAGAAATAAAGTCCACCACTTCCCTTGAGGGGCAATGGAGATGAGACTCAAACATTGTGGAAGCCATTGCTGACACAATGTTCGCATTCAGAGGCTCATCGGAATGTCTTCGCCCCGTGGGAAGCGGTGGACTTTATTTCTATCCGCAAGCTGTCACAACCTCCCTCCCACCATCCGTCTCCCACCCATTTCTTTAGGAAATCTTCAGAAAGTCTTATGCAATATTATATTGACTCACTATATTATATAACGTATAATATGCTTAACAAAACAATATAACAAACAATAAAAGGATGTGAATCATATGGTATTTAACACCGGAGCTGCCCTCCTTGATGCGATCGTGCTTGCTGTTGTATCGCGGGAGCAGGAAGGAACCTATGGATATAAGATTACCCAGGATGTCCGGAAAGTTCTGAATGTATCAGAGTCAACAATGTATCCGGTACTGAGAAGACTTCAGAAAGATGAATGTCTGGAGGTCTATGATATGCAGTTTGACGGAAGAAACCGCAGATACTATAAAGTTACAGAAAAAGGAATGGCACAGCTTAATTTATATAAAGTCGAATGGAAGAACTACACAAGGAAGATTACAGAGATGTTCGAGGGAGGTGCAGCCGAATGAACCGTACAGAGTATATGAGGGAATTAGATGCACTGCTTCATGGAATTTCGAAAGAAGAAAGAGAAGAAGCAATGCAGTATTACAATGATTATTTTGATGATGCCGGAAGCGAGAATGAAGAAAAAGTAATCGAAGAGCTGGGAAGTCCTGCAAAGCTTGCAGAAACGATCTGTGCCGGGATAAATGGCAATACCGATGAGGCGGAAAGTTATGGAGAGTACGGAGAGCGAGGATATCAGGACAGACGTTTTGACAGCAGTGAGTACCCGGCAGGAAGAGATGACTATTATAAAGACAGCTATTCGGAGACATGTGGAGAAAGCCAGTCACAGAATGACAGGAATCCATTTTCAGAAAGACAGTATTCTTATACAGCCAATTCTAATCAGGGATATACATATGCGGGAAATCAGGGATATGGTGCGGGTCAGACGACAGAAATGCCACGGAAGAAATCCAGTGCCGGCAAGATCATTTTGATCATCTGTATCCTTTTGATTGGGCTTCCAATTGTAGTTCCGACAGCACTTGGTCTTCTTTTGGCGGCATTTGGAGTTCTGGTCGTACTTGCAATATCAGCAATAGCGATCTGGGTGGCAGCAGTTGCAACCGCAGCCGTAGGGATTCTGTTGGGGATTCACGGATTTGGTCAGCTGTTTTATTCCCCGGCTCTTGGAATCGGAATGCTTGGTGTCGGCTGCCTGCTGCTGGCACTTGGGGCAGTATTTACAGTATTGATCGGATGGGGATGCATCAAACTGATTCCAATGATGTTCCGTGGGCTTGTAAATCTTTGTCGCAGACCATTTCAGAAAAAGAGAGGTGAATGCAGATGAAAAAAGGATGGAAGATTTTCTGGACAGTTATTATAAGCATGACAGGGGCAGGAATTGTATTTTGTATCATTGCATTATGTCTTGGAGTCACATTTTCACAGTTTGAAAAAGCATATCCGAATGGAATTGGTATTATAAGAAAGGATTACGTTTCTTTCGAGGAAGATTGGGATGATGATGACGACGATGATGAGCCGGAAGAGACAGAAAATGTTGTATCAGAGGAGACATTTTCGAACGTAGAGAATCTGAAGCTTGATATCGGTGCAAGTGAGGTACAGATCAAGACGGGGACGGATGATAAGATCCATGTGGATGATTCCAGGATGAAAACGGAAAATGCAGTGCAGAAAAGACTGTCCGATGACAGGAAAACTCTGGAAATAACAATGAAAATGCGCAGCAGTTTCGATTTCAAAAATGTGAGAAACGTAAAGGGAATACTTGTGATCTATCTTCCAAGAGATTACAAGTTCGATCAGGTGGACATGGAATATGGTGCAGTAACAGCAGAGATCGATGGACTAAATGCGAAAAGCCTTAAGATTGAAAGCGGGGCATCAGGCTGTACAATAAAAAATGCAGATATAGAGGAGTTAGATGTAGAAACAGGTGCCGGAAGTCTGGATTTTTATGGAACAGTGGAAAAAGAAGTGGACATTGACTGTGGTGCTGGAAGTGTCACACTGAATCTGGAAGGAAAAGTGGAGGATTATAATTATGAACTGGATAGTAGTGCCGGTTCGATAGAAATTGGAGAAGATATAGATCTTGGCGGCTTAAGCACAGAGAAGTCAATCGATAATGGCAGTAAACGCACGATTGAGATATCGAACGGAGCAGGCAGCGTGGAGATCCGTTTCCATTAGAATTAACATAGACAGAAAAATCTATCAGATGAAACACATATATAATAGAAGAAACACAAAAATAGGAGAAACTTTTAGGAGGAATTTTTATGGAACAGAAAAGATTATACAGATCCGTAACAAACCGTAAGATCTGCGGTGTATGTGGAGGCCTTGGAGAATATTTTAATATCGATCCTACATTGATCCGGCTTGGAGGTGTTTTGCTGGCTTGCGTAAGCTGTGGGACTGCCGTGGTTGCCTATTTTGTTGCAGCAGTTATCATTCCGGATCCAGAATAAAAAATAAGAGAGCTTTGCCGATAAAGAAAAGGCAGAAGGAGAAGAAGTCGGAAGTAATGTTTTCGGCTTCTTTTATAATAATCAGGTATAAATGTATAAAATCCGTAATTGGGGAAACACTCTGAAAAAGGAGTTGAAAGGTATGAAAAGCACAAAGACAAAGAAAATCAGACGCGAAGATATCCCCAATCTGGAAACAAGTGAGCGGGTAAAATACGAGATTGCTGAGGAGCTTGGACTTCTCGATAAGGTTCTGGAAGATGGCTGGAAGAGTCTGTCATCAAAAGAAACCGGGCGGATCGGAGGAATCATTTCAAAAAAATCCAGGAAGAATGAGACTGGGAATTTACAATAATATTACAAATTTTAAAAAATGTGAATATTTTGCAACGTTTGTTGAAAAAGCACTGTATGTTTGATATAATCGCTTGACCGCAAAAACCGAGAAAATGGAACGGGTGAGGCAAATGAATGAAAAAATGAACGTACTGGACGTACAGCTTGATAACTGTACGGCAAAAGATGCGATGAAGATCATTGCAGAATATATGCAGACAGAAGAACTTAACACAGTAGATATTGTTACGGTGGATACCCTGATGAGAGCGACACAGCTTGACGGTATGAAGGAAGAGCTGGAGAAACTGGATCTTCTGCTTCCGGGAGATATGGCGATTCTTGAAGCTGCAAAGATCACAGATAGAAAGCGGATCCAGGAGATGGAGGATCAGACGATGCTGAAGATGGTATTCCATTATTTTCATAAGAACCGCTGTAAGATATTTATACTGGCAGGATCTGAGGAAGAAGGAGACAGACTGCAGGGCTATCTGCATGAGGCATACAGTGGGATTCAGGTTGTCGGTATGAAAGCAGTACCGGCAGACGAAAGTGAGGATGACAGGATCACCAATCTGGTCAACGGCGGAGAAGTAGACTGTGTGATTGCCAGCATGGATTTCCCTTGGCAGGAACAGTTTGTTTACCGGTGCAAAGAGCAGCTGAATACCAGAATGTGGTTTGGAACAGGACATAGTATTGCTTCCTTTGCAAATGGTGAGAACTGGGCAGATCACCTGAAAAATTTTATCGGTAAAAGGATTTTAAAACGGGAGATCAAAAAAGAGCAAAAAAGAAAAGAAGTATAATTGAAGCGACAAAAGACTGAAAATAATAAAAAAAATCAAAAAATCTTTTTTGATAGAATAAATTTTATAATAAACTCAATTGAGGAAATGCATAAAAAAATGTGATTTCCTCTTTATTTTTTTGGTAATATGTATTAAAGTATTATATGTATATGGCTAAGTCCACAGTTGCGGGGGATGAAGATTGTACAAAGTGTATAGAACCACGGAGGATGGAGGAGAGAGAATATGATATCAAATCAGATACTGCAGAATACGATTGAAGGGTTGAAATCAATTACAAGGATTGATCTTGGAGTGATGGATACAGATGGAAAGACTTTGGCGACAACATTTCCGGAGCCTGGAGATTATGAGAATGCCGTTCTTTCGTTTGTAGAATCTCCGGCAGAAAGCCAGGTGATTCAGGGGTATCAGTTTTTCAAAATTTATGATGAACACCAGCTGGAGTACATTCTGATCGCCAATGGCGGCAGTGAAGATGTTTATATGGTTGGCAAGATTGCAGCCTTCCAGATCCAGAATCTTCTGGTAGCATATAAGGAGCGTTTTGACAAGGATAATTTCATCAAAAACCTTCTTCTTGACAACCTTCTTCTGGTGGATATTTATAATCGCGCCAAAAAATTACATATTGACACAGAGGTAAAACGTGATATCTTTATAGTTGAGACTTCTCGGGAAAGAGATGTCAGTGCGCTTGACAGTCTCCGTTCTGTTCTGGGTGGAAAGGGCAAGGACTTTATTACAGCTGTTGATGAGAAGAACATCATCGTAGTAAAAGAATTAGGTCCTGGCGATGGCTATCCGGAGATGGACAAGACTGCACATGAGATTCTTGATCTTCTGAAAGCAGAAGGAGAAGAGAATGTCCGTATCGCATATGGTACGATCGTCAATGACATCAAAGAAGTATCCAAGTCTTACAAAGAAGCGAAACTTGCGCTCGATGTAGGAAAGATCTTCTTCGACGAGAAGGAAGTTATTGCATATAGTGCGCTTGGAATCGGACGACTGATCTATCAGCTCCCAATTCCGCTCTGCAAGATGTTTATCCGCGAAATTTTTGAGGGGAAATCTCCGGACGAATTTGATGAAGAGACGCTCACGACCATCAATAAGTTCTTTGAGAACAGCCTGAATGTTTCCGAGACATCAAGACAGCTGTATATTCACAGAAATACACTGGTGTACCGTCTTGACAAACTGCAGAAGAGCACAGGACTGGATCTGCGCGTATTTGAAGACGCAATCACATTTAAGATCGCGCTGATGGTAGTCAAATATATGAAATACATGGAAACACTGGAGTATTAAGTTATATCGGAGTATGGATAATTAGGAGGAGCATATGATAGAACTTAAAGAAGTTACCAAGGAATACTCGAAGGGTATTGCTGCACTCAATGGTATCAACCTTCGGATCGAACAGGGAGAGTTCGTATTCGTAGTTGGAGACAGCGGTTCCGGAAAGTCTACGTTGATACGTCTTCTGATGAAGGAGATCGAACCAACGTCAGGTACGATTATTGTCAACGGTCAGAATCTGAATCGTATGAAACATCGCCAGATTCCGCAGTACAGAAGAGGAATCGGCGTTGTATTCCAGGATTTCAGACTTCTGAAAGACCGCAATATTTATGAGAATATTGCATTTGCACAGCGGGTTACAGAAAAATCAACCCGTGTCATCAAAAAGAAAGTGCCGGCGGCTCTGTCACTTGTCGGACTGGCACAGAAGTACAAAGCGTTCCCGAAGGAATTGTCCGGTGGAGAACAGCAGAGAGTTGCAATTGCCAGAGCTGTTGTAAATGAGCCTGCTATTTTGCTGGCTGATGAGCCGACAGGAAACCTGGATCCAACCAACTCATGGGAGATCATGAAACTTCTTGAAGAAGCGAACGAGAGAGGAACTACAGTTCTGGTAGTTACTCACAACCAGGAAATTGTAAACGAGATGAAAAAGCGCGTTATTACGATGAAGAAGGGTGTCATTGTCAGCGACGAACAAGAAGGTGGGTATAAGCATGAGGATTAGTACAGTTGGATACTCCGCGAAACAGGGAGTTAAGAATATTGGAAGAAATAAGATGTTTTCACTGGCATCTGTTGCAACTATGGCTGCATGTATCTTTGTGTTCGGACTGTTTTTCTCAATTATTATGAACTTCCAGTATATTGTACACAAAGCAGAAGAAGGCGTGGCAATCACTGTATTTTTTAATGATGATGCAACGCAGGAGCAGATTGATAATATTGGCGCACAGCTTAAAAAGCAGGATGGTGTAAAAGAGATCAAGTATGTGTCTGCGGACGAAGCATGGGAGACATTTAAAGATCAGTATTTTGGCGAATCAAGTGACCTTGCAGAAGGATTTAAAAATGATAATCCTCTGGCAGGATCTGACAACTATGAAGTATATATGACAGATGTGGCTTCACAGAAGAAGCTGGTTTCCTTTGCGGAAAGCCTTGACGGGGTTCGCAAGGTTAACAAATCAGATACCGTAGCCAATACACTGAACAGCGTGAACAAGCTGGTATGGTATGTATCGGTTGTTATCATCGCGATTCTTCTGGCAGTATCCATTTTCCTGATCAGCAATACGGTCACAATGGGTATTACTGTCCGAAGGGAAGAGATTGCAATCATGAAATATATCGGTGCGAAGGATGGTTTTGTACGGGCACCGTTTATCATTGAAGGTATCCTGATCGGTCTTGTCGGTGCGGCGATTCCGCTTGGTATCCTTTATGTACTTTATAATAGAGCAATTACTTATATTCTTACAAAATTCAGTCTGCTGAATAATATTCTGGATTTCCTTCCGGTGGGGCAGGTATACAAGACACTGCTTCCGGTCGGACTTTTACTGGGAATCGGAATTGGTTTTGTGGGAAGTTTCTTTACGATTAGAAAGCACTTAAGAGTCTAGTCGCATAATATTTAAGGGAGACGAATATGATAAGAGGGAAAAAGATACTTGGGGCGTTACTGGCGTTTACGCTTTGCTTCAGTATGGTAATTCCGGCACAGGCTGATGATATTTCGGATGCGAAAAAGAAGCAGCAGGAGCTGGAACAGCAGAAGAATACGGCTGAGGCGGAGAAGTCGGAACTTTCTTCGGAACTGGATTCCATTGTATCAAAGATGGAGAAGACACAGTCAGATCTGACTGCAAAAGAGACTGAGATCAATGATGCAGAGACAGAGCTGGTAACTGCGAAAGCCAACGAAGATGACCAGTACCAGACGATGAAGCTGCGTATCAAGTATATGTATGAGAACGGGAGCAATGAATTCCTGGAGATCCTGATGGAAGCTAACAGTATTGCAGATCTGCTGAACAAAGCAGAATACATCAATAAGATTTCCAAATGCGACCGTGAACTTCTTGTAGAATACGAAGATACAAGAAAAGATGTCGAGAACAGAGAAAATGCACTTAAAAAAGAGTATGCAGAGCTGGAAAGCCTGCAGGATGAACTTGCGGGAGAACAGGCAAATGTAGAAAAGCTTCTTGCTGATAAAAATATTCAGATCGATAACCTGACATCTGAGATCAGCAGTAATGCTGACAAGCTGAAGCAGCTGATTGCAGCAGCTGAGGCGGCAGAAGCCCGCAGAAAAGAAGCAGAAGCAACGGCAGCTGCTCAGGCTGCACAGGCAGCGGCGGCAGCTCAGGCATCAGCTTCGTCAGGCACAAGCAGTTCAGGCGGCTCAGGCAATGCAAGTGCATCGGGAACCGGATCACTTACACATCCGGTACCGGGAGCAGCGATTACCAGTGGCTTTGGCGGACGTGTGGCACCGACTGCAGGTGCAACAACCGGTCATGACGGAATCGATTATGGTGCAGGATACGGAGCAGCAGTTTATGCGGCTGATTCCGGTACCGTTATTACCGCACAGTACAACAGTGCACGTGGAAATTACATCGTAATCAATCACGGTAATGGAATGCAGACATGGTATCAGCATCTGAGTTCGATGAATGTTACCGTGGGACAGACGGTGGCAAGAGGTCAGGTGATCGGAAATGTCGGTACGACCGGAATTTCCACAGGACCACATCTTCACTTTGAAGTTCATGTAGGTGGTGTACCGGTCAATCCACTGAACTATCTGTAAGATAATACATAACAGGTATGAAAGAGTAAATGATGGAAAATAATAAAAAGAATTTTTGGAAGGGGGCGCTTGCAGGCGCCCTCGCCATGTTTATGGTAGGTGCTGCGGCACTTGGAATTATGAATGTTGCAGGTGTAGACCTTGGAACCAGTCAGGAAAAGGTTGTAAATGCGCAGGAAGAGAAAAAACTGAATAAACTGAAAAAGCTGATTGATGAAAATTATCTTTATACAGATGATTTGAAAGAAGAAGATCTGGAGAACGGACTTTACAGTGGATACATTAATGCACTGGGAGATCCATATTCCGTATACTATGATGAAGAACAGACTAAATCCCTGCAGGAATCAACTTCGGGAGAGTATTCGGGAATCGGAGTTGTTTTTTCACAGAATCAGGAAACTAAGGTGATCACTGCAGTTCAGGTTTATGAGAACAGCCCGGCGAATGAAGCAGGTATCCAGGTAAATGATATTCTGTATAAGGTTGGAGATAAGGATGTAAGTGGAACGGATCTTTCCGATGTTGTACAGCTGATCCGCGGTGTAGAGAATACGACTGTTGATATCACAGTCCTGCGTGGGGATGATGCGAAGGAAGTGACAATGACGGTTACCCGGAGAAAAATCCAGGTGGAGACAGTCAAGTCTGAAATGAAGGATGACCAGATCGGTTATATCCGGGTTACGGAATTTGACAGTGTGACCTATGACCAGTTCAAGAGTGCACTCGGCAGTCTGGAGGACCAGGGGATGAAAGGACTTGTGGTTGATCTTCGGGCGAATCCGGGAGGCAATCTTGCGACAGTCACACAGATGCTGGATCTGTTACTGCCAAAAGGTACGATCGTGTCAACAAAAGACAAGAGTGGTCACGAAGAGGTGATCTCATCGGATGATGAACACCAGTTTACGAAGCCGATGTCGGTTGTTGTTGACGGCAACAGTGCAAGTGCTTCCGAGATTTTTGCCGGAGCGATCCAGGACTACGGACTTGGATCGATCGTCGGAACCACAACTTACGGAAAAGGAATCGTTCAGCAGATTTTTGATCTTGGAGACGGAACCTGTGTGAAGCTGACAATGGCTGAGTACTATACTCCGAATGGAAGAAATATTCACAAAAAAGGAATTACGCCGGACGTAGAAGTTGAATATCAGCAGGATGAGAATAATCCGAATGCAGATAATCAGCTTGATGCAGCATTGGAACAGGTGAGAAATAAAATCAATCAATAACAGAAATCCGGAGGGAATGCCGAAAACGGCATTCCCTTTTAGTTTTTAATATGATATCATAAGTAAAGAATATTTTTTTTCAGGTAACAAAAGGACAATACTTTCTGTTACAGCAAAAATATAAATAGAAAACTGGAGGGAATAAGATGATTAACAAATTAGTCGCTAACATTAAAAAAACAGGAGCACCTATCGTTGTCGGACTGGATCCGATGCTTTCCTATGTACCAGAGCAGGTACAGAAAAAGGCATTTGCAGAGTATGGAGAGACTTTGGAAGGAGCAGCAGAAGCTATCTGGCAGTTCAACAAAGAGATCGTGGATAAGACTTATGATCTGATCCCGGCAGTTAAACCGCAGATCGCTATGTACGAACAGTTCGGAATTCCGGGACTTCAGGCATTCAAGAAGACGGTAGACTACTGTAAAGAAAAGGGACTTGTTGTTATCGGAGATATCAAGAGAGGTGATATCGGTTCTACTTCAGCAGCATATGCTGTTGGACATCTTGGAAGAGTTCAGGTAGGAAGCAAATCCTATGTACCGTTCGATGAAGATTTCGCTACTGTGAATCCGTATCTTGGATCTGACGGAGTAAAGCCATTTATCGAAGTATGTAAAGAAGAGAAGAAAGGTCTTTTTATCCTTGTTAAGACATCCAATCCATCCAGTGGAGAATTTCAGGATCGGCTGATCGATGGCCGTCCGCTTTACGAACTGGTCGGAGAAAAGGTTGCCGAGTGGGGAGCAGACTGCATGGGTGATGATTATAGCTACATCGGAGCAGTTGTGGGAGCTACTTATCCGGAGATGGGAAAAGTCCTTCGTAAAGTAATGCCGAAATCCTACATTCTGGTTCCGGGATACGGTGCACAAGGTGGAAAAGGAAAAGATCTGGTTCATTTCTTCAATGAAGATGGACTTGGAGCAATCGTAAACTCATCCAGAGGAATCATTGCAGCATATAAGCAGGAAGCTTATGCAAAATACGGTGCAGAGAACTTTGGAGATGCATCCCGTGCAGCAGTAGAAGCCATGGTAGCAGATATCAAAGGCGCGCTTGAGAACAGATAAGAGAAAAGAATGAGCCGGTGTGACAGAAGCTTCTGACATACCGGCAAATCCGGATTATAGGAGAATAGAAGATGACTACAAAGAAAAAAGAACAGGCAAAGGTTGTATCGCAGGAGCAGCTTGCAGATGGAATCTTCAGTATGTGGATCCAGACAGAAGCAGCAGGGAGTGCAAGACCGGGGCAGTTTATTTCCATGTATACCAATGATGGAAGCAAGCTTCTTCCACGCCCGATCAGTATCTGTGAGATCGATAAAGAAGGTGGAAAACTTCGTGTGGTTTACCGTGTAACAGGGGAAAAAACCGGAACAGAAGAATTTTCACAGATGAAGGCAGGAGATACCATTCCGGTGATCGGACCACTTGGTAATGGATTCCCATTTGAGAAGGCCGAAGGAAAGAAGGTATTTCTGATGGGAGGAGGAATCGGTGTGCCGCCGATCCTGGAGCTTGCAAAACAGATGGAATGTGAGAAAAAGCAGATTGTGGTTGGATACCGTGATGCACATACCTTCCTGAAAGAAGAATTTGAACAGGCAGGAGAGCTTTATATTTCAACCGAAGATGGCAGTGCCGGAACAAAAGGAAATGTCATGGATGCAATCCGTGAGAATGCGCTGGAAGCAGATATGATCTATGCCTGTGGACCAACTCCGATGCTTCGTGCGATCAAACAGTATGCAGAAACAAACGGAATCGAATGCTATATTTCTCTGGAAGAGAGAATGGCATGTGGAATCGGTGCCTGTCTTGCGTGCGTGTGCAAGTCAAAGGAAAAGGATGCACACAGCAATGTGCACAACAAACGTATCTGTAAAGACGGACCGGTATTTCTTTCTACGGAGGTGGAAATCTAATGGATATGCGTGTAAATATTGCCGGAGTAGAATGGAAGAATCCGGTAACAGTGGCATCAGGAACCTTCGGATCAGGAGAAGAGTTTTCTGAATTTGTAGATCTGAACAAGCTTGGAGCTGTGACAACAAAAGGTGTGGCAAATGTACCGTGGCCGGGCAATCCGACTCCGCGTGTAGCCGAGGTTTACGGCGGAATGATGAACGCCATAGGACTTCAGAATCCGGGAATCGATCTGTTCTGTAAAAGAGATATTCCGTATCTGAAAAACTATGATACCAAGATCATTGTGAATGTCTGCGGACATGCACCGGAAGAGTATCTTGAAGTGGTAGAACGCCTTGCGGATGAACCGATCGATATGATGGAAATCAACATTTCCTGCCCGAATGTCAATGCAGGATTCCTTGCTTTCGGACAGGATGCAAAGCATGTAGAAGAGCTGACCGGACAGATCAAGAAGATCGCAAAGCAGCCGATCATCATGAAGTTGACACCGAATGTAACCGATATTACTGAGATAGCAAAAGCGGCAGAAGCAGGCGGTGCGGACGCAGTTTCCCTGATCAATACACTGACCGGTATGAAGATTGATATCAATCGTAAGACATTTGCGGTGGCAAATAAGACCGGAGGTGTATCAGGACCGATCGTCAAACCGATCGCTGTCCGCATGGTATATCAGGTAGCACAGGCAGTGAATATCCCAATCATTGGGATGGGCGGTATTTCCTGCGCAGAAGATGCGATCGAGTTCCTTCTTGCAGGAGCAAGTGCCGTATCCGTAGGAACAGCCAACTTTCACAATCCGGCAGTGACGATGGAAGTGATCGATGGAATTGAAGCCTACATGAAGAAGAATGGCTTTGAGTCTGTGAAAGATATGGTTGGAATTGTAAAATAAAGAACATATAAGAGATGGAGGATAAATAAAATGGAAAGCTACAAACAGGAATTTATTGATTTTATGGTAGAAAGCCACGTTCTTAAATTTGGAGAATTTACACTGAAAAGCGGAAGAAAGTCCCCTTTCTTCATGAATGCAGGAGCTTATGTGACAGGATCACAGCTCAAAAGACTCGGTGAATATTACGCAAAAGCAATCCATGACAAATACGGGGATGATTTTGATGTATTATTCGGACCTGCTTACAAAGGAATCCCGCTTGGAGTTGTAACCGCGATCGCTTACAGTGAATTATACGGAAAAGAGATCCGTTACTGCTCAGACCGTAAAGAAGAAAAAGATCACGGAGCAGATAAGGGAAGCTTCCTCGGAAGCAAGCTTCAGGACGGAGACCGCGTGGTTATGATCGAAGATGTTACCACATCCGGCAAATCCATGGAAGAGACTGTACCGAAGGTAAGAGGAGCCGCTGATGTAACAATTGTTGGACTGATGGTATCCCTTGACCGTATGGAAGTAGGAAAAGGCGGTGTGAAATGCGCACTCGATGAAGTAAAGGATCTTTACGGATTTGAAACTAATGCAATCGTAACCATGAAGGATGTAGTAGAGCATCTGTACAACAAACCATGCAATGGTGAAATTGTTATCGATGACAAGATCAAGGCTGCAATCGACGCATACTATGAGCAGTATGGTGCAAAATAAGGAGGAGTTACAGTGACAGAAAAGACATATAAGGTGATGGGACTTGCCGGCGGTGCCAATATTGCGATCGGAATTATTTCTATTGTTGTTGGTGTGACAACCGGGATCATTTTGCTTGTCAGCGGTGGAAAGCTGCTTGGTGCGAAAAAGGGACTGACATTTTAGGAAGGGCGCTTTAAGTTGAAAGCAAAGAACAGAAAAAGACTTCGGGTTCTTGGGAAGATTTTATTTGTCCTGTATATTGGATTTTTATTTTACTTTCTGATTTTTTCTGACTGGTATGGACGGGAAGGAACCGGGGAATATCATTATAACCTGGTTCTTTTCTGTGAAATAAAAAGATTTTGGCTGTATCGAGATGTTTTAGGATGGGTATCTTATGCAAATCTGTTCGGAAATGTCCTGATTTTCATACCATTTGGATTTTTTATGCCGATGGCAAGCCGGTATCGCAGCTTTTTTCTTACCCTTTTCTACAGTTTTGGAGTGAGCTTCTTTGTGGAGTGCTTTCAGCTGGTAACAAGAGTGGGGAGTTTTGATGTGGATGATATGCTGCTCAACACCTTTGGCGGTGTGATCGGGTATATCGTCTTCGCGATTTGTAATATGATAAGGAGATGGCACGATGCGAAGCAGGAGAGATAAAAAAAGAGCACGCGAAAGAGATCGAAATAAAAGAAGCCGGAAGTATGGTCAGATAAAAAGAAAGCATTCCCGCAAGGGAATCTGGTCCTGTGTGATGGCAGTACTTGTTACGGCAGTGATAGCGGGATTGATTGTAATGGCATTTATGAATAAAGGGAAATCAGCAGCAATGGTAGGAAGCTTTGGGGTTTTCGATATGATTCTTGCCTGCATCGGTATTGTAACGGGTGTAAAAGGATTTAAAGAAAGAGATAAAAATTATCTGACCTGCAAGATCGGAATTGTTGTAAACGGATTTATTTTACTTGCCCTGATCTTAGTATTTATAAGAGGATGTGTATAAATGGAAGAAAGATATAATCTGGCAATTGACAGAATGAAAGCAATAATAGAAGAAAAAACAGTAGCAGAGCCATATCGGGAGTATTTCCAGCATGTGGCTCGGTTTATTTTAAAGCTTGATGAGCTGAAACAGAATGTGGAAAGCGGAAAGCAGAAAGAGATGTCAGAAGAAGAGCTGCAGGAAGAGATGAAGGATCTTTATGCAGACGAACTGGAAGCAAACTATGAGAAATCTTATGCAAATCCGGCTTATGCGGTTTTGGTGCTGGGAGGAGAACTGGGAAGCTTTTTGTCTGCGGTTTACACCGAGATTCGCGGAAGCATTTCTTATGTTCAGGAACAGCGTATGGAGTATGTTGTGATCGGAGCAGAGCTTTTGATTGAAATCTACAACAAATTTGAAGAAGAAAAGCAGCCGCAGCCGGAAAGCCTGAAGGAAATCTTTTACTGGTATGCAAGTGATTACTGTGATGTATTTGCGGCAGACCGCATCAAAGACCAGATCGATCCGGAAAGAGGATGCTTCATTGTGAATATGATCATGAATGAAGATCTTTCCGATCTGCGTTATCTCTACCGTATGGGAGAATATGTGGGGGTAAATGAAAGAGAGACAGCCGCATATTTAAATTCACTTTCACAGGAGAAGATTGATAAGATGGCAGATACCTTCAGTGAAGGATACAGGATTGGTTTTGTAAATACCGGAAAAGACCTGTCAAAAAAATCTGTAGTCAACATTTACTATGCAATGGGATTTGAACGGATCGTAAAAAAAGCCATTGAGAATTTTGCCAAAATGGGATTAAAGCCGAGTATTTTCCGAACAAGTCACAGCGTGATCACAAGAGGACGTAACAGCCAGATCGGATTTTTCAATATTTCCGGCAACAAGCAGTATGTCTATGACCACAGAGATGATATCGGGCTTGTGATGGATAAACAGTATGTAGAGCGAAAGCTGGAAGTGATGCGTACCACTTACGAGCAGAATAAAGAGATTGCAGCAGGCTATGCAGGACCGGCAGTGATCGACATTTTCGGAGAAAAGACTTTTGTTCCGCAGGCTAAACCAGAGGCAGTTAAATTAAGCGAAAAGCAGGAAGAACTTCTGGTTGCGATGAATGGAAGAGCCGGACGTCTGACCAATGAATATCTTCCGGGAGATGAGAGAAGCTTTACGATCATTTCCTGGCCGGTTCCGGAAATCGGAGAGCAGTATCATGAGATCTTTGATGAAACGATCAAGATCAATACTCTGGATTACAAGCTTTACCAGAAGGTGCAGCAGACAATGATCGATGCACTGGATAAAGGAGAGTATGTAAAAGTAACAGGCTCAGGCGAAAACCAGACGGATCTGAAAGTGATGCTTCATCCGCTTGCCGATCCGGCAAAAGAGACGATCTTTGAAAACTGTGTTGCCGATGTCAATATCCCGGTAGGTGAGGTGTTCACTTCCCCGGTACTGGAAGGAACAGAAGGTACCCTTTTTGTGAGCAAGGTATTTCTTCACGGACTTCCGTATTACAATCTGAAGATCAGTTTTAAAGAAGGAAAGATCACAGAGTATACCTGCACCAATTTTGATTCAGAAGAAGAAAATAAAAAATATATTTTCGATAACATTCTGCACAATCATCAGACACTTCCGATCGGCGAGTTTGCGATCGGAACCAATACCACAGCTTATGCGGTTGCGAAGAAATATGATATTGCAGATAAATATACGATTCTGATCGCTGAAAAGACGGGACCGCATTTTGCAGTAGGGGATACCTGCTACAGCTGGGCAGAGGATGTAAAGGTTTACAATCCGGATGGAAAAGAGATTATTGCAAGAGACAACAGCATATCGATCTTGAGAAAAGAGGATCCGTCGAAAGCATATTTCCAGTGCCATACCGATATCACCATCCCTTATGATGAGCTGGGAAGCATTGTTGTAGTGGCGAAAGACGGAACAGAGACAGAAATTATCCGTGATGGACGGTTTGTTCTTCCGGGAACAGAGATCCTCAATGAACCTCTGAATTAGTATTAGTTATGGATTTTCAATAATACCAATAAGTAAAATTAAATAATGGTCAGATAAGTAACGGTTGACATACCGCAACAGACTTAGTAAAATAACTTATAAGTGGTTAGCTATTTATTAAAATACTTATAGATAAAAGAAAAGGAGATCATTATGCCAAAAGTTGGAATCGTAATGGGCAGCGACTCAGATATGAAAGTAATGGGAAAAGCTGCCGACATGCTGGAAAAGTTTGGAATCGATTATGAGATGACGATCATCTCGGCACATCGTGAGCCTGATGTATTCTATGAATATGCGAAGTCTGCAGAAGCAAAAGACTTCAAAGTAATTATTGCAGGTGCAGGTATGGCAGCACATCTTCCAGGAATGTGTGCAGCAATTTTCCCGATGCCGGTTATCGGAATCCCAATGTCAGGGAAGAATCTGGAGGGTGTCGACGCACTCTATTCAATCGTTCAGATGCCGCCTGGAATCCCGGTTGCCACAGTTGCGATCGATGGCGGAGCAAACGCAGCTATTCTGGCTGCAAAGATTCTTGCAACCTCAGATCCTGAGCTTCTTCAGAAATTGAAGGATTACACTGCAGAAATGAAAGAAACCGTCCAGAAAAAAGCAGAAAAGCTTGAAAAAATCGGACACAAAGAATATATCAAGCAGATGTAGGCATACAGATGTCAGTGAAAATACCAGGAGGATATAGAAAATGTTGGATTATAAGACAGCCGGCGTAGATATCGAGGCAGGATATAAATCAGTAGAACTTATGAAAAAGCATGTAAAAGAAACCATGAGACCGGAAGTGTTAGGAGGGATTGGCGGTTTTGCAGGTGCATTTGATTTAAGTGGAATCAAGAATATGGAAGAACCAGTACTTCTTTCCGGAACAGATGGATGTGGAACAAAGGTGAAGCTTGCATTTGTAATGGACAAGCATGATACGATCGGTATTGATGCTGTTGCCATGTGTGTGAATGATATCGCATGCTCTGGTGGAGAACCGTTATTCTTCCTGGATTATATTGCCTGTGGCAAGAATTACCCGGAAAAGATCGCTACGATCGTAAGCGGTGTGGCAGAGGGCTGTAAGCAGTCAGGATGTGCACTTGTAGGTGGAGAGACAGCAGAACATCCGGGACTGATGCCAGAGAATGATTACGACCTTGCAGGTTTTGCAGTCGGAGTTGTAGATAAGAAAGACATTATCGACGGTTCTGATATTAAGCCAGGTGATGTACTTGTTGCAATGCCGTCTACAGGGGTTCACAGCAATGGATTTTCACTGGTTCGTAAGGTATTCGACATTACAGAAGAATCCTTAAATACATACTATGATGAATTAGGAAAGACACTTGGCGAAGCACTTCTTGCTCCGACCAGAATTTATGTAAAAGCACTGAAGAACGTAAAAGAAGCCGGTGTAAGAGTCAAAGGATGCAGCCATATCACAGGCGGTGGATTCTATGAAAATATTCCGAGAATGCTTCCGGAAGGAATCCGTGCAGTGGTAAAGAAGGACAGCTATGAAATCCCTGCAATCTTCAACCTGATCGCAAAGACTGGCAACATTGCAGAAGAGATGATGTACAATACCTTCAATATGGGTATCGGTATGGTTGTCGCTGTCGATGAAAAGGATGTAGATGCTACAATTAAGGCAATGAAAGAAGCTGGAGATGAAGCATTTGTGGTTGGTTATGTAGAAGCAGGAGAAAAAGGAGTTACTTTATGTTAAGAGTTGCTGTACTTGTATCCGGAGGCGGAACCAATCTGCAGGCAATCATTGATGCAGTGGAAAATGGCACGATCACCAATACAGAGCTGGTCGGTGTCATCAGCAATAATAAGAACGCATATGCACTCAAAAGAGCCGGGAATCATCAGATCCCGGCACAGTGCGTTTCGCCGAAGGATTTTGAGACAAGAGAAGAGTTTAACAAAGTTTTTCTTGAAAAGGTAGACGAACTGAAACCGGATCTGATCGTTCTGGCGGGATTTTTGGTTGTGATCCCGGAAGAAATGATCAGCAGATACCGGAATAAGATCATCAATATCCATCCATCTCTGATTCCGTCGTTCTGCGGAACGGGATATTATGGACTGAAGGTTCATGAGGCGGCACTTGCCAGAGGGGTAAAGGTGGTTGGAGCAACCGTACATTTTGTAGACGAAGGAACGGATACCGGTCCGATCATTCTCCAGAAGGCTGTTGAAGTAGAAGAAGGCGATACACCGGAGGTTCTGCAGAGACGTGTGATGGAGCAGGCGGAGTGGAAGATCCTTCCACATGCGATCGACCTGATCGCAAATGGAAAAGTAACAGTAAAAGATGGCAGAGTGTCAATTGCCCGTTAGAGAAGGAGGAGCACCAATGAAAGTATTGATCGTAGGCGGTGGCGGAAGAGAACACGCAATTGCATATTGTGTAGCAAAGAGCAGCAAGGTAGAGAAGATGTACTGTGCACCGGGAAATGCCGGGATTGCAGAGCTTGCAGAATGTGTACCGATTGGTGCGATGGAATTTGACAAGCTGGTTACATTTGCAAAGGAAAAAGAGATCGATCTGGCAATCGTAGGAATGGATGATCCGCTGGTTGGCGGCCTTATAGATGAATTTGAAAAAGCCGGGATCCGCGCATTCGGACCAAGAAAAAATGCAGCAATCCTGGAGGGAAGCAAGGCATTTTCAAAAGATCTGATGAAAAAATATGACATCCCGACCGCAGCATATGAGAACTTTGACAATGCAGACGAAGCGCTGGCTTATCTGGAGACAGCTAAATTTCCGATCGTTCTGAAGGCAGATGGTCTGGCACTTGGAAAAGGTGTACTGATCTGTAATACGTTGGAAGAAGCAAAAGCCGGCGTGAAAGAGATCATGCTGGACAAGAAATTCGGTGCATCCGGTAATACCATGGTTGTAGAAGAATTCATGACAGGACGTGAGGTTTCTGTTCTTTCCTTTGTAGATGGAAAGACCATCAAGACTATGACAAGCGCGCAGGATCACAAGAGAGCCAAAGACGGAGACCAGGGATTGAATACCGGTGGTATGGGAACTTTCTCACCGAGTCCTTTCTATACAAAAGAAGTTGACGAATTCTGCCGGAAATATGTGTACCAGAAGACGGTAGATGCAATGGCAGCAGAGGGAAGAGAGTTCAAGGGGATCATCTTCTTCGGACTGATGCTTACCGAAGACGGACCGAAGGTTCTGGAATACAATGCCAGATTCGGAGACCCTGAGGCACAGGTTGTTCTTCCGCGTATGAAAAATGATCTGATCGATGTGATCGAAGCCTGTATCGACGGAACACTGGATCAGGTAGATCTTCAGTTTGAAGACAATGCAGCAGTCTGTGTGGTACTTGCATCTGACGGTTATCCGGTCGCTTATGAAAAAGGACTTCCGATCACAGGTCTTGACGAGTTCAAGAAGCATGAAGGATACTATTGCTTCCATGCCGGAACCAAATTCGACGGAGACCAGATCGTGACAAACGGAGGACGTGTCCTCGGTGTGACAGCCAAGGGAGCAACGCTCAAAGAGGCCCGTGCCAATGCTTACAAAGCAACCGAATGGGTTAAATTTGATAACAAATATATGCGCCACGATATCGGAAAAGCGATTGACGAGGCTTAGGAAGTTAGGGCGGGATCTTTCTTATTCAGAGGGATTTCGCCTTTTTTGAGTTAAGTGAAAAATTTAATCTTTAAGAAGTTCTAAAGATTTCATGAACTTCTTGACAAATCGGACTTTGAATACTATGATTATCAATAGTTATGGGAAAAGGCAATGAGAAAGAGGAGTATGCAGACTGGTCCGAAGAAGAGAGAACCGTTCACAGGCTGAGAGACGGTTTACGGGAAGTGGTTGCAGAAGGTAGCTTTGGAGCCGGGTATCTGAAAAAGGGCGAGTAGGATATCACGGGGTGGTTTCCGTTATAGAACTGTGAGAGATACGAGATGGATTTATTTCGTGGAACAAAGGTGGTACCGCGTTTATACACGCCCTTTACATATTGTAAAGGGCTTTTTTTATTCTTTATAGAGAGAGCAAAAGTGCGCGGTGGACTTATAAGAGGAGGAAACAATGAGTAAGAATCTTGAAAAGACCTACAATCCGAAAGAGATTGAAGCGAAACTTTATGAAAAATGGTGTGAAGAAAAGTATTTTCACGCTGAAGTTGACAGAAGTAAGAAACCATTTACAACGGTAATGCCGCCACCGAATATCACCGGTAAGCTGCATATGGGACATGCTCTTGATAATACACTTCAGGATATCCTGATCCGTTACAAGAGAATGCAGGGATATAATGCACTGTGGATCCCGGGAACAGACCACGCTGCAATTTCAACAGAAGTAAAGGTTACAAACCAGTTAAAGGCAGAGGGAATTGATAAGAAAGAACTCGGAAGAGAAGGATTCCTTAAGAGAACCTGGCAGTGGAAAGAAGAGTACGCAGGAACCATCGAAGGTCAGCTGAAAAAGCTTGGTGTATCCTGTGACTGGGACAGAGAACGTTTCACCATGGATGAAGGATGCTCGAATGCGGTCAAAGAAGTATTCCTTCGTCTTCACGAAAAAGGATTTATCTACAAAGGTTCCAGAATCATCAACTGGTGTCCGGTATGTAAGACTTCCCTTTCTGACGCAGAAGTTGAGCATGAGGAACAGGCAGGACATTTCTGGCACATCAAGTACCCGATCGTAGGAACAGAACGTTTCCTTGAGATCGCAACTACACGTCCGGAAACTCTGCTTGGAGATACAGCGATCGCCGTACACCCGGACGATGACAGGTACAAAGATATCGTAGGAAAGAATGTCATCCTTCCGTTAGTTGGAAGAGAAATCCCGATCGTGGCAGACGCTTACGTTGATAAAGAATTCGGAACAGGTGCGGTTAAGATCACACCGGCACATGACCCGAATGACTTTGAAGTAGGAAAGAGACATAATCTTCCGGAAATCAACATCCTGAATGATGATGCTACCATCGTAGAAGGATACGGAAGATATTCCGGAATGGATCGCTACGAAGCAAGAAAAGCAATCGTAGAAGATCTGGAAAAAGAAGGATACCTTGTAAGCATCGAAGAACATGTACACAACGTTGGAACACATGACAGATGTAAGACAACCGTTGAACCGATGATCAAACCACAGTGGTTTGTTAAGATGGATGAGCTTGCCAAACCGGCGATCAATGCGATCAAGACCGGTGAATTAAAATTCGTACCGGAACGTTTTGGTAAGATCTACCTGAACTGGCTGGAAAATATCCGTGACTGGTGTATTTCACGTCAGATCTGGTGGGGACACAGAATTCCGGCCTACTATTGTGATGAATGTGGAGAAGTGGTTGTTGCACGTGAGATGCCGGAAAAATGCCCGCATTGCGGATGCACACATCTGACACAGGATGAAGATACACTGGATACCTGGTTCAGTTCAGCACTGTGGCCGTTCTCAACACTTGGATGGCCGGAAGAGACAGAGGACTTCAAGTATTTCTATCCGACAGATGTACTGGTAACCGGTTATGATATTATTTTCTTCTGGGTAATCCGTATGGTATTCTCCGGATATGCACATACTGGAAAAGCACCGTTCCATACTGTTCTGATCCATGGACTGGTAAGGGATTCCCAGGGACGTAAGATGAGTAAATCTCTTGGAAATGGTATCGATCCGCTGGAGGTCATTGATGAGTACGGTGCAGATGCACTCCGTCTGACTCTGATCACAGGAAATGCACCAGGAAATGATATGCGTTTCTACAACGAACGTGTAGAATCCAGCCGTAACTTTGCCAATAAGGTATGGAATGCATCCAGATTTATCATGATGAACATGGAAGATAAGGTAATTTCCAAACCGGATGAGGCAGACTTTGAAGTAACCGATAAATGGATTTTATCCAAGGTAAATACACTTGCAAAAGATGTAACTGAGAACATGGATAAATTTGAACTGGGTATTGCGGTACAGAAAGTATATGACTTTATCTGGGATGAATTCTGTGACTGGTACATTGAGCTTGTAAAATACAGGATCTACCATTCTGATGAAAATTATAAGAGCGCCAATGCAGCACTTTGGACACTGAAGACGGTTCTTGGTAATGCACTGAAGATGTTACATCCATTTATGCCATTTGTAACAGAAGAAATCTACAGCGCACTGGTACCGGAGGAAAAATCTCTGATGATGTCAGACTGGCCGCAGTTTAGCGAAGACTGGTGCTATGCAGACGCTGAAAATATAACAGATCATATGAAAGAAGTTATCCGTGGTGTCAGAAATGCGCGGGCAGAAATGAATGTACCGCCGAGCCGTAAAGCAAAGGTTTATGTAGTATGCGAAGATGAGAAGCTCTGTGAAGGATTCGAAGAGCTGACAACATGCGCATGCCCGCTTATGAGTGCTTCTGAACTTGCTGTCCAGGCTGATAAGGCAGGTATTGCGGATGATGCCGTATCGATCGTAGTACCGGATGCTTCTGTATATGTACCACTGGAAGAGCTGATTGACTTCGAACAGGAAATCGAGCGTCTGACAAAAGAAGAAGAAAAGCTTACAAAAGAAATCAACCGTGCAAAGGGAATGCTTTCAAATGAAAAATTCGTCAGCAAAGCACCACAGGCAAAGGTTGATGAAGAAAAAGCAAAGCTTGAAAAGTATACACAGATGATGGAACAGGTGAAAGAACGTCTGGAGGCTTTAAAGGCAGGAAGATAATCACTGCAGGAAAGTACTAAGGCATATTCTTTTTTAGCCGGATATACCGTCAGGCGCAGCATAAACTGCGCCTGACGGTACAGAAACACGTAAGGGGTTAAAAGACGATGAAGGAAATTCATTTTAAAAAGATTCAGTGGAAAAAACCGGATCTGAAAGGAAAATGGCAGAAGCTGAAGAATATGAAGCCAGGAGATATAAAGGCGCATTTAAAAAAGCAGCATGAGCGAAGACAGCAGATTCTTGAAAAGCGGCGAAACAGCAAATTCGCAAAAAAGATGGCACCGTACTATAAGATAATGAACCGGTTCTCTTTGCCGCTTCAGGCACTGTGGGCTTGTATCATTAACTTTATCATTGAAGCACTGTCCAGACATTCTGCAATTGCAGCTTGGCAGTATATGACAGGAACACCGCTGGTATTTTTGTATAATGCCGGAATGATTTTCGTTACACTTTTAATCGCTTATCTGGTGCGGCGCCGGGTGTTTACACGACTGATCATCAGTGCATTGTGGCTCTTTCTGGGTGTTGTCAACGGAGTGATGCTGGCAAAGCGTGTTACGCCGTTTAATGCACAGGATCTAAAGACATTTACAGAAGGACTGTCACTGTTTACAAACTATTTCTCGGTGGCAGAGCTTGTGATGATGGGAATTGGTGTTCCGGCACTGCTCATCTGGCTGGTTGCCATGTGGAGACGTGCCGGACAGTATGAAGGAAAGATGCACAGGATCCCGATGCTGATTATTGTTGTTGCAGCGTTTTTTGGATATTCTGTACTGACAAATGTTGCTGTAGATAAGAGGATTATTTCTACTTACTTTGGAAATATCGCATTTGCTTATCAGGATTACGGACTTCCGTATTGTTTCTCGGCCAGCCTTTTTAATACAGGTATTTCAGAACCGAATGATTATAACAAAGACACGATCGAGAAGATCACGGATAATAGAGAGATGACAGAGAGCACATCCGACAATGGTGTGAGACCGAATGTCTTGTTTGTACAGCTGGAATCTTTCTTTGATCCTATTGAATATGAGGATCTGCAGATGTCAGAGGATCCGATTCCGAATCTGCGCAAGATGTTTGAAAATTATTCTTCCGGATATTTTAAGGTTCCTTCGGTAGGAGCCGGAACAGCCAATACAGAATTTGAAGTGCTGACAGGTATGAACCTGCGTTATTTCGGACCGGGCGAGTATCCTTATAAGACAAAGCTTAAGAATCAGGTATGTGAAAGTGCAGCAACTGCATTTTCTGCATTCGGTTACGGAACCCATGCGATTCACAACAACGGTGGTAATTTCTACAGCCGTGCGAAGGTATTTAACAATATTGGTTTTGACAGCTTTACAAGTAAAGAGTTTATGAATATTCTCCAGACAACAGAGAATGGATGGTCGAAGGATGATATTCTTCTGACGCACATCAAAGACGCTCTGGACTCTACCGAGCAGGAGGATTTTGTATTTACAGTCAGTGTACAGGGACATGGAAATTATCCGACAGAAAAGGTGATTGAGAACCCGAAGATCACCGTAACAGGAGCACCGACAGAAGAGAAGAACAATGCCTGGGAATACTATGTGAACCAGGTATATGAGATGGATCAGTTTGCCGGTAATCTGGTAAAAATGATGGAAGAACGCGGTGAGCCGACTGTGGTTGTATTCTATGGTGACCATCTGCCGACAATGGGACTGGAAGCAAAGGATATGAAGAACCGTTATCTGTACAATACAAATTATGTGATCTGGGACAATCTTGGACTTCAGAAAGAGGACCGGAACATTCCGTCCTACCAGATCATGGCGGATGTGATGGACCGCCTGGGATTACATTCCGGTACGGTATTCAACTATCACCAGCAGAGACGCCAGACAAAGGATTATCTGAAGGATCTGGAGCTGTTACAGTATGATATTCTGTATGGAGACCAGTATGTATACAATGGTAAGCCGCCGATCACAGAAGGCCATATGCAGATGGGGATCAAGGAGGTTACGCTCACGGATCTTGTAGAAAATCTGGATGAGACCTATAGCCTCTACGGAACAAACTTTACTAAATGGAGCAAGGTTTACATCAATGATGAAAAGCAGGAATCTACTTTCCTCAATAATACAAGGATCGAACTTCCGGACAGTAAGCTGAAGGATGGAGACATCATTACGGTCAGCCAGGTCGGATCAAGCAATACCATCTTCAGGACTTCAAGAGAATATATTTACATGGATGGAAAAATCCTGGAATATACAGATGAAGTAAAAGAACAGAAGAATTCTGCAAAGACGGACGGCAATCAGCAGAAGACAGAAAATGCCGGACAGTCCGGAGAACAGCAGGATCAGAATAATAAAGAAGAAAAGAGCGGGCAGCAGTAGAGTTCCGCTTAAGAAAGACGGGAAAGATTGTGAAGTATGAAGAAGTAGTCCGATATATAGAGGACATACCAAAATTTACAAAGAAGCATACGCTTTTGCATACCCGTGAATTTATGAGAAGATTGGGGAATCCCTGCCAGGGAAGAAAGGTTCTTCATGTGGCAGGGACGAACGGAAAGGGAAGCGTCTGCGCATATATGCAGGCGATTCTTCTTTTTGAGGGAAAGCGTGTCGGATTTTTTACATCACCACATCTGGTGAAGCTCAACGAGCGGATCCGGATCAATGGAAAAGATATTGACGATGATACCTTCTGCCGGATTTTTGCAAAGGTGCGGCAGGTGGCAGAAGAACTGGAAAAGGAAGGGCTGGAACATCCTTCTTATTTTGAATTCCTGTATGGAATGGGTATGCTTGCATTTGAAGAGAATGATGCAGAGTATATTGTACTGGAGACAGGACTTGGAGGAAAGCTGGATGCGACTAATTCCTTCGAGCATCCGTTCCTGAGCGTGATCACATCGATCGGACTGGATCACACAGAGATCCTTGGAGATACGATTGAAAAGATTGCGGGAGAAAAAGCCGGAATCATCAAAAAAGGCGTACCGGTATTTTTTGACGGCTCTGATGAAAGAAGTAGTCGGGTTATAGAAGAAACTGCCGAAAATGTAGAAGCACCGTGGTATAAAATGGAAAAAGATGCGTTGAAAATTCAAGAAATTACAGACAAACATATTGCTTTTTCTATTTTGGATGAGTATGATAATAATACCGTATGGCAGGTGGCCAGCACCGGAATCTATCAGGTGATGAACGCAGCACTTGCAATCCGGGCGATGAGATATACATTTGGCGACAAGGCAGAAATCTGCAAATGGCAGAAGGTGGTTGCATCTGTTAAATGGCAGGGAAGAATGGAAGAGGTTCTTCCCGGAGTTATCTTTGACGGGGCGCATAATCTTGCGGCAATCCGTGAATTTACAAAGAGTATCCGGCTGCAAAGAGAGGCGGAAGGGGAAATCCATCCACTGATAATCCTTTTTTCAGCCGTTGCAGATAAGGATTACAGTCATATGATCGAGCTTTTATGCAAAGAATCGAAAGCAGATGCTTATGTCATTGCCAAAGTAGACAATAAAAGGGGAGCGCAGGCAGATACACTTGCCGCGTTGTTCCGGAAGTATACAGACAGACCGGTCTATCGGGAGGACACGCTTGCTGATGCATTTACACGTGCATTGAATGAAAAGGGCAGCGAAGGGAAACTTTACTGTCTGGGGTCGCTCTATCTGGTAGGGGAGTTAAAAGAACTGATAGGAGGAGAAGATGCTTAATTTTGAAGAAGAACTTAAGAAGTTCAAACCAAGTCTGGAAGTAGAAGATATCGAGAATGCAGTATATCAGGAGGATCTGTCTGATATGACAGATATCTTAAGAGAGATGATGGATCAGAAAAAATAGGGGAGATTTTGATGGACTATAAGCAGAAACTCGAGTACCAGTCGAACTACTGGTACAATGATGGACTGAAGAAAGCGCAGATCCGGGATCTGTCCGGGGCAATTGTGTCGTTAAAAAGAAGTTTGCAGTTTAACAGAGAAAATATCACAGCGAGGAATCTTCTCGGACTTGTCTATTATGGACGTGGAGAAGTAGCGGAGGCTCTTGTAGAGTGGATCATCAGTAAAAACTTCAGGGCTTCAGAGAATATTGCCAGCTACTATATCAGTAAGGTTCAGGATAATCCAAGTGAGCTGGAGAAAGTGAATCAGGCAGTTCACAAATACAACCAGTGTCTTGGATACTGCAGACAGAATGGAGAAGATCTTGCGATCATCCAGCTGAAAAAGGTGGTTGTGGCACATCCGTCTTTCCTGAAGGCATATCAGCTTCTGGCACTTCTTTATATGCATTCCGGACAGTATTCCAAAGCAAGACAGAGCCTGAAGACGGCACTCAAGCTGGATGTGACGAATGATATTACGCTCCGGTATATGCATGAGCTGAACCGTCAGCGGAATCGGCAGGTTGCACATATTAAAGAGGAAAAGCATGGCAGACAGTCGGTTGTCACATACAATCTGGGAAATGAGACGATCATCCAGCCTGCAGCAACACTGCGAGACAATGCGGCAGTGATGACAGTTGTCAATATTCTGATCGGTATGGTGGTTGGAGCGGCAGTGGTGTGGTTCCTGATCGCTCCGGCGGTAAACCAGACAAAGTCGTCTACAAAAAACCGGAATGTCATTGCACTAAGCGAGCAGATAGCTTCACAGAAGACACAGATCCAGACGCTTAAGGATGAACTGGAGGGATACCGTAACAGCAGTGATGAGGTAGAATCGGCAAAGCAGACTGCCGCATCCACACAGGACAGCTATGATGCCCTGGTCAAGGTATATCAGCAGTATTATGGCGGAACAACGAGCAATGCGGATATGGCAGATACGTTGCTTGGACTGAACAGGGATTCGTTGGGAGAAGAGGGACAGAAAATCTACGATTCGATCTCCGGTTCCGTGTTCCCGCGAGTATGTGTGAGCCTGTATTCGACCGCGCAGTATGAAGTGCAGAGTGGAAATTATGATGATGCCATTTCGGATCTTGAAAAGATCCAGAAGATGGATGACTCTTATAGTGATGGTGGTGTGTACAAGCTTCTTGGAGACGCGTATGCCGGTAAAGGTGATAAGGACAATGCAAAGAGCAATTACGAAAAAGCAGCGACCGATTATCCGGGAACACAGGCAGCATATTCGGCACAGAGCGCACTGGATGCAATGGGATCAGATGGAACTTCGGAGAATACTTCCGGTGGAACAGGCACCCAGGGACAATAAAATATAAAAGGAACAAAAGAGAAAGTAGCGAAAAAAGGCGTTACTTTCTCTTTTGTTTTATAGGAAATTCCGAAGGAACTTCCTATAAAACAAAAGGCACTATGTGCCGTAAATGCGCACTCTTTTTATAAATCCATCAAGGCTATTGGCGTATTTGTATAAATAAAAAAGACAGAAAGGGGTTTAAGCAAAAATGCAGTATCAGATCAAAGAAAATTGTCTTACGATTTTTCTTCCGGCGGAGGTGGATCATCACAATGCGGAGGAGATCAAACGGGAGGCGGATAAGGTGATCGAGGAGCAACATATCAAATATGTGATCTTTGATTTTGGAAGAACGAATTTTATGGACAGTTCCGGGATTGGAGTGATCATGGGACGGTACCGGCATATCTTTCTTCTTGGCGGGGAAGTATGGGCGATACATACAAGTGAACGGATGCGGCAGATTCTGAATATGTCCGGCGTGACGAAGATCATACAGATTTATGAGGAGGGAATGATGTAATGGAATATTTTAACGAGATGGAAGTAGTTTTTGACAGCAGATCGGAGAATGAGGGATTTGCAAGGGTGGCAGTGGCTGCGTTTATGACGCAGATGGATCCGGTTCTGGAGGAAGTGGCAGACGTGAAGACAGCGGTTTCCGAAGCAGTGACAAACAGTATTATTCATGGATATGAGGGACGGACGTCCGGAAAGATCACGGTCTGGTGCGGGATTGAAAAAGATAAGAAGACCATTCTAGTCACAGTGAAGGATCAGGGCATCGGTATCGAAAACGTGGAGCAGGCGATGGAGCCACTCTATACGACCAGGCCGGATATGGATCGGTCCGGGATGGGATTTGCATTTATGGAAGCATTTATGGATGAAGTACAGGTGGAATCTGTGCCTGGAAAAGGGACTACGGTTTGGATGAAGAAAACGACAGGAGGGGAAAAGAAGGAAGCTGTATGGACCACACAATCGCATTGATCAGACGGGCTCACGAAGGGGATGAAAATGCGAGGGCACAGCTTGTGGAGGAAAACACCGGTCTGATCTGGTGTGTGGTGAAAAGATTTTACGGACGGGGCACAGAGGCAGAGGATTTATTTCAGATCGGAAGCATCGGGCTTTTAAAAGCGATCGATAAGTTTGATCTGGGCTATGATGTGAAATTTTCAACCTATGCAGTTCCGATGATCACGGGAGAAATAAAGCGTTTCCTGCGTGATGATGGGATGTTGAAGGTCAGCCGTTCCTTAAAAGAGATTGCGTATAAAGCATATCAGGCAAAGGAGGCGCTCACGGAAAAGCTTGGAAGAGAACCGCTGCTGGAAGAAATTGCGGAAGAAACGGGTGTGGAAAAAGAGGAGCTGGTGATGGCGATGGAGGCAGCAGGAGAAGTGGAATCGCTTCACAGACCGGTCGGTATGAAAGATGGAAATGAAGTAATGCTGCTGGAAAAGATTGCAGATACAGGCGGTGCAGAAGAAAAGATCCTGGATCATCTTCTGCTTACAGAGCTGATAAAAGAATTAAAAAAAGACGAGAGAAAGCTTCTGTATCTGCGCTATTTTGCAGATAAGACGCAGACAGAAATCGGCGAAGAGCTTGGAATTTCCCAGGTGCAGGTATCCCGGATGGAGAAAAAGATCCTGAAAACCATGCGGGAACACGCAAAAGAATAAAAGGATGTATGTTTTCTGGAAAAACAGGGATACTATTTCCTATCTGAAACAGATCACAAAGGAGGCGGATGCGATTGGAAAGAAGAAAAAAATATATCTGGGGCTGTGTTCTTTGTGCCCTGCTGACAGCTGTTCTGATCGGAATGATCTACTATTATAATGATGTCCGGGGGACAGACCAGGTAAGTGAAGGAACGCTGATCTGGCAGGCGCTACCGGTAAAAGAAAGGACGGATACAGATGTCTTCGGGAAATGAAATACTTTATATCAAAGGGGAAAAGAATACCGAGGTGAAAGAACCAAATGTGACATTGGGAGATATCCTGACAATGGAATGCAGCAATTCTTCCATCATGAACAGGATTAAACCACTGCGGATCCTGAAAATCCCGAAAAAAGAACAGCACAGATATGTGGTGTCTGTTCTGAAAATCATAGAATGTATCCATCGGGAAATTCCCGGACTACAGATTCAGAACGAAGGAGAAAGTGACCTGATCATTACCTATGAAGGGGAGAAAAAACGAAATGCTATCTGGCAGGGAATTAAAGTGGTTGTAGTTGCGGGAATCACATTTATCGGAGCAGCATTTTCCATCATGGCATTTAACAATGATGTGTCGGTGACAAAGATGTTTTCCCGGATTTATCTGCTTCTTACCGGAGAAGAATCGAATGGATTTACCCTGATAGAGCTGACTTACTGCATCGGGCTGATCGTAGGGATCCTGATTTTCTTCAATCATTTAGGAAGAAAGAAATTTACAGCAGATCCGACGCCGATGGAAGTGGAAATGCGTTTGTATGAAAATGATATTCAGGAAACTTTGATCGAAGCTTATGCGAGAAAGGAAAAAGAAGTCGATGTGGATTAGGCAGATTCTGGTGGCGGTGGTTGGTCTTGCATCCGGATTTGCAGTCGCGGCAGGACTGTTTTCATTTATTATCGGACTTGGCGTAGTGTCAGATTTTGCAGACCGGACACATACCGGGAAGCATGTCATGCTGTATGAAAACTGCATTATGGCAGGTGGGATCCTTGGAAATATTTTCTGGGTATACGGGCTCGCGATGCCTGGCGGCAAATGGATCGTTCCGGTGTTTGGACTTTTTTCCGGAATTTTTGTTGGTTGCTGGTCAATGGCACTTGCGGAAATCCTGAATATTTTTCCGATTTTTATCCGGAGGATCAAAATTCTGAAATGTGTGCCATGGCTGATTTTTGGGATGGCGCTTGGGAAAAGCCTTGGAGCACTTCTGTTTTTCTATAAAAGATGGTAACTGGAGGAGAAAATGAAGCAACAAGAGAAAGAAAAAGAGTATGAAACATATGTAAAAGAGAAAACACCGGTCAGGAAGCCTGGACCTGCGATGGCAAAAGCATTCGTGACCGGCGGGATCATCTGTACGATTGGACAGACGATCTTAAATGCGTGCGAAAAGGCGGGAATGTCAAAGGATATTTCTGCAAGCTGGTGTTCATTGATCCTGATCCTGGCAAGTGTGGTGCTGACCGGATTTGGAATCTATCCGAAGATCGCGAACTGGGGAGGAGCGGGAGCACTGGTGCCGATCACCGGATTTGCCAATTCCGTTGCGGCGCCGGCAATTGAATACAAAAAAGAGGGGCAGGTTTTCGGAATTGGCTGCAAGATATTTACGATCGCAGGACCTGTGATCCTGTACGGAGTTTTCACCAGCTGGGTTCTGGGATTGCTCTATTGGATTGGGACGCTGATCGGAATTGTGTGAGCAAGGAGGGATGGACATGAATGCGATGAAAGGAACGCAGAGTATTGCATTTTCGGAAAGTCCGTATCTGGTAAGCGCCGGATCGGTTGCCGGAAAAAAAGAAGGAGAAGGGCCACTTGGAAAATATTTTGATATTGCATCGGAGGATGACCTTTTCGGAGAGAAAACCTGGGAGCTTGCAGAAGGAACAATGCAGAAGCTTGCGTGTAAGCTGGCATTGAAAAATGCGGGAGTACAGCCGGAGGAGGTACGCTATCTCTTTGGCGGTGATCTTTTAAGACAGGGAATTGCTACATCGATGGGGGCGGAAGAACTTCAGATCCCGGTGTTTGGTCTTTTCGGCGCATGTTCCACATCCGGAGAGGCACTTGCCCTTGCTGCAATGACTGTGGCGGCAGGCTATGGAGATCTGGTGCTTGCTGCAACATCGAGTCATTTTGGAAGTGCAGAAAAAGAATTCCGTTTTCCACTTGGCTATGCGAATCAGAGACCACTTTCTTCTACCTGGACAGTGACAGGAAGCGGAGCCTTTCTGGTAGGAAAAAAGAAAAGCCGGGTGCGGATCAGTGGAGTGACGATTGGGAAAATTGTGGATTATGGGCTGAAGGATTCACAGAATATGGGAGCGTGTATGGCACCGGCAGCGTGTGATACGATTCTGCAGAATCTTATGGATTTTGGAAGGGGTGAAAAGGATTACGACCGGATCATTACCGGAGACCTGGGCTATGTGGGACAATCGATTTTATTTGATCTGCTTCGTAAGAAAGGGCTGGATATCAAAGAAAATCATATGGACTGCGGAATGACGATCTTCGATCAGCAGACACAGCATACCAATTCCGGTGGAAGCGGCTGTGGCTGCGCGGCGATCACTCTTGCAGCATATATTATGCCACAGCTGATATCGGGGGAGTGGAAAAGGATCCTTTTTGTACCAACGGGGGCGCTGATGTCGACGGTCAGCTTCAATGAAGGAGAAAGCGTTCCGGGAATTGCACATGGAATTGTGCTGGAACATTGTTAAAGGAGGAAAGAAAATGGACTATATCAATGCATTCTGGGTAGGAGGACTCATCTGTGCACTGGCGCAGATCCTGCTTGACCGGACGAAAATGATGCCGGGAAGAGTCATGGTAAGCCTGGTGGTACTTGGCTGTATTCTTGGTTTTGTACAGATATTTAAACCACTGCAGGAGTATGCGGGGGCAGGCGTGAGCGTGCCACTGCTCGGTTTTGGAAATACTTTATGGAACGGGGTAAAAGAGGCAGTCGACAAGGAAGGATTTATCGGAATTTTTCTTGGAGGATTCAAGGCAAGTGCGGCAGGAATCAGTGGCGCATTGATTTTTGGGTACATTGCATCATGGATATTTGAACCAAAGATAAGGGGTAATGGGAATATTTTTCGTCAGAACTACGAAAGAAAATTTATTGTACAGAGAGAAAAATGATGTTAAGATGAAATCGTGGCTGTGTAAATGGCCTGTAAAATAAGAATCAGAGTGAAAAAGAAAAAGTACATAAGAGGAGATAACACGACTATGAAGTACACAAGTATCATTATTCCGTTTGTCGGAGGCCTTGGTATGTTCATTTATGGAATGCAGATCATGGCACAGGGGCTGGAGAATGCTGCCGGCAACCGGATGAAGTCATTGCTTGAAGCACTTACAAAGAATAAGTTCTTCGGCGTATTGCTTGGAGCGTTCATTACCGCAGTGATCCAGAGCTCATCTGCGACGACCGTCATGGTAGTCGGTTTTGTAAATGCCGGTATCATGAACCTTCAGCAGGCGATGGGAGTTATCATGGGTGCGAACATCGGTACAACAGTTACCGGATGGCTGGTATCCAGTGTGGAATGGGCCAAATTTTTAAGTCCGTCCAATCTGGCACCGGTTGCGATCATGATCGGTGTGATCATTATGCTGACCGGAAAGAGGCGTTCGACAAAAGATATCGCAAGTATTGTGGTTGGTTTCGGACTTTTATTTGTCGGGATTTCATCCATGTCCTCAGCGGTGGAACCACTGAAAGATAATGCAGCATTCTGCAATATTTTCGTATCACTGGGACACAATCCGTTGCTTGGAATTGTGGCGGGTGCAGCAGTTACGGCGATCATCCAGAGCTCATCTGCATCGGTCGGAATCCTGCAGAGCCTTGCAGCAGCAGGTCTTGTACCGTTTGGCGCAGCAATTTATATTATCATGGGACAGAATATCGGTACCTGCGTAACTGCAATCCTGTCCAGTGTGGGTGCAAAGAAAAATGCGAAAACCGCAGCGCTGATGCATCTGATCTTTAATATCATCGGAACGATCATTTTCAGTATTATTGCGATTGCATATCTGAGTATTGTGAATCCGGCATGGGCGCATGAAAATATCACCCAGACACAGATCAGTATGGTGCATACGGTATTCAATATTGTGACAACCGTTCTGCTGTTCCCGGTTTCTGACTGGATCATCAAGCTTGCCAAGAAGATCGGACATGTGGAAGAAGAGGTACAGGATGAAAGTGTAGTCCTTCTGGATGACCGTATGCTGGAAACCCCTGGTATCGCGATTCAGTCAACCGTTTCCGAGCTTGTCCGAATGGGACATGTGGTTGCGGATTCTCTGGAGGTTGCAAGAAAAGTTATGTTCGAACGAAAAGAAGAACAGATTGCGTTCCTGAAGGAAGAAGAAAGCAAGGTAGACCGGTTAAGTGCCGGTATCACATCCTATGCGATCAAGCTGTCGACTCTGCAGATCAATGAACGTGAGCATGAAGAGGTGGCGCATATGCTCCAGATTGTGTCGGATATGGAACGTATCAGTGATTACTGCGAAAACATTTCTGAGTTCGCGGAATCACTGCTGGAAAAGCAGGTGGATTTCTCTGAGGTTGGAGTGGAACATCTGAACAAGATGCTGGATGTCTGCATTGCAAGTTATCTGTATGCGTTGGAAGCCTTTGAGTCCAATGACCGCGAAAGTGCGTTAAAGACCATCGAGAAAGAAACAGAGGCAGACGGGCTGGAGATTTCCCTCCGCGCAAAGCATATCAAGCGTCTTACCAACCAGCAGTGTAACACAGAAGCCGGAGTGGTATTCCTTGATTCTCTGGTATGCCTGGAAAGAATTTCCGACCATGCCAGAAATATTGCGGAAGAAGTGCTGGCGGAATAGAAGATAGGAAAATGCAAAAGTGCATGTGGCCTGACGGCTGCATGCACTTTTTTCGAATCGTTAAGAAATGGGAGTAATGCCGTATTAACTTGTTGTTTTTCTACGAATAAGTATAGGGGTAATTTGTTTATGAATGGGTTCGGCAAGTGGTACAGGTTTTCGCTTTTTACGTTCTTCCATTTGCTGTACAAGCAGTTCCATGGAGGTTTTGGCAATCAGATCGATTTGCTGTCCAACGGTTGTGATTGGAAGGATAGCTTCACTTGCAATCGGAGAATTGTCAAACCCTACCAATTCGTATGTGTCAGGGAAATAACCATATTTTTGAAAAATAAGATTAAGAAACATATTGGCATAGGTATCATTTGCAAGAAAGATACCTTTCTTTTTATCAGCATATTTTTCATCGATGTCCGTAAAAATACGATGCATTTGTGCAAAAATATCCTGATAAGAATCTCCGGCTACATTCAGATTCAGTTCATAAGGAACGTTATGTTCCTGACAGGTTTCTTTAAATGCTAGAATTCGTTTATATGCCGGTACAAAATCAGGAACATTGACATTGATATGAACCAGGATATCACATTTATCGCGGATCAGGAGATTTGTTGCCTGTAGTGCACCCATATAGTTGTCGGTTGTTACACTACAGATATACTTAGCTTCTCTTTCGATGGCAATGACTGGTATCTGATAAGATGCCAGCTTCTCAGAAGAAAGTGTATGACTCAATACAATAAGTCCTTCAATCTGATATGCCATAAGTTCATCAATATACTGTTCTTCTTCTTCCGGACCACGATCGCTGACAAAAACAAGAAACTTATAATGATAGTCTGAATAACTGGAAAGTAACTGCGTAAGCATCTCAGAATAATAGTGCAGATAGAGATTCGGTACAATAATACCGACAAATTCACTTTTTCCATTTGCTAAAACTTTTGCCAGTTTATTCTTTTTATATCCCAAAGCATCAAGTGCCTGTGATATTTTTTCCTGATTCTCAAGTGTCAGAGAATCAGGGTGATTAAAATATCTGGAAATTGTTGTTTTTGAAAAATTGGTATATTCGGCAATGTCAGCAAATGTAACTTGTTTCTTGGCCATAAGATCAATAGACTCCTTTAAAAATTCTTATTCATAGTATAGCAACTAAAAGTCGAAAAGGCAACTATAAAATAACCAGTCATGTAACCGGTAACTTTTGCGAACAAAAGCATTGACAGAGAGATTATTATATGGTACTATTCAGTTATAAAGTAACCGGTTACTTTACCGGTTATACAGCGAGAAGGACAAAGGGAATGGAGGAATAGTTGCATGAAAAGGATGCAGAAACAAACCAGGGCAATGGGAAAACGAACGATGGCAAGTAAGCTGGCTTATGTAAAGAAAAATTGGCAGTTATATGTGTTTTTCCTGATGCCGGCACTTATATTAACCATTATATTCAAGTATCTTCCAATGGGGGGACTGCTGATTGCGTTTGAAGATTATAACGTTATCAAGGGCGTATTTGGAAGTACATGGGTAGGACTTGAGTATTTTAAGCGGTTTTTATCTTCACCGGATTTTATGAATTACCTGCTTAATACATTGAAACTGAGCATTTATGGATTGCTTTGGGGATTTCCGGTTCCGATCATCTTAGCTCTTTTACTTAACCAGATCCGCAAACAGGGGATCAAAAAGAAGATTCAGCTTTTGATCTATGCTCCAAACTTTGTGTCTGTTATTGTACTTTGCGGAATGGTCCGTATGTTTTTGTCACCGGTTGGACCTATGAATAAACTTTTGGGAATCAGCACGAACTGGATGACGATGCCTGCTGCATTTCGAACAATCTATATTGCAAGTGGAATCTGGCAGGGAGCCGGGTGGGCTTCGATCATGTATACTGCAGCACTATCGAATGCGAGCAAAGAACTGGAAGAAGCAGCACGTATGGATGGAGCAAATCTGCTGCAGCAGATCTGGTATGTAGAACTTCCGGCAATCAAAGACATTATTGTGATCCAGTTTATCTTACAGGCAGGAAATATTATGAGTATTGGTTTTGAAAAAGCATATGCGCTGCAGACAGATATGAACTTACCGGCATCTGAAATATTATCGACTTATGTATACCGGATCGGACTATTAAACGGAGATTATGGATATTCGACAGCAGTTGGACTGTTCAACTCCGTAATCAATGTGATTTTACTTATTTTTGTAAACTGGGTAGTAAAGAAGCTGAATGATGGTGAAGGATTATAGGAGGAACGTGAAATGAATGGAACAAAGAAAATCAAATATTCACGAACAGATCGGATCATTTTGGGAATTGCATATGTGTTCCTTGGGGTATTTGTTCTTTCAATTTTAATTCCGCTGATCTATGTAGTTCTGGCATCCTTTATGGATCCGACCGTATTAAATAACCAGGGATTAAGTTTTCATATAAAAGACTGGACGTTAGATGCATACCGGCGTGTGCTGGAAAATGATATGATCTGGCGGGGCTTTTTGAATTCTTTTTTGTATTCAATTGCATTTACCGCGATCTCCGTCTTTGTAACTTTACTTGCAGCGTATCCGATGTCAAAAAAGGAATTTGTAGGAAGAAAATTCTTTAATATAATCTTTCTGATCACAATGTTTTTTGGTGGCGGAATGATTCCGACTTTTATTTTGATCAATCAGCTGCACATGGTAAATACGATTTGGGCAATTTTAATCCCTGGTGCATTTAATGTCTGGAATATGATTCTTGCAAGAACCTATTACCAGTCTATTCCGAAAGAACTGCGTGAAGCATCCGCAATTGACGGAGCAACGGAAATCCAACATTTTTTCAAGGTTATGCTTCCGGTATGCAAACCGATTATCGCAGTACTGGCACTGTGGTCATTTGTTGGAATGTGGAACAGCTACTTTGATGCGATGATATATTTAAATGATGCAAACCTGCAGCCACTGCAGCTGGTTCTCAGATCGATCCTCGTTCAGAATACACCTCAGCCGGGAATGATCGCAGATATCCAGAGTACAGCAGAGATGGCAAAAGTAGCAGAACAGCTGAAATATGCAACTATCGTTGTGTCAAGTTTACCATTGCTGGTAATGTATCCATTCTTCCAGAAATACTTCGATAAAGGAATTATGGTTGGTTCTGTGAAGGGATAGTCAGAAAGGAAATATGCAGATATGTGGAAAAAAAATAGAAAAAGAGTGTTGGCATTAGGTTTGACATTTTCGATTATAATTGGGATGGCAGGATGTGGAAAAGAAGAGCAGATGAAGGCGGAAACCAATCCGGATACTCCGGTATCAGAGGTTCAGTTTCCACTGAAAGAAAAAGCTGAATTATCATTCATTACAAATGCTCCTGCAACATCAACGCAGAATCCGAATGAGCGTATCATTTTTAAGAGACTTGAAAAAGAGACAAACGTACATATCGATTGGACTTGTTTTGTGGCGGATCAGTTCTCGGATAAGAAGAACCTTGCGCTGGCTCAGTTCGGAAATCTTCCGGATGGGCTGTTTAATGCAGGAATGAGTGATTATGATCTGCTTCGTTATGCAAAGCAGGGAATCATTATCCCGCTTGAAAATCTGATCGATAAATATATGCCGAATCTGCAGGCTGTATTTGAAAAATATCCGGAGTACCGTACGATGTGTACCGCACCGGATGGTCACATTTATTCATTCCCGTGGATCGAGCAGCTTGGAGCTGGAAAGGAAGCAATTCAGGCGATTGGAGATATTCCATATATCAATAAGAAATGGCTTGATTATCTGGGATTGGAAGTACCAACTACAACAGATGAACTGGAACAGGTACTGATCGCATTCCGTGACCATGCAGATGATCTGAAGAAAGAATTCCAGATTGATGGTGATGTGATTCCGATGTCATTTATTATCAATAATGGAGATCAGGATCCGGCAATCCTGATCAATGGATTTGGGGAAGGATATGGAGACACAGGAGATCATTTTGCTGTAACGGATGATGGAGAGGTTATCTATACAACCGTTCAGGAGGGCTATAAAGAAGGCATTGAGTGGCTACATAAACTGGTAACAGAGGATCTGGTGGATCCGGAAGCATTTACACAGGAATGGTCTACCTACGTGGCAAAAGGAAAAAATCACAGATATGGTCTCTGTTTTACCTGGGACATTGCCAATATTGATAATAATACGGATTATGTAATGCTTCCGGCACTGACAGGGCCGACCGGAGTGACAAACATTACGAGACAGAATAACAGTGAGACCAGTGGATTTGACCGGGGACGATGTGTATTGACGACCAGCTGCAAAGACACAGCACTTGCAGCTGCCTGGATCGATCAGATGTATGCACCGCTGCAGTCACCGCAGAACAACTGGGGAAGCTATGGAGAGAAAGATTCTTTTAATATTTTTGAGATGTCTACGAATGAAAACGGAGAAAAGATGTTGAAACATCTTGATCTTGGAGAGCAGTCACCGGTAGAAGTCCGTGAAGCACAGTCGGTTAATGGACCGCTTGCGGTACTCAATGAGTATTATGGTGTATATGTGACACAGCCGGAGGATGCAAAATGGCGTCTGGACAATATGCATGAAACCTATCTGAAAGATATGAACAGCAAATATGTATATCCAAATGTATTCATGAGTATCGAAGATACCAATAAAGTGTCACAGTATGATACCGACATCAAAAAATATGCAGAGCAGAAGAAAGCCGACTGGATCTTAAATGGTGGAATCGAAAAAGAGTGGGATTCTTACCTTGATAAAATGGAAAAGTACGGACTTTCCGATTATCTGGCTATTAAACAGAAATATTTCGACCAGTACCAGAAATCGCTTTCAGAAGAGAATAAGTAGCAGGAGAAAATACATGAGTGAGATGTTAGAAAAAGCAAGAAATTATGAGACAGAAAAACAAGTGTATGTAAAGAAAACGACCAAACCACTGTTCCATGTTACGGCACCGACCGGATGGATCAATGATCCGAATGGTTTTTCCGTATATGATGGGAAAATACATTTGTTCTATCAGTACAATCCATATCAGAGAGAGTGGGGACCAATGCATTGGGGACATAGTGTGACTGATGATATGGTCCGCTGGGAGCAGCTTCCGGCAGCGATTGCACCGGATCAGGAATATGATAAGGCAGGATGTTTTTCCGGAAGTGCGATCGAAGCAGATGGAAAGCATGTACTTGTATATACCGGAGTTACCAGAGTAAAGCAGGCAGATGGAAGTGAGCAGGAACGGCAGAATCAGTGTATTGCATTTGGTGATGGAAAAGATTATGTAAAGTATGAAAAGAATCCGGTTGTGACAGGTGAGATGCTTCCAGAAGGATGCAGCCGGATTGATTTCCGTGACCCGAAGATCTGGAAAGAAAACGATACCTATTATCTGATCGTTGGAAATAAGAATGATAATCAGGTTGGGCAAGTTGTGCTTTGTTCGAGCAAAAATCTGACAGACTGGAAATTTGAGACAATTCTGGCATCAAATGAAAATGGTGATATAGGAACGATGTGGGAATGCCCGGATTTCTTTGCTTTAAAAGACAAACATGTGCTGATCTGTTCGCCACAGGATATGAAGGCGCGGAAATATGAGTTTCACAATGGACATAATTCGGTGTATTTTTTGGGAGACTACGATGCAAACAGATGCAGATTCAGAAAAGAACAGCCGCATACACTTGACTATGGTATGGATTTCTATGCTCCACAGACAACAGAACTTCCGGATGGCAGACGGATCATGATCGCATGGATGAAATCATGGGATGCCTGTGTGATACCGAATTCGCAGGACTGGCAGGGAATGATGACATTTCCGAGAGAATTGGAGATAAAAGAAAACCGTATCTGGCAGAATCCGGTGAAAGAACTGGAAAATTATTATCAGAATCCATGTTGCTATGAACACGCAGAAATCGAAGGCGAGACAGTGCTTGCAGGAGTAGAGGGACGCACAATTGATCTTACGGTGACACTGGAAGATGGAGAAAATACAATCTTTTCTATCAAACTGGCAGCAGATAGTGAGTATGAAACGAGCTATACCTATAATAAGGAAACCAGACTTCTGGAAATCGACCGTACATACTGCGGTGTTACAAAAGATGTGGTATGTGTACGAAAATTCAGAATTGAGGATCCGGCAGGGCTTAAAAAGATGCGTTTTATCCTGGATTATCATTCAATCGAACTTTTTATCAATGATGGACAGCAGACGGCGACCACTGCAATCTGTACGCCTCTGAATGCGAAAGATATTTATTTTTTCAGCGATAAGAAAATGACAATGAGTGTTGAAAAGCATGATATTATAATGTAAAAAGCAGGAGAATAAGAAATGGATGTAGTAGCTTTAGGGGAATTGCTGATTGATTTTACAGAAAATGGTATTAGTAGCCAGGGAAACCCATTGTTTGAGGCAAATCCGGGAGGGGCACCATGCAATGTTCTGGCAATGTTAACGAAGTTGGGACACAAAACGGCTTTTATTGGAAAAGTAGGAAATGATTTTTTTGGAAAGCAATTGGAAGATGCAATTAAAGAAATTGGAATCAATGTTACCGGTCTGAGAAAAGATGATAAAGTACATACGACATTGGCATTGGTTCATACTTATCCGGATGGAGACAGAGATTTCTCTTTTTATCGAGATCCGGGAGCGGATATGATGCTGACAGAAGAGGAAATTCCAGAGGAATTAATTCTTGAGACACGGATTTTTCATTTTGGAACCCTGTCTATGACACATGAGAAAGTACGCAGAGCGACAAAAAAAGCAGTTGCAATTGCAAAACAGGCTGGTGCGATCATTTCATTTGATCCTAATATACGTGAGCCACTGTGGAATTCAATGGATGAGGCAAGAGAGCAGGTATTGTATGGTCTGGGACAGTGTCATATCCTGAAAATTTCAGATAATGAAATTCAGTGGCTGACAGGAAAAAATGACTATACAGAGGCTGTAAAATGGATCAGGGAGAAATATGATATCCCGCTTATCCTGGTATCTATGGGAAAAGAAGGCAGTAGAGCTTATTATCAGGACAGGATGGTTGAAAAAGCACCTTTTATAAACGAAAATACAATAGAAACAACTGGTGCCGGAGATACATTTTGTGCATGTGTTTTGCATTACATATGTAAACATGGACTAGAAAATCTGACTGAGAAAAATTTAAAGGAAATGCTGACTTATGCAAATGCTGCCGCATCAATTATCACAACACGTAAGGGAGCATTGCGGGTGATGCCACGACCGGAAGAAATTGAGGCATTGATTGCAGGACATCACTAAATGTGGAGAGAAAGGGGCTGTGAAAAAAGAATAGTCCCCAAAAAAAGAAAGACCAAGAGTTTATAATGAACTCAAGGTCTTTCTTTCTGTTATAATTAACTTGTGATGCATATGATATTTAAGCCAAAGGATATTCGAAAGTCATGCAGCGGATATCAATGGAGATGGAAACGTAACGATTACAGATTTAATGCGATTGCTGAATTATGTAAGTGGGAA
>OLOM01000143.1_pt1 | contig 55158 bp, 47 predicted proteins | sample 1672531 | NCBI WGS metagenome assembly OLOM01 (sample SAMEA3136696, study PRJEB25190) | human gut metagenome | reverse complement strand
TCGGCGGCGTTCTTGTAGTAGACATTCATATCGTAGCCAGCATTGACCATCGATTGGAAGGTATCGTCGGTGCTCCAGAATGCGACGTCGATATTGCACGGGGCGGTAAGGTCGAGGGGAATGGGGTTCGTGGTGCCGTTTTTGGCCGCCTCGGTAGTGTACTCGTAGTCGTACTGAGCCCAGTTTTTGTCGGAATTCTGATACTGATCTTTGTAGTAGGCGAGATACTTAGCAAGCTTCTCGGGGCTCTTCATGGCCTGCGAGAAAATGAAGTTGGAGCCGTCGGAGAACTTCTTCCAGGCGTTATTGAGATTGTACTCGCGAGACTGCCACTCCTAGATACCGCCCATTTTGTTCGATCCATAGGGGTATGCAGCGCCGGTTTCTGGATTCGTCTGCTTGGTTGGATCGCCAAACGACCTGGTGTACGGTTTGGTGAAGTCGCCGTCCTTGCAGTAGAGATAGGTTGCACCGTCACTGATGAGGATCACGTGCTTGTTTTCGGCTTTAACGGCGGAGTCGGCATCCAAGATGCTCTTGGCGGCAAGAAGACCGGCGTGCATGTTGGTGCCCGAATGCAGGCTCGAGTTCATTGCGTTCAGGATATCGTCATAGCCCGTGGCCACGTCGGTAAGCGGCAGCTGCACGTTGCCCATCTTGTTGAAAAGGACGACGCCGACTTTGATGTTGAGGCCGTCGGCCTGGGCTTTCTGATTGATTTCTTCAAGGAAAGCCTTGGCTTGGTTATAGATGTCCTTTTGAGCCGAGGCGCCGGATTTGTCCAGCACGAACACGACGTCAGCAGGCTCAGCCTCGCGCTGACCGGGAAAGGAAAGAGTGACCTTAGTTTCGAGGTTCTCGTCGAGTGTGGTCGCGGTCTTGACGTTTTGCGTTAGCGCTGTGGACTGATCCGTTGCGCCAACTATCTCGTCAGCAGTGGCTTGGGGGGGGTAATCACTGATACCCCAAACGTCAAGGCTGCGACCGCGCAAACTGCAGCAGCGCGCTTTAAGCCATTAAGTAGCTTTCTAGGATATGACATGGTACCTGCCTCCTTTTCTCCCCAATAGAGACGAGATTGCAAAGTGTAGTCGCGTTTATTGGGGTCCTAGGTTGAGATGATTTGCAGTTGTTTTAGTATAGCTCGCGGGAGGCGCAAGCTATTAAATGTTGTGCAAAAAATGTGTGAATGGTGGCAGTATCATTAAAAATTTTCGGTGAATATGTTCTACGGGTTCGTGCTTATCGATGAAACTGGGTTTGTAATATATGCACCCGTAGGTTTCCTGATCGTTCTTGGTTTGCTTTGGGTAGTGGCAAAACGCGCTGATCGTTTTCTGAAGCGGTCCGATGCCGTCTTTTTTCTGCAAGAAGTACGGTTGTCTCATTCTGATTTTGATCTTCGGATTCTTGTATGCGTTCGACCTCTGCACGTGGGTATCCGCGCGGGATGAAGAAGAAGTCGAAACTATCATCGAGTTCGTCAACCAGAGCTTCGATGCCACGACCGGTGAGATTGCGGATTTCAGGATTTGGTACGAAGACCGCCTTGACGGAGAATCCGATTAAAAAATGGTCTTATCTTGTAGTAAGACCTCGTGCTTTTGATTGATGGGAATCCAAGCCGACTTCTTTTGATGGTGGCATTTGCGTATCAACGACAAGAGAGGACACGGAGCGCGAGCTAGTCCTACTCATGCCTTCTTGAGGGAATGAAATGTCTGCTACACAAACTGAGATAGCAAAATTCATTGCGATTCAGGCTCACGAAGGCCAGCTTGATAAAGCGGGGAAGCCCTACATTGAGCATCCTCGCACTGTTGCAGACGCAGTCGAAGACGATGTCGCGAAAGCTGTTGCGTGGCTTCATGATGTGGTCGAGGATACCTCGATGACGTTCGACGATCTGCAGGCCGCAGGGATCGCGTCTGAGGTTATCAACCATCTGCGGCTGCTTACTCACGACAAGTCGGTGCCCTATATGGAATATATTGCGGCGCTGAAGAATGACCCCGTTGCGCGCGAGGTGAAGCTGGCCGACTTGCGCCATAACTCCGATTTGAGCCGCTTGAATACGATTACCGATAAAGATCGCGAGCGTCTTGCCAAATACCAACAGGCTATGGAGTTGCTGCTTTCGTAGCGGTGCTTACAGCGAATCCTTGTGGGTGCGCTCGTAATGATCGAGTCGATCGAGCGCGATCTGTTCTGAAAGCTCGCGCACCTTGGTCTGCAGCTCCGAAACCGTGCGGCTAGAGTGATAACTTTTCACGAACAGCACGAAAATGAAGAACAGGAAGATGAAGTTCTGCGTAGATTGGATGCCTGTGATATTGGCCAGGAAGTCGCCGATCTGGGGGAACAGCGCCAGCAGCACGATGATCAGCGTTAGGAACGCCCAGGAAATGGTGTCCTCGATGCGCATTTTCGATTTCTTGATGCTGCGCAGCATGAATGCAGCCATGGCAAAAGCGGCGGCGATAAGAAGGATTCGAAGGGCGATTGACATCTTGGGGCCTATCTATCTGCAGGTTTGACTAATCGGGGGCGGTTCACTGGTTGAAGAGAACCTAGGGTTGTGCGCGCTTAGGCGTTGTCAGCCGTGTTGCCTTAGCGGAAGAACTGGATGAACAACACTGAAAGAGCCATGCGCGTCATGTATGCAACGGATGAACGCAGGTTCAAGTAGCTTTCTCCGGCAATGCGTTCGGCCATTTCCACCTGCACTTCCGAGATCTCAAGACCGTGCTTGCGCATAAGCCAAGCGACGGTATCGGGCTCGGGGCCAAGGTTTGGGCCCGAGCTAAGGATTTTCAGCGCTTTGCGGTTGTAGCAGCGCATGCCCGAGGTGGGGTCTTTGATGGTCTTTCCCGTGGTGAGCTTGATCATGAACTGAATAAGGTTGCTGCCGAACATACGCATGGTATTTGGCTTGGTTTCGGAAACGAACCGGGAGCCAATGACAATGTCGCTGTGCTCAAGCTCGGCAACGAGAGAGTCAAGGTATTTTGGAAGGTGCTGGCCGTCTGCGTCGAACTGGATCGCGCAATCGTAGCCATGAGAGACAGCGTATTTGGTGCCAGCTTGGAATGCGCCGGCAAGGCCCAAGTTAATGGGCAGGTCCAGGAAGCGGTATCCGTGCTCGCGGCAGATGTCGGCGGTGCCGTCGCGTGAGCCGTCGTTAACCACGACGTAGTCGTAGTTCGGGTAATTCTGAATGAGGTCGTCTACGACGCGCTCAATGTTCTCGGCCTCGTTGTAAGCCGGGATGATCAGCAGTGCACGCATGCTTGCCTTCCGATGGTTCGTTGTCGAAGCAATGGGTTCGCGAACTTCGGCCAGATGCGCGAAGTTGCAGTTGAATACAGCATTCCCCGAAGGCAGAGTATACAATACGAACGCATGCGCTGCATGTTTCGCGCGTGTTTGCACACCGAGTGAACTAACGCAACGGGGGATTTCCTTGCTTAAACGTATTTCAATCTGGTCGGCTTTGTACTTACCCCATACCGGTGGGGTTGAGAATTTCACGGCTCACGTCTCGTCTGTGCTTGCGAAGCGAGGGTTTCAAGTGCAGATCGTCACGTCGCGCATCGATGATTCCCCCGAACACGAAGTGACAGACGAAGGGGTTGATGTTTGGCGTCTGCCGTGCAGTCCCCTGATGAACGGCCGTTTGCCCATCCCAAGCAGGAACGCACGTTACCGTGAGCTTGTGGCGAAGGTCGAGACGTTCGCCCCTGATGCAGTGCTGGTGAACACGCGTTTTTACGGGCATTCGCTTGAGGCGTTGCGCTTCGCGCGCATGATGAATGCGAAAGCCGTCGTGCTTGACCATGGCTCTGCTCATCTGGTTTTGGGAAACCCCGCCGCTGATGCCGTGCTGGCGGCGTACGAGCACGCCATCACGGCGAGGGCGAAATCATTCAACCCCGATTTTTACGGCATTTCGCAGAAGAGCAGCGAGTGGCTGCAGCATTTCGGCATCAGTGCGAAGGGCATTATCCAGAACGCTATCGATGCGCCGGCGTTTCGCGATGGGGCATCCTCGCGCGACTTCCGTTCGGAGCTTGGTTTTGCTCCCGATGACGTAGTGGTTGCATTTTGCGGCAGGCTTGTTCCCGAGAAGGGCGCCGATACCCTCGTTCGTGCGGGCATCATTCTTGCACGGGGATGTGCGACTGACGGTTGTATTCGTCTTGTTTTCGCGGGCGATGGCTCGATGCGCACGCAGCTGGAGTCCGAGATTGCAACGAAGCTTCCCTCTAGCGGTCCTGTGACGGCGCATCTTCTGGGAAATACCGCCCCGATGGATTTGGCCGCTCTGTTCCAGCAGAGCAATTTGTTCTGCCTTCCTACGCGTTCTGAGGGTTTTTGCACCTCGCTTTTGGAGGCGTCGGCGTGCGCGTTGCCGTCGATCATCCCCGATGTTGGCGGTGCTCGCGAGCTCATTCCTTCTGCTGAGTACGGCTTCATCATGCCTGGCAGAACTGCCGAGGTCACCGCGCAGGCTTTGAGGGAGGCCATTTCGCTTGGTGCAGACCAACTTGGTGTGATGGGTTTGCGAGCCCGCGACAGGGTGGAAGCGGTGGCTTCATGGAGCGACACCGCCGACGCTGTTCTTGCGGCTTTTGCGTGAGCGGTTCATAGAATATAAGCCTGTGGTAAAATTGAACATTGCCTTCTTCAAGTTGGCTTACATGTTCAATTTTGCGCTGAGCTGCAGCTAGCTTCGCGCTTTGCGAGACACAGGTGCATCTATGCTATCTAAACAAGAGTTTCTGATTCTTACGTCGCTGCTCAAGCAGCCTGAAAGCACCCAGCGCGAAATCGCTGAGGCTGTAGGGATTTCGCTTGGTACCGTGAATGCTGCCGTCAAAACGCTGCGCGAGAACGGATGCCTCGATAACTACAATGTTACTGAGGCGGGCCTGAAAGCGCTCGAGCCTTACAGGGTGGAAAACGCCATCATCATGGCTGCGGGTATGTCCTCCCGTTTTGCTCCTATTTCGTACGAGCGTCCGAAGGGCGTCCTTACTGTTCGCGGCGAGGTTCTGATCGAGCGTCAGATCCGCCAGCTTAAAGAGGCGGGCATCAACGACATCACAGTTGTCGTCGGCTATTGTAAGGAGCAGTTCTTTTACCTAGAGGACGAGTTCGGCGTGACCATTCGCGTGAACGAGCATTACGCCACGCGCAATAACAACTCCACGCTTATGCTGGTTAAGGAGAAGTTGGGCAATACGTACGTATGCTCCTCGGATGACTATTTCACCGAGAATGTGTTCGAGCCCTATGTTTACGAGGCCTATTATGCGGCTGAGTTCTTCGAGGGCGAAACCAACGAATACTGCATCACCACGGGTGCACATGACGTTATCACCAAGGTTGAGGTTGGCGGCTGCGATTCGTATGCCATGCTCGGTCATGTTTATTTCGATCGTGCGTTCTCGAAGAAGTTCACTTCGATTTTGGTTGACGAATATGACCTTCCCAGTACGGCTGGCAAGCTGTGGGAAGACATCTACATTGCGCATATCGACGAGCTGCGCATGGTCATGCGCCCGTATCCTAAGGGCGTTCTGAATGAGTTCGACTCTCTTGAAGAGCTGAACGGCTTCGATCCGTCCTTCTTGGACAATGTCGATTCTTCCATTTTGGACAACATTTGCCGCATCATGGAGTGCAAACGCATCGATATCACGGGGATCAAGCCCATCAAGCGGGGACTTACCAATCTTTCGTTCCATTTCGTGGTGCGCGGGAAAGAGTACGTGTACCGTCATCCGGGCGCCGGCACTGAGGAAATCATCAACCGTGAAAGTGAAGCGTATTCGCAAGACGTTGCCCGCGATCTCGGTCTGGACGACACGTTCGTGTACGAAGACGGGCATGAGGGCTGGAAGATCTCGCGTTACGTTACCGATTGCGAATTGCTTGATTATCACAACGAAGAGCAGGTTGCTGCAGCAATGCGCATGGCAAGGACCCTTCATTCCTGCGGCAAGGTGTCGAAATGGACTGTCAACGTGCACGAGAACACTCGCGCTCTTATCGAGAAGCTTGATGCCAGCCATCGCTCGTCGTTCCGCGATTTCAAGACGCTCTTCGAGCTTATCGATGGCTTGAATGCTGCGGTGAAGGCCGACGATGTGAAGCCGTGCCTGTGCCATAACGACTTTTACAACCCTAACATCTTGTTTGCAGACGGTAGGGGCTACCTTATCGATTGGGAATACTCAGGTATGTCGGATTACGCCAGCGACCTGGGGACCTTCATTTGCTGTAGCGATTACACCTACGATGAGGCCGTTGGTGTGCTACATGAATATTTCCAGCGCGAGCCAACCAAGGACGAATTGTTCCATTGCGTGGCGTATATCGCCATTTGCAGCTACTACTGGTTCATTTGGGCGTTGTACAAGGATGCGTGCGGTGCGCCGGTGGGTGAGTGGCTGTACCTGTGGTACAAGAACGCCAAGGCTTTTGGCAAGAAGGCGAACGAGCTGAAGAGCGCTTAGCAACGCTGAAGAATGCTTGCACGGCTCAGCAGGAAATGCGAGTTGCTTGCGCAAAACAAAACTCCTCGGTTGACGTATTCAGCCGAGGAGTTGTTTATTTTGAGCGACGAATACCCTAAGCGTCGCAGCGCGCCAGTGATTGCTAAGAGGGATGGCGGTTAGCGCCCGATGAAGCCTTTGAACGTTTCCATTGTCATGACCAGGCCAGTGTTCTTCAGGTTGTAAAGGCCCTCGCGAGCCACAACCCCGAAATACGCTGCCTTGCTTTGCGTACGCGGTTGGATTCCCTTGACGGTAGCATAGATATGCTTCATGCCGGGAGCGATTCTGCCGTCGTCGAACACCAGCCGGTCGTCCATACGGTCGAATGTCTTCTTAAGCATGGGTTCAAGGCCGGGAGCATCCATGCTTACATGGTCAAGAACGCCGCCAAGGTACGTGAAGGCGCGCTCGTTGAGCGCTTCCAAAATATCGGGATCCGACTCGCCCAAACGATCGACGACATCCTTGATGTCGTTCCAACGCTCAAATGGGACAAGAGTGTTCTTGGTCGCGAACGCCTTGGATTTTTCGGGTGTTTCCTCGCGATAGCAGTAGTAGGGCTGATCGAGGTACACGATCGTTTTTGCTTGCAGCAGCGTTTCGTATAGGAAGGGATTGTCGGCCCAGCCTGCGCCAGGAATGGGCAGGAAGTGAATGCCGTATTCCTTTAAGAAATCGGCGCGGTAGATTGCCGACCAGATGGACGGATGATGAGTGAGCAGATGCGTGACGCCCGGATCATGGATGGTGAAGGGCTGCATGGCAGGCTTGATGCGGCTGCGATAGCTGCAATTGACTTTCCTCTGTTCGGGGGTGTCGGGCATCCAGATGCGCCAGTAAGGCGCCTTCACGATATCGATGTCCTGATCGAACGAGTCTGCAAGAGCGATCATATCGGCAAGCATGTTCGACTCGATCCAGTCGTCGGGTTCGAGGATGGCGATGTAGCGGCCGCGTGCTTCGGAGATGCCGCGGTTGCAGCTAGCGCCGTAGCCTTCGTTTTGCTTGTCGATGATGCGGATGCGGCTATCCTGGGCGGCGTGAACTTGCATGATCTCAAGCGAGCCGTCGGTTGAGCCGTCGTTGACGCAGATGATCTCGATGGAGCGAAGCGACTGATCGCTTACGCTGTCAAGTGCTTGGTCAAGATAACGCTCGGTATTGAAAATGGGCAGGATCACGCTGACATCGGGTGTCTGGGTATTTTCGGATGCCGCGATGTCGGCAGCTGCATCGTTGGGCGCTTTGCCGTCGTTGTACGTGTAGTATGCGCGATCCATGTGGCCTCTATTCGTGGTCGAGCTGACGGTAGGCTTCGCAGACGTCTTTAACGTCGCCGACCATGCGCATGTGGCCCTTTTCGATCCATACGGCCTTGCGGCAAACTCGTTCGACCTGATCGATGCTGTGCGAAACGAAAAGGAGCGTGGTGTTGTAGGTGTTGACCAGTTCGTTGATGCGTCGCTCGCACTTTTCCTGGAACAGGAAGTCGCCAACTGACAGTGCCTCGTCAACGACAAGGATGTCGGGAATAGTTGCCGTTGCGACTGAGAAGGCTACACGAGCGACCATGCCCGAGGAGTAGTTCTTCATGGGCATGTCCAAGAAGTCGCGGACTTCAGCGAAGTCGACGATCTCGTCAAAGCGCTCGTTGATGAACTTCTTGCTGTAACCAAGAAGCGCGCCGTTCAGATAGATGTTCTCGCGAGCGGTGAGCTCCATGTCGAAGCCAGCGCCAAGCTCGATGAGCGGGGCAATGGTACCGCCGATGCTGACGGAGCCTTTAGAGGGTTCGAGAACGCCGGCGATGAGCTTGAGAAGGGTGGATTTGCCCGAGCCGTTCGTGCCGACGATGCCATACACATCGCCTCGGTTGATGGTGAGGTTGATGTCTTCGAGTGCGTGGAACTCCTTGAAGAACAGTTCATGTTTCATCAGCTTGATGAAGTACTCTTTCAACGAGTTCAGCTGCTCGCTTGCGATGTTGAACGTCATGGTGACGTCGTCGACCACAATGATGGGCTCGCCGAGTTTTTCTCCAAAGGCGGTGAAGGATTGTGCCATGGTGCTACCTCGTTGCTAGATGTAAAGGATGAACTTGTTTTCGTTTTTGCGGAAGACCACGAAGCCGATGGCGAAGGTAACGACTGCCATTACGACGCCAAGAGCGAGTTCTCCAAGGCCTGGGACCGTGTTCCACATCATGAAGTCGCGGAACATGGTGACGTAGTGGTACATGGGGTTCCACTCCATGAGCATACGCATCGTGCCGGACAGCAGGTCGACGGGGTAAAACAGCGGGGTTGCGTAGGTCCAGGCCGTCAGCACGACGCCCCACAGATGCATGACGTCGCGGAAGAACACCGACAAAGCCGAAATCAGAAGGCCAAGGCCAGCGCTGAAGATGAATACGAGCAGGGTGATAAGCGGCACGCCCCACAGCGCATGGATGCTGGGAACGACGCGGAAATACACCATAACGCATGCCACGGCAACCAGGGAAATGGCGAAATTGACCAGCTCGAACATGGTTTTCTCAAGCGGGAAGACCATCTTTTCGATGCGCACTTTCTTGATGAGCGATTGCGCTTCGATGATGGAGCTCATGGCTTGCGAGGTGGAACGGTTCATGAAGTCGAACAGGATCTGACCCAAAATAAGGTACAGTGGAAAGTTCTCGATGCTGAATCGGAACATGTATGAGAACACGGCAGCAAGAACGCACATCATAAGAAGCGGGTTCAGAACGCTCCAAAGAATGCCAAGCACGCTGCGACGATACTTCAATTTGAAGTCTTTGGTGACCAGCGACTCAAGAACGAACATGTTGTGTCGGAATTCCGTTGGACGCTTAGTGCGCTGAACAGCGGTTTGATTGTCGGCCATGCAGCTTCCCCTTGTCACGCCGCATATGGCATGCGGCTTTATGTGTATAACCTTGCATATTATATCGGCAATCGTAGCCACGTTTCCTATCTAACGAAAATCTACCGTTCTGCGGTGGCTTGCTGTTTTGGGTGGCGTGTTTCGGCCCGTGTTTTGAGATGAACGTAAAACTGCAGGTCATATATTGCTTTTGCGCTCCAACTGGGGTGTGGGCCCTTTCTTCTGCATACCCCAGACGGCCTGGATGCCGGTCCCCTCTGCGTGGTCGTTTTGGGACGAAATAGTGTGCATTGCTTGCGTTTACCTTGTCCTTAAAGACGTCTTACATTCGCTTTACAAAGCCTTTCTAGACTCGATTCCCGTAATGGCAAGAAACCTTTTTGGGGAGGAGCCTTGCCCGGGCCCGGTAAGGGCGAAAGAGGTGTCGCGCAAACAAAGCGCGCATGTGAAGGGAGAATATAAGCAAATGGATCCAACAACCATGATCGTGGTGTGCCTGGTGATCGCGACGGCGCTCATCTTCGACTTCACGAACGGGTTTCACGATACGGCGAATGCAATGGCGACCTCCATCGCCACCGGCGCTCTTAAGCCGAAGACCGCCGTTATGGCAGCGGGAACGCTGAACTTGATCGGCGCGTTCCTTTCCACCGAGGTTGCCAAAACCATCTCAGGTGGCATCATTAACGAGCAGGTTGTGACTATTGCGCCCGCATTCATCCTTGCTGGTTTGATCGGCGCTATCCTTTGGAACCTCATCACGTGGCTTGTTGGCCTTCCTTCTTCTAGCTCGCATGCGCTGTTCGGCGGCCTGGTTGGTGCTGTCATCGTCGGCGCCGGCGTTGAGGGCGTTAACTTCGGTGCTGTTTTGACCAAGGTTTTGATTCCCGCCTTGGTTTCGCCGGTTGTTGCGGGCCTGGCGGCATTTGTTGCCGTGAAGCTTATCTACCGCATTGTGAAGGGCATGAGCGAGTCGCAGGTTGACAACGGCTTCCGTCACGGTCAGACCATCACGGCTTGCCTGGTTGCCTTGTCTCACGGCACCAACGATGCTCAGAAGACTATGGGCATCATCACGCTTACTCTTATCGCCACCGGCTTCCAGCCATCTGGCACCGGCCCCGAGCTTTGGGTTGTTGCCATCTGCGGCCTCTCAATTGCTTTGGGCACCTACATGGGCGGTTGGCGCGTTATCCGCACGTTGGGCAAGGGTCTGACTGAGATCAGCACTCCGCAGGGCTTCGCGGCTGAGGCTGCATCAGCTACCACCATTCTTGTTTCCTCGCACTTGGGTTTTGCTCTTTCAACCACGCAGGTTTGCTCGGGCTCGATCATCGGTACCGGCCTTGGCAAGAAAGGCAACGAAGTCAACTGGGGTGTTGCTGCTCGCATGCTCGTTGCGTGGCTGGTCACTTTCCCATGCGCCGGCATGATGGGCGCGCTTGCCTGCGCTTTGGCCAAGACAGGCATTTGGGGTACCGCGGCCGTAGTCGTGATTGCCTGCGTTGCCGCCGCCGTCATTTTCGCGCTGTCCAAGCGTAACCCCGTGAACAGCAAGAACGTCAATGAAGCTAAAACCGTGAAGGTAACCGCCATTCCTACCCCGAGCATGGCTCAGGCCGCGTAAAGGAGAACCGCGATGATCATCAAGGAAGTCACCTCGTTCGTAACCGTCCTTGTCGTTGCTGTGGGCGTTGCAAGCGCGATCGGCACGCTGTACGCTTCGGGCTTGCGCCTTTGGGCGTCGGGTGAAACCGACACGCAGGGCGAGCATCTGTCTCGTCGCGTGATGTCTGCTATGTGCTTTGCCTCATGCATTGCTATCGTGCTATTCGCCCTGTGGCTTATGATCCCGGCCTTCCATTAACGTCTGAAGGGTCTATTGGCCGCCAAACGCATAGAGAACGATGTGAGCCCGGGCCGCTATGGCGACTCGGGGCTCGTTGTTTGGCGATGCGCTTGTCTGTGCAGGTGGGAATGCGGAACAGACGGGAGAATATAGGTTATGCCCCCAGCGCACCGCCGCAGTACTCGCAGCGACCATTTCCATCAGGGATAGTCGTGGCGCCGCAGAAGGGGCACGTAACCGCAGTCTTGGGTGCGGCTGCAGCTGCCGCTTGCTCGCGAACTTCCTCGCGGACATGGGTCAGGGCCTCACGGATCTCCCTTGCCTGACGTTCGGCTTCGTTATATTCCGCCGAGAATTGCTCTTCGATACGCGAATCGTTCACCTTGAATGTGATCTCGTCGAAATAGGGCGTGTTCACATGGATGGTAAGGTAGATGTCGTAATCGATGTCGTAGCGCGGTGGGTCGTAGCTTTGCGACTTGCCTTCCTTATCCTTCCAGTGAAGCTCGGTCCTGCTTTCGCGAACTTCGGTGTCGCAACCGGTGACCTGCGAGAAGTCAAGCACATCGGGGTTCGCGTCGCGCCAGCGTGAGTTCCTGGTCACCATGAAGCGCGCCGCGTCCTCGTCCAGCAGCACCTTCACGTCGTTGCCTAAGGTTCTGGTTACGTTGAAGGCCGCCACGCGATCCTTGTTGGCCTCGCGCCAATCAAGCTGGTTGCGGATTTCCTCAACGGTTGAGCTTCTGCGATCGCTGAAATACGGGGAGAGCTTGCTTGCGCATTCCTTGCAGAGGTTGCCGTCTTCAAGCTTGCGGTTGCCTAGAAGGCCAATCTCGCCGCCGCAGATGTCACAGTTTTTCTTTTCGAACATCTTGCCGAAGAATCCCATCGCAATCGCTCCTTTCGTTGACGATTGAATGATTTAGTCGCTGACTGAATCATGATGGGAAAGGCGACGATTGCGAAGTTCCTTACGGCTCAGCAAACCTGATTTCGGAACACCGAATGGCTTATTCTTTTGCGGTGTCGCGGCTGTCGTCCATGTTGGGCACGATAAGGCCGCTTGAAACAGCATGGACCGCCAGGCGAAGAATATTGTCGTAGCCGGTTTTTGCCAAGATCTCGGAAATGTGGCGCTTGACCGTCCCCTCGCTTAGATAAAGCTCGGCGGCGATCTCTTTGCGCGTTTTGGTTTCGCAGACCAAACGAAGGATATCGATCTCGATGTCGGTGAGCGCGGCGGTTCCCGAGAAGACGCTTTGCTTCTGGGCGGGGTAGGTGGAGTAGCCCTCCATGGTCGAACGGACGATGCTTAAAAGGTCTGAGGTTCCCACGTTCTTGTAGACGAAGCTGTCTGCCTTCGCGTCGCGCGCTTGCTCGATGAAGGTGATCTCGGGCATGCCGGTCATGATGATGACGCGCGTTTCTGGGTGTGCTTCTTTGATCTTTCGTGCAGCGACGATGCCGCTTGAATCGTTTTCGGTGCAAACATCCATAAGGACGCAATCGGCTTGCGTGCGCGCTACGGCGTCGATTGAGTCGGCTGCATCAGAAAGGGCAGCGACAACCGTCATGTCGTCTTGGTCGTTCAGGGTATGCTCAAGCGATTCGCGCAGCATTGCTTGATCTTCGACGAGAATGATGCTGATCATAACGTCTCCTTGCGATGGCGCGTTCATTAACTACCAGTTTACCTGTTTATTGAAACTTTTGCTTTACGACGATGGTGAATGGGTTGTATGAGGTCACCGCAAGGGTCCCCCCAAAGCTCTTAGCTGTTTCGTTCATGCCGGGCAGGCCCGTGCCGAAACGGATGCGCTCGGAAGCTGCAACGCCGTCGTTTGAGATGCTGAGCGTGCGCCCCTCGGAGGTTTCGCGGATATCGACGGAAACCTTTTTTGCGAGGCCGTGTTTGACCGCGTTGGTTGATGCTTCTCGGATGATCCGTGTGTAGCCTGCGGCAACAGCAGGATCGTCGGGAAGTAAGCCCGACACCACGATATCGATCCCGATGAGTGAGAACGCGTTTTTGATCGAGTCGAGTTCGGCTTGCGGATTGGGCTGCGCATGGGAATCGAGATCGGCGGTGATGTCGTGCAGCAGGCTAACCACCTGCTCGAGCTTTTCAGGATCGGAGTCGTTCGATTCCAAGTACCGATGCAGGATGGAAAGACGCTGGCCGATGGTGTCGTGCACGCGCGCTTGCATGTCGACGAGTGCCTTGTTTTGAGCTACTTCTTGAAGTTGGGCAAGCGAGGCGTTAAGCTCTCCGTTCTTCACCGTAAGCTCTTCGTTGACTTGTTCGATCTTCTCGTTCAGGCGCTCTTCTTCGGTGACGTCGATGGCGTAGATGCGCCTGCAGGCTGTTCTACGAATCACGGTTGAATCGCGCACGAACAGCCTTGTTTCGTTTTCATCGATGTGGATTCGGATGCCTTCGGGAAGCACCGCGTCCTTTCGTTCGCAATTGTTAAGCGCGGTCCACTCCAGCTTTCCCCACAGGTCCGTGGTGTCGGACAGGTCAGTGGCGAAACCCAGCTTCATCAGGCACGAGCGCATGGCGTCGTTCATGTATAGCATTTGATAATCGGTCGTCGTCCAGGCTATGCCTTCGGGCAACTTGTCTAGCGATTCGACAAGTGAGAGGAAGGTGGGTTCGGCTGCACGAAGTTTGAGATCGATCATCAGGTTCGAGAGTGTGCGGAACAGAAAATACGAAGAGCAGACTATCAAGAGGTACCCGGTGAACCCGCCGACCTTGGCAATGACCGGCGGTGTAGACAAAACCAGCGTGATGAACTCGGGCGTATGGGCAAGGAAGCCCTTCTTGCGATACGCGCACATGCCCAAGATCGCAATGGCGAAGTTCAGCCACAAGAAAGGCTCAAGGAGTATGGCGTACGGTTTGAACCGCAGGAATACCTGACCGTGCCCTTGAAGTGCCGACATGGCCGCACTGCAAGCAATGAACAGATAGAGCACGAGAAGGAATTCGTACAAGATGACGAGTCGCGCGCTTTTCCGGGTTGTTTTGGCGGTAAGGAACAAGCCGTGTAGTAGCTGCAGGATCGCGATTCCCAGAAGGACGATAATAAGAAGATTCAGCACCGTTGCCTTCAAGGCGAAAAGGTGGTTCATGAGTTCGCCTCCTGCTCCGTTGCAATGGCGGGGACCGTGGAGTCGGCGATCACGGACAGGCTTGCGCTGCTGGGTGAGGTCGAGATGGAGAAGGGCACGTTCCTTTCGCTCAGCGACGCCCTAAGGTCGTCGGCAAGGTTTTCGAAGTCGGCATTCGGGGCTACGGTGGTCTCCAGAAGCGCTTTCATTTGGACGTGCGTTGCATCAAGTTCGTGAACGAACAACATGAGCACGGCGTCGTTGGTGAGGTGGGCGGCAAGCGCGAAGTCGTATAGGCAGTCGTACAGAAGGCTGACGCATGCTGCGGGAAGCTTCTCGCGCGTCTCGACAAGCGCCGCGCACTCGACGCCGATTGATCGGAGGTCGGATGCGGTTTCGCTGAACACCAGCTGCAGTTGCTCGCGACTGAATTCCGGATCGCGTTTTTCGGACAGAACCAGTCCGGCTTTGCGCTTGCAGTAGGCAACAAGAAGCTTGACGCGGGCAAGGATACGTCTGCGCTCTATCTGGCACTGGGTGTCGGTGCAGGTGGGAAGGGACTTAAGAAGGGATTCGATCTCTTGTGTCTTGTCCTTCAGGGCGCGTTCGATCTCGTCGATGAGGACTCGTTCGCTTTCAAGTCGGACAAGTTCGTTTTTGATTTTTGACTCGCGCCCAAGCAGTTCGTTGCTTTCCCTAAGCGATTCCCGTCTCCTGATGAGCGCCTCGCGGCGTTCTTCGATGGTGGAGGCATCCTCGGTCAGTAAGGCGGTTCCGCCGTGCACAGGGTACGTTTTGAAAACGGTTGCGGGAATCGAGCCGATGCGGAATGCAGCGCATTGCGCTGTTTCTTGGTGCATGTCGATTGCGTTGGCGACAGCCGGCGAGACGGGGAGGGCTTCGTTGCTTTGGAAAGCAACGTCGTTATTTCGATCAAGAATCTTCAGATCGAGGGGGAGCATTGCGAAGGCGTCGCGATACCACCTATATGACGGAAGGATTCCCAGATCGAGTGCCATCTCAAGGACAACGAGAAGAACCACGCAGTATACAAGTGAGAAGTTCGTGCCGATTGAGACGGTGCCGCGAAGGATGTACAGGATGAAGTAAACGCTGCTTGCACCGATGGCCATGATGATGGGGACGAAAGCGCTGCGAAGTTGCTTACGGGCAGCTGCGAAAGAGACGGAAAGAAAGGAGATGAACAAAACGAGATACCACGCCAGGACTGCCCAATAACCAAAACCATATGTGTAGTTGCCTGACCAATCGGGGTCGGCGAAATCGAACTTGAACACGAAATGATGGAAATTGTTGGTGAGCACGGTGAGGATTGCCATTGCTGAAATGGCAACGACGATGGCCTTTATGACCTTTGCAATGGGTTTCGTGTCAAGCGCCGCTGAGCGAAGCGCGCTGAAGAAGCAAAGCATGGGAATGATGGTCATTGGCACGTAGTAGAAGTACCACATATATGACCTGATCAGGAACAGGGGGTCGGGCATGGGGTACTTAAGCAGCACGTCGAGCATCCATAAGACGATCAACGTCGCTATAATTATCAGATAATTGCGAATCGTCTTGTCGGAGCATCTGATGTAGACCGAATAACCCCAACCGGTTGCTACCAAGCAAAGCAAGATCATGTATCCGCTGGTACCGGAGGATCCCATGGAAAGGCGACTGATTTGCGGTGGAAGGGAGCCACCCAGAATCTGCGCGTGAAGAAGGATGCCAAGCACCGCGAGGGCTGCGACGGCGGCAAGCGCGAGGATTTTACGGTTCGATATGTCCTTTGGCGGTTCCATGGACATAGTATACCCGTCGGCGAAGGGTTAGCTGACTTGTTTCGCCGACAAGATTGCTAATCGAGATTGTCATCGCGAAGGGCAATCGGTGCTTGTTTCCCCAGTAAAAAGACCCCAGCAACGACGCGTCGCTGGGGTCATGCGCAAGAATCGATGATCGTTCTTGTTAGGGAAGCTCGATGGGCTTCCAGTCGTCATGGCCGCAGATCCAGGCCTGAGGCTGCTCGACGCTGAAGAAAACCAGAGTAGGGTCGGTCGGGCCGTCGTAGGTTTCGCCCAGCATGGTGAGGTGGTCGTAACCCGCCTTGCGGATCTCGTCGTTCACCAGGTCGTTCATGCCGGCAACGCCGCGAAGGATCAGCCAGCCGTGGCCGGGCCACCACGAAGTTGCCTCGAATCGGGGGTTCACCAAAAGCTCTTCCCAGACGTCCTTAGTGGTTGCGGTGCAGAACCAGATCTTGCCATCCTGTTCGGCAGCGAAGCTGAACGGGCGAACGTGAGGCTGGTCGTCGACGCTGGTGGCTAAATACCATGCGGGCACGGCGGTGAGGTACTGAAGGACGGTTTCGTTTCCGGTCATGATGATCCTTTTGCTATGAGGGTCGCGATTTCGCTGATCGTTCGTTTATATCACGATGATCTTGGAGGGGTCAGTGGAATCGTTGAGATAATCGCTCATAGGTATCGCAACGATGGCGGGATCCTCGTACGTCGAGTAATAGTAGGTCTGCGTGCGCGCCGAATAGCAGCCGGTGTACAGGGTGACCTCGAACGTTCCGTCGGCCATTTGAGAGCTGCCGTCGATCATGGCAACTGCTGAAAGGGTATGGAATGCGCGCGAGACATTCTCGGCTTCGTTGTCCTTCTGGGGGTAGTTGACATGGGTGAACGCCTCTTTAACGAAGCGCGAGGTGGTGTACGAGTCGCCCGGGATGCCGCGAGCACCGGAGCCTGCACCGAACGGCACAAGTTCCATCTTTCCCCAAACGGGGTTTTCGGGCATGGTGTTCGTGGCGGTGATGTACGTGCGCAGGTTGGTAAGGTGCCAGGGGAATCCGGGCTGGTTGGTAAGCACGTCGACGGGATCGTCATATACGTGAAGGCCATCGGCGGTCTGTTCGACGACGATGCTGCGCTTTCCATCGCCGATGATCCAGTGCAGCAGCGCCACGGCACCGCCTGGTTGGAACGGCGAGCCGTTTATCACGACGTTCTTGAGGGCTTCCTCAACCGCATCGACTGAGTCGAAGGTTGCGACAACCCATAGCGGGAATTCGTAGGCGGTGATGTTGTCTTTGCCCTCGACCGGCTCTTCGGGGAATGAGGCGAAGCCAGGGAAGTTCAGTCCCGCAACAGCAAGACCTGCGTCGTTTCCGCAGTCGAAGTACAGGGGGAAGTTGCCGGCGGCAACAGCCATGCCGATGATGTTGTGCTGGGATTTTGCGGGCCCGATGAATCGATAGGGGATATCGAAGCCCTTCGGGGTGATAACAACGCGCTCGCCGTAACGGGTGTTCCAGTCAAGGTTGCGTGCGAAGTACAGGTTGCCTTCTGGGTCGTTGAATCGGATTCCGGTGCACATGTCTGCTCCTTAGGTTTGGAAGATCCAATTGAGCTGATGCTAACACTGCAAACGCTTGCTTGGCAAAAACGTAACGCCAGCGTGAACTGATCGCGCTGGCGTTACTGATGATGTTTATGGGTTGACGTTCGTTGGGTTTAACGGTGATGCGTTGGGCGTTCGTGTTAAAGGGTTAGATCCAAGCAGAAGTCAGGCAACTTGGTGATGGCGTTATGCGCGCACGCCCTCGGTGGCGTGAGCCTCGTCCTTCTTGCCCTCGGCCGTGCGAGCAAGGATGTTCGCGTACACGGCACCCGAGATGTTGTGCCAGACGCTGAACACGGTACCGGGAACGGCTGCCATGGGCATAGCGGCGAAGTGCATGGTGGCAAGTGAAGTTGCCAGGCCGGAATTCTGCATGCCAACTTCGATGGACAGCGTGCGCATTTGTTCTTTGGTCAGGCCAAGCAGGCGACCGGCCAGGTAGCCAAGAGCATAGCCGCATACGTTATGGAGCATGACGACGGCAACGACAAGCGGGCCGGTGGTCATGAGTTTTGCCGCGTTAGCGGAGACGACGGCCATGATGATCAGGCAGATGGCGATGACGGAAATAAGCGGCAGAGCCTTGCTGAACGCCTGGGCGAACTTGCTGAAGAAGTAGTTGATCACAAAACCAAGCGCGATGGGTACGAGCACCACCTGAACGATGGAAACAAGCATGCTGACGTAGCTGACGTCGACGGTTTGGCCGGCAAGCAGAAGAACCAATGCCGGGGTTACGAACGGGGCCATGATGGTGGTGCATGCGGTCATGCCAACTGACAGGGCGACATCGCCTTTGGCGAGATAGGTCATGACATTGGAGCTAGTGCCGCCAGGACAAGCTCCAACGAGGATGACGCCAACTGCAAGCTCGGTGGGGAGCTGGAACAGCGTCACCAAAAGGAATGCCAAAACGGGCATGATGATGAATTGCGAGAGAATACCGCAGATGACGGCCTTGGGCTTCGTGAAGACAACCTTGAAGTCGCTGAGCTTGAGTGTCATGCCCATGCCGAACATGACGATGCCGAGAAGCGTGTTGACCCAGGAAGTGGGGATTGCAGCATGAATGGGTTGCGGAAAGATCAGGGCGATAATCGCAACGAGTAGCGCGATGATTGCCATGTACTTTCCCGCGAAGCCGCTTACTTTTTCAAGTGTTCTCATATTCCTACCTCCTAAAAAAGAAATGAGCCGTAGCTTTGTCGCTCACGGCTCGAAAACGATTCGGAGTATAGGACACTGAAATAAAGTTGTTAACTAGAAACTAAATTACTTTGCCTTAACTGCACATTTCCTTCTCATAATCTGTAAGTGGCGCAAGAAATCCCAGATCAGACAGTGATATTTCAATTTCGTTAAGTATCTCGTTTGAGTCTGCGCTGACGTGATGGAAGTGGTAACCATCAGTCAAAGCAGACAGGGGCCGAGATACCCCCTTGTCCAGATCTTCGATGAACCGACTGACATCACGGCGGCTTTTGACATCAAGCGGGGCGCTGATGAAACCGTAGGTGCGGTGGTTGACTGCAACGTCGATGACGCATCCGCCCAAGTCGACGATGGCATCCATTTCGGTGCGCATTTGGTCGGCATTGTGCTTCACCTTGAACATGCGGATGGCTTGAGCTTTGCCGCCCATGATGTACCCGCGATTGGTGGAAGCGATGGGGTGCCCCGCGCTACGCAGGAGCGCGATGTCCTGCACGATCACCTGGCGGCTGACGTTCAGCTCGTGTCCAAGCGTGTGCCCGGGTACGGGTTCGTCAGAGCTCTCCAGAATGCTGGTTATCTTCTTCCTGCGTTCTTCGCCAGTCACTGCTTCCTGCTTTCGCTTGCGTTCGATTGGGCGCGTGGTCGATTAAGCCTCGGAGTTAGCGCGGGCGATATCGTCTGCGCTTTCAAGCTTGAGGTCGCCTTCTTTGATCCATCCCATTTTACGCAACAGGTTGCCGAAAACGATGGAAAGAATAGCAGGAAGGACGATACAGATCAGAAGCATGCCAAACCAGTCGAAGGCGGTGATGGCGGGCAGGATGCCAGCCTCGATGTTGGCAAGCCAGCCGGTGTACACGCCGATGGGTCCGACCAGGCCGCAGGTGCCCATGCCGCTGGAGATTGCGGCGCCGTCCATGGTCATGCCGAAGATACATGTGGCGATAGGGCCAGTGATGGCGGAAGCAAGCGTGGGCGGAATCCAGATGCGTGGGTTGCGCACGATGTTGCCCATCTGAAGCATCGAGGTGCCAAGGCCTTGGCTGATCAGGCCGCCAACACCGTTTTCCTTGAAGCTCATTGCGGCAAAGCCGACCATTTGCGCACAGCAGCCGGCAACCGCGGCGCCGCCCGCAAGACCGGTCAGGCCGAGTGCGGCGCAGATGGCCGCCGAAGAGATGGGCAGGGTGAGCGCGACGCCAACGATGACTGATACGGCGATGCCCATAAGGAAGGGCTGGAGGTCAGTTGCCCACATGATGAGGGTGCCGAACGAGCTGGCTGCAGCGCCGATGCCGGGGGCGATGGCGTACGAGAGCAGACTGCCCACCATGATGGTGACGAACGGCGTGACCAGAATGTCGATCTTGGTGGTGCCCGAAACCAGTTTGCCGCATTCGGTTGCGACGATAGCAACCACTAGAACGGCAAGAGGGCCGCCCGCGCCACCCAGGCTGTTGGCAGCGGCACCTACAGCTACCAGGCTGAACAGCACTAGCGAAGGCGACTTCAGCGCGTATCCGATGGCGACCGCCATGGCGGGGCCGGCTGCAGCTTTGGCGAATGCGCCGGCATCGCTGAACGCCTGCACACCAAGTTGCGTGCCAAGGGTGGAAAGAATGGTTCCCATAAGAAGGGAGGCGAACAGGCCTTGAGCCATGGCCCCTAGAGCATCGATGAGGTAGCGTTGCGCGGAGATCTCGATCCCTTTGCGCTTGAGCAGTTCTTTCATGTCGTGCGCGCGTCCTTTCGTTTGCGTGTTGAAATGCTGACTGAGTATATACCTAACCTAACAGGTGACAAGACAGAAACTGCATGAATTGCATGAGGGGCAGATCTGTTCAGTTTTACGGGTTCTTGATAAACTGTTTAGCTGCAAATCGGGCGGTTCGTTGGGGCTGCCTTCATCTATTCAGATAGGTGCTGTTATGGGGGACCAGGCAAATCAAGAGGAATTCGTCACCGACGACAGACTTCGTCAGCTTCATCGCGTCATGCTCATGATGCTCGAGGACTTTTCGAAGATCTGCGAAGAAAACAACATCACTTGGTTCGTTGCGTATGGTGCCGCCATTGGTGCTTTGCGTCATAAAGGCTTTATCCCGTGGGATGATGACATCGACATTTGCATGCCGCGTCCCGACTTGGACAAACTCACCGAAATCGTTCAGCGTGATCATTCCGATAAGTATGAAATGCTCAGCTCGCAGATCGATCCGCGCTATCCTATGGCAACGTTTCGCATGATGCTGAAGGGAACCGAGTTTCGCGATTCGGCGCTTGCCACCATGGATTGTCCCTCGGGCATTTTCTTGGATCTGTTCGCCATGGACAACCTGGCTGACGACGAGAAGGCATACAAAAGCCAGGCTTGGGATGCGTGGTTCAACAATAAGCTTGCTATTGTGAAGGGCATCGAGAACCCCTACATTGCCGGCAACGACGCTCGTGCGAAAATCCTTCGCACGGGAACGAACGTCATGCGCGGCATATTGAAGCTCCCCGGCCTGCGCCACGTCGATTTCAACAAGCGCGCGCTTGATGCCATGACTCGTTATAAGGATGATTTCTCTACCAAGCGTGTTGGCTACGTGTGTGATACTAACCGTTTCTCCTGCACGTATTTGCGCGACGATCTGTATCCTGTGCGCATGGTTCCATTTGAGGACACCATGATCCCCATTGCCAAGAACACCGAAAAGCTGCTGTATGAGTTCTATGGCGACTTCATGCAGCTTCCGCCGGCAGACAAGCGCAAGGAGCATTATCCCGACGTGCTTGACTTCGGCGAATACGCGAACATCTAGTTTGGTAACCGTGCTGGCTTCGCAGTGCTCAAGAGGCTATGTAAGGCGTGCGTGAAGAGGTTGTTCGGAAACTCACGCTATCTTTACAATAATGAACAAGGCGCATAAAATCCAATCTAACGAAATCGGTGAGTTTTTATGTCTGTTGGGGACCTCGCTGATTGATCTAATTTCTTTTACTGGTTGGGGGGGGCATGGTCGGTAACGACTTATGTGAAACTGCGCCTTCTATTAAAGAGGGTTTTAACGCAGAAGAATGCGTCTTGCCTTCTGTTGCATATGATCACATTCAGTCAATCCTTGGTGCCACGCGCGAAGAGGTCACTGATATTTGGCCCATGAAGCAGGGCCTTACCAACGAGTCTTGGCATTTCGCCACGCCGAAGGGCGAGTTCGTGTACCGTATGCCCGGCATTGGCACCGAAGATCTTATCAATCGAAAGGCCGAGGTGGACGCCCAGCGCGTTGCGCTCAAGCTTGGCCTTGATGGCACGTTTGTGTTCGAGGATGAGCGTACTGGTTGGAAGATCTCGCGTTTCATCACGAACTGCCGCGAGCTTGACGCCCACAACCCCGAGCAGGTTGCCGTGGCGATGAAAATGATCCATGACCTGCATCAGTCGGATGCAACCCTGAAGCGTACGTTCGACTTTTACGTGGAAAGCCGCCGTTACGAGCGCTTGCTTCTGCGCAAAGGCCCTATCACCGACGAGGCGTTCAATCGCTTGCGTATGAAGGCGGCTGTCGTTGCTGCCTATTCGAACGCCGATTGCGCCCCGGTGTGTCTGACGCATAACGATTTCTTCACGATGAACATCCTCGTGGACGAAAACGATGGCATGCATCTTATCGACTGGGAGTATGCGGGCATGTCCGACTACGCGCACGACTTCGGTACTTTCACTGTGTGTTGCCAGCTTTCCGACCAGGAAGCCTCTGATGCGCTTGATGCATATTTCGGTCGTCCCGCCACGTTGGCCGAGCGCTGCCATAACTTCGCTTACGTTGCGTTGGCTGGTTGGTGCTGGTATCTGTGGTCGTTGGTGAAAGAGGCGTCGGGTGGAAGCGCCGGTGAATGGCGTGACATTTACTTGTCGTACGCGGAAACCTACTTCGACAAAGTCATTGACGGCTACGAGCGCCTGCAGATGGAAAGGGCCATTGCATAAGGCTTCGACCGATGTCTTCGGTGCGGCTTTCAACTGAAGGAGCCCTTCTTATGGAAACAATCGAGGTGGCGGGGCAGCGCGTAAGTATTTGCATGCTTGGTTGTCATGGTGAAGACGGCGCGCTTCCTGTGGTGTACCTTCATGTGGCACCGAACGAAGCGCAAGAAATCGCAGCTCAATGCAAAAAACTCGGCGTCTCGGGCGTTGCTTTGGTGTTCATCGAGGGTTTTGCTTGGAATGACGCCATGACGCCGTGGGCGTCCGAAGGGCTGTTTGGCGACGATGCTCCTTTTGCGGGAAAAGCCGCCGTTCAGTTGGCTTTGCTCGAGCAGGAGATCGTTCCCTGCGTCGAAGCTGTTCTTGGGGAAGCCAAGATCGTTCGTGCGATAGCCGGATACTCGCTTGCGGGACTGTTCGCGGTATGGGCCTCGTTTGAAAGCAAGCTGTTCTCTGCCGTGGCAAGCGTATCGGGCTCGCTTTGGTATCCCGGATTTCGGGAGTACGTTTTCAATCGTGTGGTTGATGAGGTCGTTCAGTTTTCGTATTTCTCGCTTGGCGGCAAGGAAGCTCGCACGCCGAACAGGTTGCTTCGAACCGTTGAGGACGACACACGACAGATCCAGCGCATTTTTGCCGATCGCGGTTCGATTAGCGCATTTGAAATGAACCCCGGCAATCACTTCAAAGATCCTGCCTTGCGCGTTGCGAAGGGCGTTCGTTGGCTTAGCGAACGGCTTTGTTAACACACCTGTCGCATTTCTCGACTACAATGCAGTGCGCTAAAAGTAACTTTTGGGAATAGTGGCGGGAGATCGAGGATGCCGGGTGTGAAGATCATTGCTTTTGAGGTTCGCGACGATGAAAGGGCGGCTTTTCAGGCTCAGATGAAGCGTTGGGGCGTCGAAGTAGAGATCACCAGCGAGATCCCTTCGCTTGAAAACGTCGAGATGGTTTCCGGCTTCAAGGGCGTTACCATGCTGGGGCAGGGGCGCATCGACCGCCCGTTGCTTGAGGAATGGGCGAAGCGTGGTGTCGGGTTCATTTCGACGCGCACCATCGGTTACGATCATATTGACCTTGAAGCTGCTCGTGAACTGGGGATTCGCGTTTGCAATGCAAGTTACGCACCGAACGGCGTTGCGGAATTCACCATCATGATGATTCTTATCTGCATGCGAAAGTACAAGCAGGCATCGTGGCGCGCTCGTGTGAACGATTTCTCGCTCGAAGGGCTTCAGGGCCGCGAGCTGAAAGATCTGACGGTGGGCGTTATGGGAACCGGCCATATTGGCGGTAAGGTTATCGAGCTGCTTTCGGGTTTTGGTTGCCGTATCTTGGCATACGACCACCGCGAGAAGGAACCGGTTAAGAAGTACGCCACTTATGTCCCATTGGATGAACTGCTGCGCGAGAGCGACGTCATCACGTTGCATCTGCCCGGTTTGCCCGAGACGCGCCATATCATCAATGCTGAAACCATTGTCAAGATGAAAGACGACGTGATTCTGGTGAACTGCTCGCGCGGCGACCTTATGGACACCGCCGCTTTGGTTGAGGGCATCGAAAGCCAGAAGATCGGCGCCATCGGTATGGACACCATAGAGGGCGAGAAAGGCATGGTGCATCAAGATCGCCGCACCGAGACGCTGGCAAATCGCGATCTGTTCTACCTGATGCAGTTCGGCAACGTTGTGATCACGCAGCACATGGCATTCTACACGGATGCGGCAGTAAACAGCATGGTGGAGTGCGGCGTGGGCGGAATCGTCCGCATGGCGGCGGGGGGTCCCTGCGAAACCGAGATAACGAACCGATAGGCGTGCTTACACGCGTTTTCAGCGATCAGAGGACTAAGCGGAGGCGGACTACCCGGTGTGGACGGTCCGTCTCCGCTTTTCGTTCGCCTTTTCGATTACAAGTACTGTGCGAACGTGTTCACGAACAGCGAGACCAGCTGACGCATGTCCTTTGACATCTCCTTGTTGATGGCGATGTACGTGGTGAACGTCGCACGCTTGTCGCTGACGGGGATATGGCGGAAATCGTCGAAGACGTTGTACTTGGTGTAGGGCGGGAAGCTGTACATGACGGCGTGGTCGCGATTCAAGACGTTCTCGCAGATTCGCGGGTTGCTGGTGGATAGGCATACGTCGATGTCCTCGGACAGTTTCGACAGCGCATGCACGCCCACGGCTCCGCCGACTTCGAACACGACGATCGGGTACTGCGTAAGCGTGTTGATCGAGATCGACTTCTGGCTGGCCAGGGGGTGGCGCGGGGACATCGCTATGTAGATGGGGTAGGTCTTAAGCTCGATGAGCTCGACGTTTTCGGGGATCTCGGCGAAGAACTCGTCGATAAGCTTCGAGACAAGCAAGATACCGCAGGTGTCCTTGTCGTGAGCGACTTGGCCGATGATTTCCTCGCGGTATTTCTCGGACGTGAAGATGGACACATTGGGGTAGTGCGAACGGAATTCCGTGAACGCATAGGGCAAGATCGAGATGTTCAGCATTGGGGATAGACAGAGCGTGATCTTTCCGCGAATGCGCGTGTTCGCATCTTCGACGTCGGCAAGATCCGCCTTGAGTATTTCAAGGCGGCAAAGGATCTCCTGTGCTGCTATGAGGACCTTTTCACCTTCCTCGGTAAGACGCACGCCTCGCTTGCTGCTTTCGATGATCTGGCAACCAAGTTCTTGCTCGAGGCTTTGAATGGAATTCGTCAGCGCTTGGCGAGAGGTATGCGTGTTCTTCGCCGCAACGCTCATCGAGCTGCATTTCGCGATCTCGACAAGGTCGGCAAGCTGCTTCGTCCTCATGACTTCCCTTCGTTCAATTGCCTTTTGTTAATAATAGCCTGCTCAGCCGCTGGTTAATCAAACCTTAACGGCATTGGCTGGGGCCTGCGTTATTTATAAGCTGCAAGTTTTAATTGCAGATGATACCCAGATGCAACCATAAAGGGTAGCTATAGCGTAATTAAGAACACCTATATGAATAAACTGTGAATCGAAGTTCATGCATGCTGAACGTTGTTGGACGCAACAACACGAAAGGGATGCCTGGCCAAGCGAATGGAAGGCGCAAGTCCGGGCTCTTAATCCATCTCGCCATGATCGCTTCTTCTTGAAGCTGATCGGTTCTATCGCGACGTTTCATGCCCTCATCTTCTTCAGGGCGGAAATCGCGGGAGAGCCGATCGTCATGGGAAAGGGAGTGAACTGATGGGTGCTAAAAGCATTACTCGCAGGAACTTTTTGAAGTCGTGTGCTGCGGTGGGCGCGGCGGCTATGTTCGCCACCACGGCAACCGGATGCGGTGTTGCGGCTTCAGACAAGGTGAAGGTCCTTCGTCTTGCTAATCCGATGGCAACCGGTGACAACATCACGCTTGGTTACGACAAACTTGCCGAGCTTGTTGCCGAGAAATCGGGCGGTGCAATGCGAATCGACCATTATGCAAACGCCGTTCTGGGATCTGACCGCGTGACCACGGAAGCGGTGCAGGAGGGCACGCTTGACATGGCAAGCTGCTCGAGCCCGAACTTCTCGGGATCCATTCCCGAGTTCGGCGCATTCGACTTGCCTTACGTTACCGACAAGCAATACCAGCAAAATCTGTACGATGCCATCGACTACGGTGAACTTGGCAAGTACTACGACGAGGTCACCAGCCAGCGTGGCTTGAAGCTGCTGATGTACACCGAGTACGGCTACCGTAACTTCGCCATGGCGAAGAAGCAGATCAAGTCGGTTGCCGACATGGACGGAACCAAGATCCGCACCACCGACTCGAAGGTCGAGGTTGGCGTTGTGCGTGCCCTTAACGCGCAGGCCATGCCTGTTGCTTGGGGCCAGACCTTCACGGCTTTGACTCAGGGCACGGTTGACGGCGAGGGCAACACCTGGTCGCTTCTGCTTTCGGCAAAGCACAACGAGGCGCTGAAATACGGCATCGAATCGCGTCATAACTACTCGATGCATATCCTGACCATGGGCACCGGCACTTGGAACAAGCTTACCGACAACGAGAAGCAAATTCTTACCGACGCCTGCCATGAAGCGCTTGTTTGGCAGCGTGCCATTTGCTTCGAGAACGAGGCTAAGAACAAGCAGAAGATGATCGACGCCGGCACGAACATTTACGATCCGACCGAGGCCGAGCTTCAGGAGTTCAAGGACATCACGCGTCCTGTTTGGGACAGCTTCGTTGGCAAGTCGATTCCGCAAGAGTGCGTTGACATGATTCGCGCCACCCAGTCTGACGACTATCAGCTTCTTGGTGCTTCTAAGGAGGCGAGCAAGTAATGAGTGCGAAAGAAACTAAAACGCCCAGCACCAGCCCCGATATCATGGGCCTGACCGACCAAGAGCACTGCACGCTGTGCCTAGAGGATCAGATCCTCGCAGTGAATCAGGGCGATTCCCATGACCTGAAGCCTGCGAAGACCGTGTTCCAGTGGCTTGACTTCAACCTCGAGAAGGTCTTGTGCTCGATCTTGATGATGGCCTTGATCTTGCTTCTGTCCTATGAGTCAATCGGACGATATATCGCCGTTTCGATCATGCATCTGAATCCCGACCTTTCCTGGACCGAGGAACTTGCACGAGCGGTCTTCATTTGGCTTACGTATCTGGCCGTTCCTTTGAGCATTCGCAATCGCGACCTCATCCGCGTTGATGCTGCCGTAGGCAAGCTCCCGCAGATTTGGCAAAAGCGCGTGTGGGCTGCATCCGACCTGTTCTTCTTCATCCTGGGCGCCGCCATTTTCTTCTACGGCACTAAGCACATCAACACGTTGATGATGTTCCCGCAGACGACGCCGGCTATGGGCATCTCGTATGCTACGTTCTATCTGATTCTTCCCATTGGCTTTGCGCTCATTCTAATCAGGCTTGCGCAAGACTTGAAGGCTCTGGCTCAGGAGACTTCCATCAAGGACATCTTTATTGGATTTGCCCTAGGTTTGGTCATTTTGCTTCCCGCATTGCTTAAGATCCAGCTTGGTTCCATCGTGTACCTGTTCGGTTACTTCGTCATCACCCTGGTGATGGGCGTGCCGATTGCCATTTGCCTTGGCTTTTCGGCGTTGGTCACGATGTACGCCTCCGCGACGCTCCCCATTTCCTACATCGCGACGCAGGCGTACACCGCGATCGACAGCGTTACCATCATCTGCATCCCCCTGTTCGTTGCCGCCGGCGTGTTCATGGGCGAGGGCGGTCTGTCCAAGCGACTGCTTACCATGTGCGACGCAATGCTCGGGCGTCTTCCCGGCGGCTTCGGCATGGCAACGGTTTTGTGCTGCATGTTGTTCGCGGCTATGTCCGGTTCCGGCCCTGCAACCGTTGCTGCAATCGGTACGCTTACCATCCCTGCAATGATCGAGCGCGGTTACGACAAGCATTTCTCGGTGGCTTTGGTTGCCGCAGCAGGCACTATCGGCGTTCTGATCCCGCCTTCGAACCCGTTCGTTGTGTACGGCGTTTCCTCTTCGACCTCTATCACCAAGTTGTTCGAGGCCGGCATCACCTCGGGCCTTCTGGTTGGCCTGGTGCTTATGCTCTTCACGTTCTATATGGCCAAGAAATATGGTTGGCGTGGTGAGAGCCACGAGAACCATTGGCAGTTGGTTGGCAAGACCACGTGGCAGGCAAAATGGGCGTTGATCGTCATCGTCATCATTCTTGGCGGCATCTATTCCGGCCTGTGCACCCCGACCGAGGCCGCTGCTATCGCCGCTTTGTACAGTTTGCTGGTTGGCGTCTTCGGCTACAAAGGCATCACCAAGAAGAACATCGTCCCCGTTCTGGTTGACTCGTCCAACAGCTCGTGCATCATCATCCTGCTGATGGCCATGGCCACCATCTTCGGCAATATCATGACCTTGGAGAACATCCCGAACATGGTCGCGCAGGCTATTCTGGGCATCAGCTCCAATGTGTACGTCATCCTGCTTGTCATCAATGTCATGCTCTTGATAGTTGGCATGTTCATGGAAGCTTTGGCAGCCATCGTCATCCTTACCCCGCTGCTTCTTCCGATCGTCACGTCTTTGGGTGTCGACCCGGTTCATTTCGGCGTCATCATCGTCCTGAACCTTGCAATCGGCATGATCACCCCGCCCGTTGGCATCAACCTCTTTGTTGGCAGCAGTGTTTCCAAGCTCAGGCTTGAGGATATCGTCAAGGCTGTGTTGCCGATGCTTGCTCTGACGATTGTCGTCTTGCTGCTGGTCACGTACATTCCGGCGCTGTCCATGTGGCTGCCGAACCTGTTGAGCTGACGAAGCGTAACCGCAGGTCAATCGCTTAAAGTAGTGCGTTTTGATCTTGCAGCCCGTCACGATTTCCGCGACATGCAAACAAAACTTGCATCATCGGGCGGGCTGCAACGACATAGGATCGCGTGATGGCAACATCAATGCAGCCTATGGCTATAGTTAAGTCATCAGCTTGAACGTGAAGGAAAACACGGCAAGCCGAAAGCGTTAAACCCGAGGCAAGGGAACCGCGGCCCGAGCTTCGCTCCGAATCCCAAGAAATCATTCTTCAGAAAGGGTGGAAACCATGGCAGAGATCAACATCACCGAGTGCTGCAGGGAACTATCGCCCCAGGAGCAACACCTTGTCGATGTCCAGAACGGCGACATGAGCTACAAGAACGGCAGGGAGCGCGTTTTCAAGATCCTCGATCGTGTGCAGAACCTGAAGCCCGTTATCGACGCTGAGCGCGGCAAGTACTTTACTGAGTCGATGATGCAGACCGAGGGCGAGCATCTGACGCTTCGCTGGGCCAAGGCTTTGAAGAACATCGCCGAGCACATCACGGTTTATGTCGAGGAAGACAGCCTGATCTGCGGTCGCGTTGGTTGCCCGGGCCGTTACGGCATTCTGTACCCCGAGCTTGACGGCGACATCTACGAGGAAGCCATCCGCCTTCTTCCGACGCGTACCACGTCCCCGTTCGATATGACCGAGGAAACCAAGCAGACCATCCTGAACGACATCGCTCCGTACTGGGACGGCAGGAACGGCACCGGCAAGACCTTCTTCAACGATCTGTACGACGCGCTGCCTGAAGATACCCTGAAGGTCACCTACGAGCCTACCGAGAAGTCCACCTCCCGCTACATCGTCAACGAGACCGCTTCGTTCCGTTCCTCGAACCAGTGGGTTATCGACTACGAGAAGCTCCTGAAGCGCGGTTTCTCAGGCATCAAAGCCGAGGCTCAGGAGAAGCTCGATGCCCTTGATCCGTTCGATCCGCTGGACAACGTGAACAAGAAGCCCTTTTACGAGGCCATCATCATGACCTGCGACGCCATCGTCCTTTGGGCGAATCGCTACGCAGATCTGTACGAGGCCGAGGCTGCCAAGTGCACCGATCCTGTTCGTAAACAGGAGATGGAAGAGATCGCAGCGCGTTGCCGCCGCGTCCCTGAGTTCCCGGCTGAGAACTTCCGCGATGCAATCCAGTCGCAGTGGTTCATCCAGATGTTCAGCCGCCTCGAGCAGAAGACCGGCACCATCATCTCCAACGGCCGCATGGACCAGTACCTGTATCCGTACTTCAAGGCCGACAAGGAAGCCGGTATCCTCACCGACGAGCAGGCTATGGAGTATCTGGAGTGCATGTGGGTTGGCATGTCCCAGTTCATCGACCTGTACATGTCCACCACGGGCGGCGCCTTCAACGAGGGCTATGCTCATTGGGAGGCAGTCACCATCGGCGGTCAGACCCCTGACGGAGAAGATGCAACCAACGAGCTTACCTACTTGTTCCTGCGTTCCAAGCGCGAGTTCCCGATGCATTATCCCGACCTGGCGGCTCGTGTCCATGCGCTTTCCCCGCGTCGTTACCTCGAAGAGGTTGCCGATACCATCAAGGAAGGTAGCGGCTTCCCCAAGCTTTTGAACGACGAGGAGATCGTGCTTCAGCTGGTGTCGAACGGCGCCACGATCGAAGAGGCTTACGACTACGCCGTTTCCGGCTGCGCCGAGGCCCGTATGGTCAACCGCGACACGTTCACTTCGGGTGGCGTTTACATCAACTTCGCATCCGCTATCGAGATGCTGATGTACAACGGCCGCACGCTCAAGACCGGCGACGAGCTTCTGGGTGTCGAGACCGGCAACGTCGAGGACCTCAAGACCTTCGACGATGTTTGGAACGCCTACGTTATCCAGGCTAAGAACCTTCTGCGTCACGCCTTCATTCAGCAGAAGAACATCGACCGCCTGCGTGAGCGCCACTTCGCAGCACCGCTTCTGTCCTGCGCACATGACCTGTGCATGAAGGAAGGCCTTGACCTGCACACCGAGTTCATCCCGGGCGGCGTTGACATCGGATACTTCGAGTCCATGGGCTTCGGCACCGTCGTCGACTCCCTGGCTGCCATCAAGAAGTGCGTCTTCGAGGACAAGGTGACCACGCTGGCCGAGATCCGCGACGCCATGCGCGCCGACTTCAAGGGTTACGAGGTTCTGCAGCAGATCCTGAAGAAGGCCCCGAAGTACGGCAATGACGATCCGTACGCCGACGAGATCGGCAAGGCATGCGACCTGGTTTGCTCTGAGTTCACGCACAAGTACTCCAAGTCGCTGGGCATCAACTACTGCCTGCGCTACGTCCCGTTCACCTCGCACGTTCCCTTCGGCAAGGTTGTCGGCGCCACCCCGAACGGTCGCGTTGCCTGGTTCCCGCTGTCCGATGGTTCGTCCGCTTCTCAGGGCGACGACCACAACGGCCCGACCGCTGTTCTTCTGAGCAACTACTACACGAAGAACCCCGGCTTCCATGAGCGCGCCGCTCGTCTTCTGAACATCAAGTTCGACCCGAGCGCCGTTTCGGGCGAGGAAGGCACCGAGAAGCTGGTCTCGTTCATCCGTACGTGGTGCGACTTGAAGCTTTGGCACTGCCAGTTCAACGTCATCAACCGCGAGACCTTGCTGGCGGCTCAGCAGAACCCCGACAAGTACCGTGGCCTGATCGTTCGAATCGCCGGCTACAGCGCGTACTTCTGCGATCTGTCTCCCGCGCTGCAGGACGATCTGATCGCCCGTACTCAGAATTCCGGGTTCTAAGAATCAATCAAGGGGCTGCGGTTGGCTCGGCCGCTGCAGTCCCTATTTGAAAGCCGCGCCGAAGCGGGAGATCGGGTTTCGGTGCGGCTTCTTTACAGGGAGAGGGGGAGCGCATGGAAAAGGGATGCGTCTTCAATGTGCAGAGGTACTCGGTTCATGACGGTCCGGGCATTCGAACCGTTGTATTCCTGAAGGGGTGCCCGCTAAGATGCAAGTGGTGCTGCAATCCCGAATCGCAGCTTGCGCAACCCCAGATCGCCTACAATATCGAAAAGTGCATCGGCGATGTTTGCATGATGTGCGGGCGCGTTTGCCCCAACAACAACATCGCCCTTATGGACACGAACAAGGTTTGGATCAATCACGACAACTGCGTGAACTGCCTTGCCTGCGCCAATGTTTGCCCGGCAGACGCCATCATCAAGTACGGCGACTACCGCACCGCCGACGAGGTTCTTCGCGACGTTGAGCGCGACATGATGTTCTACAACCGATCCGATGGCGGATTGACGCTGTCGGGCGGCGAGCCTTTGATGCAGCGCGATTTCGTGCTCGGGCTTTTGCGAGAAGCGAGGAAACGCGGGATCAGTTGCGCTATCGAGACGTGCGGTGCCGCGCCTTGGGACCAGGTTTCCGAGATCTTCGGCTTGCTTGACTACGTTAACTTCGATATCAAAAGCCTGAATGCCGAGAAACATAAGGAATGGACCGGTTGGGATACGTCCATCATCCTGGACACGTTCAAGAAATTCCGTGAGACCTATCCCAATGTTCAGACTCGTGCGAGGACTCCCATCGTTCCCGGGTTCAATGACGCCGAGGAAGACATCATCGCGATTCGCGACTTCGTCAAGCAGTTCCCCAACACCGAGTATGAGGTGCTTCATTACCATCGTTATGGCTCGTCGAAGTACACGTTCATCGGTCGCGAGTACGAGCTGGGCGAGGTCGAGCTTGACGACGACTTGTTCGCGCACCTGAAGAGCATCGCAATGCAATAAGAGGAGTGATCTATATGAAGGTCATCGATTTCAGGTTCCGTCCGCATATCAAGGCTACCTTAGAAGGTTTGGCCAATAGCCCGATCTTCCGTAAGGGCCTGCTTGCAAACGGCGTCAACCTTGATCTGTTCGTGGCTCAGGCGCAAAGCGTCGAAGAAGTCACCGATCAGCTAAGGAAAGACGGCATCTACAAGGCCGTGATCGTGGGTCGCGATGCTGAAACCACGTATGGTTTCAAGCCCAACAATCAGGATACGGCCGACTTCATCGCTCTTGCCCCCGACCTGTTCGTGGGATTCGCCGGTCTTGACCCTCATAAGGGAAGCGAATCGGTGAAGACGCTTGAAGACTTGGTTACGAACAAGGGCTTCGCCGGTGCGGCGATCGACCCCATTTACAACAAGGCATGCTTGTCCGATGCATGCTTCTATCCGATTTACGATGCGTGCGAACGCCTGAACGTACCGATCGTCATCACTTCCGGCCCTGCACGCTACACGCCGGGCACCATTATGGATTACGCGAACCCGGGTTACATCGATCGCGTGGCGGCGGATTTCCCGAACCTCAAGATCGTGGTCAGCCATGGTGGATGGCCTTACATCGAAGAGATGATGGGCGTTGCGTTCCGTAATGAGAACGTTTTCTTCGAAGCGTCGGAGTATGAGCTGTTCCCGGGCAGCGACAACCTTATCAAAGCTGCATCGGGCATCCTTTCCGACAAGATGGTTTTCGCAAGCGCGCACCCGTTCGTTGACTACCGTGATGCCATCGAGCTGTACAAGACCTTGCCCTTCAGTGAGGATGTTCTTGAAAAAGTCATGTGGAAGAACGCGGCAGGGGTTCTTGGTATCGAGTAATGGTGGTGGCAAGGCGACGTTGCGAGGCGTAAAGTGTCTTCTTGTACAAGCGAACGCCGTGTTCGCAAGGTAACGAGAGGGGATACCCATGGGTAAGTACACCGGAACTCAAACCGAGAAGAACCTGGCTGCTGCATTTGCCGGCGAGTCCCAGGCAACGAACAAGTACACCTATTTTGCTTCCACGGCCCAGAAAGAGGGCTTCGAGCAGATCGCTGAGATCTTCCTGAACACCGCCGCCAACGAGCGTTACCACGCAAAGATGTGGCTGCGCGAGCTTGAGGGCATCGGCACCACCGAAGAGAACCTTGGCGCTGCTGCTGACGGTGAGAACTTCGAGTGGACCGATATGTACGAGGGCTTTGCCAAGACCGCTGAGGAAGAGGGCTTCCCCGAACTTGCCGAGAAGTTCCGTCAGGTTGGCGCTATCGAGAAGCATCACGAAGAGCGCTATCGCGCCCTGTTGAAGAACGTCACCACCGCTGCCGTCTTCGAGAAGAGCGAAGTCAAGGTGTGGGAATGCCGCAACTGCGGTCATATTGTGGTTGGCACGAAGGCCCCCGAGGTTTGCCCCGTATGCGCACATCCGCAGGCATATTTCGAGATCATGCCCGAGAACTTCTAAACCTTCGGTTTTATGTGATAGCTGCGCCCTTCAAGTGCGTGGAACAAGACGATATGAGCAGGACATAAAAATTGAGAGCCCCTGCTGCATGCATATCCGTGGATTAGGCCGACAATGAGTAGTGTCTAGCCAAACAGTGGCGGCCACGCCACATTCATGGAAGGGGCTCTCTCATGATGCATACTACCACCTTTATCGGCCTCGACGTCCACGCCCGCAAGATTGTCGCCGCCGCGCTCGATACGATGACCGGCGAGGTGCATTCCGCCACCTTCGGCTACGACGCCGCCGCGGTGGCGGACTGGATCAGGTCCGTCGACCCCTCCGCGAAATGCGTCTACGAGTCCGGCGTCACCGGCTTCGACCTGCAGAAGAGGCTGACCGGATTGGGCGTCGACTGCGCGATCGGCGCCGTCTCGAAGATGATCAAGCCCAGCGCCGACAGGCGCAGGAAGAACGACCGCAACGACGCGGAGTTCCTGGCCCGCATGCTGTCGGTCGGCAACATCGTCGAGGTGCGGATTCCCGACGACGAGTGCGAAGCCGCGCGCGACCTGGTCCGCGCCCTCGACGACGCGAGGGACGACCTCCGGCGCTGCAAGCAGCGGCTCTCCAAGTTCCTGCTCAGGCACGGCCTGGTATTCGACGAGACCACCCCGACCGGCCGGAGGAAGGGGAACTGGACCGCGGCCCATTGGGCATGGATCAGGTCGATCGAGTTCTCCGAGAAATCCGACAACGACGTCCTCGCGTACTACGTCGACGCCGTCAGGCAGGCGGCCGAAGACAAGAAGAGGCTGGAGAGGCTGGTCGAGGCGGAGGCGTCGAAACCCCGCTGGAAGAAGAGGGTCGACTCGCTGCGCTGCCTGAAGGGCGTCGACATCATGACCGCCGCCGACATCGTGTTCGAGGCCGGCGAATTCGCAAGGTTCGGAAACGCCAGGGCGTTCGCCGCATGGCTGGGGCTCGTCCCCTCCGAGCATTCGAGCGGCGAGAAAATCGTTCAAGGCGGCATCACCAAAGCCGGCAACAGGCACCTGAGAAGGGTGATGGTGGAGGCGGCCTGGCACTACAACCACTGCTCCGCGCATTCCAAGGACCTTTCCGCCGGCCAGGCTCCCGACCCTGCCGCGATGAGGCACGCTGCTAAGGGCGTGCGCCGGCTGGTTGAAAGGCGCCGCGGCCTGCTTGAGCGCGGAATGCAGAAGAACAAGGCCAACGTCGCCACCGCACGGGAGCTAGCATGCTGGTGCTGGGCGGTGGGATGCATGGCGGAATAGAAGGACGCGCGCACCACCGCATAAAGCCGTCGATCACATCCCGCGGTCGGATCCGAGGCCGTTGGGGCGAATCCCAGGTCTTTTTTTGCGAGCGCCTCAGGCGCCACCCGCGACGCAAGACTGTCAGAATGACGAGGTAGCCCCAGCCGTAGCAACGGATTGCCCAGCGAGAAGTCGCCACGGGCGGATATTAAACTGCGAAGACGAGCGTCGGAAAGACACGCCGAGGTCGCCGCTGGATGATCGAGATAGAGAAAGGGCCTGGCCTCGCTTCGAAAGAGTCGAGGTCGGGCCCGATTTTGTCTATTGACAAAATCCTGCTCATATTAAAAAGGCGGCGCGGAACAAGTCCGACACCGCCTATCTCGCTTCTATTTCGTTTCGTTATTGGAAGATGACGTTGAAGATGTATTTGGTGATGGCCGAGCGTCGGATGACGCCGACCAGCTTTCCCTCTTCGTCTACCACGGGAAGCTTCTTGAACTTCTTCTTCGCCAGCATGTCGGCCACGCGGGCGATGCTTTGTTCTGGCCGCGCGCAAACAACCTTGCGCGTGGCGAAGTCCATGACGTTTCGATCTTTCAGGCCGTCGATGCGCTGCTCGAGGGTTTGATCGTCGAAGTACAGCATCGATGCGTCGCCGCCTGTGAAGATGGTTCGTGCACGGTGCTGCGCGATGGCCCCCATGATGTCGCCGTCGGAAATGAACCCGACGACTTGCTTGCGCTCGTCGACGACGGGCATGCTGGTTACTTCGTTTTCGGCAAGCATGCGAACCACGTCGGAGATCGTGCTGCTTTGCGAGCAGGTGAAGGGGTCTTCGATCATGATGCTAGAAATGGGCGTGCCTTCGAACTCAAGCGGGATGCGCTCGGAAAGGATCTCGGACATGATTTAAGCCTCCTTGGTTTGAGAAGCGGTTTTCTTGGAAGGGCGAACGCTCACGATGGCGTAGATCAGCGACACCAGGCCGATAGCGGCGCAAACCTTGTAGGCGACGCCGGCGCCTGTGGCCGTGGCAACCTGGATGCCAGCACTCGCGCTGGCAGATGCAGTAACGCTGGTCATGACCGTGATGATAAGAGCCGTGCACAAGCCGCCGGCAACCTGACGACCGGTATTGGCGATGGCGTTGCCGTGGGCGATCATGTCGTTTTTCAAGGCATTGACACCCCACGTGTTCACCGGCATGTTCGCCAGCGCCTGGCCGGCAGCTTGCAGCATGCAGAACAACGCAACCACAGCGATGGGCGTGTTCGCCGTCGAAAGCGAGAGCAGGAACAGTGCACCGGTCATCAGCGTCAGGCCGAAGATCGAGATAGCGCGCGGCCCGAACTTGTCGAAGACGATGCCCGAGATGGGGCTGATGATGATGCCGACCGCCGCGGCAGGCAGCATGGCCATGCCGGTTTCGAAAGCCGAGGCGCCCAGAGCGGTTTGCAGAAGAAGCGGCAGCAGCGTGTTGGTAACTAAGCAAGCGGCGTTGATGAGCGTGACGATGATAGCCGCTACGCGGAACTCGTGCGTTTTCAGCGTGCCCAGTTGAAGCAGCGGGTCGTCAATGCGACCTTGGCGAACGATGAAAAATACCAGGCAGATCACGCCAGCGGCGATGGGGCCTAGCACGACGATGCTGCCCCAGCCGAACGACGAGGCGCTCGAGAAGCCGTACAATAGGCCGCCGAAAGCAATGGTTGAAAGGCCGACCGAAGGAAGATCGAGTTTCGGGTTCTTAAGCTCGCCTACGTTCTTCAGCATGAAGATGCCCAGAACCAACACCGCGAACGCAAAGGGCACGATCGCGCCGATCATCGTGCGCCAACCGTAGGCGTCGATCACGGCACCGCCTACGACGGGGCCGACGGCAGGGCCGGCCGACATCACGATGCCCGCCATGCCCATGGCGGTTCCGCGTTTCTCAACGGGAAAGACCAGCATGGGAACCACCGAGACCAGCGGCATAAGCACGCCTGATCCAGCGGCCTGAAGCACGCGTCCGGCGATGAGGATGGTGAAATCGGGCGCTGCGGCGCACATCAGCGTGCCAAGAGCGAACACCAGCGTGGCTCCGAAGAAGAGCTTGCGGGTGCTGAATTTGTCGATAAGGAATGCCGATACCGGCACCATGATGCCGCTGACCAGCGGATAGATGGACATGATCCATTGCGCGGTGGAGGCGTCGATGTTGAAGTCGGTCATGATAACCGGCAGCGCCGGGGACATGACCGTTTGGTTCAACAGGGCCAGGAAAGCGCCGAGGACGACGACGGCGACGATGCGGATTTGGGTGCCGGTAATGCGCCCATCGGTGGGTGCGGAAACAGTAGTGCTAGACATAGGTTCCTTTCGCAGTTATGGGGGTTACCTGCCGCGGACCAATAGGGCGGCAGGATGATTCGCGTTTGACAGAGCGCGGATTCAGCTGCGATAGGAGGAAAGCGACTGCTTGAAGGCGGGTTGGGCAATTGCTTTTCGGCAAATGTCGGACAAGGCTCCCGGCATGGGAAGCTCGCGATTCGGGGTGTATGCCTTGTTCGGTTCGTTCATAGCGGAGAGGTACCCTAACAGCCGACTTCGCAAGATTCAAGAGCCGTAACCCAGACGTAAGAATCATTCCAGAGCTTGGGTTCGGCCGCAGTGCATCTTTCGCTCCAAGTAAGGCGCTCGCCTCGCGCCTTTGCCGCAAGCTCATGTGCTGGTTTTCGGAGCCGCTTTGCGGATTCTCGGATTCGCTGCAATCGGGCTTGCCGATGAGGTAAAGTATTTGGTCGAATTTTCAGTTCAGCCATCTTGGCGCAGCGCAAAGGGGATCTATGGACACCGATCAGAACGTCGCAAACGAGGCCTTCGAGCAAGAACAGGCGCACCTTAGCGAAACCTACGCCAAGCTTCTTGATATTGAAGCGGAAACCGCAGATCGCATCGCTGAAATCCGTCGTCAGGCCACGAAGGACATGAGCGACATGCGCGACGAGCTTGCACTTGACTTCTCGTCCGACGACATGGCTATGGAAACCTTGGCGGAGTACCAGTCGATGAACGGCATCATCGAGGGCTACAACCGCGCCATGGAAGTGAGCATGGATCGCTACAAGAAGGTCAAACAGCTTATTCCGCGCGCGTACTTCGCGAAAGTGCAGCTGCAATTCAAAGCCGGCGCCGCCCCGCGTGACATCTACTTGGGAACGGCGGGCATGACTGATGACGACCGCCGCCACTTCATCGTCGACTGGCGAAGCCCCGTTGCCGAGACCTACTATAACCAAGAGATCGGCCCCACGTCGTACCGCGTCGATGATCGCGTGATTCAAGCCGATTTGAAGGTTCGCCGTCAGTTCGACATCGACCACGACAAGCTGCGCGCGTGCTTCGACACGGCGGTGGCCATCGAGGACCCGCTGCTACTTTCGAAGCTTTCCGAGCGTCACTCCGAGAAGCTGCAGGCCATCACCGCAACCATTCAGCGCGAGCAGAACAAGGTCATCCGTCATGACGACGTCGATGTGCTGCTGGTCAACGGCATCGCCGGCTCGGGAAAGACCAGCGTGCTTCTGCAGCGCATTGCGTACCTGTTCTACCGCTATCGCGAGGATCTGGTTCCCTCGCAGGTGCACCTGTTCACGCCCAACCCTGTTTTCGGTAAGTACATCGACAGCGTCCTTCCCGACATGGGCGAGAGCAACCCTCAGATCACCACATGGAACGAGTTCTTCGACCAGCGCGGCCTTACGGGTCGCGGCGTGGCCGTTGACGTCCCGGCGCAGAACCTTCATGTGCTCGAGGAAGCCGTGAAGGGCCTTGCGTTGGTCGACGGCGACTTCAACGACATCGCGCTTGACGGCCGCGTCATTCTGAAGGCGTCCCAGGTTCGCGGCGCCGTGTCGCGTTTCTCGCGCGAAACCGCCGGCCCGCGTCTTGCGGCCTTGGTCAACGAAGAGCTGTACGAGCGTTTTGAGAGCAAACTGAAGTCGCTTGCCGGAAGCGACGAGATCCTCGACATCGTGGACACGCTTCCCGTTACCGAACAAATCGCTCTGTTTGATCAGCAGATCTCAACCGAGTCGGAGGAAGACCTTAAGAAGTGGTCGCGCCGCTATGTCGAAGTCAAGTGGGGAAGCGCTGTCAGCCAGATCGACGACTTCTCGTGGCTGAACGTCACGCGCGTTGGCGCCCGCATCACCGGTAGGACCGACCTTTCCGCGCTCGAATGGATGTACTTGCGCCTTCTGCTTACGGGCGACTCCGACCGCGATGCGCGCTTCGTCATGATCGACGAGGTGCAAGATTACACGTTGTCGCAGCTCATGGTGCTGTCACGCTACTTCAGCAGGGCCCACTTCCTGCTTCTGGGCGACCAGCATCAGGCCATCAAGCCCGGCACGGCCACGTTCGAGCAGATCCACGAGCTGTTCGTCCGCGACCACGGCGTTGTCGACGAGTGCCGCCTTATGACCAGCTATCGCTCGACTCCCGAGATCACCGAGCTTTTCTGCGGTTTGCTCGACAAGGACGAGCGCGTGCAGACCTCATCGGTTCAGCGCGAGGGTCAGGTTCCCACCATCAAAGCATGCGAAACGCGTGACAAGTGGGAGAAGGCCCTTCTTGAAGAGGTTCGCACCGGCGCCGGTGAAGGCGGTCTGACGGCGGTCGTTGCGATCGATAGGCAAACCGCCAAGCGCATTTCCAAGTTGTTAGGCGACGAAGCCGTTTTGATGAAGGGCGACATGCAACTTCAGGGCTCGGGCGTCGTCGTGCTCGACCTTCCGCTTGCAAAGGGCCTCGAGTTCGACCGCGTGATCATCCCCGATGCAACGCCGGCAGCGTACAACGACGACGCGTTGTCGAAGCGCAGGCTCTACACCGCCATTTCGCGTGCCACGCAGCGTGTGACCATCCTTTCCGAGGGGCCGCTCACCTCGTTGCTTTCCTAAGACCGAGAGCGTGGACGTGTTTGCGGCATGCGTTTCTCGGGCAACATAGTGAAGAAGCACCAAGTGCTGGTTGGTCAGCGCTTGGCGCTTTGTCGTAAGAAGGCGGGGTTGTCGAAGAGCGCGTTGGCGCGTCTGGCGGGCGTGAGCCGATCGACTCTGCTTCGCGCCGAGCGCGGGGAGGATGTTCGGGTTGGAACCCTGATGTGTCTTGCGGATGTTCTTGGCGTGCGCGTGCGCGATCTGATGCCTTTGATCGACGATTCGCGTTCTCGTGCGGAGTAAAAGGGTCGGTTCTCTTTCCGCTTGAAGAAATCCGCAAAAGGGGATTCTTTACGGAACCGTCATCACCTTGTTCCGGTAAGGCGAGAAAATGAAGCGAAATCGAATGATCGGCTTATAGGACACGCTATTGTCCTATAAGCATGACGACCTGACGCGCGGTTTGCCGTACGAGGAAAATGAAAGAGGGGCGGTTTCATGAACAACGCAATGCCCGGGCGCCCTATGCGCCTTGCCGGTCGAGAGGTTAAGGGCGCAGCCCAGCTGCGCGAGATCGTCGATGCTTGCCAGACGGTGCGCATCGCCGCCGTCGATAACGAAGGCGTTTTCATCGTTCCCATGAGCTTCGGCTACGATTGGGCGGATCCTGCGGATCTGGAGGGTTCGGACGAGCCCTGCCTTGCTCTCTGGGTTCATTCTGCGATTGAGGGCCGTAAGGTTGATGTGTTCGATGCCGAGCCGCGTGTCGCGATCGAGATGGACGTTCAAGAAGGCGTCGTCACGGGGAATTACGCGTGTGCGTACTCGTATGCCTATCGATCGATCGTGGGGACGGGAACGGTACATCGGATTCAGTCGCCCGAGATGAAACGTTATGGCCTTGAGCGCATTATGGCTCATCTTGCGCCCGATGCTTTACCTGGGTTCACAGATCAGGCGCTTGCTCGCACGAAGATTTACTGCATCGATATCGAGAAGTTCACGGGAAAGCAGCGTGCGTGACGGGGAGGCGAAAGGACGTCGCTGTTGGTGTTTTACTTGCGCGACGTGGGACAAGGTGCTTCCCGCACTGCTGAGCAGGGAATGAAAAAAGCCGCCCGAAGGCGGCTTTCGAATTCAATGGCGGGAAGTACGAGACTTGAACTCGCGACCTCCGACGTGACAGGCCGGCGCTCTAACCAACTGAGCTAACTCCCCATTGGGTTGCTTCCAAAGCAGCGATAGCCATTATAAGGGAGCCTCATTCATCACGCAAGACTTTTTCTGAACTTGCGAAAAATCATGTGCTACTTATGGAAAGTCGAGGTCAGGGATGCAATCACGGAGCGACCATCGAGGTTTGGTAACGATTGGATTTCGTCCCTGGTCATCTTTCTTTCGAGCTGTGTGGTTAGCGATAAAGTTAAACCTTACACAACAGGAAGGTTTCCATGCGCGTTATCAAGTATTTCAAAGGGCACGGTTTGGCTATCTTGCTCATTGTCGCCCTTCTTGCAGCTCAGGCGTTTTGCGATCTTGCTCTGCCTAACTACACGTCTCGATTGGTGGACGTCGGAATCCAGCAATCGGGCGTCGATCATGCATCGCCCGAGGTGATGACGGAATCAACCTACGGCTCAGTCGCTTCCGCGCTTGCGTCGTCCGAAGGCGATGCGGCGTCTGTCTTCCATGACGCGTACTTCAAGGGCGATGACGGTTCGTATCGCCTGACGTCCTTCGGCAAAGAGAACCGCACCGCGCTTGACGATATCGTTTCCGTTCCTCTGATCCAGATTCACTTGGGAATGCCCGCTGAAGTTGTCGCCCAGCAAAGCGACAGCATCGTCGCTCAAGAGGCCATAGCTTCCGCGGTGGCGGAGTATCGCCTTGCGGGTGCTGACGTGTCAGGCATGCAGCTTGGCTATCTTCTTCGCACCGGCGCATGCATGATGGGCTTCGTTGCCTTGAGCGTCGTCGTCGCCGCTCTGGTCGGCTTAGTGGCTTCGCGTACGGGCGCAGCGATCGGCCGCGACCTCCGCGAGAAGCTGTTCGCGAAGGTCATCTCGTTTTCGGATGCCGAGATCCAGCGGTTCTCGGCAGCTTCCCTTATCACGCGCGGCACGAACGACGTTCAGCAGATCCAGCAGATGTCCGTCATGTTCATGCGCATGATCTTATATGCGCCTATCCTTGCCATTGGCGGCATCATCATGGTTGCGCGAACCGACCTTTCCATGGGCTGGATCATCGGCGTCGGCATCGGTGCCGTCATGCTGGTTGTGTCCGTGCTTTTCATTATTGCCATGCCGAAGTTCCGCGTTATGCAGAAACTCATCGACAAGGTGAACCTTGTCGCGCGTGAGATGTTGACAGGTGTTTCCGTCGTCCGCGCATTCGGCCGTCAGGAAACCGAGCAGCAACGGTTCGACAAGGCCAGCACCGAACTGATGTCCACCCAGCTGTTCACGAACCGCGTCATGACCTTCATGATGCCCGCGATGATGCTCATCATGAACGGCATCTCGGTTCTTATTGTTTGGGTGGGCGGATCGGCTATTGACACCGGCTCTCTTCAGACGGGCGACCTTATCGCGTTCATTACGTATTCCATGGTCGTCATCATGAGCTTCCTTATGCTGGGAATGCTTGCCATCATCATTCCGCGCGCCGACGTCTCGGCTCAGAGAATCGATGAGGTTCTGGCAACCGAGCCTTCCATCTGCGATCCTTCGGCCCCTTCTGCGGATGTCATCACGCAGGCGCTGGCGGGAACCGATGGTGCCTGCATCGCGTTCAACCACGTCGACTTCAAGTACAGCGACTCGGTTGAAAACGTGCTCGAAGACATCGATTTCGTTGCCGAATCCGGCAAGACCACGGCCATCATCGGCTCTACCGGCTCGGGCAAGTCCACCATCCTCAAGCTGATCGAGCGCTTCTACGACGTGACGGGCGGAAGCATCACCATCGACGGTGTCGATGTGCGTGATTTAAGCCAGCACGATCTGCACGCCCAGCTTGGTTATGCGCCGCAGCACGCGTTCCTGTTCGCCGGGACCATCGGCTCGAATATCGGATACGGCGCGAAGGGCGCGAGCGACGACGCGTTGCTCCAAGCGGCCGATATCGCGCAGGCAACCGAGTTCATAGAGACGCAGGACGAGGGCATCGATTCGTTTATCACCCAAGGCGGCGGCAACGTGTCGGGTGGTCAGCGTCAGAGGCTCTCCATTGCCCGCGCCCTGGCAACCAACGCCCGTGCTTACCTGTTCGACGACAGCTTCTCGGCCCTTGACTACAAGACCGATGCCGCGTTGCGCCGTGCTCTTCATTCGCGCATGGGCGGCAAAACCGTCATCATCGTCGCGCAGCGCATTGCAACCATCATGCATGCCGACAAGATCGTCGTTCTTGACGAGGGTCGCGTTGCGGGCATGGGGACGCACGACCAGCTCATGCAGTCGTGTGACCTGTATCGCGAGATCGCGTATTCGCAGCTATCGGAAAAGGAGCTGGCGGGAGGTGGTGTTGCATGAGCGAACGCGATGACATCCAGCAGCGCCAGCTAGAGGAAATGAAGGCCAAGCGCGCCGCACGCGGCCGTCGTGGCGGACATGGCCCGCACGGGCGTATGGGCGCGGTTGAGAAGCCGCGCGATTTCAAGGGAACGGTCGCGAAACTTGTGCGTTTCTTGGGCCGGTTCAAAATGCTTCTGATCGTGGCTTTGATATTCGCAATCGGATCGACGGTCTTCAACATCCTGGGTCCTAAGGTTCTTTCCGAGGCGACCACCGAGCTGTTCAACGGCTTGGTCGCCAAGGTGCGGGGAACGGGTGGCATTGACTTCACGCTGATCGGCGAGATCCTTGCGGCCACGCTTGGTTTGTACCTTCTTCCGGCTGTCTGCTCGTTCATTCAGGGATGGGTGCTTACCTATATCTCGCAGAAAACCTGCTACGAGTTCAGGCGCGAGATCGCCCAGAAGATCGACCGCCTTCCCGTTGGCTACTTCGAGAAAACCAGCATCGGCGACACGCTTTCGCGCATCACGAACGACGTCGACACGTTGGGTCAAAGCCTGAACCAGGGTATTTCCCAGCTCATCACGTCCAGCGTCACCGTCATCGGCGTTTTGGGCATGATGATCTACATCAACCCGATCGCCGCGCTGGTGGCCGTGTGCATCGTGCCGGTGTCGCTGGTTTTGGTGAGGGTCATCGTCAAACGTTCGCAGAAGTACTTCTACCGTCAGCAGGAAAGCCTGGGCGCCATCGACGGTATGATCGAGGAGACGTTCTCGGGTCACGCTGTGGTGAAGGCCTTCAATCGCGAGCAGCAGACGGTCGAGGAGTTCAACAAGACGAACGGCACGCTTTACGAGTCGGCTTGGCGCTCTCAGTTCCTCAGCGGTCTTATGAAGCCCGCCATGGATTTCGTGGGCAACCTAAGCTACGTGTGCGTTGCGGTTTTGGGCGGCGTGTTCGCGTCGCGCGGCATCATCACGGTGGGCGATATCCAGGCTCTCATTCAGTACGTGAAGAATTTCACCCAGCCCATCACGCAGCTTGCTCAGGTGTCAAACGTGCTTCAGCAGACGGCCGCCGCTGCCGAGCGCGTGTTCGAGTTCATCGAGGCCCCCGAGGAAGAGATCGAATCGCCGAAGGCCCGCATGGCCGATTGCGCCTCCGACGTCGAGTTCGAGCATGTCCGCTTCGGCTACGACCCCGAAAAGCCCGTCATCAAGGACTTCACCGCCAGCGTTAAGGAGGGTCAGACTGTTGCCTTGGTCGGGCCGACTGGCGCTGGCAAGACCACCACGGTGAAGCTGCTGATGCGCTTTTACGACGTTCAGGGCGGCTCCATCCGAATCGGCGGTCACGACTTGCGCGATTTCTCGCGCGACGACGTCCGCTCGCAGTTCGGCGTGGTTCTTCAGGATGCGTGGCTGTTCAACGGCACCATTCGCGAGAATATCCGGTTCGGCGACCTTACCGCAACCGACGAGCAGGTCGAGCAAGCTGCCCGCATGGCGTTCGCGCACCATTTCATCGAGACGCTTCCCGATGGGTACGACTGCGTTATCAACGAGGACGCCGGCAACATCTCGCAGGGACAGCGTCAGCTTTTGACCATCGCGCGCGCCTTCTTGGCCAACAGGCGCATGCTCATCCTCGACGAGGCCACCTCGTCGGTTGACACGCGTACCGAGGAGCGCATCCAGAAGGCTATGGACAGCCTGATGGAAGGCCGTACCTCGTTCGTCATCGCGCATCGCCTGTCCACCATCAAAAACGCCGATCTCATCTTGGTCATCAAGGACGGCGACATCGTCGAGCAGGGCACGCATGAGCAGCTTCTTGCGCAGAAGGGCTTTTACGCCGATCTTTACGAATCTCAATTTGCGGACGTTGTGGATTAGGGTGAAGAAGGGGCGATTTGCGGCGATAATTGTTTGATCTATAGATTGAACTACCAACGTGGCTTGGGGCTGCGTATTAAGGACGAGAGCATGTCCCTCGATAAGGGATATTACACTTACGACAAAATCGACGGCGTGAACGCCTCGCCTGATGGAAAAGCCCGCATCGCGGCCTTCGACTTCGATGGCACCAGCATTGACGGCAGCTCGCCGACGCAGCTCGTGTTCCATCTTTGGAAGAACGATATGCTCAGCAAGACCGACGCTTTGCGCATTGGTTTGTGGGCCTTACGCTACAAGTTCCGCCTGCCTCAGGACGAGGCTTCGGTTCGCGGCATCGTGTTCCGTGCGTTCGAGGGCAAGCCGGTCGAAGAGGTCGATCAGTTCCTGTACGACTTCTATGACAGCGTTATCGAGCCTCGCTTCCGCATTGCGGCCGATGCTGCTATGGAACGCCACCGCATGGCTGGTGACGTCGTTCTCATCATCTCGGCGACGTTCGAACCCATTGCCCGTCGCGCGATGGAGTTTCATCCCATCGACGGTCAGGTCAGCACGCGCATGAAGACCAAGGACGGCTGCTACACACGCGAGGTTGACGGCAAGCCGGTGGAAGGCGCCGAGAAGCTGGTCGCCATCAAACAATGGTGCGACGCCAAGTTCGGCGAGGGCAACTGGGAGCTTGCGTACGCATACGGCGACCATCACTCTGATCGCCTGATGCTCGATGCTGCGGAGCATGCTTTCGCGGTCAACCCCGACCATCCGCTTTCCCGCTCGGCGAAAGCGAAGAATTGGAACGTTTTGGAATGGTAAGGAGGCTGTGATGGAGAACAACGAACCCATCCCTGCAGCCAGCGGCGCGTCCGGCACCGATGCCTCGCGCGAAGGCACTCCGAAATCGCCTCAGGTCGATTACGTCGCAGCGGCGCGGTCCGCATGCGCTTCGGGCGACGACGTCCTGGGCATTCATCTTTATTTGGCGGCATTCGAGACCCAAAACCAGGATTCGTTCCCGCCGTCTCCTGACGCGCTCGATGCGCTTCGTAGCGCTTGGAAGCTTGCTATCTCGTTGAAGGAGCGCTCGATTGCCGAGTACATCTTCGAGAAGCTTGAGCCGTTCGTCTCTGCCCAGGAAATGGGTGAGTGCGCTGACGCTCTGCAGCAGCTTGCGCTCGATCGCCTTGAGGAGTTCGGCCTTTCGCGCGACGAACTCGAGCAGATGGCCGACGCCTTGTCGGACGATTTCTTCGGCTCGAATATCGGTCAGCCCTCTATCCATATCGAGCAGTTCACGTTCCCGGCGAAGCCCGCTGCTGAAGCGGGAGCGCAGGACGCTGCGGCCGAGCAGGTCGATGACGGCCAGCCTCAAGGGACGGCCTCGGCAAGCTCGGGTGCCCAGACTGAAGGCATTGCGGCCGAACACGCCGAAGGCGCTACCGCTGTTCAGGCCAACGAAGATGCCTCTGTGCAAGCGGCTGCGAAAACGCCTGCCGAGCGCGAGTCATATGCCGACTTGGTTGGATTCGACGAAGCCATTGCCGATATGCGATCCTTGGGTATCGGCATGGGCGACGACCCCGAGTTCAAGGCATTCGTCGAGCAGCTGAACGCGCTTCATGGGCTTGATCGCATGCCTTCGGCCGACTCGCTGGTTTTCCGTGCGGTTGCCCGTGAAGACGCCAATCGGTTCCTTGCGGCCACGCTTCGCGAGATCGGCCTTCCGGTTATCCGCATGTCCTTCGAGGAAAGCCTTCAGGGCGTTCCCATGCTCGTCGTCTCTTCGGAAGGCATCGATTTCCGCAGTCGCCAGAACTTCATGAGGCTTGGCTTCACGCAGCCGATGTCCCTGGTTATGGAAGACATCGACCTGTGGACCACCCCCGAGGACGAGATCCCCGAGGAAAAGGAGGCTCTCGCCGTTCAGGCAAACGCCGCTCGCGGTGCGCGCGAGGCGCTGAACATCATCCGTTCCGCTGTGGCAAACCCCAACGTGTACGTGCTTGCCTCGGCTTCCAGCCTGAAGGACGTCGACCCGTTCTTCATCGACCTGCTTGCCCCGGCATCCGTGGTCGATATCGAGCTTCCGGGCGATGACGATAGGCGCGCTATTTGGGGAAAGATCCTTGCCGAGCATGAATCGCTCAGGTATATGAACCTCGACGACCTGGTCCGTCTCTCCGATGGCATGCCTCGTTTCGACATCGAGTCCGCGGCTCGCGAGGCCATCGAGGAGGCCTACAAGCAAAGCTTGCTGCAGCGCCGCTTCGTCGCGGTTTCGGCGCAGAACATCTTCGAGAAATTGGCTAATTACCAGCCGCTTGAGTCGGAAATCTATCGCGATCTCGAAGAGAAGGTCATCGACGACTTCCGTCGTGACCTGGCGCACATCAACGACATCCTCAACGAAGGCGAGTAGCTCATGGCGCGCTCGACACGCTCCGGCTCCTTTGCAGTGGCGACGCAGGAAGACTGGGCTCGCATCGGCGTGTCGTGCCCCGATTTTGTGGGGCAGGTTCTGCAAAAGGGCGAGGAGAACTACCGCGATCTTCCGTGGCGAAACGTCGACGATCCATATGCCGTGCTCGTTTCCGAGGTCATGCTTCAGCAGACGCAGGTCGCCCGCGTCCAGAAGTACTGGCCTCGGTTCCTTGCGGCGTTTCCCACGATCGATGCGCTTGCGGCTGCTTCAACGGCCGACGTGTTGTCGTTTTGGCAGGGGCTTGGCTACAATCGCCGCGCCCTTGCCCTTAAGCGCTGCGCCGAGGAGTGCTCGGCTCGATGCGGGGGAGAGCTGCCGGCAACGGTTGCCGAGCTCGAACAGCTGCCGGGGATCGGCCCCGCCACCGCAGCGGGAGTCACCGCATTCGCTCGAAACTTGCCCTCGTGCTATATCGAGACGAATGTCAGGTCCGTTTTCCTACACGATCTGTTCCCCGACCACGAGAAGGTGCCCGATCGCGTCTTGGAACCGTTCGTCCGCTCGGCCGCTGACTATGCGCTTTCTTTCGTGACGCCACGCGTTTGGTATTACGCATTGCTTGACTATGGCGCCTATATCAAGGCCAACACCGTCAATCCCTCGCGTCGTTCGGCGCATTACGCGCGCCAAAGCTCGTTCGAGGGCTCGCATCGCCAAAAACGCAGTCTCCTTTTGAAGATGGTCTTGGCGGCTCCCGAAGGGGGCTCAAGTGCCGATGCTTTTTCGGCTCTGTGCGATTTCGAGTCAAGCCACAAGCGTCCGCCCGTTTCGGAAGAAGAATTCGAAAACTTGGTGAGTGAGCTTTCGACGGAAGGTTTCTTCCGCCAGGAAGGCCCCTTGCTTTTCCCATAGCATTCAAAGAGGTCGGGCGTTTGGCGTATTCCCCAACCGACGTCGGGCGCACGATCGCTTGCCTTATCGGAAAACCGTTTATCTAAGCAGCCGTCTGGCTGCGCTGCATTGAAAGAAGAAACAGAAGCATGTCGTTATTCGAGTTGTTTTTGATTGCCGTCGGCCTTTCCATGGACGCGTTCGCAGTTGCCATTTGCAAGGGGCTGGGCATGAAGAAGCTCGATATGCGCCAGGCTCTTGTCATTGGACTGTTCTTCGGCGGCTTTCAGGCGCTCATGCCTACCATCGGTTGGTTTTTGGGAGCTCAGTTCGCTTCGTTGGTAACGCCCATCGATCATTGGATCGCCTTCATCTTACTGGCGTTCATCGGCGGTAAGATGCTTTTCGATGCCATTAAAGGCGACGACGAATCGGAAACTGCTAAGGACGGGGAAGGCGCTAAGGGCAGCGCTCTCAAGCTTGACCTGCGAGAACTTACCATGCTGGCAATCGCGACCAGCATCGATGCCCTAGCCGTTGGTATCACGTTCGCGTTCTTGGACGTCGATATCGTTTTGGCGGCCAGCTTCATCGGCGTGGTCACGTTCGTCTTGTCCGTTATCGGCGTTGCGGTTGGCAATCAGTTCGGTTCGCGCTGGGAAAAGCCCTCGACCATCGTCGGCGGTGTCGTGCTCATCCTTATCGGCGTTCGCATCCTGTTGGAGCATATAGGGGTTGTCGCTCTTTAGTCACCCGTGAACGTTTTGCCTGCTTGTCGTTTTCGCGTTACTCGGAATCTGAAAGGATCGCCCATGTCCAAGAACACCATCGCCTACCTTGGTCCCCAAGGAACTTACTCGCATGAGGCGGCGAACGCGTTCAAGCAGAAGCTTGAGAACACGGGCGTTCCCGATTGCGTGCTCGAGCCGTGCGCGTCGTTCACCGAGGTGTTCGATGCGGTTGATCGAGGTCGCGTCGAATATGGCGTGGTTGCCACTGAGAACTCCATCGAAGGTCCGGTCACGGCAACGCTTGACAACTTCGCGTTCAACTCCTCTGCGGCTATCGTCGGGGTTCATGTCGTCGATATCAACCATTGCCTGATCAAGAACCCCACGGCATCGCTCATCGACATCGACACCATCGCGTCCCATGCGCAGGGGATAGGGCAGTGTCGCCGCTTCATCACGTCGCGTTTCCTGAACGTGAAGACCGTCACCACTTCCTCAACCGCCGAGAGCGTGCGTTTGTGCATGGAGAAGCCCAACGTCGCGGCTATTGCCAACGAGTACGCTGCCGAATTGTATGGCGCAGAAGTCGTTGAACGCGACATTGCCGACCGCTTCGGCAACCAGACGTCCTTCGCTCTCATCGCGCGCCCGGGGCAGGGTGTGACCCTTCCGGGATCGAAGATGCGCACCTCCGTCGCGCTGTTCCTACAGGCTGACCGTGCGGGTGCGCTCCAGATGATCTTGTCGGAATTCGCCTATGCGAACGTTAACATCACTATGATCCAATCGCGTCCGACAAAGCAGGCTTTGGGGGACTATATGTTCTTCCTTGATCTTGAGGGATCGACAAGCGACCCTGCTTTGCAGACGGCGCTGAATTGCCTTCGGTTGAAACTTCGCGATGTCAAAATCTTAGGCTCCTATCCTATTGATTAGCGCAATCAGGGGGCTATGATGCGCGACAAGGTGAAGAAACCAAGAAGGGGCTCGATTCTGCGGAACCACGCCCCCTACTTCTTCCAACATGCCTGATTATGAACAAGGGTTCGCGCAGGTGAACGCGGCTTTTTTCGAATGAAAATGTTACGTGCGATAGGGCACGTAACATTTTTTGTCATTCAGCAGAATTTTTTTACCTCTTTGTAATTTTGGGTGCGATTGACGCCGTTCATAGAGTAAAAGATATGTCGGACTTCCGCAGCGGAAGTCCGACATATCAAGACGAGAACACGCACCATGAGGAGGTGTGCACATGGGACAAGAATCCACGGCGAGCTTCTATGGCATGCTCGACGCACGTGGGGTTAGCCGTCGCAGCTTCTTGAAGTTCTGCGGTGGTTTGGCCGCTGCGGCTGGACTCACCGGAGTGGGGGCTCCGCAAGCTGTTGCTGCTACTCTCGAAAAGTCCGTCATCGGCGCAACCACGGGTAATCTCTATCCCGTAATCTGGATCGAAGGCGCTTCGTGCACCGGTTGCACGGAGTCCCTGGCACAGGTTGAGACCCCCGATGTCGGGTCGGTCGTCCTGGAGCTGCTGTCGCTGAACTTCTCCGACACGCTTTCCGCAGGCGCTGGCGATTCCGCCGAGCTCGCCAAGAAGCAGACCGTCGAGGCTGGCAACTACATCCTCGTGTTCGAGGGCGCTGTCACCCAGGCTTGGGCTGGTCATGCATGCCGTTTCGGCAACAACGCCGACGGCTCTGACTCTCAGACCGCCGTCGAACAGCTCGAGGAAGCCGCGCACAACGCGTCGGCAATCGTCGCGCTTGGCTCTTGCGCGGTCAACGGCGGCTGGATGGGCGCCGAGCCAAACTCCGCTGCTGCCACGGGTGTTCAGGCTTACTTGAAGTCCGCAGGCATCGAGAAAACCGTCATCAACATCCCGGGCTGCCCTGCGAACCCCGAATGGCTCATCTCCGTGCTCGTTCAGGTTCTCATGCTCGACGGCCAGACGCTTAAACTGAATGCCGCCAACATGCCCGAGGACATCTTCGGCCAGACCATCCATGACAATTGCGAGCGTCGTGGCCACTTCGAGAATGGCGAGTTCGTTTACCAGTTCGGCTCCAAGGAAGAGGCCCTGGGCTACTGCCTGTACCCGCTTGGCTGCCGTGGTCCTCAGACCCACTCGAACTGCTCCGTCACCATGTGGAACAACCGCCGCAGCTGGTGCGTTCAGGCTGGTTCTCCCTGCCTTGGCTGCTGCGAGGCCGATCCGAAGGATCCGGGCCACAACTGGGTCGAGGCGAACACCCCGTTCTACAAGCGTCATCGCGATCTCCACATCGGCAACGTTTGGTTCCAGCCAACCACCGTGGCCTTCGGTGTCACCGGTATCTTGGCTGCCGCCCTGCTTGTCCATGGCTTCGGCATGAAGGCCGCTGGCCGTATGGACGGCGGTGCCGACTTCGAGAAGATCCGCAAGTGGGATGAGAAGCACCCCGATCAGTCCATCGGCGATTACTCCGCCGCTTGGGATCCGAACGCTCCTGTTGAAACCGAAGACAAAGAAGAGGGGAGGTAAGCCATGACCCGTTCCGTTATCGATCCGATTACCCGTATCGAAGGCCATATGCGCGTCGAGATGGAGGTCCAGAACGGCGTCGTCACTGACGCTTGGGCTTCTGGTGGCAGCTTCCGCGGCGTGGAGCTCGTCGTGCAGCATCGTGCCCCTGAAGACGCTGCCCAGATCGTTCAGCGCATCTGCGGCGTTTGCCCGGTTTCCCACGCTCATGCTTCCACCATCGCCGCTGAGAAGGCTTACGGCATCAAGATCTCGAACAACGCTCGTATCGTCCGTAACCTTATCGAGGGCGCTCAGTTCCTGCACAGCCATATCCTTTGGTTCTACAACCTGGCTGCGCTCGACTACGTCAACCCCATCCATGGCCTCGAGGCCAATGCGGCTGACGCTTGGGACCTCGCTGTTGCAGCCGGCACGTCCACGAACTCCGACTTCGGCGCTCTGAAGGAGCGTCTGACGAAGTTCGCCCAGAACGGCCAGCTGTCCATCTTCTCCGGCAACTGGTTCGACGCCGAGGATGGCAATGCTTACAAGCTTCCTGCCGAGCTCGACCTCATCTGCACCGCCCACTATCTTGAGGCTCTGAAGATGCAGGCCCGCTCCTCCGAGATCGCTGCCCTGCTTGGTGGCAAGATGCCCCATGTCATGACCATCGTTCCCGGTGGCACCGCGTTCGTTCCCACGTCTCAGAAGCTCGACGATTTGAAGTACATGATCGATGAGGTTTACAACTGGGTCGAGGCAACCATGATCCCCGACACCTTGGCCATCGCTCCTTACTACAAGGACGCCTTGACCTTCGGCAAGGGCTGCGGCCGCTACGCCGCATGGGGCGTCTTCGAGGCTCCGTCCATGCAGATGAACGACCGTTATCTGCCGGCTGGTGTCCTGGACACCAACCTGAACCTCTCAGACGTCGACGAGAGCAAGATCGCCGAGTTCGTCGGCACCTCTTGGTACGAGGGCTCCGATGTCTACCCGGCTCCCGACTTCACCACGAAGCCGGCATTCACCAAGTACGACGTCAACGACCGTTACACGTGGTGCAAGGCTCCTACCTATGATGGCGAGCCGCTTGAGACCACGTCTCTGTCCCGTATCCTGGTTGCCTACAAGCGCAACGTTCCCTTCGTCAAGGAGAACGTCGACAAGCTGCTCGTTCAGCTTGGCGCTGCTTTGGGCACCGAGGTTCCGCTGTCCGCCGTTCAGTCAACGCTCGGCCGTGTTGTCGTCCGTCAGGTCGAGACGCTCTACATCGCCAAGCTCATGAAGGATTGGTGCGCCGAGCTCATCGAGGCCGTCAAGGGTGGCGACAGCGAGTACTTCCGTGAGCCTGCAACCACCACCGGCGAGGGTTCCGGCTTCTGGGAGGCACCGCGTGGCGCTCTCTACCACTCCGAGAAGGTTGTCAAGGGCAAGATCGAGGGTTACCAGATCATCATCCCGACCACGTGGAACATGGCTCCCATCAACCAGAACGGCGTTCATGGCCCCATCGAGCAGTCCCTCATCGGCTGCCCGGTCGAGGACATCGAGAAGCCCATCAACGCGCTGCGTACCGTTCACAGCTACGACCCGTGCGTTTCTTGCGCCGTTCACATCAGCGAGCCGGCAACCGGCAAGCATTTCGAGACCGTAACCAATCCGTGGGGGGTGAAGTAGAATGGCACATCTCGCACACTATCGCGAAGCTCATCCGCTGCCCTTTGTCATCACGCACTGGATCAACCTCGTCGCCATGGTCGTTCTTCTGGTCACTGGCTTCATGATCCATTTCCCGGTGGCAGGCACCATGGGTGTTTGCCGTGGCGCTCACATCTTCTTCGGCATCGTGCTGTTCATCAACTGCATTTGCCGTGTCGTGATGGCCTTCTTCGTGCGTTCCGCTCCTACGGGCGGCACCCGCAAGACCGTCACCGACTACAAGACGTGGCTTCCGCAGAAGGATAACCGTCATCAGGGCGGCGCTTGGATCAAGTACTACCTGTTCCTGAAGAAGGATCACCCCTTGGCCGCTAAGCTGGGCGTTCCTCAGAAGATCTCCTACCTGATGATCCCGATTCTGATCGTGTTGATGTTCTACACCGGCCTTTGCCTGTGGGGCACCACGATGGAGTGGCCGATCTGCCAGGCTGGCATCGCTGCCCTCGGTGGCACCATGTCCGTCCGCATCATCCACTACTTCGGCATGTTCGTGTTCATCTGCTTCATGTTCATCCACATCTATCTGGCAAACGTCGAGGGTCTTGCCCCCACGTTCCTGATGTTCTTTCACAAGGAGCATGGCGGTCTGGTCTACGATCCTGACAAGCACGTCATCGTTGGCGAAGACAAGATGGAGCACTAATCGACAACCGTTCGATTCCATCTATGGATGTTTTCCAAGA
>OLOM01000142.1_pt1 | contig 55382 bp, 59 predicted proteins | sample 1672531 | NCBI WGS metagenome assembly OLOM01 (sample SAMEA3136696, study PRJEB25190) | human gut metagenome | reverse complement strand
GGAAAGCGGTGGACCCTCCCTTAAGGGTAAGGGAGGACTGGTGGGTTTTCGAAGAACCCTCATTATAAACAAAAAAAACTAATATAATATATAATGTAGTAAGCACACATACGTGCTTACTTTATATATTATATTAGCTTCTTCACAATATACATTGTATCAAACCACATTTGACCTATCGTTTCCAACACTCCGAATCTCAAGAGTTTCAGAAATCTCTTGCGACGCAGCACAGCCTTCAAGAGGAATGCCTCCTCATTATCAAAAAGATAATGCCCGAAATTACCACCCTTGAACACTTCACCCAACAACACATTACCAAGACTCTCGTCAGGAGAACACAGCATCCATTCAGCATCCATGAGGAACACCTCCTTCAGCACCCACATTAGAGCAGCCGCCGTTTTCCTCATCCCCATTTTCCTGATAAGCGCCATAGCCTCTACCCTCTCATCCTTCGAAGAAGACATCAGCACATAGTAAAAGTCGTTCATCTGTCGCAGACCAATACCCCCACTAAAGAAATGACAATGGATATGAGCAAGTTGCATCAGCAAGTTAAACATCGCCGAAGGAATTCTGAATCCCCTGTCACACATGACCGAGTTTCTCACCTCACTCTGCAAGAACCTCTGCAACCGATGACGATGAGTGGGGAAGAAAAGACCAGAAGAAGGCAGGAAATGCACTTCGATATCAATACCACTCGCCCCAGGCAACAGATGCACATGATGATATGTAGCCTTCTCCGCCCTGTCGGCCAGTCCATGTCGGTCTATCCAGTCCACGACAAATTCCTTACCCCCATCCACAAAGATGTCGATATCACCAGGAATTCTGCATCCCCTTACAGGATAAAGCAGCTCATTGCCCTGTCCTTTCAATATCACGGTAAAGATACCATTCTCATCAAACAGCTGTGTCAGCCTTTTCGCCTCCTCATCAAACTTCACATTCTTTCGCTTGATAACCTGCGAGATGCCCATCCATTTCAGCACCAAGGCAGTAGGCGGTTTAGTACCACCGAGGGTTACATTTCTGTTGACGCCCTCGAAAACCACTCCCAGCATCGACTGCCTTTCAGCCTCCTTATACAGTCCCTTCCAGGCCTCCATAGGAATCACCACAGCCTCATCCGAAATCCCCAGTCCCAACCTTATCAGTTGAAAGAAAATACTATAGTCCTTTTCCATGCGTTTCTATCTCCAAGTTCTCCAGTTTCTCCATCATTTTACGCTTGATTTCCTTAGAAGCCTTCCAGCGGCGTAGAGCCTCTTCCCTTGTCAACTTTGTTTTATCCATATATTCTTCCTCCCAAAATTTCTTTTGTCAATGGTGAAAACACCGTTTTGTCTGCAAGAAACCCCATAACTAACTTTAAAATCTTGCTTTTGCCAAAATAGCCTTCATCTCAGCACGTTGCTTTGAGAAATCTATGCTACCACGCTTTTTCAATGTTTCTTCAGCTTTTTCTCTGAAAGCTAAAGCCTCATCACCTGTCAGCATTGGGATACCACTAATTGCTAATGCCATAATCTTATCTCCTATTATTTAGTTTATATAACTTGCCGCAAAAGTATGCTTTTTCTTCGAAGCCACCAAGAAAATCGAAAGAAATCAGCAAATTATCAGCAAATTACCCTCAAATCAACAGTAAGCTATAAACAGCAAACTATTAATTGTAATCAACTATCCCCAGGCGGTCCCAGCCCGCATAACAATCTGGCGTAGACCTCTGATGGTCCGCCAACCATATAGCGCAGCGGTTAAGAGCGACAGGAGGAGCGGTTTCCTCTTTTCCCCTGAGGGGAGAAGACCGAGATGAGAGGTGGATCCTCCCTTAAGGGTAAGGAAGGACGGGTAGGTTTTCGAAAAATCCTTCTTTAATGGGAAAAAGCTGTGCAAATGAGCGCAATGAAAACTCGCTTTCAAATTGCCGAGTGCAGCCAGCTTTATCAAAGGAAGGACGGGTGGGGTTTCGAAAAAGTTAATTCATACTAAATATTCACTTAAAAGTGAACAGCCTATCTATAAAAGCATTATATTTGCATTGCATAATAAAGAATTACAGCTATGCCACAAGTAACATTAAAGACTATAGAGCAGAATGATAACGTAGGAATGTTTTCTATCTGCTTTGCAGGAAACTCCGAAAGTGAATTTGAAAAATTCCTTATGGAGTTTAAGGACAATGCCACATACAACAAGGATTTCAATGCCATATTATTGGCTTTGTCTAAGATTATAGACAAAGGAGCATTGGAAAGATTCTTCCGCATTGAAGGAAGGATGAACGACCATGTCAGCGCATTGTCTATTGATTCACGCAAGCTCCGCTTGTACTGTTTAAGAATATCAGACCAAATTCTTATTTTAGGAAATGGTGGAGTAAAACTGTCGCGCACATACCAAGAGGATGAAAAGCTCAGTGGATATGTTTTGGACTTACAGACTTTTGACAAAGTCCTACTCAATGCCCAAAAGAACGGCATCATTACCATAGAGAAAAATATGATAACAGACATTGAAAGTGCAACCTTTGAAATATAAGCATTATGATACAGAACAAATTATTCCGTGATTGCCTCACTGCGATACCCGCCGAGCAAAAAGCCGAATTTGATTTGTCATTCGGAATTGCCGAGCGTATAAGTGAGATTTTGAAAGCCAAGGAGCTCACCCAAAAGGATTTTGCTCGATTGCTCAACAAGCGAGAATCCGAAATCTCCAAATGGCTCACAGGCAGACATAACTTTACAACTCAAACCATAGCTCGCATAGAAACGGCTTTGGGAAGCAAACTTATTAGCATAGCCCATTGATTGGCTATGCTTTATTTATTAAAAGTATACTTAGGTTTATTATATGGAGTACGTTCATGGAGATGACCCCAGCCATATCACCTATAGATTTTCAACCCATTTTCTCCCACTTTTCGTAAAGCAGACCACAAGTAGAGGCAACATGCAATGATACCTACCCCACCTAAAACAATGTACATTCCTTCCATAATCATTTCTTTTTTAATATGTTAGAACTGGCATTGCCCTGATGCAGCTCTGCTTTGAGCAGCTTACCGGCAATCAGGTACGTCTTCTCAAAATGTCAGGCAAGTGCGTCCGTATGGACAGTAAGCTTATCGGCAGCAATATCGCTCGCCAGTCTCGCTATGAACTGATACCACATGATGAGGATGGTCTTACCATCAGGGAGATTGCTACTGGCAACACCTATGAGGCCGTCAAAGCTGTCACAAAGCAGGGCTCCAGAAAACGATGGAGAATCCCATGGAACAACAAAACCGGTTGGCGTTACTTTGAAGACAAAGACATTAAAGCCTATCAGCTAAGGAAGCAGATAGAAAGCCTTCCTTTGGAGGAGCAGCATAAACGGAATAACGTAGAAGCTGCCATGTTCCAATACAGTTTTCATACACGTAATGGCAAGACCCAATATAGGGGTTGCTCAAACATCGTATGCATGCATATAGCAGAAGTATGTGGATGAACCTCCGAAGGATGGTAATATTCCAGATTTCAACATTTAAAAGATCGATATTTGCCCTTTTCGGACCTATCTGAGAAGCTTTCGACTCTTTCATGGCAATTTCTCGAAAAATATTCACCAGCGAAGCCGATTGCTATGTTTCACTCAGAATGACCACACTGGTCAGACTGAATTCAAAATATGCCCCTTTTTAAAGTGGGCTCAGTTATTTATATATGTTTTCACCTTCAACTTCACCACAGAAACTTTAGTTACTCATTTTATAAAGCTTGAACTTATCAGTGTCACGTAATCTTTTTTCTAATTGCCCAAAATCTGAAAGTTCATAGTTAGCAAATAATTCAAATTCTTTATCATCATACCCAGCTTTACCTAAATCTATGTCATAGCCACATTTCAACTTCTCAAATTCATTGCAGGTAGGATTCGTTATCGAGAAATTATCGACCAACTTAGGACAATAATTATTACCATTAGCCCCCAAAGCATCTATTGGGAACAATGCGATATTATCGAGTTTTGACTTTGGAAATTCAAATTCATCGGTCTTCAATGACGAAGTATAGCGTATACCATAAATCAAAACATTTTTTTTCTTAGTTTCCGGCTTATCATTATGAGTAATTACCCACTCTGTCACTAACTGCGGAATGATATACTCGGGCTTAAAGACGTCATCCCTATTGATTACTACTACCATACATGAAAGTAACAATGGGAAGAAATATAAGGTCCTTATTATATTCTTATCAAAATCATTTTTATTGGGTATTCGCATATCAAGTAGAAAAATATCTTTCTGATTCACTACACGTGATATCATACATAAATCGAAATCTACACGATGCATTTCTTCCCAACAGGCATAGACGCTTTCTCCAACATACAAACAAGGATAGCCCGGAAAACTATAGCGTTGAGTTTGAACTATTCCTCGTTTTGAGAAAGGTATATGAAACATATCCTTATAGGTAAACTTCTTAGTACCACTATGTACCCTAGCCCTATAGAAACTATTATTTGCTTCTAATTGCGAAACAAACAAGATATTACCAAAACCTTTATGTCCAGTTTTACCAGAAAACAAATTAGACAGTTTTCTAAAAGCTTGTGCATGCAAACCTTTATATTGCGCTTTAACGATAGCTTTTATCGCCTCACAGATATAAGCAACTTCCTTTTTGTCCTCATCTCCGATGCCTTCCGTCTTGTTTATATAAGATAGATAAGTCTTCAGACTATCAGATAAAAGTATACGAAATGGCTTACTATCCGTATTCTCTACAGGGAGCATTTCAGCTATCTTAGAATAGAGTTCATCTTTCGTCATATCACTTTTTATATTAGAAATCCACCAGAAAAAACATTTATGTTCTAAATGTCATTCTTCTATTTAATGCGCTCTAAATGAATGTCATTCAATCCAAGCCTTGATGCGTGTGAAGAGAATTTTTGAAGAACATCTGCAAAAAGACCAGGTTTAGCCTTAAACCACAACTTGTACTTATCCTCATTTTTAATCTCCGTATCAGTTAGAGTCCAAAGACATCGGAAGTCGAAGACGATGCATTTTACATTTTTATCACCAGGTACAAAAATAGGATATATTGGGTAACACTTATCTGATTTTTTACATTGATATATCTTAACTTTAGCTTTGCTACTAGTTTTAAACCCGCCTATTGGAATATCAAATACATACCCACCAACAAATCTTGAATAGATTTTCTTATTAGCATGGTCACAAGGGGGTGTTAATTCTATTGCTATATTTACTCTTGGATAAGTATTTTCAAGCTCAAATATTCCATCTCCCATATCAACAGGAACATCTTCAACCTGATTTTCATGCAAAACAAGCGGACTTTTCGAATCAAGAATTCGATAAATATTACCAGGTAGAATTTCTTGTGTATTCAAGTTGTTACTTTCAATAAAGAAACAAGAATTCAGCTTGGCAGACAGACGATGCAATGTTTTAACATCACCACCAAATGGATTTTCAGTAATTCCAGATAAATCAGGAAGTGACTCATTCTTAACAATCGAAAGTAATTCTGAATTTAACAATGAATCAAATACCTGGTAAGCCCCTGAAGTCAAATTTATATCTTCCTTTTCACCCGTTTCATTTCTAGATAACTCTCTAAGGATATATGATAAACACTCTTCGTGATTCTCAAAATTGGAAGATAATCCATATATGTCACTTAAAACATTCTCTATAGAATCATTTACTAATCTTCTCCAAGCCAATGAAAAATAAGCTATTCTACTCTTCTGAAGTTCTGTATTTATGTCATCCAACAATCTGTCAAAATTCCAAGAACCTTCTACTTGATAGTTCATTTTATCCATACACAAAATAAACAAAGGAGGAGCATTTAATATCACAGAAGTATCTATTTCTTCTTCCTCATCAGTAGATTCTTGATCTGCAATAGCATTCCTAACTGTCGCATTTCCGATTCGTTTGAGAAATTCGTTAGAATACTCTTTATGCTTTGTCCATAACACGATACCATAATACTTAGTTCTTTCTGGTTGAATTCTTTGGATTATACCAATAAGTCGAGAAATATTTGGAACTAAATTTGAAATATTATCGTCAAGCATCAAGTCTGCAAAAATCAATTCACGAGGATGCTTAAATGCTGATATTTCACCTTCGGAACTACCTATGCGAATAAAATCTACAGGAACATCAACTTTCTGTAAAGCATCCACAATAGCTTCACCTTCTTCTTCGATGTTGTCAATAACAACCGCCCGATTTACAACTTCTTCAATTTTCATAGCTACATTACATAAAAATACACATTATGCTTTAGGAAATGACAAAGCAACAATAGCCTTATCAATCCCTTTATCAACAATTTTCGACGGCAGTTCTATATCACAATTGGACAGAATGTCCATATGACCATTCAACTGTTTCATCGTTTCGTGAGTAATATAAAGTCCAAATCCCATACCTGCATTAAGAGGCTTTCCTGACACAAAAGCTCTAACCGCTAATTCAGGTGCGATTTTAAACCCTGGTCCATTGTCGCACACGACTACTGTGACAAAACCTTCTCGAAAAGATTCTGTAACATACAAATATATCATTCTATCCTCTATTCTTGATCTACAAACCCAATATATGGAATTATCCACCAAATTAGTTAATGCAGAAATTGTTTCTGTCTTACTAAGTTTTGCCATAAAATCGACCTTCTTATAATTTGAGAACAATCTGATAGCATGATCTTGAAATCTAAATCTATTGTACTCAATAACTTTACCAACTATTTGGGAAACATTGAATTTTTGAATTTCAGACTTTAACATCATTGAGGAATAATTCGCAATGATCGTTTCCAAGACTGGAATGATTTCTTTTACCTTAAATATATTTCCTGCTTCTGCACAACTTTTAAGTGCTGCCATTTGCTTCTCCAGTTCATGGATTGCTCCTCCTAAATTGATACCAATACTTGCACTATGAATTAATGTGTCCCTTACCTCATTATATTGTGATTCAATCCGATACAAATAAGTAAGAATCTGATGTTGATCTTTCTCATCTGGAACTTTTTCTTTAACGATAGAAATAACTTCAGACAAGTCACCAATTACCGGTTCTGTCACATTTTTACCAGTTTTGTAAATAGACATCAGATTCATTCTGTCTTGATTTCTCTGCTGAATGAAAAGATCCATCACGTAAGATATAGCATCCACGAAAGCAAAATAAGCTTCATCTTCGATGAATCCTTCTCGATTTGTTTTTTCTCTTAAACCATAACTGGAAATACGGTCTAACATTACAGAACCAAGAAGTAGGCTGTTACTTATAGATCCTCCACTACGACTAAGCCTTCTTTTATCTATAGAAAGCCAATCATTGCCAGGTTCACCATAATCAAACACTCTCATATTATCACGGTAAACTCGAATACCAGAATTTTCCTTTAAATAATCATTTAGACCTTTTTTCTCAACATTTAACAAACTAAATACAGAAGAGTCCTTCTCGTACATGATGACATCAAATTGCACCCTACCTATATTATATTCATTAAGATCTAAACGCTTTTCCCGTTTTACCACTTTGCCAGTTTCAGTCTCAACTTCAACATTATGTATTAAGACCTTTTCATATTCATCTAAAGCCGTTAGTGACCTTGACTTTATCTTATCCAAAACATTCCATGGCTTGAATTCATAAGAAAACTCAGTAATTATACTTCCTTCCAAAGTACAATGTCCATAATATAAACCTGCATTTTTGATAGCTTCAAGATTTGGCAAACCAGAGAATACATTATTATTAGATGAAACTAAGACCTCAAAAGAGTCACTTTTTTCTGAAAATGGACTATTCAACGTCGTCAAATCCCGAAATACAGAACGAAGTTTTCTTCTATTCCATTCACCTTTCAGATTACGGACAATAATTTTCGTACCTGTTTGTTTGTCAAAGAAATGCGAATCAGAAGAATATCCATAATCTATCTTAAAGTCATCAATATCTTTAGATTCTGCTAATTTGGACCAATCGATACTTACATAAACTTCATTCTCATCCGAATGCTTAGAATACAACTTAATATCATTTCCTAACTTATGAACACCCAAGCGTCCAATGCCTTTTTCACCTAGAGGTAAGCGTCCCTGACGATGACTTATCAATTTGTTTTTCTTGTTATCTGTACCAATAACAAGCCAAATATTCTCAATCGTATCTAAACTCATACCAGACCCATTATCTGAAATTGATATTTCTATTAATGAGCCAAAAATATCGAAATTGAAATCTACAACACATTTTGTCGCCCCTGCATCATAAGAGTTTTTTACTAACTCCAACAATGCAATGCTCTCATCTTTTATAAGATCTTCCCCTAAATGCGCCAAGACCCTAGCTGTCATTTTAAATGGTTTCTTCATATAATCTTTCTTTAGGTCAATTGTCGTTTAATATAACGGTCATACTATCCTCACTATATCTATTTTTGAGGGCAGATAAAAGTCTCTCATCGCAATCTGGAGAGATACACCAATTGTTACTACAATGACATAAGATGTCATATAGTGTTCTCAAATCAGTCTCGTGTGCTAAAACTTTCTTCCATTTTTTAAGCAACATCATTAGCCTACGAGAAACATGCCGTTTATCGTATCCTAGCATTAAGTACGAATACTTTCCTTTCGGTAGTAAGTGAACAAACAACATATTTAGGGGAGCAGAGCAATTTTCATCAAAACATAACTCTTCAAAGTCACTATCATCAACTATTGCATCACAAATTGCTAGTTTTAACGGAGCCAGTTCTATACAGCAAAATACATAGGAGGCAAAATCATTATTTTCAATTGCATTATAAAGCAAGGCTATGCTTGAATCATATCGTCTTTGCAGGAACTCCCACGCTTTCTTTTCTTCATCATATATTCCACCCTGATAAAAGGGATTTATCTCCCTCTTAGCTTTATTTTCTACCAATAACTTCAAATTATGATATCGTAAAGCACCTACAGCGCGTAGAGATTGAAGTACTTGAAATCTAATATCTGTTGGTATTATCCCATCTGCATTTTTCTCATACTCATCAAATAACCCATTATCGTGCTTCTTGCAAAAGATTGGCATAGACATAGCTTTCTCTATACCAATCTTTTGAAATTTTTCAAATGGAAGTTCACCTGTATCTATAAAACTCATAGGATGCACCTCATCTATCTGACATTGAATTAGTTCATGCTTATCATTACAAATGTACTTTTTCAATACACATTGTGGCACAATATGAGAATGTTTCAAAGTTATCTCATTGCAACCAGGAATACAACATGCATACTTGTACTTTTGTGAAACAATACGAGCCTTGCTCAACGTTGAAGCAAAGTCCTTATATGAAAAATCCGAAATATCCATAATAATTAAACTGTAATCATAGAATCAAGACTTGTGCATATCCTTCGCACCATTGTCGCCGATTACGACCTCAGCGAACTTTGGCTTGCTGTTTAATTGTTTCTTGCCTTGAACCATAATTTGAATAATTCAATAAGGTACAAAACTTTATCTATGCGCACAATACGGCTTTCCCCACACTTACGTATCATTTGAACGGTACCGATTGCAATGCTACGATGGTGCCGATTCCAGCGCTATCGTAGCAGGATTTGACCTAATCAGACTTGCTGTAATACAGCATTTTTAATACCCATTTTAATGATTAAAAGGACATCTGTAGAAACCTTTTTTAAAATTATGTTTTTTTCAAACAAATTTGGGCCTAGTTCTTTATACAACTTACCAAAAATTTGCTTTGCACAGTAAGTAGTCATTGATATGATACCTGCCATATCAATTTCCACCATATTTTCTTTTGGGTCTAATTCTAAGATTTCATTATATATACGTTTCCCTATTGTCTTATCACTTATGATAGGACTATAAGGTTGTAAACTTAAACTTTTCATACGCAATTTATTTTAATGTCTTGGTACAGTTCGGCAAGACTATTTTGCCAATTTCTTATTTCATTAGCCTTATTCAGTGGCAAAGATACATAAATTATCGTTCCCTGCCAAAAGCCACATGTACCTTTTTTAATTTTTCCACATTGATTAACATAATAAGCTCCTTCTGAGTAGATATGAATCTCCCCTTTTGCGATTTTAACGAATTCACTTATTAGCCAAAGCCCAAACCCCATGTGATCAGTTCCTTTTTTAGATGTAATTCCTTGCATAGTTGCCATTTCCAACACATCATAATTTCGAATTCTGAGACTCGGATTATTATTAAGAACAGGAGCTAAAGAACTTACCATACCTATTCCAGTATCTGCACATACAATCTCAAACTTATTTGTATCTCCTGTTGCTACTAAAACTGTATCTGTCTCATCATTTGAGTGCTCCTTAAAATTGGAAACAATTTCGGCTAAAACGCTAAACACAACAGAACATGTTTCTGTATCATGATAATAATCTTGAATATCTGGAATATAGTTGTTTGGAACTTCATCTAAAGACATTTCATTCAACCTTATGGGAGCAATGAACACATTTTCAAAAAGCTGATATTTTAAAGAAGCGTAGTTACCTGGAAGGTTAAGGAAAAAAGAATTTAAAAGTTCCCAAAATCCTAATCTTTGCATTTCATAGAGGAAATTCTTATTCCCTATCATTTCCGGAGATTTAAAACAAGCTTTCTTTGAAGTATATTCCACAAATTTATAGATTAGTAAGACCCCTACAATATCCATCCTTTCAACTAAATGCGTATCTACCGTAACATGTTCAATTTTCTTATGTTCCATGCCAAAAATAGGTGATGCAAAATCAAGATATTGCTTAATCCTCTGAATTGTACAAATTGGCGGTAATATATAATTCAGTTCACGATCCATAATATGCCTTCTTTAACTTATTTTTTACAGAATTTTCATAAACTAAATCTTCATCAATGCTGCCATTAATCCTTGCCAAATAGTAATCACCCAAATTTTCTATACAAGTTCTGATTTCATCAGAGATATGCAACTGATGAGTATCTATCATGCTCATCAGTTTATTAACAGCTTGTGTTTTTTGATGGAAATCCACACATCTTTCTATTTTTAATATTTGCTGAAAGATTAAGTCAACAGCATTTTTCTCCTTATTTACTTTTTCATCTTTTTTCGTTAATTTTCTGGCAATATATATAACCAAAACAGAAAGAAGCACAGAATACGTACCACCTATATAGTCACCAAACTGAGCCCATTTTTCAGTATCACCACTAATTCCATTTGAACCAAAAGTATAAATATAAAAACTTAGAGGAATAAAAAGCAATATGCATCCTAAAACCAGCCATTTGGCATACCATACCTTATGAATAAAATGAGTAATCCTATTCTATAAAGTTAACAAACATTGTTTAAATTGATCCATAACTATATTTATTTTTTATATCTCCATTACTAATGTCTCTTATCCCCAAGCGGTCCTATCCCGCACAATCACCTGACGTAGACCTCTGATGGTCCGCCAACCTTATAGCGAAGCGGTTTGAGCACCGAGTAGGGCGGTTTCCTCTTTTCCCCTGAGGGGAGAAGACCGAGATGAGAGGTGGACCCTCCCTTAAGGGTAAGGGAGGACTGGTGGGTTTTCGAAAACTTTGCTTTTCAAAAGCTTTTTCAAAGCATTTTCCCCTTCTTATACCACTCTACCATAACCTTAGCCTTTTCCTCCCAGGAAAGCTCCTTTTGTCTTTCCTTACAATTCTCCGAAAGGAGCCTCAGTAAAGACCTATCCTTTTCCAGTTCATTGAGCAATTTAGCGAAGTCACGAGCCGACTGAGAAGGAGAAGAAAGAGGAATCTTCCTACCAACTTTTTCATTCACAGCATCACCCTGACCACAAGTATCAAAACAAACGACAGGGAGATTGTTGCCAATAGCTTCCAGAACTACATGAGGAGTACCCTCAGCAACACTGGTAAAGAGGAAAACATCCGACTTTTGCATGATGCTCTGTACCTCATCATGGCTTACAGCACCATGCCAGATACACTTATCAGCAATGCCATAACTCTCTGCTAATGACTGATAGGATTCAGCATCACCGCCACCAACAATATGAAGACGGAGCTTATCGTTTCCACTCTTAGCTACAGATTTTAAAGCCAAGCCCAGCTGTTTGCGGAAATCCATTTTACCAACCCAGAGCACATCAAAGGTATTTTTGCCAGATTTATCCATAATAGGATGATCCTGAACATAACATCCCGTCTCATTGAGCAGAGGCGAGTCAATACCCATATATTTTTTGAAAGAGCGCTGCGAGTTAGATGAAGCAGAGAAAACCACCGAAGCCTGTCGCGCAGCCTTTCTCACACGACCAGAACACCTCAGCTGGATACCAGTCAAGAAATTCTTCAGACGCATGAACAACTTTGTCTTCAGTCCGGCACCATCCAGATAAGCCACAGGGAACTTATCCTTGGCATCCACAGGTCCCCATACGAACGGCACCCCATTCTCTTGTGATAGTTTCCACAGATACCCCGGTTCACGGAATCCGATCATGTTGAGCTGATGCAACACATCCATCTTCTCCACCTTACAGATATCCTTTGCCAAGAGATACGTCTTCCACTGCCACTCCCGATAATACTTATAGAAGCGCCAGTCCCCCTGGTTCCAGCACATCTTCCTGATTTCCTCCGATACCGGATTATAATAGAAGTGCATGTTCTTCCCCTGTTCCAAGGTAGGCACCACCTCCTCTATCTTGTCCCGAAACTCCCCTTCGGTAATAATATACAGTTCACAGAACTTAGCAAGATTGCTCACCCAGTTCCATGCCATCCCAGGCTCACTTCCCATACTAGGCGAGCAAGCGTATGCATTAATTAGTATCTTCATACTTTACAGATATTTCATTAAACCTCCAACGCAAACTTATCTTTCGATAGCAGCGAAAGAAAAGCTGCGGTCATTACCTTTAGCAGGTATGCAGCTAAGCAAATGATAGCAAACACAATAACGATGTTCAATGGGAACACACTATTCCACTTATTCGTAATAAGCATAAACTGCACGATATAAATCTCAAGCGTAAGTCCAGCAACAAGAGAGATACCTTTGCCTAAGAACCTCTTGCCGAAGCACCAGTCAGTCCATTTATACGAAGCCACTTTGTACCCATAATACACAAAGCCATGGAGAGGCACAAGCGCCAGCACCTGGACATCATACATCCATCCAGTCTTGTTCTTTCCAATAGCCAATATCAGGAAATATAAGACAAACGAAAGCGCCATACCGCAAACATCCTTCACCCAATGTCCCATACTTATTCTGTCACGACAGACATACACCATAGCTCCCATCATCATGATGCTAAAATGACATACAAAATGAAAGCTCGTATGAAAAGGCGAACCTTCAGCCACAGGCATCCAAAAGAAATAAGCCACAGAGCAAACTACCGACAGACCGAAGAGAGACAACATGTATTTATTGCCCCCCCAGAATCGGCATTTAGCAGGCAAAACCTTTATCAGCAGATAGAACAAAGCATAGTACACCACGATAGTTTGCAGGAACCAATAATCACTCCCCAATATCAGTTTATCAAATGTCAGCGGAGCATCCCATATCAAGTTAGCTGCCACCACCCAGATAAACACAGCAGGCCACAACCTCCTGATTTTCCCTTTAAACCAATCGATAAAACTCAGCTCCTTATGCTTTCCAAATCCCATCATTAGAAGATACCCTGCTACAAAGAAGAACAGCGCATTGCCCTGCACCCCAAAAGTAGCAAAGGCAGTATTCACCCCCCTCATACAGCGGTTGAAAATGAGAATTCGTGATGAAGATAGCAGCCACAAACTTCATCATGTCCAATGAATATAAATGTCCGTTACTTGAACCTGTCATATATTTTCTCCATTTTTTTGTTAATGCATTCTATATTGAATGTCGTATGTGCCAACGCTAAAGAGGCATCTGCAATCTTTTCACGAAGTTCATCATCGCTAATCATTCTCTCCAGTTGCCTTGCCAATACATCCACATCACCCACAGGAAAGACCAATGCATTCTCTCCGTCAACCACGATGTCAGGCAAACCACCCACTGGGGTTACCACACAAGGAATGCCATAGGCCCAGGCATCAAGCACGCCCATTGGGAAGCCCTCGCCATCACTTGCAAGACAATAAATAGAAGCACGTTGGAAAGCAAGGTCTTTAGCATGACCTTTCACCCATCCTAAAAACACAACTTGGTCTTCTATACCACACTCCTTTGCAACAGCTTTAGCCTTATCTATCTCACCATTGCCAGCAATCACAACTTTCCAGTCAAGATGCTTTTTTGCAATCTTAGCGAAGCTTCGAATCAAGACAGCATATCCCTTGCGAGGTATCACCGTGCCTGCAAACAAAATTTCATTTTGCTTAAGTTCTGGCTTACGTTCTACTATCGGACAAGGGTTATAAAGCACTTCAATATGTTCTGTTAAACCCAGAGATTTTTTTATCCATCTACGCCATTGCTCAGATAGCACCAGCACCAAATCTGCTTTAGAGAACAGATTACGATACAGCTTCTGATTGTTAGGCTCATAAAGGAATTTTTCATTTGAAGGATGGAAATGCAAAATTGTCTTCTTGTGCAACAACTTAGCTAACACAAAAAACAATTTCTTTCTCCTTGCCGACTGCGTTGTTGCCACATGGATATGCACAATATCATACCACGGCAGCAACACCATATATTCTATCAGCGCGGTAACAAGATACCACACTTTCCTCCATGCAGGACCATCTCTGTGAGTCTGTATCCAGCGACAATGAAATTTCTTCCACTGTTCCCCAGTCTCATGAGCTTTCACTACCGAAGTAATACCGCCACGAGTCTTTCTACTCGTAGCTACAACTAAAACTTTTGGATTCATAGTCTTTAATCTAAAACTACAGTTATAGAATTAGCAAGTCTCTTCTCTTCATCAATTTCCGTGGTATAATATCTTTGATTCATACCATTGAGAAGTTCTGTCAATTCTTTCTCGCTATTTATATTGAATTTCTGGGTTTCTTCATCAAACAATGTTGGACAATACTTGCTTACATACGTTGGCAACAATTGCTTTTTTTCATCTGAGAAAGAATTATACCTTATCAATGCTTCTTTTATTTTCCTTCTATTAGGAATCTTTACTTTATCTGCTCCAAAATCAGCACCCAAATTAACCATTTCCATGTCTAAAAGCGTCTGAACTTCTTCATCTGTCGCCTCATTGTACAACTCATTGATACCGTCAAATATAGACGTGATACAACTCAAATTTCTGAAATATAACTTATCTTCAGCTTTTACATAATAACAATCTGGTGAATTCTTTAGTACCAATATATTTTCATTATTGATCAAACTTGCTTGATCAGTGTTCGTAACACCTGAAATGCCTAATTCAATAGGGCCAAAAGAGATATACTTTTGCTTGGATAACAAATGCGAAGATGTGACATTTTGAAAAATATAAATCACATTTCCATCTTCATCTTCTTGAACAGAAATTACATATGCTATCTTTTTATAAAGTTGCTTTGCCAAATTAGAGTAAGCTGTAGCATCAAACTCATTATTTAAAAGTTCAATACAGTATGATTTCGTACTAAAATCATTCACAACAAACCATTCCCCATCATGCAACTTATAATCGTCATCATAAGCTCTTGCATTACTAAAATCAGGAATATTGTCAAAAACAGTTTCTCCAGATAGGACCATAGAGAAGCCAGCACCTCTACCTCTTATTTTTGCTAACAAATAATCCATATATCAATTATCGTTTAAATCTATATAACTAAAATCATTTATTCTCCTTAAATTTAAGAAATCTTTCTTATGTCCTAATTGAAAGACATACTTGCTCATTACCAATATCTTAGAGCCACTTTTCATCTCAATATAATAGTAGCGATACTGAAAGATATAGAAGAGAGGATTATACAAATACATTTCGGAACATAGACAAAAGATACCTAATGCTATATACACAAAAAACAAAGATGTCCAATTGTTAATACTCAACCCTAAGAACACGTATGCAAAAAATGTAGGAAGAAAACTTTCACTTGCTGGATATATTTTGTCAATATTCTCAGACTTAACCTCTATACCATCTTTTAGTGACGGAACCCACAACAGCATCAGTTTACTTGTAACCAAAACAATCAAAAAATAAACTATATATGAAATCCAATTAGGCAAATCTGGCAATGACACTTGTTCACTTACAATTTCCAAGTCTTTCAATATTGCGCCAATAGTTATAGAATGATTAAGAAGATAGATAAATATTAGCAAAAGATACGACTGCAATATAAAAACGAGCCTAAACAATCCCATATCTATTCCTCCTTATGCATCTCTGCTTCTAATTTTTCGATTTTATCTTTAACTTTCTGTATATATCCTGGCATATCGCTATCTACAAAATTGACAAAATCCTCAAATTGGAACTGATTGCCATCAAAGACAGCAGCCAGAACATAAGGGTTATCTGTCAAAGACCTCTCTAAATATTCCGCATGAGTAAACATAGTATGCTTTGCACGCTCCCTATCTTTCTTTAACCGAGAACAATTAGACTTGTTTTTTCCTCTAAGTACATTTCATAATGTCCCTCCAATACAGGGAGAGCACTTTTTAAACCTTCCAATTCTGATAACTCTATCATATCTTTAAATATTTAATAATCTTTCATGTTTCTCTATTTCATCTGGTGTAAATCTCATCTTTAACAATTTTGCAGGAACACCACCTATTATACTATAAGGAGGAAATGATTTGGTAACTACAGCACCTGCAGCAATGACAGACCCTTTTCCAATAGTCACCCCCTTTAATATTGTCACGTTTGCACCAGTCCATACATCATCCTCAATGACTACAGGCGCATCATTCTCTGGCAACTTTTCTTTGGAATCTATGATGTATTTTCCAATCACATCAATACGATGATCTCCAGTGATAATTGTAGGATGGGGGCCAAATATCACTTTTTTACCTATTGTAAGAGGAGCTTCCGTACAATAAAACGTAGCTCCCTTGGGAATACTTGTATAATCACCAACAGTCATATTCCACAAACCTTTTAAATCAGAGCATGATGGACGTAGATAAACGTGCTTACCGCATTTCTTCATAGCACCTTTATAAATAAAAGACAGGGCTTTATCATAAGCCCATGGAATGAAAAGGCTTAATTTTACCCCACTGGAATAGAATTTATTCATGTTCATAATAAGCTTTAAATTGAAATCATTATTCATTTTTTACAAATATAGCCACTCAAAGTTTCACAACATTAGTACATTATTTTTCAAGAAAGAATGCTGCGATACTATTTCATAGGCATTGTAAAGATGCATTAGGTCTAAAAATCGAATTAACTAAGCATGAATTGGCTCCATGCAATCATGAATTTACTATATTTTTAATCTCTGACATCAACTTTAGATAAGTTTTTTCTTGTTCCGCTTCGTTCATATCAGCTAATGTTTTTTGTGCATCATTTACAGCCTGAAACTCTGCCTAGTCAAAATCCAAGAACATACTTGGTTTAATCAATATACTCATTATTTTCGTATTAGCCGACGCAACCTTATGTTATATTGGTGGTAATTCGTTATTTCGGATGAAATCAGAGGCAAGAAAATCTGTAGAAACTAAAAGAATAGCAATATCTGCCTGTCTTAAAGCTTTCTCTATTTCTTCTTTCCATCGCTGACCAGTTTTTATTCTTTGATCAGACCAATCATCAATACCACCTACATAGTTTTTCAACACGTTCAAAAGAATCATCAATCTATCGTAATACGCCTTATCAGTATGTGCATAGCTAATAAATATTTTATGTTTTTTCATTTCCATCTTCTTCTCTTCTGTTTTCTTTTCCACAAAATTTATATTTAAGTTTGCCAAAGGAGCTTCATGTGATACACTCGCTTTTTCATCTATTTTCATTTTTGCTACATTTTGAGTTATAGGATTATCAGTAAGATCAACTCTTTTAAACTTTGCCATTAAATTATCATCCACATTCACGATATTGTTCTTACTCAATATAAGAGTTTCTATATGTGATGTTGCAATCTGTTTGGGCATTTTTTTAATTTGATGATTACCATGAAGATTTAAAATTCTAAGCTTAGGCAATTGAAATACTGCACTTTGCAAATTCTTGATTTGATTAAATGCCAAGTCCTGGGTTCTAAGTTTACGTAATTTTAATATTTCTTTCGGAATTATCTCTATCCTATTCTTACTCAGATCCAACTTTTCTAAATTAGTATATTGATACACATTATCAGGTATAAACTTAAGATTTTTACCAGATAAGTTTAATTTGCGTACCTATTTTATCGTTTTTCCTTTTATTTCTATTGGATATTCCATTTTTTTGTAATTTTGCATTCATAGTCGGACTATGGGGGTAGCGACTTTAAATAAGTGATGTTCAGTTTGGATCCCTGCGGGGAGGCAAGTTGATTAATACCTTAGGGGGGCAAAACGAATGGGGAGAACCCGAAAGAATTAGGGAAGAGGGACTTCCTCAGTTCTTGTTATGTTTTGAATCCGCTTTAATTCATCACAGCTTCGGCATCCCATGAATTATTCACTAGTGAAACTGTGCCCTGTATATATAAGGGCACGTCAGCATTTAAAGGTCGCTTCGTGCGACCTTTTCTTGTTATTGATAAGTTCGTCGATTTCAAATATCTTCGAATGATGATAGTTCTTCTTCAAATAGTGTAATATAAACTGATAAAAAAGATTCGATATAATACCTACAATTATATCTTGTTCTACAATCCATGCAACTTGGGGAAAGGACAAAAAAACTGATAAATTCGGCAATATGAATCTTAATTTTAAAGAATATTACTTACATTATTATTAGATTTTATTGATGTCTTCTTCTCATCATCTGCTCCATAGCATTTCTATTGGCATTCAGACACAATGCTATCAACATACAATATCCCATACCTTTACCTGAAAGCCAAGAAGAATCGGCAGTCTGCTCAATAGCAAGACAACAGAAAGTGATCATGGCTACACGATAATAACGCATATCTACTATCTGATTGAAAGCAATAAGCCTACGCTTCCAGAACCAGCAGAAGAAAAATACACCGACGATACCAAATTGTACCAAGGTGGGATAATAGGCATCACAGATAAAGCCTCCACCTTCATCCAATCCCCAGATACCATTTAAATTATACTTATAATATAAAGGAGAATAAAATTTCCAAGCACCATTGCATGCAAAGGATCCCATACCAGATCCAAATGGCAAATAGTCCCAAAGAATTTGCAGGGATGTCTTATAAGTCATAGGTCGAGCCAATTGATCGTTACTCAATCCTGATACATAATAAGTATCAAATCTTGTCCACGTTACCATTAATATGACTGTTATCATCAAAACTACGTATATAATAGTTTTTGGGGACTTAAAATTCAATCTGTTTTTGACAAAATAGACAAAACCTATAAAGCACACCACCTCGCCCATAAATTTAAACTTAGGTGCCAACATACCTGTTAATACCAACAATAGAGCTATAATTCTGTTGCGCTTCGTTTCTTTAGTAAAGAGATACCATGACATACCTGTGCATATAGCAAGTTGCCCAAGAACTGGAAATTCTGCATTTTGATTCTCAAATGTTGCTGGATGATATATAATCCAAGAGAAAAGAGTTAAGACCATTATTCCTAACATCCACCTCTTCTGCCTTTCAGAAAAACGAGGATTCAGTATCCATGTACAGAATATGATAGTAAAGGGACGAATCTCCTGCATAAGATCTAACAATATTCCACCTACTACATTTACGCCCCATATTAAAGAATAAACTGCGTAAAATGCAATAACCCCTGCACACGTCAAAAATTCCTTCCATGGGCGCCTGTTTATGCTGCGATTATTAAACTTTATAAAAGTATAAACCAATAATAATCCTGTCATTACCTCATCAATACTGGAGAAGCCTGGAAGATCATTGTAAGCAATACAAGTTGGAAAATAAATAATCCAATAAAGGGTAAAAAAACGAGATATATTTTTCACTTTACAAAAATTTAACCAATGAAACTACTTTATTTTTTGTTTCGAGCCTTTATTTCTATTATAGCTATAACCAACTTCTCTGGTAATATTTTCTTGATCAATTCTTTCATAGAGAACTTCTTGTCTACCCAACTTCCAGCATAATGATGAATAGTCCGAGTATTTTTTTCTATATGGATTCGACCGGTAGTAACATAAATGGGACAGAAATACTCAGATGGATAAATAAAGCAGTCAGCTACTTCTTGTATACCCACAACATTTTTTAATCCATTTTCACAAAGCACTTGCGTTGCGATGTGAACCACGGTTATTTGATTTCTCATATTTTCCTCATATACGAAATGTTTTCCCTCATAAAAATCAAGCATCTTTTTGATAATGCCGAGGCCTGGGGCCACCCCCATGCCGAGGCCGGGGGCCACCCCCATGCCGAGGCCGGGGGCCACCCCCATGCCGAGGCCGGGGGAAACGCTCGCTTTGCTCGCGTCATCATTCATTGGCTTAGGATCCGTTTCAAACCCCATAAAGTTTCCTCTTTCTACTATATCATCAATAGGACGAATCACCTCGACATCCGTATCAAAGTAGATTCCTCCATATTGATAAAGAATCCAGAATCGAGCATAATCACTCACAAAGGCATATTTCTTTGCTTTATATGCCTCAGCAGTATAAGGAATGATATTCACATCAAAATTATCCTCATTCCACTCCTTTATTTCATAATCAGGCAAATACTTCTTCCAAGAAGCAATGCACTTCTGTGCAAGTTCAGGCAATGGTCCACGCCCAAACCAGCAATAATGAATTATTTTTGGTATCATGTATTATATCTATATTTTCAAAATCTCAAACTTCTCAAACAAGAAGAAAAATTACACATTTATAATATTCTTACCCACTTCCCTTCCGCATCTTTCTGAGACAAAAGACTTTGAAGCACACTCTTTATCACAAAACAAAACTCCGTATGCATTCCATCTTTATCAAGATCCATGATGGAGTCAAGACGCTGGCGCAGTTCTTCATCAGGAAGCAAATTACCATCTTCATCATAAATCTCTCCATCAATAGCAGCCTCTCTACGCTTGCTTAACCATTTACAATTAAGATTCAGAGTATCAACATCTTTTTGTGCTTTGTCATCAGCACCCACAACTCCACCAAACTCATCATACTTAAAGAACTGCTGGCAATCTTCTTGCAAAGGCGTAATAGTCAGTATTTCGGACTCTTTCGCCTTATCACAATGAAAAAAACTCTTTTTCTCTTTCTTTGGGGCAGCCATTCTTCCTTGTTCTTCCTCGATAGTCGGACGGCAAGAAAGCAGAAAATTTTCATATTCCCCAGCCAGCATGCGGTTTTTATCTTTAGGGAAAACATGTTCTACCACATATTGTGGATGATTAGGATATTCCAACCTACACCCACAATAGCAACAGATTCCACCCTGTTCTTTAAACATCCACTCTTTAAGATCTTTGAAAGTGCTAAAACTCTTGACCAAGTCATACACGTCAGGACCTTGCAGCGAAGGATGTATAGAATTATCAGCAAGGCTTTCTTTGTCTAATTGGTTTTCAGCCAATTCTTCTTCATAAGCTACAACCTCACAAGCCTCGAAGTTTTTTTCTATATATTTCATACAGTTCTGCTTTCAAGTCTATTGATTATTGAACGAATCTTCACCAAAGAAGGCTGATCTGGCGATGTTATCGTTTCCAAGACAGCAAGCTGCTCTTTTGCCTCCTCCAACTTACGCATACTTACGAGTTGCTGAATATCCTTCAACTTCTGTTCTACCGAACTGTCACGAGTACCAACCATCATCTCTTCTTCCAAGATCAAATTGGAATCGAGTCCATAAGTCCTCAGTTCCATATGCTCATACTGATGCGTCTCATGATTGTACCACAAACGATACACCACATTCTCATCCGTATTCTCTACCGAAGAAATAACAAGCGGAGCATGGGTACTTACAATAAACTGAACATTAGGAAACGTTGTGTGTAAAGCTTTCAGCACTTTACTCTGCAGAGCAGGATGAAGATGTTCATCGACCTCATCAATAATCACAGTGCCATGGGTATGCATGAATGCTTCATCGCCCAGCATCGTCTTATTCAACAAAGCGCACCTTATAGCTATATCAACCACAATATTGACCAATCGCTTATATCCATCAGAAAGCATGGAAGACTCAACAAATCTACCATCCGTATACTTAAAATACACCTTTCCCCTTACAGGTCTAAGCACCATCTCTTCAATAATGTTACAGCCATTTGCTCCTAAGCATTTTTGAATTGCTTTTTTCACACAATTAATTTCCTGCTCTCCGCTTTCAGCCTCTTGCAAAACCAGCAATCGTTCAAGCCAGTAATCAAATAGTCCACGGCAGTCATAGCATTCAAAATAACCAAAGGATGGTTTTTGTGCATATTCTTTAAACTTATTTCTGTCAATCTTACGAGATGCGTGAATATCTTCTGTTGTAAAACAAGCATATACTGGCAAGACATTGTTTTGTACAAACGAATCACCCTGCTTAACATGAGAATTAGAATACAACTGAGCAGCATAATTTTTCAAAGGAACTAACCCTTGAATCAGATTACGGCTGTTTTTCTTTGACTTTTTCTCAAGATGTAATTCTGTAGAATAATCAAAATCTATCGTTTCACCTTCAGCATCTATGATAGGATGAATGTCCGAAAGACCAAGATGAAAAGAAATCGCTATTGGAACTTCTGGGAGTATGGTATTATTAGCATCAACATTCATCTTAAAATCCGCATCATCCACACTCTTCCATACCGTATTTTCATCACTATACCCACAAAACAAGGAGTTAGCGACAAAATTGCACGCCCGAATAAGAGAGGTTTTTCCACTTGAGTTGTCACCTATCAAAAGGTTGATTCCCTTGCGAAAAACCATCATTTTATCGTCATAGCAACGGAAATTACTTATTCTAATATCCTTCATCTTATATATCTTATTTGATTACTATGTGCAAAGATATGATTTTTCTGACAAATCGCCAAATTATTATCATGAATATATCAATTGTGTACAATAGAAGTTCAAATAAACTTACCATATTATAGCAAAGACTAAAACAAAGTCATTGCAGGCTGCATGGCACCTACAGAAGCATAAAGATTATCCAAATTAGCCTTCATACTTGTCCGACTCATCTTTAAAGGATAAGCCCCATTCTGCAAAAGTCGTTTATTTCCTAAAGCAGAAACGGGGAACTCTGCATACTGTGGAACAAACAGTTTCTTGCCTTTCTCTATAGACTTTAAGCCTGCATCCAAACTTCCACCTTTCTCGCCAGCTTCTATGACCAACATTGCTTGACTCAATGCAATGATAGTGCGATTTCTCTGCATAGCCCTTGAAACTTGCCATTTAGCAAATGGCTCAAACTCACTAACAACTAATATATGATTCCAATCCCATACCGACTTTAGCTCTTTTTTAATATAAAAAGAACTAATACCTTCTGGTAAAACCATAATCGTAGAAGCACCTCGTTCCAATGCCGTTTTGTGCACAACCATATCCACACCATTGGCATAGCCAGAAACCAAACAGAAATCATTGTCAGCCAACTGACTTGCCACATCTTCTGCTATAGCCATTCCTTTTTCTGAGACCTTTCGAGATCCACTAAATCCTATTTTGTGCTTGTTCAACAAGTCTAAGTTTCCCGCTAAAGACAAGACGGTAGGAGAAGCTATCCCCATATCTTGCAATATTTCTTTAGGATATTTATCATCGAATATTGACAAGAATGTCGAATCTTCTATATCAATATCTAATTTAAGGTCTTTCAAGAATATTTCTTTCTGAGCTTCATTCAAACAAGCACAAATATTCTCTTGCAACTCCATTGTAGAAGCCACCTTATTTCTTAAATTAGACAGCAAATTATTAGCTTTTACAGGTCCCATTCCTTTTACTGCCAACAAACGGTATAGCACCTTTACTGCTTCTATGTTAGACCAATCCATAAGTCCAAGTTTTACAGCAAGAAAATGATTCCACACTCGATATACGACACTAATCAAGGTAACTTGTCTATGTTTTACATATGCGCTATTCTGTGATCTTTATATATTTTCTATTTGGCATCATCAAGACATTTTTGAATCCATTCCATAGAACTTTTTTTATATCTTTCCAGTCTTTCCCTAACTCCCTGATAATTGATTTCTTTGAATTCTATATTTTCTTTGGCATCTACCAATCTACCATCTACCCCAGCAACGCCCAAGATGGTTTTAGCCCGGTCATTATTATTCTTTCTCAATATAGTGTAGAAGTTCTTCTGCATGATGAGAGAGAAAGAAGTTGCATGGAAAGAATTGGTGACGATACAATCTGCATACAGAATATAACCAAGAAATTCTGCAGGAGACAACTCTGCACATACTTCACAATGGTAGCGATGGAATGGATTCTGTACAGCGCCTATGCGAATTACTTTCTTACCCAATTGGTTGGCTATTCTATTAGCAAATCCTAATGCATCAGGATTTCCATCAAGGATAAATAAGAGTACATACCCCTCATTCTTTGGCTTTACAGCCATAGCCTCGCACTCCGCCTTGGTAATCAGCAAAGAAGGATCGCAAACCACCTTAGAGTCTCTACCCAACTTCTCCTTGAGAAATGCCTGCAAACTCGTTTCTCTCACAGAAAGTCTATCAAAAGATGAAATATACTTACGATATTCCTCTTCTACTTTACCCTTGAATAAATCCAGACGTCCCATACTTACAGCATAAGTATAAAACTTGGCATGGTCTTTTGGCATCTGACCAAGATAAATTTGATCTACACCTTCATTAATAGCAGGATTCCAAATCTGGTCACTCCCAAAGAAAACAACATCATAATACTTAGGTGCATCATTCACAGAAGATACAACCGAAGACAGTTTGATGTTATCTTTCAGAAAGCGATTAAACTTACTGACTGTTTTAAATCTTGAAACAATCAGCGTCATGCAGGAAAACAAATATCGCAACTTGGCGATGATACCCATGCATTTCTTAAAATCCTTCCATCTGAAATACATTCTGTATGCCTCTATCGCCTCTGGACGATAATCGACAACTTCGACATCATGCCCTAATCTTTTCAGAGCCGAATACAAAGACATACACTGCAATACAGCTCCATAATTCAACGCACGATGATAGGTTACTATTCCTATTTTCATAATTACCAAACTTCTATTTCTAATCTTGGTTTAACATATAATTGATTGATGACATCTACATAATCATCAAAACATAGATGGGCAGCAGAATCCAACCACATATAGCGATTAAGACCGAAAAGATATTTTGCCACCCCTGGCTTACCCAACAACGCCATGATTAATTTTGTTTTAACATCATTTCGTTTCTTTGAAGGAACAAACAATCCTACAAGACTGGCCAGACAACGCAATGCCATTCCTAACAATGTTCTGTCAGCTATAGACAACAAGGAAGTGGTTCCTAAATTTCTCGCAGCTCCAGGCTGGTTGGCCTTTCTCCATGCATGAGCCATCTGCGCCTCATCCTCTATCTTCTTTTGATCTACCTTTACTCTTTTCAAGCGACATGACAGGATGATACCATCCCATTCTTTTCTTTTTAAAGAAGAGGAACGGAAAGAGAATTTTAATTCATAAGGAGAAAAAGTTCTCACGCTACCATCCCTCAACAATATTTTCACGTCAACAAGCTGCTGAACTATACTATCTGTAGAGACACTGGCATTGCCATAGATGGCACCTCCAACCGTACCCGGCAAGTCAATCATACAAGAGTACCCTTTCATTCCATCCTTTATCATTTTTCGCACAATCTGTTTCACACTTGCTCCACATTCGCAATACATGAAATCATCTTCTACATAAAATTGATGAAGCAATTTCACAGAAATCAGATGTTCAATGTTGGTATTCGGACGGATATATATGTTTGAGGTATTTCCTACTACATAAAACTTTTCTTTCCTGTCATATAAGTCTTTACACAGTTCTGTCATTTCTTCCATTGTCTCAGGAAGATAGTAATTAGCAATGATACCATGTGAACTACTTTGATCGTATGTATTTGCCAGCCATGTAACTGAATATGACTTGATATTCGTATATAATTTCATATCCAAGTTTTCCATTTCACTTGGATTTCAAAAGAATAAGATATCAGGTTAAAAGAGAGATAAACTTTTAATCTACAAAGTTCAATACTTGCTCTATGGATAGTCGTCTACTCTTGGCAATTCTCATCTTCTCTGTAGGCATGCCGATACCGACAAAACATACAGGTATCTCAGAAGCTTTCATACCCGTGATTTCCCTTAGTTTTTTCTGTTTCTTAATAGACAGATGAGCATTTAGGGTACAAGCACAGATATGATAATAATGTAATGCATAAAGGAGATTCATGGTAAAGATACCACCATCCAAATAGGCTGAGGTCCTGAAATCTGCATCCCAATCTATTTGGTTAGATGTAACAACCAACATTTGACCGATATCTTCACCAAAGCCTCTATTACCATTCTGCAGTCCTATTACCTCATCTTTCTTCTCACCAGAGACAGCATACACCTTAATACTTTGCCTGTTACAAGCAGAAGGTGATGTTCGTGCTAAATCTATCGCCTTTGAAATAAGTTCCTTATCTACAGGTTCTCCACTGTACCAGCGGCAAGTATGACGACTATGTGCAAATTCCTTGAAATCCGAAGTTGGTTTGAATAATTCTTCTTTTTTAAACTCTAAACAATCAACTTCTCCAAGAGAACTTTGCCCCCCCATATCGATTGTCCTCTCTATTTTCGCTACCATATCAGCAGGCAGTTCATAGCCGTTATCTTGATGGATTTGCAGATATTCGCGAAGGTCATCTAAAGCAAATTGCAATTGTTCATTATCCGAGCCATACTTTGCCATATATTTGTCGCACATAGATTGAATCAATCTCACAACACCTATACCAAAACCATATCTTCTGTTAGGCATGGTAATGCCCTTTTCGATGATATGTCCGCCCACTAACAGGCGGTTTTCCAAATCATCCCGATTACGGCATAACATTCCATATCTGATATCACGAATAAACCAAATCCAATGGTTATATGTTGTAGAACACATCATTTGAATAACATGAGCTACTTTTTGAAATACTCGTATCATACGCTATATTCTTTATTTTTTAAATATATCATTATATCTTTCATTCTCATCTCCCAGGATGCCATTTTCTTAGCAGTTTCGTAATTACGATTGACCAGATCCTGATATTTCCCGATATTCCCTAAAATATCTGAAACCAAAGGAGAAGCATCATTCCCATCCCAATCAATGACAGGATTGTAACCGATCAAATTGATGAGTTCTTTCGGTGCACGGCCTACCATCACAATACGAGACAACATACATTCCCAATACCTTTGAGTCAGCGTTTCAATGTTGCCCGCAGTCTTCTTGTCTACATCGCATCTGGGCACAGCAACTGTCACTTTAGTATCAGCAAGAGCTGCTCTAAACTCCTCGTCACTTTGGAAAGTCCGTGCAAAGTTTCCGGTCTTAATATGGTTGATACCCTCAGGAAGAGGACTCTTGAAGAAATTACCATCCTTACGTCCTATCTCAAGAATATCTATTTTCCTATCAGGTAATACATTTCCTGGAGAATACAAATCTATTTTAATTCCTTCCGTTATTGTCAGGACATTCATTTTGGGAAATAAATCCCTAAACACATCAGCAGTTTGAGAAGAAGTAAAAATAGCCGTTTTTACCTGATGCTTACGGAAAAACGCAACTACACTCTCCACCTGCTTAGGCCAACAATCCCAAATAATAGGAATCACCTCATAGAAAGCATAATCAGGGAATGTATCAAACTGGATACTATATCCAGAAACAAACCGCAGCCTTGCCTCCTTCTTATTTTTAAAGACAGAAGGCAAAGTTATTCTATATATCAGGCTATGGAGAAACTGAGGAGGATAGAAGTTCCTGGAAACCTTACCCCCTATTTTTTCCCATGCTTCACATGGATAATATTTAAAATTACTCGCACCTTTATATATATAAGGTGGAATGGCTTTTACTTTTTTCATTATTTTATGCTCCATTATACTAATATCAAACGTAAGCAAATTATAAATCTTAATACATTATAATCTCTTTACTCAAATATTAAAGACCCGATAAAAAATATCATAATGGCATTATCTGCTTACCTTTTCTAAAAGTGTCAACCGGAAACAAAATTTGTTCCTTTTACCAAATTATTATAAATCATTTTAGAAACTACAATTGTTCCTTAAAAAATCCTGTGATGTTGATATTTTATCTTAACACATAGTTTTTTCTATATTTTTTCCAAAAGTTTATCCACAACTCCATTCAATCTTATTTCAACAAATTTTGTATAAGCATACGCCAACACTATAGTTATCAATAATGTTACTACAAACATGACACTCACATCCATCAGCGATAAAGACAAAGCATTTGCCATGCGACACGTAATCATATACAATACCATCATGTGGAGAAGATAGATGTTCATAGAAATATTTCCAAGCCATACCAATGGTTTTATACTTAGAATTTTAATAGAGCAATTTGAAATAAAGACCAAACTCACAATACAAATAGCACGTACCATCTTCCATTGATCGGTCTTAAAATACAAATCACTGACACAAAATATTAAAAGGAGAGCGAACAGAAGAATATATTTCTTTGCCCCCCCACATAGCAATTCATCTCTAAATGTATAAAGGGCATAACCAGACACCACATTAATATAATAGAAATCACATTTCCAAGCAATATAAGTACAAATAGCCAATAAAAAAAGTTTAGAACTATTTTTCCTACCAGCTAACAACAAATCTAAGATGATTACCCACATTGTTCCTAAAAATACATATTTCAGCATCCATCCTACACGCAATATTGTATAACATCCGCCCAAAGGTGCACACAGAATATTGCCTGGCAAATGAATTAATGTTTCGGTGGAGTTCATCAACCAACAATTATTTGTTTTTGCGCCAAATTCTTCTGCATAGAAAAGACCTGCTAAGTTGAGTAAATACATCATAACAATGATAACTCCCACAGGAACCACCAATCGGAAATAGCGTTTCAGTACGATATACCTGTATCGTTTGATCAATTCTTTGCGATGCTTCTCTATGCCATGACAAGTAAGTATTGTGCTTAATATGATGAAAACAGATACAGCAAAATTGCCATCCCATAAATTATGAACGACAGGTATTCTAAAGTTATCAGATACCGACAATCCGAAAATCGTTACAAACGTATGCTGCAAAACAACGATGATGGCACTGATGCCCTTCAAACCATCAACCCAATCAAGATGCTTGCTCATGTTTTGTTTGGTCATACGCTTAATGCTTTTTTAGGTTGTCCATGATAAAAAGGATTCTCATAACCTCGATACCCAAAATATTGGCGTAATATATACATAATATGATAGCGTAAAAGTTGAACCCCAGATATTGTAGAACATATTTTTGTACCATGTGTACCGCTCATGCCCTCAAGTTTGGGAGGAGTCCAAAACATTCGATGTCGCCCACCTGCTTTTTTCCATTCTACAATACCATCATAAAGGACATGTTCGAAATGACGACATTGGCTATCATTGATTTCCTCTCGTCGAGTCAGAAAATAATGAAAATAGAAATCCTTAGGTGCCATCACAACTTGACTGGTTGCTATATTGCCATTCCAATCGTCCTTGCTAATATTTGCATAAACAGTATTTGCATTATTACAACTATGACAAAGTTCATTTATATTCCGAACTATAAGTCTACCCGTAATCTTAATAATCTGCAATCCCGAATTCTGGTCCACTAAAAGAGAATGAGCAAAGCCATATTCCATTATTGCAGCCTCGCCATACCCCTTACCTCGTCTTCGATCATAATCATTTCCATCGTAGCAAATAAATTCAAGCCTTCCTTCTCTGATTTGCTTTTGATAGCAATCAGAGAAGTCATAGCCAGAATTCTCAACCAACAAGATTTTCATCGTAGTATTTTCGAGATACCAATCAAGAGCATCCTTGTATTGCTGAAGTCGAATTTCCGGATTACTCAGCTTCGTATATGCCATTCCTTTTGGATTGACACATGCTGTGAGAAAAATAAGATTTTCCATTACAAACAATCTAAATACAATAATCTTCTGACAAAGGATTTCAAATTTATTATTTGTTTTTTTAATGTAGGAATATGGACTTGCTCATCATAGAATGCCTTAAAAACCTGATAGACAGATTCTGACTCTTCTACATTTATATTCTTAATTTTAATGGGTGTAACGCCCAAATCAAAATTATTAGTTTTCTGTAACTCTTTTCCGCAGTGTATTCCAGAACCATCCATGCCACTATTTGTAACCATCGTTACACCAGGAAATAAATTTATTTTTTTATTCAAGAAAAGAGAAGCATAGAATCTGATATACCAAGAATCCACCAATCCAACCTTTTGACAATATAAATTGCCATAACTTCCACAATTTCCTCCTAAATTAAACTTATTTACCTTAAATCTCATTTTCCGAAGTAAATAATTAGTATCGGTATTAAGTAAATTCCAACTTCTTTTCCAAGTAGCCCATCCCCAAGGATGCATAAAATATAAGAAAAAAGTCTCTGGCAAAGGTTCCTTAACAGGTAATACATATCCACAAATCGTTCCTACCCTATCATCATCCTTATATTTTTCCAAACCCTCATTCATGAATTGCAAGAAATAAGGAGATAATATCAAGTCATCCTCTACAACTATTACTCTTCCATACTTGTTGATGACTTCGGTAATGCCGGCAATAAGGCTGTTAGCCAATCCCCAGTTTTTCTCACGCTCAATAATACTGATAGATTTGAAACCTGAAATAGTATGGATATACTTACGATTCTCTTCTACCCCAGTTTTCTTCTCTGGCGTTTTAGGGCCATCTGAAAAGATAAAAAGGTCGGAATACTTTGCCTCTGTATTTTTTAGCAAGGACTCCACTACTCGCTGCGTTTTGTCTGCACGATTATATGTAAATAGTGCTATAGGTGCGTATGTCATGACTGATAATTTTGAATTATAAATTTATGTTTACCTCGTTTTGTCTTAGGGATATCGTTTACGTAAACAATATTGATTGTTATATTTTTATCTTTAAAGGCACCAATGATCCCCCTTTCTACAGCATCGTTATATGACTCGTCTTTAATTATTCGAACAATAATTTTACCTTCTTCATTTTGCTCAATCTGCCATGCTTTTACATAATCTAAAAGCTTTAGGTTATCAATATCAAACAACAATGATAATGCGTAAATTTTATTTCCACTATCATCAAACAGAAAATCACGAGAACGCCCTAATAACTCTTTCAAAATGGTTTCACCATAAATTGTTTCACCACCGTAAACAGCCAAATCTCCTGTGCGATATCTAATAAAAGGCATTCCTAAGATATTGAAGCCAGTAACAGTAATTTCACCAATAGATCCTACTGGAACTTGTTTGTCATTTTCATCAAGAATTTCCGTATACCCATATAGAGGATTAGTATAGTAGCTCAAATCGTTGGGCTTACTAACTGCAAAAATTGAGCATTCCGTATGCCCGTATTGTCCCCAAACAGGACAATGTAATATCGACTCTATATAATTGCGATCTTCTAACGTTGAACTTTCACTTGTAAGATAGATACCCTTCAAATGAAATTGCAACTTTACATTTTGTTTCTTAACCAATCTACAAAATTCCTTAACAGAGGAAGTAAAACCTCGAAGAATCTTAGGTTTCACTTTATTTAATGACTCCGTGAAATATGGCAAAGTTTCTTCATTAAAGTATCTTATGCAATAGCAATATCTACCATAAATTAGATAATCTTTTTTTAACCAGTATTCATGTTTACTCAATTGCTCTTCTGAGACTCTATCTCCACCAAAATATACAATTTCATCACCTAAGCGGAATCCCATTTCATGATAAAGCATCATCTGGCAAACGTCTTCTATATAATAGGAAGAGGCAAGAGCCGGGAACTTCAAAGGTATTCCTGTTGATCCTCCCGTTTCACGCCACATAGAAAAATCTCGTGGTACCTCATTACTAAAAATGTACCAACTATTATCAACTATCGTCTGTTTGGTTATTGTCGGGAATCTTTTCAGGATAGACACTACATTGCTTTCGTCAATATCTATTCGACCGACATTGTCTCTTAGATATGCACTATGTTCTATTCCATATCTTAAAATTTTCACTAATTCTTTCTTTTGCATTGTTTTCCATTTGTCTTTTATTGACAAATAATACAACCCTTTTATATAAAACTTTATATAAGTCAGATTTAATCTTAATTTTGAAACATCCATATTTTTTGATTATTTTAAATTAACAAAGAAATCAAATCCAAATTGCTTTTTTGACCAATTGGATATCATATTTATTTGCTTATCATTACCAGCTATGACGGGATCTACATTAGATTTCCACAAAGCATATTGCTGACTTGAATTTGGTAAGACCATATAAGCAGATCGAAGACCTGTTTGTACTACGAAAGTCTTTTGTATTCTACTGCAATAATTCAACCACATATCATCGGCACACATGCATGTTTTCTTTATAACATCTGCTCTCGTTACAATTTTATGACATGCATGAGGTGGATACAATACCCCTCCTACTCCCAATGGATAAATATCAAGGTGTGGCATATTCTGAAGTACAGCGTCAGGCCAGGTTTTAAAAGGTTTGTTCTTAAGCACATAAGCCCCATAATTATATATTATACACTCAGGATATTCCTTATTTTTCGTTATCAACCCCGAAATGGAATGATGGTTATACTGCAAGTCATCATCTATCGTGATGATGTTTTTTTCCGGATAATCCTGAAAAGCATAAAAATATTTGTTATGACATTTCAAATTTACCTTATTAAACTTTATTGTCAAACCACGTTTCTGTAATTCCTTAATTTTCTTAGGAAGTTCAACACCTTCAAATTCAGATTCTATCAAATAAAGACAGATAGCATATTTATCTTTTATACCTTTTTGGTGTGCAGCCATCTCTATAACTCGCCACACATTGTTAACACGAGCAGGATAAGTTGTCAACGAAACAACATACTTACAATCCTCCGGTTTAGATATTCTCTTTTTGTCGATAACGTGGTAATACCAACACAAAACATTGTTTAGATGATATATACCAGAAATTAACACTCTACACATAAGTTTTTGCCCCCAAAAGTGAGCATGCGAATTGACACATGGATAAAGGGCATCCAAATAATCCAATATTCTTGCAAACATATTTTTATTTTAAAATGTGGATTTTTACTAAACTTTTACGCAATACAGCAAATATGTTGTAGTATCCTAACAGTTGAATATAAAAAACAGAAAAGACTATCCCAACAAAGCCTTTTACCATCATTGCGACAAAAGGAATAGAAATTGGCAACAATGATGTAAAATACAACACAACACAAATAGCAACACTAAATATTGCAGGTGCTACCATATATTGAAGCCAAACCCAAAAGGACGACTTCAGCGCATAAGTGTACATGATATAGAAGCAGATGAAGGTGGTGATAATCATCGCAGCTGTGTACCCCCAAGCAAGAGCCTCAATTGTGCCAAAGACGATGACGCCGACTGCAAATGATCCCAATGTGAAGAAGGCTCCGATAAAGCTGTTCCAGAACATAGCCTTTGTATGACCTGTGGCCTGAAAGATAGAACCACTGGAGCAACCCATTATCTGAAAGGGGACGCTGATGGCCAATATCTTGAAGCATGGAACAGACTGGCCCCATTGGTCTCCAAAGAACAATAGTATCAGCTCATCGGCACAGAAATAAAGCAAGGCACAGAGCGGAACACCTATAAAAGCAAAGAACCGAAGAATCTGAGAATACTTCCGCAGAATATATTCTAAGTCATCTTGATACTTGCTGAACACAGGCAGCATAACCGGTATCAAGACACCCGAGATATACTGTAGAGGCATCAGTTGAAGATTGTACGACTTGTTGTAATATCCCAGTTGCTTCATACCCATGTATTTACCTACAAGCATAGAGTCCATATTGCGTGACAGATAGCCTACCATATTAGCCAAAAACTGGAATGCAGAGAAAGAGAAGATTCTCTTCAAAGGTGCCCAATCTATGCGCCAAACAAAATGTACTTTCGTGATGTAACGGAGAATAAACATAGTGGGTATTGACATAATGGCTGTTGGCAATACTAATGATATAGGTCCACAACCATGAAAAGCCATCGCTATGGATATAGCTCCACCTATTAGCTGTGAGCACAACGATATAATGGTTATTAGCTTAAAACGTTGTTGCCTATACAATATATTATTAGGCACAGCATTGACACATCCCATCAATATATTGACACTCATCACCTGACACACCAGCGTAACTTGAGGGTTTCCGTAGTATTCGGCTATGTAAGGGGCACAAAAGAAAAATGCAATTCCGAGCACTAATCCCTGATAGCTATTGAAAGTATTGATGCTGTTCATATCCTCAGCAGTCAATGTTTTGTTTTGTATAACTGCCGGTCCGATGCCGATATCAGCAAACAGATTGAACAGAGCAAGCATGACTGTGGCAAGAGCCACCACGCCATAATTCTCAGGCGTTAGCAGACGTGACAATATAGCAGAAATAAGGATGGTCATAACCATGCCTGAATACTTCGCTATTGCCATGTAGACTGTTCCTGATACTAATTCTTTCTTTAAACTCATAGTTTTTTGTTATGTTTTATGTCGCTACTTGTTTCTCATCCAATAAAAACGGAAATACTTCCTTGCCCAGAATTTTTTCCAATGGAGAGCTATATTCAGCAACTTAGGCAAATCGCCAACGGGTAATGCTTCGATAAATAATTGCTCGTATGGTAAGTAAAGTTCTCTATATTCTATTATCTGATTGATACACATGGCTATTGTATCATGCTCTTTGGCGAACTTCTCTTTCCAAAATTGTAAAACTCCTGGCATATACGGATCAAGATACTTAAACACATTGTACATACCTATGACATAGTTCATACAGTATCGCGGATAAAAACCGCCAACACGCTGCACGCATAAAGGCATCTTGTAGAACATCACTTCATATCCAACAATTCCGGTGTAAAGGCAAAGAAACCAACTATAGTCGATGGTGTCTGCCTGCAGGTTTAGTTCTTTTCCTTTCAACATACACGACTTGCGGAAGATGACAGAAGAAATGAAACTCGGACCTTTATGATACTTTCTTACGAATTCGGAAGCTTCATTATAGGTAAGAACCATTTGCTCGTTCTCAAGATTAGGATACAGAAGGCGGCCACCTGACAGATTGTCGTCTGCCATAATGTAGTTGAAGTGGAGCATGCCCAAATGGTCACCTCCCTGCTCCAACAAAGGAATGACAATATCCAGGAAATTAGGACTTACTATATCATCATCACCCAAGAGAAAGACAAACTCGGAATCTGAATGCTCTATGCCAAAGAAGAAATTGTTCATCCAACCTATGTTCTCTTTTTGCTCATAGAACTTAAATAAATCAGCATGCTGGTTGGATATCTCGGACAATTTCTCAAAAGTACCATCTTCCGAATGGTTGTCTGTCACTATCAAGCGTACCTTATCTTGATGAGCCATTACCTGAGGAAGCAAGTATTTCACATTTTGAACCGCATATTTGCAACGCTTATATGTGGGTATTGCTATCGTTAGTAATATTTTATCCATAACGTATCAATATTCCTTTAATGACTCTTCTATGCTCTTTTGCGCCTCAAAGCCAATGGCGTTCTTCAGCTTGGTACCATCAAGAGCAAGATACTTCATACTGGCATCGGCACGCTGGACAGAACCAAAACAACCATCCGGCACTTCCTTGCCCAGAGCATGATGAATCTTTGTGACAATTTCCTTAACGGTAAGGGTCTCATATCCCTGAATATTATAAAGTCCAGAAGGAAGCTGCTTTGTTATTGCCTCGTCCAACATACGAGGTATCTCAGACACATGGACATACTGGCGTACCTGATCGCCTGCCGTGAAATGAAGTGCTTCGCCGTTACGTATAGCATTCACGACATAAGGAATCAACCTCTTTGGATTCTCTCCACCCCCATATATGGTGGGAATATAGAAATGCCAATGCGTAAAATCATGCTTATAAGATGCCACAAAACGGCTCAACATTCTCTTACTAACTGTATAATCATTAGGTGCCTCGCACAAAGAAGTGAGGACATCCTGCTCCGTAAAGAAACGTTCTTCTTTGGTAGCCCCCATCTCAAATACACTGCCAAATGTTACAAAACGACCTTGATAATATAGCTCCTTTAGTTTATTGCAGATTGCCACAGGCGCTGATACATTTAAATTATAAATCAAATTGTATCCCTCCTTCAAATTTGCCTGAATGCCTGCACCTATAGCATAAACTATGATATCTGAGTCCAAAAGCGTAGTACAATCCAAGTCGGAGTCCATCAAATTTACCTGATGAAACTGATGGCAGGAATGAAACTTTGGCTCTTGCAAACCATACATTTCAAGAGTCCATCCTTCTGCTATGGCATATCTGGCAATAGCTGTTGACAGGAACCCATTGGTCCCCAATATACTTATCTTCATTGTTATTTTAAAAATTGATTGATTTCTTCCACACAAAGGTCATAGACATTGGTTGTCTTGTAACGCTTATACCAATCTGCAACCAGAGAGATACAAGAGTTCATATTCAATCGAGGTTTCCAACCTAAACGGGTCTTTACCTTATTAATATTAAGCATCAAAAGCTTAGCCTCATGAAGAGCCTCCGGATCAGACACATCCTTCAACTCCCCATATCCATAATGATTGACAAGGGCTGTGGCTACCTCCCAAACGGTACTTACACTCTCCATTTCAGGACCGAAGTTCCAACCCTCGCAAAACTCCGTTGGATGAGCCCACATCTTTTGGGCAAGAAGCAAATAACCAGAAAGGGGTTCCAATACATGCTCCCATGGACGTACAGACCTTGGCGAGCGGATTTCTATTGGCTGATGAGCTTCCAAGGCACGGATACAATCTGGAATGATGCGATCGAGTGCCCAATCGCCTCCTCCAATCACATTACCAGCTCTGACCGAAGCCAAAGATACAGTATGATTCTTGCCATAGTCGGCAGGATTAAAGAAAGAACGACGCCATGACTGAATAGCTATCTCGCAAGCTCCCTTAGAAGAGGAATAAGGATCGTAGCCTCCAAAAGAATCTGTCTCTACATATCCTTCTGCCTGCTCCTTGTTATCATAACACTTATCTGTGGTTATCATAACGCCCACCTTGACGCTCTTGGTTGTACGAATGGCTTCCATCACATTAATAGTGCCCATGACATTCGTTTCATAGGTCTCAACAGGAATTTCATATGACAATCGAACCAATGGCTGAGCTGCCAGATGAAAAACTATCTCTGGCTGATACTCCGCAAAGATTTCCTTTAACCTCTGACCGTCGCGGATGTCTGCCCTAATGTCAGCCTTTATCTTATTGCCAATGCCAGACAAGACATAATTGTCTTTATCTGAATATGGTTCCAAACCAACACCGACAACATCGGCACCAAGTTCATGAAGCCAAATGGAAAGCCAGGAGCCTTTGAACCCCGTATGACCTGTAACAAGAACACGCTTGCCTTTATAAAAATTATCAAATATATCTATCATTTTTATGAAACTATTTAATGGTATAAGAAATGGTATCTTTGGGATCATACAACTTGTCTGTATAAGCCAAAAGGATAAATTCCTTATCTGAATTGTTCTTGACTATATGAGCAACATTATTGGGAATAAAAACAGTGATTGCCTTTTCTAAAGACATCTCTATATCACGTCGCTCATGAGTTGCTATATCTTCGAGTTGAAGAACAGCTTCTCCCTCTATCACCGTAAACCATTCTACTGCTTCTGGATGATAATGCCCTCCCTTACCTTGACCAGGCTTACCCATGGTCAAATACACCTCGCCTGTATGCGAAGGGATATCCTCTTCAGTTCCTGTAATAGCCTTCAGGAACCATCCTCTCTCATCTAAAATAAGGCGTCGAGGAATAATACGAACCTTGTCTATTTGTGACATATTTCTTTCTGATTATTTTATTAGTTTACCAAACTTTCCACGGAGCATTGCCTGTGCTCCACATTTTCTCCAGTTCCAAATTGTCCTTCAACATGTCCATAGGCTTCCAAAAACCTGTATGTTTGTAGGCATGCATAACACCATCAGCAGCAATCTGCTGAAGTGGTTCACGCTCAAACATAACTGGATCTGCATCTTCTGGCAGATAGTCAAACACTCCTGGCTCACATACGAAGAAACCTGCATTAATCCAGTTACCTTCTCCATCAGGCTTTTCCTCGAAGCTCTCCACCGTACCAGTTTCAGAATTGATATGCACAGAACCAAAACGACCAGCAGGCTTATAGACTGTCATCGAAAGCAACTTTCCGCTCTTTTTATGCTTCTCTATCGTATCTGCAATATCCACGTTTGCAACACCATCCCCGTATGTCAAACAAAATGATTCCTCACCAATATATTTGCGTATGCGTTTCAATCGTCCCGCTGTCATGGTTGACAATCCTGTATCAACAATTGTCACCTTCCAGTTTTCTGAATGATTTTCAAGCAATTGAACAGAATTATCAGACAAATCAAAAGTCACATCAGAATTCAATAAATAATAATTCATAAAGTACTCCTTGATGACATTTTGTTTGTATCCTGCACAAATCACAAAATCATTAATTCCGTATGCAGAATATATCTTCATAATATGCCAAAGAATAGGTTTTCCGCCTATTTCTATCATTGGCTTTGGCATATATTGTGTCTTCTCACTAAAACGAGTACCAAGACCACCAGCAAAAATTACAGCTTTCATTTTTAAATATTCTATTTTAAATTATTTTTTCACTTTATACCAGTTTTTCGCTACACGGCATAACGTTTATAAAACTATCCACCTATCATCCATTTAAGCCATTTTATCCTAAACATATAATCTGAAATAATCAAAATAATAATTAATACTGCGGATAACAAAAAATAGCGAATAGATGAACTCAAATTTGGAAATGGATTCAAAAACATAACGATAAAGGTCATTACAGGATAATGTACGAGGTAATAAATCATACTATTTTGACCGATATGTGAAAGCAACATTATTTTTTTATTGGCAATGTTGCGAAACACATTATTAACGACAATACAACCTGCCAATTCATATATAATACATAAGAAATAATTACTATCTTCACTATCATTTCCTCGAAAGTCCATGAAAGCAAAATAAAAAAATTTCAGGATGAAAAAACACAAGGCTAATAAAAAAAGTTTTCTATTAAATTGATTCTCTTTCAGCCAAGCACCAAACGTATAAAACGCTAATCCATGAAACATATTCCCTATATAAAAAGGTATATGCATCTTATAAGTCGAATTTCCTATGTTTAACGGATAATACATATCATTCTTGACAGACAATTCGTAAACCAGCCATGCAATCATCAATGATATTGCCACTATAATAGTATAGGGGGGGAATTTGATTGATTGCAAAAAAGAATATGCTACTCTAACGACAAAGAGAGAGAGCAAAAACCAACATGCTTGAGTCGGGAAAAATGTTTCCTTATTTACTAACCACCAAAACTCCTCACTCAAAAACTCCAATGAAACGGGGTTAAAGCCTTGGAGTAGTTTTTGTAATGCCATAATCAAAAAGCCAAAAACTGAAAATATCATATATGGCACAAGTAGGCGTTTGAAAGAAGATCGAACAACTTCCTTAACTGAGCGTTCTTTGTAAACCATTCCTGCCTTAAAGAAAAACCATGCCATAAAAAATGACAATAATTTCAAGATAAATTCTATTGCAGAATCAGTATAGTTACAAAACAAAGGCTGGTGACAAATAAATATCATGTGAATTATTAATAATCCACAAACATTATCAAGATAAATCTGTCGTTGTTTCATTTATTTAATAATAAGATTAAAATATTAATATTACGTTAATGGATCAAGCTATCTTTCATTTTCTTACAGCAATAGCTTGTTTGAATGATTTTCTAATAGGTAAACTATACCTATTTACCAAACTCTTTTATTCTCTGTTCTTCCTTCAACTCACATACAAGCAGCTGTCCATGCTTTTCGGCTACGATATAGCCATTCAAACCTTGAACTACCACCTTACTCTCATCGGCAGCATGAACCACACAGTTCTTACATTCATACAATCGGATGCCTTTGCCTACTTTGGCATTGCCATTCTCATCTTGTGGAAGTAAGGTACGCAAGCTGCCCCAGCTTCCTAAGTCGCTCCATCCAAACTCAGCTGGCAGAGTAAAGATATCCTTCGACTTCTCCATCACCGCATAGTCGATGCTGATCTTCTCGCAGGTTGGGAAGAGTTTGCCTACTACCTCTTTCTCTTTATCGGTATAGAAAGAAGGTGCCATCTCATCCATGATGCTGGCAAGATTAGGTTGGAAAATATGAATAGCCTTACTGATGGTATCGATATTCCAAACAAAGATTCCTGCATTCCAATAATAATTACCAGCAGAAAGATATTGTTCAGCAGTCTCCAGGTTTGGCTTTTCCTTGAAAGCTTCCACCTTATAGATTTCATCTACGACCGTTGGCTCTGCTGCAGCAATATAGCCGTAACCGGTCTCAGGACGACTTGGCTTAATACCGATGGTTACTATGGCTTCCTTATCGGAAGTATAGCTCAAAGCCTTGTTCAATACTCGCTGATACTCTGTGGTATTGATTACCAAAGCATCGGATGGTGTCACTACAATGTTTGCTTTCGGATGCTTCTTTTGTATCTTCCAGCAAGCATAGGCGATACAAGGTGCAGTATTGCGAGCTTCAGGTTCTGCCAATATATTATCTACTGGCATATCAGGGGTTTGTTCCTTGACAATGCTGATATATTTCTCGTTTGTCACCACCCACATATTCTCTACAGGACAGATTGGCTTCAATCTATCTACTGTCAATTGTATGAGGGAACGGCCCACACCCATCACATCGATAAATTGTTTTGGGTAGTCGGGTGTTGACATAGGCCAGAAACGACTTCCTATGCCGCCTGCCATTATAATGATTTGGGTGTCGTTGTAATTAGTCATAAATCTTTTCTTTCATGTTAAAGGATTCGAAAACCGACATGGGCTTCCTTACCGTTTTTCTAAAATCAACCCGTCCTTCTTTACCATTAAAGAAGGCTCCACTTTTTCTCCAAGCCTCTCTTCCCTCAGGGACAAGAGGGTGTAACCGCCCTCCGGTGCTCAGAACCGCTACGCTCTAAGGTTGGCGGACCATCAAAGGTCTGCGCCATATTGTGCGGGATGGGACCGCCTGGGGATAACGATACTATATGCCTAAGTTTGATGCTTTTTTACATAAGTCTGAGAAAAACAAAGACTGGTAATAAATATATTGTTATCTCCTCATTAACTTTGCTGCAAATTCAAAGAAATCTGCAACGGTCTTGAAATTATCAAACTGCTGGCAATACATACTGGCATAAGGTTCAGGGAACCTTTGTCGTATATCAGCCTTTATCATATTTGCCAAAACCTCCTTTGTGTAAGCTTTCAGCAATTCGTTGTATTGTTGTTCGGTCATAATTGTCACTTTTTATGCGTCATAAATATTATTCTATTATGAGTCAGCTCGTATATATCGGAACCACCATCATAAAAAGAATGTAGAAGTAAAGAGGCAAAGTATTCTTCACTATTCGCTTGTTATTATCTGATATCAGGGGGGGGTACGCTAAATAAAATGATCTATTGATTCTATTTTATCTATATCAAACACAGAACTATCATTGTTGTATTCTACTTTTAACATCACATATTTAGTAAAATTTGCATTATGGACTAAATTTACTTTTCTTTTTACTGTCAACACGTTGTCTTTTGCAGTAAGAGTATCGACATTAGAGTACAACCAACTATCAGTATCTATACATTTCAGCCCATTAGACTCTTTAGAATCCATCTCGGTATGTTCTACATACGGAAGGACTTCTTCTAACATTATGACAAATACACGCATTGAGGATGGAATACTTCTAATATCAGCCTTATTAAAACTTCCCGTTCCTGCAGAAAAACTAAAAAGAGGATGTTCTCCATATAAATCAATAAATGTACCCAAATATACTCCCATAGACAATATGATATGTTTGTCATTTACTTTCAGTCGTTCTAATGCGACCATCAAATCCTTGAATCTCACTGTATATTTAATAACAGGCTTGTTTAACAAGAAAAAGCGGTTGTATTGTTGCTGTTCTTGTATTAATAATGACGAAACAAGAGCTTCTTCCATATTAGCACTGATTCTATCCATGTATTTTGCAATATCTTCTTTTGGGACTTCTAAAGATTGAATGGTATAGAACGATTCTCTTGAAACATTAATATTACCAAGTTTTGAGTCTTGCTCAATAGGAAGAAAAAGTTTTTGATTGTTGATTTCTTCTAACAATTGCTGCTTTATATAATTTATTTTTTGTGGGTCAGGCTTAGGATTCTCTACTTTTTCTTTAATAGCCTTTTCCACTTCAGACTTATACCCTTCTAATAAATCCTTTGATTTTTGAGAATCATCAGAATTATAACCTATCTTCTGTGATTTGTTAGTAAAGTCTTTATCATTCAAGAAATACAATAAGATGTCCGCATGTTTAATTTGTTCATTCAGTCCTTGAATTGAACTGTCTGGATCTATTAGTGGAAATGATTGAGAATCACAATATGACACATTGTAGTCCATATCTTTCAGCCTTAGCATCAATAGGGCAAAATATGAATTAAACATCCTTGCAATATAAACATCTGAATGAACATCATTAACCATGTCTGACATCATATATCGCTTGGTGAGTTCCAAAGGATGCTCTTTCAAATCGTAAATTCGTTTTATATCATTAAATATTTCTATCAAAGTATTATCCATAAGAGGATAGCTTGGCGGTAAAGTTTGTGTAAAATACAAAATCTGTTTTAACAAATTATATTTTCCTTTATGCCACAAATATGCTCCTAATGCTAAATGGAATTGTTTAAATATTGATTTTTGCTTAGATACAGAAGCATCTATATCATATCTATCTTCTAAATAGAATCTGTAAAATTGTTCAGCAAATGTCCAGTAAGATAAAAACCACTCTTCATTGCCTGCATCCACAACTTGGGTCACAAAGTACCAAATAATTTGCCATGTATCTTCTGAAATTGGAACATATTGGGTAGGAAAGAACCAAATATTGATTAAGAAACTGTCATGAGAAAAGAAGTTATTATCTGACTTGCAAGTCATATTGAGAACTTGCTTCATCAAATCTATTTGAACTTCCGTAAAGCAAATGCCTCTTTTCTTTGTTTCTTTCGAATTCAATTGCTCTTGAATATAAGCATACAATTCCTCCAACAACATATCTTTGGCACGTCGATATACCTTTTCATCTTCGATGCTTACGGCATATTTGGCTATATCAAATATCTCCAACAAATATGAATTATCTTTTTCCATCTCAGCTTCTCCTATGACTTCTTAAGTTATTGATACGATCCAACAACTCATCAGGGTTATAATATGTCATAATTGTATATACCAACAAAATTGTTGTCACCAGCAAAAGCCATGTCAGTAAAGTATGTATTGTTACCCATACAATAGTCAACGTAGGACAATCGTCAAGTAATTGCAATATAAATATAGAAATAAATGCAAATGCTATAGATATAGTTACCAACCACTGAAAAAGACGGAATACTTTTTCCTCTTTAAGCATCTTAGTTATTCTTGAGCTTCTATATTGTTCATCTATTCTCTGAATAGCTTGCAATAACAGAGGATAAGTCATACCAACTATTACCGAAAAAACTGATAATAGAAGACTAATGGCATTATTGGAAAATTCAAAATGTTGCATTATATCATCTTGCTAAAGTATTGTTATTCACTACCACACCACCGCCACGATGAGACACGCCTGTTACGTCCAATTTTATATAACGTTTCTTGTCTGCCTGATATTTCAGGTTTGTTAGTTTCAACTCTTCATTTACTTTATGAAGACTATCAATTTCCACCCTTAAGACTTTAATTTCTGTGTTTAGCTCATTTCGAACCATCTTAAGATTTTCATAAAGAACTAAACAAATAGCAAACATTATAATTAAAACAGGACAGGTGTATATCAAAAAAGCATTTTTATGACTCATTGTTATATTCATATTATATGATGTATATAGTCAACGATTTTTACTCTCCCATAATTCTCTTCATTGCTGCCATCATGCGGAGCTGTTTTGCAGTCGACCTTTTCTGACCTTTCTCTGCCAAGTCGAGATAGAACTTGTAATCCTTAGCCAAGACAGCACGAAGTTCATCGGGCATGAGCATATGACATTCCTGGTTTGCCTCATCACAATAGGTTGCAACCAAGTATAGCTTCTGAAGCTTGTACTGAGTCTTGCGCATCTTGCGAACGACATAGGTATTGGCACCGCCCTTGACAAACTCATCGATAATTTGCAACTCTTGCTTGTTGAGGTTGCTCAATATCTCAATAGGACTATCAAACAGTTCTTGTGCTACTCGGCGTGCAGTCTCATCCTTCTTCAAGTTGGGGCTGACATACAAGTCGAGTTTGTCACACACTTTCAGCATGTTCACTTTGGTTACTCCTCCTACGAATTGCACCAAGCGTATGCTGGAATCATAAGTTGTGGTATCTGGTAAAACTATCATATATTATCTGTTATTCATGTCCATAAAAATCCACCTTGATGTCGAAAGGCGAATCAAAGTCCTTCAGCATCGCATGTTTTGTATCTTTCTAAGAGAGATGTAAGTTTGCCGTCTCTATAACATATCTATGAGTATCTTTCATTTCTATTTTTGTATTGCCTTTGACCTCAACTTATATCCTACAGTTCCCTCTATAATTTTTTCCTGTAGAGTCTTCATGTTCTCCTTCTTGGTAAAAGGAAGATCTAATTGTTTGCAAATGGATTCTAAATCAGCTCTTTTCAAGTCATTGGTAGAAAAATAAGAAGAGGCTTCCTCACGTGATTGCATAGAGTTGAGAAAAGTAATGGCTTCTGAAACAACTATGGAGTTTACAGACATTGGTTCATTTGGTTCTTTGGAAGAAGAAATTATATTAATTTCAATCTGTTTCTCACCATTCTCAATTTCTTTAACCATAGCTTGTGGCAATTTGTTTAAGAAAGCAAGAAAGTGCTCCATTTCTGAGACATAAAAATTCGTTCTACTCATATCACAACTTATTTAACAATTCTTTTACTATTCTTTTGATACCATCTATTACATTAATGCCAGAGTTTCTTTTACTGATAACAACTGGTACTCCATATTGAGCAGCATCTGCAAAAAGTGTCTTATTCTCACGCAAGGTATCCTCAAATACATCAAATCCCAATTGCTTTGTTTGGGCGATGAAAGGGCGAAGGGCACTGATTGGCTTCTCTCCGTAATACTGAACCATCGTAAATACGACACCCAGTATTTGAGGATTTATTGGTGCGTAATCATCCAAATCCGAGTCTTCAATAGAAACGTATTCATTATATTCCTTGACTAACTTATCCAAACTATTCTTCAGATAGTCGATACCCATTGTTGACAGATAGTCAGGCTTGGCAGGAATCAGAATATAGTCACTTGCAACAATCGCATTCTTGGTAACGATATTAAAGTTTGGAGGACAATCTATCAAAATAATGTCATACGCATCTTTTGGTAGCTGGTTTATGCCGTCCAAAAGTCGATGATGTACTTTAATAAATTGTTCCTTTGCTTGGGTCATATTGGCACCGCCCAACTTGGTTGCAAGTTCCAAATCAACATTTATCAGCTCCAAGTGTGAAGAGACCAAATCAAGTTTCCCTTTATTTTTCAGAGAATCCTTAACCGTATGAGGTGTTATGATCAAATCCTCAAACCTTTCAGTTCTTACTTTTTTTGAATCGGAAAACCAATTCTTGATAGTGTGCTTGTCTGCTACCTTTTCCTTCCATTCATCAGGTTTCAAGAATGAGAATGTCAGACTTGCCTGAGGGTCAAGGTCTATCATCAATACTTTGTAACCTAGCTGTGCTAAATCACCAGCAATGTTGGTGGTAAGGGTTGTTTTACCAACACCTCCCTTATAGTTTATTACTGAAATTATATCCATCACTATTTTGAAATTTTATGTTATATATTTTACTTATTTATCAATTTCTTTGCCATGATAAATTATACATGATAAAGTTTCATCATTTCTTCAAAATCAGAGATAAATTCATTTCGTTCATCCTTGTATTTCTTGAATAAAGGAGTTAAAACCTTGGATGCGGTTCTACCCCAAGAAGGTAACTGGCTTCTAAACCAAGTTTTAGCTTTTACCCTATCATGCAATATTTCGTCATAAGTTATGTCTCTGAAACATACTTGCTTGCTATATCCTTCAGCTATATTTTCCCAAAGTTCATCTGCTTCTGATAAATCATGCAAAAAAGTTGAAGTCAATTGTTCTGGTGACATGTTGGTTGGTAAAACTAAGATGTTGTTAGCCTTAGCGATAGCCTTCATCTTGTTGGGTTCCTTACGTGCATCACCATCAACTATCACAACAGCCGCTGGTTCTATGAACGCAGGAACTTTCTTCGATACTAACGAGATTAAATTTGCACCAGAGAAGTCAATATCTATGAAATTAAGTTGAGAAGTTTTACCTCGCAACAGATGCTTGGCAAACACTATATTTTCCTTATCTTCTGTATATACAGGAATCTTTCGAACAGATTTCACTTTGCCTTGGATCACCTGTAGATTCAATGTAATATTACGGAATGAAGCTCTGTCATTAATGATTATATTTTCATCTTGGCGTTTGAGATAAATCAGTTTTACTTGGTCCTTAGTTACTTCCTTTTGACTACATTCACCGATTAAATCGTCAATGCTCTCCAATAAGGATAAGGAATGCGTGGTAAAAAATATCTGCAAGTTCAGTTTAGATGCATACGTGCGCAGCGTCTTGAGTAATTGTTTTTGCGAAGCTGGATACATGGTTGCATCAAGTTCGTCTATGGCCAAAATACCACCTTTATAATCATTCGGGTACTTTTCTTTCAAACGCATAAATGAAAATAAAGCGAGTATAATCTTGCTTAAATTATCTTGACCTACAGAGTTTTCATTCCAATCATATTTATCGGTAGTAATACCTATCGTCTGCTTATTGGCATTTTCAAGAAAGGAAGCAGACTCTATATTGGTTTCTGTAATCAGAATTTTATCATGAAGTTTTTTGAACTCTATGAGTTCCTGTTCAGAAAGCAATAGAGATTCAGATACGTTTCCTGATTCTGCTACAGGCAGGACTCGCTTCAAACTTAAAAAGATTGTTGGGTATTGGATGTATCCATCTCCTTTTCCTCTCATGCTTTTCTGCCAAAAGCGTATGGTCTTAGTATCAGAGCGAAGAATGCTTTCTATAGTATAATCGCTTCCATTATCAAATGTCAGTGTCCACTCATGAGAGCCTGGTTGATCAAACTTTGGAGAAAGGCGAAACTTGTCGCTAAACGCAGAGCGGTAACTTCCTCCACATAGTGGTTTCTCTCCACCCATTGGATTCTTATCCTTACCCAATGTGAACGTTTGGGTTATTATTCCCAATAGTGTTGATTTTTGAGTACCATTCTGTCCTGCGATAGCAGTAAGCATGGAGCCTACCTCAAAGTCTTGGTTATGGAAACCACGAAATTTTTCTATATGTACTTTTTTGATTAGCATGACCCTACAATATTAATCTTTACCACAACAACTAACTCATATAAGTATATAGAACAGCTACATCGAGTGCCAAAGATTTATTGCTAATAGTATATTTTAAACTTATTAAAATCGATAGCCTTATTGCTCAAAATTATTCAAGTGATGCGTAATATATATAAAGGTACGCATACACGCGCGTACATTATATATTATTGCACGAACTGAATATATATTATTGCATAAACTTACATGCTTTTATAAGCTGGAATCTACTATTTTCAACTTTGACAATGCTTCATCGGATACTTTACAATTGTCTGAAAAGAAAATCACCTCCGTTCCCTTGCCATTGTTATTCGCACTATAGTTGAGATAAAACTGCTGGCTGCGATAAGACTTATACAATTCTTGAATAAATGGAGAATTATCATAAGATACCATCCATCTTAATGAATCGACACAAGAAATAGCATCGCGAATTTTTTCATGATCTGCATCATCATAATAGTTCATATATAATCCTCGCCCTTTCTTATAATAAGGTGGGTCTAAATATAAAATGCTATTTTGAGGTACTTCCTGCTGTATGAGCTTTACTAAATCTACGGCATCTGAATTATAAAGTTTAATGCGGTCGGAATAAGAGGAGATACGATGAATGCGAGCTATCAATTCTTCCTTCTTATAACGTGCATCTATCTTGTAATTTCCCGTTTGGTCGAAACCACCGATTACTCCGGCTTTGATGATACCAGAGCGATTGGTCCTGTTCATAAAGAAGGTGGAAAATCCGAGATGCAACAAATCTGCAGTCTGCTTATTACTCAAACTCTGAATCTCACGCTGAATTTTCCATGTATCCATTGTAACTGGAGTTTCCTCTATCAGCGAACAAAGACTATCTGTCTCATACAGCACACTATGCCAAAAAGCATATATGGAACGGTCTTTATCATTAATGATGATACGACTGACATATTCATCCATCAATAACGACAACGCCACAGCAGCGCCACCAGCATAAGGTTCGACATATACGCCATCCAAAAGATTGTTGTCTCTTATCACTTGCTTCACAAAGTCTACAATCTTGGCTTTTCCTCCTGGATATCTAAGTGGGGATACTAATTTCATGATTCTTTTCCTTTCTTATTGGCAACGGCTTGCCACAAACTTTCAAAGAATGGCTGCACATTGTCCCATTCGCTTAACAAGGGTTCTGCCATTGGAGAAAAAAGATGGTTGTGCACATAGGAATTCAATGACTCAGGAGACATTGGAGATTGTTTGTTTTGTAAGGCAAACTCCATCCCTTTCGTCATATCTGTATTTACTGCTTTTATACTTTTCAAATGGTCTATAACTATATTTGCTTTTTCGGAAAGACTCTTTCCAGATTTACTTGATGTGAGTTTACCTTCTGCCAACAGATGGAATGTTTCTATATAAACATCCACAGACATCTCTAAGAAAACTCTTAGCTGAATGGCTGCCGTATTGACAAAGCTCCGCACCAACAAGCCCTTCATTTCACGAAAGATGGAAGCTACACGAGGATTGTCAATTGGTAAATTGCAACTTTTTGGAACAAGCGTTGGCCTCGGCTTCTTCTGGACAACTCGAGTCTCCTTATTCTGCTCTTTCTCTTCTTTCTGTTGTTCTGGCTGTGTGACGAGTTCCCATCTATCTGTCTTGTTCGTTATAGTATTAGGACTGCCAGTCTTTTGAAATAAACCATGAATGTACTCTTCACGAGCTTTCTTATCATATATCTTAGAAACTTTAAAATCGCCTGCCATCATATCCGTGACAACTTCTTTCAAAGCATTCACAAGCACTTCTTCTTTCAAATCCGATGTCAGTTTTCCTTTTATCAAAGACATTCCCAAATATTCTCTTACTACAGGATCAGCGATGAGTCGCTGCAGGTTAGTAATCTTCAATATTTCTAACTGACTCTTGAACTGTTCATCTACATAGGACGACCCATTCAACAGTTTGATAATTTGCAGGGCATACGACATTTTTCCCGCTGTTGCTTCTTTAAACCGTTGTCTCTGAATGGAATTCCATTGTTGCGTGCCTATTCCTTTCAAATCTGTAGAATGCTTGCGCTCTATCCATACATCAGCCTCAGCAGCATCGCAAATAGCACAAGTTACACTACGAATGAGCTCTTTTTTATTTACTTCCGCCAGTTTGATAAATTTCTTTTTTAGCGACTGGTTGATGTCCTCTATCAGATTAGGATTAAGGAGTATCTTCAATACCGTGATACGGCGATTGCCTTCCTTTACGATATATTTGCCATTATCGGCTGGCGATTCTACAACGATGGGAATATCTGTTGGATTCAAACCATGCGTCAAAATATCAACTGCTAATTTGTATAATTTATCACCATACACTTCGATCATTTTGTTGATGGCATCCAACTGCGAGGATTGATGCTCAAAACGATAATTGTCAAGGTCAAGAAATAAATTGGTTACTTTAATAGATTTTGTTTCCATCTCTCTAACATTAATTTATGCCTGAAAGGTAACTATATAACAAGAATACAAAAACTGACAGGTCAATTTTTCATCTTGTTTTTTCTAACTTCATTAAACCTTTGGGACAGGTAGGGTAATCCTACGCTGCCTCAAAGGAATCACTCTCTTTAAAATTTCGTTGCAAATGTATCAAGTAGTAGCTTTCGCTCTTTTACAAACTACCACTGGTTGTACTATACAAAGTTTGCTAATCTACTTGATAGGAAGTCCACATCCCTGCTGATGCTCCATCTCATAAGTAGCTTTGTCAACCAATTCCTGCTTTGCTGGGTAAGCAGTCCTAACGACCATCATCAAGGCTTGAGACAACAATTGCCTCTCCTTGTTTACATCCTCTGGTATATTGAACTCAAATTGGACTGAGGTCATTAAATTGCTAAACATTTGTAGTACGGTATCGCGCTCCAGAGTGTCGTCAGCGGGAACTTTATAAAGTTTAGCCAGAGATCGCTCATTTATGCCTAACAACTTAGAGAACTGCTTACGAGAAGGGATCTTCCATCTTTCCTGAATTCGGCGAATTTCATTAGCGGCAGTGGTTAACCAACTGTTCGCCGTGATTTTCGTCGATTTGGTTTTCATTAGGCATAAAATCTATTACTCCACGTAATAAATTACACCAAATACTAAAAAACGCAAATCAAACCTAAAAATCTGTTAACAGCGATGTACTCTATGGAATACAACACCCACAATTCTAGTTTAAGTACCTTTGCTCACGAAATCAGAAAATGATTTTTAATTTATATGATTATATCACTATTTAATATATTAATTTATATGAAATATAAAGCAACTTATACCCGCCGCATCTTGTCAATGATGTATTTTCCTGACTGCGACCCTCAGAAAGCCGTCCGCCGACTGACCCGTGAGATCAGACACTGCGTAGAACTCTACGAAATCCTTACTGCCAAAGGCAAAAACTTCGATAAGAAAAAGTTTCTCACCATTCGAGAGGTGAAGCTTATTGAGGAATATTTAGGGGAACCAATATGCGAAATCGGTGATGTGCTTTTATGAAACCTAACGAAGCGCTTTGTTAGGTGCTAAGGAAGCGCTTCTTTAACTGCTAACGAAGCGCTTCTTTAAGGTGCAACGAAGCGCTTCTTTAAGTCTTGCAGTCTGCGACACTCTGCGACACTCTACGACATTTCGCTTTTGGCAATGTTGTATCTTTGCACCAGCCAAACGAAAAACGAGGAATGACGAGTGAAGAAACAACGTTAGGCAACAACTGTGATTTAATAGCTGGCCAAATTAAAAGCTAAGCTAATTCTACACCTGGTTTCACTCGAAGTCCTTGTTTGCAGGGAGGCTGACATTTTTTAATATTAACTTTTTAAACAATTTCAAATTATGAGTAAAGCTTACAAAGTATTTTCTCGCAAGCTTACTATTGGTAAGCGCGAGGGTGAGACAGTCTACAGTGTTCGTCCTGTTAGTTATGGAACCTTGACTACCGAAGAAGCTGCTAAGCAGATCTCGGCAGAATCGACAGCAACTCCAGCTGACGTAAAGGCTGTGCTTGACCGATATGCCTACTATGTGGTGGAAAACCTTGCCAAGGGTTACAACATCGAGTTGCTGGGCTTCGGAACTGTCTATCTCCGATTTATTACCTCTAAGTCGGTTACAGATGAAAAGAAGGCTAACGCCAACTTGGTAAAGAGTATCATACCTGGCTTCCGTCCTTCGTTCACTGTCGACAATAGCGGAAAGCGCATCTACGACTTGACGCCAAATCGGATCTCACTTGTAAAATACAAAAAGAGCGATGAGGACGATGATGCGGAAGGTGATAACACTCCTGCAGGTGGCAACACCCCTTCAGGAGGCAACACTCCAACTGGCGGAAACACTCCTTCAGGCGGAAACACCCCTTCTGGTGGAAACACTCCAGCAGGCGGTGAGAACAGCGGAACTGAGGGAACCGAAGGCACCGGAGATGGTGAATAATCCCGAATGAGGAATACGCTGCGCCCGAGTGAGATCGGGCGCAGGCACAAACTACACTATTTTAATTTTAAAATCAAATGCATATGAATAATCAAAATGAAAATTTCAACAATGGTTTCAAGAAGATTTCTTGGGTATCTATCATGAATGCTGTTGTACAGGCTATCATCGCTGCGCTGACTGCACTGGGCGTAAGCTCGTGCACAAGTGCTCTCTTTTAATGTTTTGCACCCACAAAGGTGTTGTCTTAACTTCTTAACTCTCTTAATTCATCAAAAAATGATACAAGAAAGATTTCCTTTATCGATTGGGGAGGAGCTGGTGCGTAATGAACGCACGCTCCTCGCCAGAGTGGAGGACGGCAAACTGATGATGAATGCCGACTCCGTGAAGTTTTTGGTCTTGCACTGCTCGGCTACTCGATGCAACCAGGACTATAGTGTGGAACAACTTCGACGCGACCATAAGAGCCGTGGTTTCTATGATGTGGGCTACCACTTCTACATCCGCAAGGATGGTAGCATGACGCAACATCGCTTCCTGCTCGAAGTGGGGGCGCATGCGAGACCTTTCAACCGTTGTTCTATCGGTATCTGCTACGAGGGTGGACTGAATGAGCATGCGCAGCCTTGTGATACTCGCACGCCTGAGCAGACGGAAAGAATCGTTGATGTGCTGACTCGCCTTCACCGTCTGTTTCCGAAGGCGAAAATCGTGGGGCATCGTGATTTGCCCGGCACCACGCCTAAGGAATGTCCTTGCTTGGATGCTCACGCTCTGTTCGGCTGGATCGAAGAGCTGTAATCATGAATAATGAAACAAGGAATAATAGAATTGTTTTGGTCGTTATGATCTTTCATCTCCTTCTCAAAAGCCCGGGCTGTCTTGTTGTGAAAAAACAAGTAGCCCCAGGGCATTCCTTCTATACCTGGATCCGATTTGTCATCAGCCCCAGTAACGTGGATGCCCTTTGGTAAGTGTTTGCTTACGTCGGCTGTAGAAGGAGAATCCAAGCAATCCTGCGTCATATTCGCTTTCTACTTTATGTCTTTTGCTGCAACCATACATGATGGTTGCGGTAGCTTTGTCGCTTTTTTCATAATGTGCATCATCTGAATCGTATATATGAGTTTTTATTAGGCACGCAGCCTATGCACATGTGTCTTTATTTTACATTTGTCACCCTTTCTTCTTAGAAAGGGCGAATTTATTGCAAAAATACAAATATTTTTTGGATTTCGTATCAAATCTTAGCATTTTATGCTTACGATTCCCCAAAAATAACCTTTAGTTAGTTCAGAAATTATAGCCAACAGCCTTTGTGGGCTTGAAAATAAACATAAGACATTTCCTCTATTGGCTTATGGCTTTAACTTCTATAATTTCGACATTTGCTGGAGTTTTAAAGCTTTTGCCCTTACAGGGCGATAGGCTATCACCCGTAATAACCCAGGGCGATGCCCTGGGCTAAGAGCTTCTGCCCCGTCAGGGCGTGTGGGGCAAAACTTGCGAAACTTCAGTAACATACACTTTACAGCTAAAGTGACAACTTACAACCTTTTTATCTCTAATCTCTTCTAAATATATCTCTGGTATATACCTTCTCCTTGACATCATCCAAACAGGTATCATAGCGGTTGGCGATGATGGCATGGCTCTGAGCCTTAAATGTCTCCAAGTCATTGACAACCTTGCTGCCAAAGAAGGTGCTGCCATCTTCGAGTGTTGGCTCATAGATGATGACCTCTGCACCCTTTGCCTTGATACGCTTCATGATGCCCTGAATGGCAGACTGACGGAAGTTATCGGAATTGGATTTCATCGTCAGGCGATAGACACCAATGACGCATGAATTGACTTCGGCACCAAACTGATTATTCTCGGAATAGCTGTACCAGCCTGCTTTCTGCAATACTGCATCTGCTATATAGTCCTTACGGGTACGGTTGCTTTCCACAATCGCCTCAATCAGGTTCTCTGGTACATCAGCATAGTTTGCCAAGAGCTGCTTGGTATCCTTTGGCAAGCAATAGCCGCCATAACCGAAGCTTGGATTGTTATAGTGGGTACCGATACGTGGATCGAGTCCTACTCCATCAATGATGGCCTTGGTATCAAGACCTTTTACTTCTGCATAGGTATCAAGTTCGTTGAAGTAGCTTACACGAAGGGCGAGATAGGTGTTGGCGAAGAGTTTCACTGCCTCAGCTTCCTTCATGCCCATGAAGAGTGTATCGATATCTTCCTTAATGGCACCTTCCTGCAAAAGGGCAGCAAATGTCTTGGCTGCTTCCTTCATCTCCTCGACATCTGTTACCTGCATGATTGCCTCGTTTTCCTCTGCAAACTCAGGGCGGTCGATAATCTTGGGATAGCCTACGATGATACGGCTTGGATAGAGGTTGTCGTAAAGTGCCTTGCTTTCACGAAGGAACTCTGGTGAGAAAAGGAGATTGAACTTCTTGACGCCCTTCTTGGCATACTTCAGGTAAAGGCTGCGGGTATAGCCTACAGGGATGGTACTCTTAATAACCATCACTGCGTCTAGGTTCACCTCCAATACCAGGTCAATCACTTCTTCGACATGGGTTGTATCGAAGTAGTTCTTTACTGGGTCATAGTTGGTTGGTGCTGCAATCACCACAAAGTCTGCATCAGCATAAGCTGATTTGCCATCAAGGGTTGCTGTTAGATTCAGCTTCTTCT
>OLOM01000138.1_pt1 | contig 56958 bp, 53 predicted proteins | sample 1672531 | NCBI WGS metagenome assembly OLOM01 (sample SAMEA3136696, study PRJEB25190) | human gut metagenome | reverse complement strand
ACGCTTTGAAGCCCGTCGCCAAGAGGATTTGAACCTCCGACCCCTCGCTTAGGAGTTCTCCCTGCAATTCGGTAGCACTTGGTATCTTCTGATACCAGATGACCGCTTGACGCTGTAACTACGGGCATTCTATGAATTGAGCGGATGCTTCTTTCTACCTTAGCCGGTGCTCCGTATCCACTTGTGGAATGGCATCAGTTAGCAGAATGTTAGCAGCTTAAAGTCAATAGAATTGTCTGACCGCCCCAACCTTCTCGTTGGAGAATTGGATACTCGAATGTGTCGGCATTAGCCAATAAGGAATCCATGTCCTGCAAATCTGTCGGACATGGATTTCTACTTTTTGCAAATCACCCCTTAAGCAACAGGACTGCATTTCATATTTCTTTAGCAAAAGGCTCCACGAGCCATAAGCCCGTAGAGCCATAAAACCGTGAAGCCGTCTAAGTGGTTATCTATCTTGCAGTAGAAACACTACCTGCAAGCCACTCCTGCACCATCTGGGCATTTACTTTCAAGATTTTTGCGATTCTATCTACTGTCAAGCCGTCTTCCGCCATGCTTCTGGCGTTTTCTCTCTTCTCATCCATTCTTGCTTCATCGCAAAGCTGTTCCATCTCCTTGCACATATGTTCCACTCCTTTCTCGGTCTCTTTCAGTTCGTGCACGCGGTCGGCCAAGGCTCCGGCCTGCATCTCTTTCGCTTCCTTCGCTCGGAAGTCGTGCATCAGTCTTCCAAGCTCGCTTCCATCGTCCTTGCTGGAATCCACGTAGATGAAGTGTTCCTCGTCCCCGAACTCCTTGCCGTTCTCGCGGATTATCCGGTCGATATGGGCTATCGGAAGTCCGCATCCAAGCGCGTCCTTTAAGGTGACAAATATCACGTAGGTCTCCGGTAGCCTGTCGAAGTTCTTTCCCGTATCCAGCACATTCGAGTCCATCATCCCAAGATGGTATCTGGCACGTTTCGGGTGCGCTCCCTCATCGTCCTGCTGTATCTCGACGTTTATGACGCGTCCGCTTCCATCCTTTGCCACGCAGTCCAACACGACACCCCTGCCGTGCATGTTTCTGAAATCCATCTGCGTCTCATTGTCGATGACGGTCAGTTCTTTGTCTTCCAGAATAATTCTAAGGACATACTCGCAGGCATTCTTATCTTTGAATACGTTCCGCGCGAGAATATCGCTCATCACGGTCAGGTTCTTAATCGTTTCCTTGTATCTCTCCTTATGCAAAAGCATCGTTTCTTCCTGATTCATCGGTGCTAACCACCTCCTGTTCGACTCACAAGAAGGTATCAACCATCTTGCTATATATATATTTTACAAGAAAGCCGGTAAACATTCAAGACTTGTATTTTCCCCGCCGAAAGGACAAAATCCTGCGGCTTGCGCGGAGTGGTCGGGGTCTGGGGCAGCGCCCCATTTCAGCAATCTCCGTGCATATAATGAGCGGTCGCGGTGCCCGGCGGGAAAGCCCCTCGCTTTTCCTGCGTCCGGCGCATCGCGGCAGCGAAGGCGAATGCACGGGGGAGGGAGCCGGTCAACTTTTCCGTTCCAAATGTTTCCGTCAATCCGCCTGCGGATTTATGAAAGATTTGTGGGCGGGATGGTTGAGGGGCGAATCCCTCTACCCGGACGAGAAAAGGGTCAACGTTCGCAAATAGGCGCAAATGGGTTCATTTGATGCTAAATGGTGTCTTTTTCTATCATCGGCATCCGTGCATTTGGCAGTTTCTACCTGCATGTTCGTGTATAGGGCAGAGGGATAGAAAAATAGCCTGCGTTATAATCTGTCCCCAAGGAGACGGCATTCTTGCCGCTTCAAAAAGCAGGAAATCGGAAAAGAAAGGATGATGCCACATGGCTCAGGATTTCGGCGATGACATGGGAAACGCCCTCCTAAACTTCGTCACAAGGCAGACGGAGAACTACTTGCGGTTCGGACGTGGCAGGGAACGCGCTTTTGACTGGTGGCAGCGCCATTATAAGAAGGAGGGGAACACTCCCGAAGCCGCAAAAGCAATGGCTGAGAAGCAATCCTCTCGTGAGCAGGTGGTCGTGCCCTTTGGTACTTCTGAGGAAGCCGCCTACTATGCGCAGGTATGCCGCGAGAATGGTACCTATGCCGCCGCCTACACGGACAAACAGGGAAACGGATTCCTTGCCTTTGCCAAGGAGGATGCTAAGACCGTCGCAGGGTATGCCCCGCAATTTAAGGACGTGATGGCGCGTCTCGATGAGCAGCGTATCACCGACGCACTGAATCACGCGGAACCTGTGGATAAGAAGACCATGGATTCCCTCACGGAGCTGACAGGCTATCCCGACCTTCCGGCGGAAGACGTAACGGTCATTCCGGTCACCATCCGTTACAAGGACGCGCCAGACGAGACTTACGATGTGCTCTTTAGCGAGCAGGATACCGAAAACCTCAATATCGACGATTCAATTTGCTTCTCCGGATACTCCCACAAGGAGCTTACCGAGATGGTTGGTCGTGAGACTCGTGAGGATTTCGATGTAATTTCCGTCGGTGCCCCCTACAAGGTTCACGCGACGCAGGTGAAAACGGATGTCCCGGAAAAGACCTATGACGTGCCGGGAAAGGACGCACCTGCCCGCAGCGATAGGGTTGCCACTCTTCGTGCCGAGGACACCGCCATTCATACCCAGAACATCCGAAACGCTGCCCAAAAGGCAAGGGAAGACTGCACGGACTTTTCCGACTTCGAGCGCAAGATGAACGCGCAGGGCTTCGGTGTGACTGAAACCAGCAAGGGTGAGGTCATGGCCTACGAGCCTGCAAGCCTGAATAAAGACGGTTCGGTACCGGCGTATGAGCGCGGTCGCGACTGGCCGGTCTCTGCGGAGACGTTAAAGAACCGGTACGACCTCGATGTGACCCACAACTGGTTCGAGCAGAATACCCCGAAGGACGCTGGCATCCTCCCGGATAAAGACCTTGCCATGCAGAATGCGCGTCTGGCGCAGGAGCAGATGCGTGACGAACAACAGCTGCTTGAGCCGGTTGCATCTGATGGTTCCATGGATAACGACGGGCGCACGCCTGACCCGAACTCCGGTATTGAGAGCCACGATGGCGCAGATACCGATTCCCGCACCGCCGTCATGGATGTAGAGCAGACCGGAAGCGAGATTCGTCCCTCCGATATTCGCGAGGAGCAGCAATATGATTCCGAGTCCTATTCCCTCACCGGAGAAGCCCGCGACATGACCGCCGCTAAAACTCAAATTGAAACGGAAACGAAGTCGCAGGAAATCTCGCAGGAACGAAGGACTGACCTGCCCTTTAAGAACGAAGATGCATTGTAAGGAGATAGACCATGACCCTCAAAGACAAATTGCCGGACAGGCTGAAATGCTCCCCGCTTCTTACCATGGAATCGGACAGCGATATCGAGACCATCGCGGAATCCATCGTGAACCTCTCCGATTCAGATGGGGACTTCTTTAAGAAGACGGAAAAACTTCTTCTGATGGCCTGTCTTGGATATTTAAGGGACTGGTGCGAGCCTTCCCAGCGTACCATCGGGAACCTCATCTCCCTTCTTGATGCCGCCCTGCCAAAGGACAACGAAACCCATACCACCCTCGACAACCTTTTCTATGAAATGAAGTCTGGGTGCAAGCGCGTGAAATCGGAAGATGGCATCACGACCCTCTGGGAGCCTTCCGCCCTTTCCCGGTGCGACGGTCTCACTCCGCGCGATTCCAATGGTATTGATGTGTCCGAGGACTTTTCGCTCACCTGCTATGAAGGATTCCGCCACGCGGCCACACGAGAGACGCGCACGAGTATTGTGACCACGCTCTTGCTTGTGCTGGAAGAAGTAGAAAAGGAGGATGCATATGGCAAATAGCGCGAACCCGGAAATCAATAAGAAGATTGCCACCTCGGCGCTCGGCACCCTCGTCATCGCCACGGTCTTCTTCTATCTCGGTGACCGCTACGCCGAAACCCTCGTCACCTATCCGGGGCAGATTTTCGACCATTTGAGCGATGCATTCCTTTCCATGTGGCAGACCATAAAGGATGCACCGTTTGCCCTCGATATGACCAGTAACTCCCTGCTGTTTGGCGGGGCTTGCTTTCTCATTATCTGGATGATTTGGCTTCGCTACGTGGCGTTCATCGGAAACTATCGTTCCGGCGAAGAATCCGGTTCCGCCCGCTGGGGCACTGTGAAGGAAGGAAAGAAGTTTAAGGACTTGCAGACCGAAGATAACAATCTTCTCTTCACCAAGAACTTCGGCCTTGCCCTGCACCGTCCCAAGTTCGACCCGGAATATGACCGCAACCTAAACGTCCTCGTGGTCGGCGGCTCTGGCTCCGGTAAGACCTTTAACTACGTGACCCCGAACATTTGCCAGCTCAACACCAGCTACTTCGTCACCGACCCAAAGGGAACCCTTCTTAAGGATGCCGGATACCTGTTCACGGACAACGGCTATAAGCTCAAGAGCTTCAATACCATCAATCTTGATGAGTCCATGCACTACAACCCGTTAAAGTACGTGAAGACGGATACCGATATCCTCTCCTTCGTGAACTGCTTCATTATGAACACGAACCCCGAGGGGAAATCGAGCGGTGACCCGTTTTGGGAGAACGCGGAGAAGATGCTCTACACGGCGCTCATCGCCTTGTTGCGTGACTGGTTCTCGGCAAAGGACTACAACATGTCCTCACTTCTCACGCTCCTCTCCCTTGCGGAAGCGCGTGAGAACGATGAGAACTTCAAGTCCGCTCTTGACCTCATGTTCCTTCAAATCGAGGAGGGCAAGAAGTACAAGCAAAACGACGGCTCTTCTCCTGACACTGCGGGAAATGCCGGTCTCTCAAGGAGCTTTGGCACCAAGCAGGCAGATAACGGCTGGTCTTGGGTGCCCAGTAAGTTCAAGCGCAACTCCGATGGCGTGAAGCCCGCCGACTGCGGGGGACTTTCCGCCGACGAGGACTTCGCCCTGATGAACTACAAGAACTTCAAGGTGGCCGCAGGCAAGACCTTAAAATCCATCCTCATTTCCTGCAACGTGCGCCTTGCGCCCATCGCGACGGATGGCGTGCGCGAGCTTTTGACCTATGACGAGATGGAGATTGACACCCTTGGTGACCCGGATGCGAAGGTGGCGATTTTCGGCATCCTCTCCGATACCGACAAGACCCTCAGTTTCCTGTTCGCCATCCTCATGTGGCAGACCATCGACCAGCTGTGCCGAAAAGCCCTTTCGGATTATGGCGGGAAACTCCCGACCCCGGTGCATTTCATCTTCGATGAGTTCGCCAACATCGGCACTATCCCGCAGATTGAGGAGACCATCGCGGTCACCCGTTCCCGTAACATCGGCATCACCATCATCCTGCAATCCATGAGCCAGCTGGAAAGCAAATACGATAAGAAGGCGCAAACCATCATCGACTGCTGCGACTCGACGCTCTTCCTCGGTGGCAAGTCCAACTCCACCAACAAGGAGATTGCGGAGATGATTGGCAAGCAGACCATCCATCAGATGACTTACAACGAGTCTACGGGGCAGTCCTCAAGCGCCAGTAAGAACTTGCAGATTCAGGGTCGTGACCTTATCGACGCAGCAGAAATCGGAAAGATGAGCCGCTTAAAGGCAATCCTGCTCATCGCCGGTACCAACCCGCTCATGGATGATAAGTACGACCCCCACGCCCATAAGCGATACCGCTATATCGTGGATAAGCGCAACTGGAAGCGTTTGCATAAGAACTCCTTCGATTTCGAGCGGTATCTGAAAAACGGCTGCGAGCCGTACACCCCCGATGAGGATACGGGTGCAGAGTTCACGGCATGGAAATGGGCGGCATGGAAAAAGTCAAGGAAAGGGCTTCTGGGCAAATTGCTAAACCGGTAGTCACTTATAATTAAGAGAAATGCCACGCGAAAAAGGCAGAAAGGGGACGAATGGAGGAAGGAACTTGGAAACACTCGTCAAACTCGCCGCCCCGGCGATAGGAACCGCTGCGGGCGCATTCACCGTCGTGGGAATCATCTATCTTGGAATGACCCTCGCGGGACTTCTTCGCGGCGGGGGCGGGGAGATACGCAAAGCCGTTGCAATCATCGTCGCGGGACTTACCTGTATCGCCTTTGCCCATCTGTACGGTTACTAGAAAACAAGTAAACAAGAAAGGAATCAACCATGCTGGAAAACGTGAAAAACCTTCTCTCTGATGGTGTGACCGCCCTCGGCGGCATCCTCATCGTCTTCGGTCTTGTGAACCTTGGCCTTACCATCAAGGACGGTATGCAGGGCGGCGGCGGTCAGCTCTCCGGTGCCCTCGCCATGATTATCGGCGGTGCCATCGTCGTGGGTGCTGCCGTGTACTTCAAGACCGGTATCAACTGGGGTTCCCTCGCGGGTTAGAAAGGAGCGATATCTAACATGCTCTCTGTGGCAGTACACAAGGATATCGCCGAGTATCAGCCCAAAATCGTAGGCAAGATGACCATGCGCACCCTGGTATCCATCACGGGTGCGCTTTCTGTTTCGGTACTTGCCGGGCTTTACATCTACTTCGTTTTGGGGCTGAACGTCAGCGATTGCACCTATTTTATCTACGCCGTCTCGTTGCCGTTTTGGTGCGTGGGCTTCGTGAAGCCCTGCGGGATGCCCTTCGAGCAGTTTGCGCCGCTTTGGCTTAAGGCAAACTTCACGAACGACCGCATCTTCTATAAGCCGTCCATGCGCCTTGCGGGACTTCTCTCTGAGTCGGAAAACAGCAAGCAGAAAGGAACTATCTATGGAAAACACTACCGAAAGCAGGGAAACCTTCGCGGCATCGAATCCTACTCCCCAAGGGCAGGACGGGTCATCTCTTAACGCCGCATTTGACGTGGACGCGTTCGTCCATGCATCCGGTGACGGGTTCGGGAACACCGCGCCCCTGCGCTCCGATACCGGCGCTATCGACATGGATGCCATCTCTCAGGTCGCACACGTCACGCAGGGTGCCGGAAAGCTGACCCGAAAGGAGAAGAAGCACGCCAAGCGCGAGATGAAGCGCAGGAAAAAGGAAGCCAAGAAGGCCGAGAAGGAAGCGAAAAAGACCTACAGCTCCATCAAGTCCCAGTTAAAGGACAGGGACAAGGAGCTGTCCGATAAGATGGCCGATGCCAGAAAGAAGCGCGACTCCGCGAAAGACGTGGTGAACTACATCGGCTACAACAAGATGTATCAGGACGGCATCTGTGAGGTGGAGGAGGGAATGTTTTCCTCTTCCATCGCCTTCGATGACACCAGTTACCACTCGGTGCGCGATGAGCAGCAGAAAGCCATGTTCTCCGCCATCACCCGCCTTTACGACCAGTTCGGCGCGGATACGCTCGTGCAGATGAGCGTCATCAACACGCCGCTCCTCAAGGAAGAGGTCGGTCACCGCAAGTTCTTCGACCCGGAGCGTCAGGCAAACGATGCTGCAAGGAACGACGCGCAGGTGTTTAACAACATCCTGAACGATAAGGTGAAGGAGGGGGTCAGCAACATCCGCAGGAACCGCTACCTCACCTATTCCGTGACGGCGGACACCGCAGAAGATGCAGCGCGTCAGCTCTCCCGTATCGAGGTCGAATCCTCCCGCATCCTAAACTCCATCGGCAGCAAGGCTCACCTTATGAACGGCACCCAGCGCCTTTCTGTCATCCATTCACTCCTGAACCCCTATAAGCCGTTCCTGTTCGATTACCAGCGCGATATTTCCGCCAAGCGCTTACAGACTACCAAGGACTGCATCGCACCGACGCAGATTGATTTCCGCCCGGACGGCCACTATAACGACTGCGTAAAACTCGATAACGGGGTCTACGCACAGGTACTCGTGATGAAGAAGTTCGGCTCGGAACTTTCCGACCGCGCACTTGCCGACATGGCAGACCTTCCTATCCCCATGGCTATCACGTGGTACGTGCAGCCCATGGATAAATCCAAGGCTATCAATTACGTGCGCACCCGTTCCGCATGGATTGACAAGGAAATCATCGAGGAACAGCGCTCGGCAGTGAACAAAGGCTATGACTTCTCCATCCTCCCGCAGGAGCTGAAATACTCCAAGGAGGAGACGGAGGACGTGCTCGACCACTTGCAGAACAAGAACCAGCGTCTCTATGTCTTCACGGGGCTTGTCTACACCTACGCGGAGAGCAAGGAAGCGCTGGATACGCAGGTACTTCGCATCATCTCCACGGCACGTCAGAACTCCATCGAGCTTGACACCTATGACTATCGCCAGCGTCAGGGACTTAATTCCATCCTCCCGCTCGGCCATAACCACGTGGAAATCTCCCGCATGTTCACCACGGCGCAGGTTTCCATCCTCGTGCCGTTTGCCACGCAGGAGCTTGACGATGCAGGCGGCAACTTCTACGGCCAGAACAAGCACAGCCGCAACCTCGTGGTCTGCAACCGCAAGAAGCTCACCTCGCCGATGGGCTTCGTCTGCGGCAAGACCGGCTCCGGTAAGGGTATGTTCACCAAGACCGAGATGACGGGCACCATCTTCTCCAATCCGACGGACGAGATTTACGTCATCGACCGCGCAGGCGAGTACACCGCTATCGCCGAACGCTACGGCGGCAGCACCTACCACTTCGGCGTGGGTACCGGAACCCATCTGAACCCCTTCGATACGGTATCCGTGGAACACATGACGAGAAACGAGCAGATTGCGTTCAAGGTGGACGCGATGTTAGCTCAGGCGGGCGCTTCCGCTGCCGAAGCCGGGTCGAACTTCTCTGAGGTTGACCAGTCACTCGTACAGCGCTGCACCGAGCTTGCCTTCCAGAAGGCCGCAGAGCGCGGAGACAATCTTCCGCCGACCTTACAGGACTTCTACGATGCCGCGAACGAGCAGCCGGAGGAGCAGGCACAGGTCATCGCACTCCGTTACGAGCGATTCGTGAAGGGTTCCATGAACTTCTTCAACCATCAGAGCAACGTCGATTTCAACACCCGCATCGTGGACTTCAACCTGAAAGGCCTGCCGGATTCCATGCTGGTCTTCGCCCTCATCAATGTCTGCGAAGCCGTCCGCAACCGCATGTACTTCAATGCAAAGCGAAACGTCCGCACATGGCTCTACGTCGAGGAGATGCAGAGTATGTTCGCGTACCCGACGGTACTTAACTACTTCTCCCGCTTCTCGAATGAGGGTCGAAAATTCGGACTTTTGCTGACAGGTATCAGTCAGAACGCCACGGCGATGCTCGCCAACGAAGCGGCGCGAAATATCGTCCTTAACGCGGACTTCCTCATGCTTCTCAAGCAGTCCCCGCTCGACCGTATGAAGTGGGCGGAGCTTCTGAACCTGTCCGAGCAGGAGGAGGAATGCATCGACGAGTCCGCAGAGCCGGGTGACGGCCTGCTCATCGCAGGTAACGCCCGCGTGCCGATTCGCGGCAAGTTCCCGTCCGGCAACGTTCTCTATGACCTGTTCTCCACGAACCCCAATGAGACGAAGAAGACGGGGCTTGGGGACAAGAAAGATGCAAAACCCGTTATCTAGCAACCCAGTAAGAAGACCCCGGAAAGGACGGTGAACGTCAGATGAAGGCTTCGGATTTCACGACCGGCGGAAACGACCGTGAGAAAGCCATGAGTAATCTCCTCAAGACCGTAAAGACGGATGCCGTCAATACCGGTCTGGTGGAAAAGGCAGATAAGAGCGCCAAAGCCTTAAAGGGTGACCTATATTCCGTCGGCAAGAAGGGCACGCACGGCGCGGGAAGTACCGCCCTCGATGCCATCGCAAGGAAACGTAAGAAGACTTCCGCCGCCGATGCCCTTGACGGAAAATCCCGTAGCCAGATAACCGGAAAAAATGCCCTCACGAAAAAGGTGCAGTCTCGCCACAATCTGAATAAGAGCCTGAAACATGGTGCAAAGGGTGTAGCCGCAAAAGCTGCCCACAACGCTCTCAAAGACTCCGAGCTGGAAGGCACGGACGATTTGGTCGCAACCACGCACACCGGCGCGAAACTTGCCGGAAAGGCGAGAAAGCACCTTCGTTCCGGTAAGGATGCACTTGAAAAGAAAGATTCTCTCGGTGCCCTCTCGGAAAAAAAATACCGCACCGAGAAACTGGATAAAAAAGCTGCCCAGAAGCGGATGCAGTTCTCCAAATACTTCCATAGGAACGTCTACGAGAATGCTGCGGCGCAAGCGGGAAAGAAAAAGGCGCTCACGGTTCTTTCCGGTGGCATCAAGGGAATGCTTTCATCACTTGCCGGTGCCGTCTCCCAATTCTTTCCACTCATCATTGCCTTCATCTTGGCCTTCGGCCTGATTTCCGTTGTCGGTGGAGGTGCCGCCGATGAGGAGCAAAAGAGCGCATCGCTTGACGGGATGCCCGCATGGGTCACCTACGACCTCGTGCTCGCGTGCCTGAACGCCCACGAGCAGTACGGATATCCCGCTTCGGCGCTCCTCGGCCAGATGATGATTGAGAACGGCACCTCGGACTCCGGTTCCGACCTCGGGCGGCTGTACCACAACTACGGCGGCGTGAAATATGCCGGTTACGATTACGGCGGACTCATCACGGGTTCCGTTAAAATGCTCACCACCGAATACAGCGCTTCCGGCTCTGCCTACAAGACCTACGCGGATTTCGCCGTCTTCAAGGACGATGATTCGTACATGAAGTACCGGTGCGAGCATTTGTATAAACAATCCAACTACACCCGTGTCCCTAACTACCAGAAGGCCATCGACACCAACAACTCCGAACTCTTTTTGCGTGCCCTCGGCGAGGGCGGGTACTACACCGCGTCGCAGGACAGCTATATCGCCCAGTACCGTTCCATCTGCCAAGCCTATCCGCTCGTTGCGCAGCTCGATTCCATGACCGCAGAGGAGTTCAAGAATCGGTACTCCGGCACCACCCTCATTCCCGGTGGCGGGCAGGACTACCAGAGCGCCGACCAGTGGCAGAAGGATATCGTGAATGCCTGCTCGCAGACTCCGTGGCCGGGAGCCAACCTTTGCGCCACATGGACAACAAGGGTCTATGCAAGAGCCGGTCATCCCGTCGGCGGCAACGGCAATACGCAGCTCGGCAATCAGGGATACGGTGCCAATTACAGCCAGAAACGCGCCACCACCGACCTCTCCCAGATAAAGGTAGGAATGCTCATCTCCGCCCAATACGGCTCCAACACCGCCGCCGGTAACGCTTACGGGCACGTCGGCATCTATATCGGTGACGGCAAGGTCATGGATAGCATTTACTCCGGTCTGCGCACCATCTCCCTGTCCGATTGGGTTTCCCAAAACGGAAGAGGATGGGTTGTCTGCGGCTATCCATGGGACTGGCGCTAGGAAACCAGAAAGGATACCTGCTATGAAGAAACTGAAAGCATGGATGGCGGAACACAAGAAGTTTTCCGTCATCGCCCTGTGCCTGCTCCTGATGTTCACCTGCGGCTCTGCCATGAGCGCCATCAACGTGTCGCATCACCGCGCGGAAACCGCAAAGGAGCAGCACGCAGGAAATAACACAGACACTACCACAGCCGCTGAGAAGAAGACGAAGGAGGAAACCGGGAAAGTGGAGCTTACCGATGCCCAGAAGGAAATCATCAAGGGATACGATACCGATGCCAAGGAACTCATCGACACCCTCTCCTCTTCCGTCTGGTCGGTAAGCGAGGGGCGCTACACCCTCAAGTTTGCCGATGACTCCTACGTGGAAACGGTGAACGGAACTCCGACCGTCCATAGTTACGCCATCTCCCGCGTGGAAAAGACCTCCGATGGGTACGGCGGCTATCTCTATACCATCGTCTTCGAGACCGATACCGGCACCCATATCGTGACCTACACGGACGGCAGTGGCGCTGCGGTGAACTCCGATTCTAAGACCCCCGGTGAGAACACCATCTCCACCCTTACAAGCTCTACGATGTTCGCTCAGAAAAACACCGCATACGAGCGTGCCGAAGCGGTGACAAACATTACCGTGAAGGGCATGAACAGCGAGGTCACGAAACTCTTCGGCGGGGATGAGAAGGCCGTCATCACCGCCCTCTCCAAGTGGTGCGCCGTCCATTACCCTTCTGTCACCGAAGCTACATGGCAGAAAGTCGTGAACCTCGACTATGAGAACGGGGTCATCACCACGGACTTCAAGCTCAACGACACAAACTCTGTTTCCATCACCTGCGTTTACGAGCAGTCCACGGGCGAGTTCTCCTTCGAGGGCTAGGGCAGCATCGCCATGCAGGCAGAAAGGAATCTCTATGAATGAACAACTGACTTTACAATCCACACAGCATGAGGAGACGAAGACGGTTCCCCTGCGCAGGAGAAAGGCTTGTCTCGCGGGCACATTCGCGCTCTTCGCTGCCTGCGCACTCGTGCTCCTCATTCCCCATCCGGCCTATGCGGGTATCATCGGGGACTTCCTTGATATCCCCAACATGATTAAAACGTGGCTTCTGCAAATCGCTGCCACGCTCTTCAATACCTATTTCGGTGTCATCAACCAGACGCTTGATGCGAAGTTCATTTCCGGGCCGTTCAACGAGCTTTTCGGAACAACCGAGCCGTATGGCGTGGTAAAAGACTTCTATCAGGCCGGGGTCATCCCCGTTGCCCATGCCATCCTAGGTCTCTTCATGCTGATGCAACTCATCAAGATTAGCCAGCGCATCGACGCGACGAGCACCCTTCCCGCCGTGAAGGATATCGTATTCCTCGTGGTGACCTACTGCATCCTCAGCTACTTCATCGACAACGCCCTCGACCTCGTTTCTGCCATCTACAGCATCTTCAACGACCTCGTTGGTAACGTGTCGGACAAGCTGCAATCGAAAAACTGGTATGAACCCGGAATCGAGATGACCAAGGACGATGCGGCCGATGCCACGTTCGGCGGATGCTTCCTCCTTTTGATTTTCGGACTCATTTCATGGGCGGTCGGACTCGTTTTTTATGCGGTCTCAATGGTCGTTGCCCTCGGCCGTTCCGTTCAGCTCTATGTCTATGCCGCCTTCTCTCCGATTCCCATTTCCCTTCTCGGCTTCGAGGAGACGAAGCAAATCGGAATCGGTTACCTCAAGAACTTTGCGGCAGCAGCCCTCGCAGGCGTGGTCATGGTTCTTATCCTCTACCTCTACCCGCATCTTGTGACCGCCCTCGCGGTTTCCGGCGGATTGGGAAAGGCTGAGATGCTTGGTCTCGCACAGGGCGTAGAAACATTCGACTCGTTCGGTGTCATCATCAAGACTATCGCCGTTCTCATCACGACCATGATGGGGCTTGTAAAGTCCGGCTCTTGGGCGAAGGAAATCCTCGGCGCATAGACGCTTACCGAAAACCTGCTACCGCTCACCGAAGGGGCGTGCCGAAACCGGTGCGCCCCTTCCCCTTAATAAGTTATTATTGGGAGCCAAGCGAAGGCTTCCGATGGAAAGGAACACACTATGGCATATAACACACCGGAAACGGTTGCCGACTACCTAGCCCGCTTCCAGATGGAGATAACCCATCGTGGAAAGGGCACCTTCACTCCCGACCATGTGAAGTATTCCCTCACCATTGCGAGCGGCGGGAAAGACTTTTTCACGACCTTCGAGTCGAACCCTCATGTTCACGGCGAACCCACCATCACGCAAGTCTTTGGTGCCCTCGCATCCGATGCGATGGTTGTTCGCGACTACGGGATGGATAAGTTCGTAGACGAGTTTTGCGACGGGATGAAGCCGTCTGCCGCCATCCGCGCCTACAACTCCTGCAAGGAGACCTACGACTGGATGCGTGACGGTCTGTATCTCTCGAACGGCGATATTGCATCCCTCTCCGAGGTTATCAGCGAGAATGAGGACGAGGTAAACACTCTGGTCGAGAAGGCCGCATCCGAGCGTGCCGCGCGGTACGCCTATGACCATCCGAAGCTGCCGAAGGGTTTCGTTACTATCGAGCAGCTGCAAGGAGACCTTGACCTCGGGGACTTGCGCGACGAGGTGGAGGATTTTGATTTCGACGGTGACATCACCGAAGCGTTCGGCGAAACTGCCGAGTATAAGGTCGATGACAACTACCATGCCCTTCTCACGTGGCTTCCCGACCACACGGAGTGGCTGGAAGAAGCCGAGTTCGACGGCCTTCTCGAAGGCTGCAAGGGCGATATCTACAAGATGGTTCAGATGGCGCAGTACGTGTGCTTCAAGTCCGACCTCTACGACCATCGCGAGGATATCTGCCGTTACGGCACCCTCGACCAGCTAAGGGATATGGGGGTCTATGCCATCCGGGAAAACCTTGCAGACGAAATCTTAAACGACCTCTCCTATGATAAGGATTATGCGCCGACCGATGACGCGAAGGATACCATCATCTCGGCTATCTATGCCACGTTCGAGGAGAAATATGGCGAAGACTTCGCCGACTGTGCCGACAACTTCATACAGGACAACGATGATATCGCGGGGCGCGTGAACCCCTGCGCGATGAGCGTGGAAACGGTTCGCGCGGTCTATGGGATGGGCTTTGATGCGGTCTTCTTGAATGACTGGAAGAAAGAGCTTGCAGAATGCGATATCGACCCGGAAGCGGTTTCCGTTGACAGCGAAGCGCACGATATGGAAAACGGCAGGGATGGGCTTGATGGTAACGCCCCGGAAAAGGATGCCCCGGAAAAGGACGATAGAGATGCACAGCCGCCTGTAGACACCGACAACCGTTAGAAATGTGCCAGAAAACGGGTGAGGGCAAGGCTCCACCCGTTTTCTGCTGAAAGGAGACTCTATGGAACCGAAACCGAAAGAGCGTATCGTCTTCGACGAAGACTCCTACTACGGAGACGAAGGCGAAGAGATGGCGATAAACGACCTCATGGAACGTGACGGTCTGACCGAGGATGAGGTGCGCGAGGACTTCACCGACGATGAGATTTTCAATCATCAGATGGAGATGAAGGATTTCGATTACGAGGAGGAGATGCGGGCACTTGCCGCCTTCTTTAACGGGGAGAAGTCCGACATGTCGGATTTCGTCAACCCTTACGGCGGCAACCACATCCTCGTGTCGGGAAGCGTTGGGCGCTGGAACGGCACGTCCACCGGCATCGCCGTCTACAAGGACTTCGATGCCGCCACCGATTGCTCTCCATCCCGTTTCGGTCAGGGCAACGTTTTCGCCGACTGCGAGATTCAGAAGGTCTGGGACGAGAACGGCACGCTTTACCTTGCCGGTGCCCACCATGACGGGCGCGTATCCGTCGAGATGCGTCAGCTCACCGATGAGGGCGAGCGCCTTTGGGGACAGCTCGATTACGAGGATTATCTGCCCCTCGATGGGCTTACCGCCATGGGAAAGCACTATGAGCTTGGCGATGAGAACCGGTTCGTCCACGACCTCTATAATAGCCCGGAACTCTGCGCCGCCCCCCGTTACGTGGAACAGTCCTTCGGATGCCCTTCTGAGGAATACGAGAAAGAGGAAGGGACGCTCCCTCACGACTTCACCACCGGCAAATGGCGTGTGCATCTTATCTACCCCGGAGAGCGTTACGGTCTCGATGGTTGCCTGACCTATGAGTTAAATGCTTACTCTGGCGTACCTGCCGCCGCCCATCGCGCGTCCTACCCACTTGTGGAGTTCTACGATACCTCGCAGGATACCGCACGCTTCCCGGGCGGTCAGTTCGTCTCTCGCTACTACATGACCGACCTGCTTGAGGACAATTCCATTGCCGTCTCCCTCGACACGATGCTCAAGAACGGGAACCAGTTCTCCCTTGATGGTGGCATCCCCGCTTGGACGGTTGAAGGCGATGACCTTGCGAAGGTGAACGACTTTCTCAAGAAAAGCTGCATGGAGTTCTGCGGCTCCCTTCCCGGTGACGAAAAGGATGAGGACAGCTACTCCCTTTCGGGGGAAGCGAAGGATGCCACTGCATCCCGTAATGGGCTGAGCAGAAACCAGATGGGGATTGAAGAAAAAGCTGCCGAGTGCAAAGAAGCCGCGACCGCCCTCGCTAACGACAACGCCCTTTAGGCGTTTTGGCAAGAAAGGAGAAATGAACATGGCAGAAGATTTCGGTGACAGCACGGGAAGCGGCCTTGTAAATACCGCCAAGCAGGCCGCAAAAGAGGTCGTTCAGGCCGTCGTGACAAAGGGTGCGGGCATCGGAGGAAAGGGCGGTGGCGGTATCTCCCTCTCCGGGGAAGCCAAGGACATGATGGCAGCTTCCAAACAGCTTGCAGGCGGTTCTGCCGCACCTTCCCGCGAGCATCTGGTCGCAAAGCCCGACCTCTCCCGTTAGATAGAACCACAGAAAGCCAGCAAACCGTACAACCAGAAACACAGAAAGGATGATTGCCATGCCAGATAACGACTTCTGGATTGGGCAGGAGCAGATTCCCGTTGACCTCTCCCTCCTGCTCACCTACTCCAACGATGAGGACTATTGGTACGCTCCGGGGGAGTATGCGCTCAGGGTCTATACCGTCGATACCCTGAACACCAACTTCGCCCGCCCCTGCTTCGCGCTCGGTGAGCGCACGTCCGACCCGGAGATGGAGGATGTTTCCGGTGCTATCGAGAACACCCTCCACGAACTTCTCGATTCCGGTGCGACCCCCGAGGACGTGTACCGCATCATGGGACTCGTTAAGGAGAGCGAACTTTCCCCCGAGACCAAGGAAGCTGACAGCTATCTTCCCATCGACCTCGGCTATTGCATCGACGGAAATATCGTCTCCTATGAAGCGGTGCCGGAGGGCGTTGCGACGGTGCCTGAAAACGTAGACTACCCACGTTACGCGGAAGCGATGGAGAGCCATGTGCCGCTTCCCATCGCTACGCAGATTGCTAAGCATGATTTCTCTCACAGGCAGGCGGATATCCTCATGGAAGCCGCCCGCAGCCCGCACGTCTCGCCCGAGACGCTTGAGACGATAGCCGACAAGACCCTTTCGTCCGGTAAGATGCGCGGTCTTCTGGATATCGCTTCTGTCGGCAAGAACCCCCTCGATTTTCGCAATATGGACGAGCAGACACTTAAGGCGGCTGTTTCCGTGCTGTTCCACGGCGGCAAAGACCTCCCCGTGACGGAGCTTGGCCTTGCGCAGCTGCGTTCGGTAGACCTCGCGCTGATGGACGGGGCTTCCCCCGCCGAAGCCATGCGTGCAGCCGAGAAGTCTGCATCCGCCGAGCCGGAAGCGCCTGCCGCATCTCTCGCATCCGAAGCCCGCGACGCGAAGGCCGCTCGCACCGAACTCGATAGCCAGTCGGAGACGAAGGATGCCCCGACACGCGCGGAAAAGGCAGATGGCTCCCTGTGACAAAGCCGTTTCATGGGCAGAAAGGAGGACACCTATGACACCTGACGGAAAAACATTCGACCCGGAAACCGTTACCGACAAACAGCTCGTTCAGTACGAACAGGCCATCGACCGTGGCCTAACCGAAGCCGACGCGATGCGCCTGACCGAACACGAGTACAACGGCTTTCAGGCTAATGCCATCATCGCCGCCGCGCTGAACCCGGCGGTGGGAGAAGACGTGCTGGATGCTCTCGCGACCCCCAAGTACACCGCAGCGCAGATGACGGCCATCGCGAAAATCGCCATCAGGGGCGGAGACTTCGCACGCTTCCTAGACCCGCAGATGGACGCACGGCGCATGGAAGCCGCCTATCTGGTCGTGGCGCACGGTGGGAGCGACTTGCCTGTGGAACATCTCTCCCGCTCCCAGCTGCTCACCATCAACAACATCCTCCTGCAAGGCCTTCTCCCCTATGAGACCGTCCGCGCCATCGCGAAGCCCGCGTTTACCCCTGAGAGCATGGAGGTCATCGCCGCCGCTATGGAAAACGCACGCCATGACCCCTATACCGGTGAGCACTCGCTGACCGAAGCGCAGGTGGCGCGTATCATGAACCCGGAATACAGACCGGAGCAGCAAATCGCGCTTCTTACCGCCATGCGCGGGCAGACCCCGGTTGCAGACCTGAGCGATGCGGACTTTGCGGGGCTGTTCCCGGCTTCCCTTTCCGTAGAGCAGATGAGCGCCTGTGCCTATGCCGTGAACCGGTGCGGGTATAACACGCCACTTCTCATGATGACCATGCAGGCGTGCGCGGACATGAACGCGCAACAGCTCATGGCCGTTTTCGATGCAACGGCGGCAGAGTTTTCCGATACCACTATGGCAAAGGTCTCCACAATCCTTATGCACACCCCAGCCCTTACCTCCCAGCAGATGCGCTACCTGCTCGCGGAAGCTAGGGACGGCACCCCGTTTCCAGCTCTGGAATCCATGAAGGAGCATCTGCTGGCACAGGCGGAACCCGAAAAGGCACAGGTTGCCGAAACCGGTGTCAAGTCCGAGTCCCGTGACATGGCATCCGGCAAGGAAGCGCTTGCGGAGCAGGCGGGACTCGATGGCACCCAAAAAATCAATCAGAACAAGGAGATGGAATAGATGTTTCACAACATATCTAATCCCAAATGGTTCGGCAATTGGAGCCGTTTGGAAGATGACTATCTCGGCAACGGCGGAACGGACATTGCCGACAACTTCACTTTCTCGAAAATGGAAAAAACCGGCGGGCTTTTCGGTTCCATCATCAGACTGGCTACCGCATTTCCCGCCTGCGACCCGGAGACCGGACATGCCACCGGCGCTTGGAAGGTGGCCTGCGAGTCCATCGACCTCGACGAGGTGCCGCTTTCCGATATCGCGGACATGATTTCCGGCTTTGACTGCGAGACCATAACCGATTTCCGGTTGTTCAACACCGGGGCATTCGATAACACCCCATGGCAGCAAGCCCTCGGCGAGCTTTTACTGCGCCTGCGCGTCGAGAAGGACGATTACCAATGGATACAGTGCCCCAACTCCGAGTCCGCCGTGAACATGATGAACATGGTCATGGATGCGCACATGCCGCTGGACTTCTTCGATGGTTTTGTCTGCGGCGATGAGGAATATGGTCTCAACGAGGAAGCACACGAAATGGCTTCTGGACGGAAGGAAATCGACACCCAGACGGAAACCAAGGATGCGCCGGAAGTTGACGCGGACAAGGAGGTGAAATAGATGACCGATACTTTCAAGGAGATAGGTTCCCTGTTCGGCAGGGAAGGCGCGGGCGCAGGATTCGCCAAACAGACGGATAAGGAATCCTTCACCTATGCCTTCGCTTGGCCGGAGGGAGATACTTGGGCAACCCTCACCGGATACCTGAATCTCGATGAGCAGCCGGAGGAGTACGTGCGCCGCGTGCTGCAAGACGGCGGATTCCGCTCCGATTGGGACAACCCGGATTACGACCCCATCGGTGATTTCAAGGAGACAGCCGGTGACGAATACCGGATTCCTCTCCTGAAAGTCCTGCTCCGGGAGCAGCTGGAAAGCCGCTACGAGGTCGCAAACCATTTTTCGACGATGAACCGCGCCCGCGTGGAGCTTTCCGCCTTTATTCAGAACTAAGGCGGCGCACCGCTTCCCGAAGACGCGCTCGGTACTCCCGAAGAACAGGGTATCCGTGCCATGCTCATCGCCACCGGCGAACCTCCGCGCGAGATGACCCTTCTGCCGGATAAAAACGGCTCCACCTTAAAACCGTTGCAAGCGCTGGTGGGTGGAAATATCGAGACTTTCGATATCGCTTTCGGAGAGGGGGTTTCCCTTTATGTGAACGAGGAGGGTCTGTTCACCTGCCCGCCAAATCGTGCCATTTTCGCCACCGAGGAGATGGCAAAAGCCGGGTATCTCTCCCAGCTCGATTACTCGAAGGTCGTGGAGATGGGGGATTTCTACACCGTTCTAAACGGCGATATCGTAGCCGTGGGCTTCGACCCAGAGACAGGGGAGAGCCGGTCGCTCACGGATGGAGAGACTGCCCGCGTGGAAGGGTACTTCACCGTTATCAGTAGACCCGGAAGCGGGGCGAAGGCCGTCGATGATATCCGGCACGGTATCACTCCGGGTAGCTACGACATTTCCGTGGAGAGCCACGACTGCACATCCGGCAGGAACGCGCTCGCGGCGGATGCACCTGCAAGGGATGCGCCCGGAAAGGATAACCAGAACATCGGATAGAACCCGAAGTGACAAAAAATAGAAAGACAGGATGCCGCATCCCGTATGGGAGCGGCATCTCCACAAATGCGAAAAAGAACGGGAGGTGCGAATGATGAAAGCAGAAAAAGGCTCCGAGATTATCACGACCATCTGCGAGTACGAGAACTCCGTGGCGATGCCGGATAATGAACGCCTGACCTATCTCGACACGTGCGGCATCGCCCGCCTTAAGGATGGGAACGGAAATGTAAAAGCACAAGAAGCCTATGCGAACAGATGCAGCGAGTACCTGCGGTTCGGACACGAAGTTGACCTTGCCGCCTGCGGCGCATACAGCCCCTACGATGCCCTGAAAGTCTGCGACACGCCGGAGATATTCTTGAAGACCGGGTTCGAGCAGCGCCCCATGCTCTACACGCAAAAGCATCTCTTTCAGGCTCTCACGCCGAAATCCGATTACAACCCCCACCGGCACGGCTTCTCCATCGAACAGGTAAAGCGCTTTCCCGAGCTTCTTGCTTCCCCGGTGGTTCTCGCCAACAGCCCGACCAGGGAGGATGTTCTGCTTGCCATCCTTCTCGCGACCGATGCCTACGACACCCCGCTCATCGCGGGCATCAAGCCGGACGGCACGGGAAACTACGGGGAGCGCGAAGTGGAAACGAATATGGTCTTGAGCGTCTACAGCAGACAGAACTTCATCCGTTACTTCGCCCTGTTACGGGATATGGATGCCTTCGTGTTCGTAAGCGGCAGGAAAATCGAAGCGCTCGAAGACCTATCCGGGCTTCCGCTTGCGGGAAATTGCTCCGGTCTCGATATTGACAGGATTCTGCAACGCCCGAAGTGCCTTGGATAGATACGCAGGTCAGGAGATTTCAAAGCATGTTCTTCAAGAAGAAAAAAGGGAAAACACCGAAAACCTCGAACAGGAAGGTCGTTCCTAACATGAAGCCCATCGAAGAGCTTAGAACCAATAAGGATGTTGCCGAATGGTGCCGCGATTTTCTGCGCATCACGGACGAGCTTTCGCCAGAACTCGCGATTGCCGACCGTGCGGAACGCAACTATCTCATGGCACTCGTCGGGTTTCTCGTGGAATGGTGCCCGCGCAAAGACCTCTCTTTGGAAAGCCTAGCCGTACTCCTCTCCGTCGACGATGCGCGTGAAAACGACGAGAACTCCCAGTCCGCCCTCGACCTTATATTCGTCCAAATTGAAACAGGAAAAGCATACAGGTATGTAGCGGAATACCATCAGTATCTTTGGGTGCCGAGCAAGTACAGGCGAAACTCCGACGGCATGAAACCGGCAGACCGCAAAGAACTCGTCGGCAGCGAGGACTTCGCCCTGTTCTGTTGGGACTCGGTAAATCATCTTCCGGCCATCCGTCGCATCTCCCTCAAAGCGAGCCTGACCTCCCGTCTCATCGACTTTAAGTACCTGCGCGAAGCCGAGCCTGCCGCCGAAGCGCCCGCCGGTACCCGTTGGGTTCCAAGCGATGCCCCTGACTATGGGTTCGATGATAACGATGACGATATTCCCGCCTTTTCATTCCCAGAAGCCTAGCAAACCAGAAAGGAAGGAAACCATATGAGCAAATTAGTCATCGCGGAAAAGCCGATGCTCGCCCGCGATATCGCCCGCGCCATCACGGGAAAAGAGGTGTCCGAAAGCGCCCGCCTTCCCATCTCGGGAAACGGCTACACGGTCTGTGCCTGCTCCGGCCACCTTTTGGAACTGGTAAAACCGGATGCCATCGACCCAAAATGGGGAATGCCTTGGAGCCTTGATGTACTCCCTATCGAGGTTCACGACTGGCCGAAGGAACCGGCGGTCGATAAGAAGACCGGAGAGAGCAAGAAGCCCCTCATAGACCAGATTGCGGGACTCCTTAAAACTTGCGATTCCGTCATCGCCGCCGGTGACCCGGACGATGAGGGGCAGCTTATCGTGGACGAGCTTTTGGACTACCTCGGCTACGCCGGTAAGGTCGAGCGCGTCTACGTGAACGACAACATCGAGAAGAATATCGTGAAGGCATTCGACAAGCTCGTGCCCAACGACTCCTGCCGAGGTGCCGGGAACGCCGCCTATGCCCGACAGATGGCGGATATGTGCTTCGGCGTGAACGAGACGAGACTCGCCACCAAGCGTCTTGACGGCCTGTTCACCGTCGGACGCGTGCAGACCCCGACGCTGGGGCTTGTGGTGAAACGCGACGAAGCCATCGCCCGCCACGTCACCCGAAAGTTCTACGAGCTGTTTGCAAGCGGTGATTCGGATGCCGGAGAACTCACCTTCAAGTATCTGCCGGGAAAGGAGCTGCTTGCCGGTGAGAAGCATCTGTTCGAGCGGCATACGCTGGAAGCCCTTAAGGAAAAGCTCGACGGACGCGACCTGCACTTTGAAACGACCGTATCGAAAAAGCAGGAGAACCCGCCGCTTCCCTACAACTTGACCGTGCTGCTTTCCGACATGAGCGAGCGCTTCGGCTTCACTGCCGCGCAGACTCAGCAAATTACGCAGGATTTGCGTGATAAGTACAAAGCCATCACCTACAACCGCTCCGATTCCCAATACCTCAAGGAAGAGCACCGAGAGCAGGCACCGGCAGTCCTTGCGCAGGCGATGAAGAACCTCGGCGTGCGCTGGCCTTTGGATTACCGGCTCCACTCCAAGGCGTTCAACGATGGGAACGTGACCGCCCACCACGGCATCATCCCGCAGGAAGCGGATGCGCCCGTGTCCGCGATGGAACCGGACGAAGCCAAGGTCTACACCGCCATCTGTGAGCGCTATGCGGTGCAATTTCTTCCTCCCGCCGTGTACGACGTGAGCGAGAGCACGGTAAGTGTGGACGGCGGAGCGCTTAAGCTCACCGCGAAGCGCCTTTCGGACGCGGGGTTCACGGCTGTCTTCCCGAACATCTCGAACAGCCGCGTCAGAGAGGATTCCGATACGGGGAACCCATGGGTTCCCGCAGGAAGCCACACCCTTGCCGGTATCTCCTGCTCAATCACGGAAGGGGAGACCACCCCGCCCGCACCCTATACGGAGGGCACCCTCATCACAGACATGGCATCCATCTCAAAGTACGTCAAAGACCCGGAAATCCGGGAAATCCTTAAGCGTAAGGATGACGGCAAGAAGGGCGAACACGGCGGTATCGGAACGACGGCCACCCGCTCCTCCATCATCGAGGGTCTGAAAACCCGTGGCTACCTTGAGGAACGAAAGGGAAAGGTTCGAGCGACCGATAAGGCCAAGGCGTTCTACGCACTCCTCCCGCCGGAGATTCGCGGTGCAGACGTGACCGCAAGATGGTGGCTCATCCAACAGGATATCGCAGACGGCAAGGCGGACGTGAACGCCCTGCAAGATTCCGTCATCGAGGTCTTCAATCACCACCGCGAGACCGCCTACGTGGGCGCATCCATCGCAGGTGCCGGAAAGACCGTAGTGGGCAAGTGTCCGAGGTGCGGCAAGGACGTTATAAAGACTGGCTCTATCTACGCCTGCTCCTCCATCAAGAACGAGAAGCAGGAGGACGGCACTTGGAAGGAGGTCTCGGGCTGCGGATTCAAGCTGTTCGGCTTCTGCACCAAGAAGTTCACCGAGAAGCAGGCCGCATCCCTTCTTGACGGGAAGGCGGTCTCGCTAAGGGGCTGCAAGTCCAAGGCCGGGAAGACCTTTGACTGCAAAGTCGTTCTTCAAAAGGATGGGTCGGTAGAACCCATTTTCACACCGAGAAAACCCACGAAGAAAGGCCGCAGGTAGCGGCAGAAAGGAAGGAATGACATGGCAACACTCCTATCACCGGATATGCTTCCCGAGGATATTCGGAACATGGATTTCGGGCAGGCTTCCATGCCCCACGCGCCAGAAGCCCAGACCCCGGAAGTGCCCTACGATACGACCACATCCGCACCAGACCGCCCTGCCATACCGCTCTCCCCGGACATGCTTTCCGGGAACCTGCGAGGAAACGACAGCGAGAAATCGGGCATCGAGTTCTCCTTCGATGCCTTCGGATACACCCAGCAGGTCGAGCTTGTACAGGAGTCCTATGCAGACGGAAACCTTGCAGTGACCGCCTATCTCTCCGACCCAACCGACGAATCGTTCGGTCAGCCTTGGAGCAGCGTTACCGTGAACTTCGGTTCCCCACTGCAACAGGACGCGACCGTTTTCCTCGACACCAATAACATGGGAGAAGCGATGCTCTCGAAAATCTCCCAGCTCGGAGCCTTCACCGGCCAGTTCATGCGTTCGGGATTCTGCTCCTACCCGGCCTTCACCTTCGATACCGAAGTCATGGGCAACATGCGCGACTTAAACGAGTTCGCATCGGCAGACCACAGCAGCCTTGCCGAGATGCGGGGCGCGTGCCACGCGGCACTCGAAAACGTATACGGCAGCGAGTTCACGGATGCCTTGGAAAGCGGTTACGACCTGAACGCCGAATCCCATGACTGCGCTTCCGGAAGTGCCGTGCTCGAAACCTGCGATACGACACGCGCGGAACAACCCATGAACCATGTGAAGGGGGTGCGATAGGCATGAGCCGCTTTCACTCGAACCGGACTTGCATCCGTTCGCCGACAGCTATCACAAGCAGCCAAAACACACCATTGTGCTAAAATCGGATACCGTATACACTCCGCGCGGGACTACCCGTTCCGCACAGACAGAAAGGATGAAAAAACATGCCCAAGAAGACACCGGAGCCAGAGCAGGCTCCCAAGGCAGACAACTACGCCAAAATCAACATGCCCGCCGCCTTCCTCACGCCCCACGACATTCAGACAAGTGACGGGCGCACTTTTGAGAAGTGCTTCGTTTCCTTCCCCAAGGGGACGAAGGTGAACGGCATCGACGTGAGCGGCTTCTCAACCGATGTGTTCCTCTCCAACTACATGAAGAAGGACATGCTTGAGAAGGGACGCGCCACGGTCTCGTTCAAGAAGGACGAGCCGGTGCCCATCTGGACGGGGAAGAAGGACGATGCCGAGCACCCGTATCAGCGCTACGAGGTGAAGGCCACCGACCTCACCCACGCACTCAAGGTGGCGCAGGACTCCTATAAGGCCGAAAAAGCCGCAGAGCGTGCCGCCGCAAAGGACGGCGTGAGCCTTGCGGGCGAAGCGCGCGACATGGAGACCGGGAAGAACGCGCTCGCAGGCGATGCGCCCGAAAAGGAGAACTCCCGCACCGGGCAGGATATCGCGCAATAAAATCTGCTCGTAAGAAAAGAGGTGATTTCGCATGGGTCGCATCCTCTATAAGGATATCGAGCTTGAAGAAGCGAACAAGGAAGTCCATTTTTCCCACAGCCAATTCACGGAACGGGACATTAACACGGACTGGATGGAAAGCCTTCTCTCCATCGACAAGAACTCCCTGTCCCACGCTCAGTTTGGCGATATCAGCAGGCTCAATTCCGTCGCGAACCTCGACTATCAGGTCTGCAACGGCGGTGTCGCACAGTATTTCGACAATGGCTACGATTGCTACTGCGAACCGCACAGCGAGCAGGACGTTGCCCATTTCGGGAAATCCGAGCAGGTCTCGCAGCTTCAAGCCCTCGCGCGATTCGGCGAGTCCGTCTTTCCCGAAAAAGCCCTTGAGAACTCGAATATCCGTCACATCGCCGATGCCCTAAACGCCCTCGATGATTCCGATAAAGCCGAACCTTCATGGGCGGTCGAGGAGGGCATTGACGATGACAGCGACTATTACGGCGAGTCGTTCGAGTTTGAGGAGTTCGACAAGCGCTTCCATGCATCCTGCGGTTACCTCGAATCCCTCATGGAACTCTACGCGCAGTACCTCTGCAAATCCATCGACCCAGAGCGGTTCGGCGGTCGTTCCTCCGATGAGACGAGTTGCCGCGACCTTGCCTGCGAAGCCCGCGACATGAGGGACGGAAAGGACGCTTTCGCATCGACTGAGCAGGAGAACGTGCAGGGCTTGCGAGATTGCAACAGGTAGCAACAGAAAGGGAGGTGACAGTTCATGGTAATCGAGGTGCTCTACAAGTCCTTCCGCTACGAGAAGTTTGACTCATCTGCCCAGACGAACTCCGAGCCGTTCCGCGCGAAGGGAACGAACATCCTTACCGACTGGAACCTCTACCTCGGTGCCCTTGAGGAAAACGGCATCATCCTCGCAGAGCACTGGTATGACGGAAATCCGCAGCACGCAGGCGGGCAGGTGACCCTTGAGGGCACCAAGGTTCCCGCCGCCACCCGTCAGGTCGGGAGCGCCATGCTCCTCGTCTCGCCAGATGAGCTGGACGATGTGGTCTGGCTCAAGAAGGACGGCGAAAAGCTCCTGTGGCGGGAGGGCGATGAGCTGATAAACGGTGAGCGGTTCTTCGCCATGGAGCAGCTGTGTTACTCCGATGCCACAGTGCAATCCATCAACCGTCGCGCCATCGCCGTGTTCGACTACTTGAAGCACGCGCACCCGACGCGCTCGGATGATGAGATTGCCCGCATCATGGGTTACACCGAATCCGCCATCGAGCGCATCCGCGATGCAGAAATCTCTCAGGACGAGGGTTTCGTGGACGATGATGGGGAAGGTCAAAACGAGGAAGACAACACCGGAGCTATCGGCAGATATGACTTCGGTTAGAGATAGAACGAAACGAGAAACGCAGTTCAAACGAACCACCAACGAAGCTACAGAAAACCACGCAAACAAGGAAGGAGAAAAGAACACATGAAGATTCTCGGACGAATCAAGAAATCTAAGGTGCTCACTGCGGTCATGACCGCAGTGCTCATCTTCCAATCGGCTTGCCCCACCGGGCTTGCCTATGCCGCCGAGCAGGCGCGTTCCAGTGCGGTGCTCACGGTGACCGCATCCGTCGATGACCTCGATGAGACGCTTCCGACCCTCAAAAGCCCCACTGACTTTACCGCAGGCTCGGCTATCGGCACCTGCCCCGCGTTTTGGGTCGCGAACGATGACGGCACTTCCTATGTGGAAGCCCTCATGGCGAAGAAGCAGAAACAGGGTCTTGCGCTCAACTGGTACAACGAAGAGACCGGTGAGTCCTTCGACTGGTACAAGACCAAGGTGACTGACAGCATCCATGTGGTCGGCAAGTGGGAGAAGTACGACGTTTCCGTCACCTTCTCCGCAAATGACGGAACCACCAAGTCAGATACCGAGACCGTCCCCTACGGGCAGTCCTACAAGCAGGCGTTCGGTAAGGAGAAGGCCGCTCCCGCAACCCGCAAGGGCTACGAGTTCGCCGGTTGGTACGATTCCACCACCAACGAGCCATTCGACTTCACCAAGAAGCTCACCGACCCCACCGTATCCGTCTACGCCAAGTGGAAGCTCAAAGATGCCGTGGAGGTAAGCCCCTCAGATGCGGCTCGCCCCGCGCAGACCGCAACGGGCACCTGCTCCATCAACGGCACGTGGTTCGGTACCCCGTTTTACTGGGGTTCCATCGCTCGCTTCAATCTCTCCAACTTCACCGGCGAGCTTGCCGGTGCCGCTGTGAACGACGCGCAGTGCGTGGACTCCGGTGCTGAGAATCCCTACCTCGCAGGCCGTCGCACCGCCACCTATCAGGCAACGCTGACCTCTTTTGACGAGACCACGGGCAAGGCTGTATACGACGTGTACCTCTACCCGGCGGGACATGCCACCGGCGATATGTACGTCGTGCGCCCGGTGCAAGATTCCTACCACAACACACAGGTCGGTGTGCAGCGTATGCACACCACCATCACCGTCTACAAGGTCGTGAAGGGCTACATCGAGCTTACCAAGGCTTCCACCTGCACCAACGTCTCCGACAACAACAAGCTCTACAGCCTTGCGGGCGCGGAGTTCTCCATCTACGACGCTTCGGGCAAGTTCGTCCAGAAGCTCACCACCAACGAGAAGGGCGAGACCGGCAGGAGCGGACTCCTGACTGCGGGCACCTATACGGTCAAGGAGACCAAGGCTCCGGAGGGCTACTACGCCGCCGATGACTTCACCGTCACCGTCAACGCCGGTCAGGTCACCAAGAAGACCGTCGGCGATAAGCCTTATAACGACCCGCTCCGTATGGTTGTCGGCAAGTTCGACGGTCAGAAGACCTACAACGGCGCTGGGAACCTCCCGCAGGGTTCCGCCACCCTCGCCGATGCCGAGTTTACCGTCGATTACTACGACACCTTCGACTACGACAATTACGATGCCCTCAAGAAGGCCGATATCGAGCCGACCCGCTCTTGGACGTTCAAGACGAACGCGAATGGTATTGCACATTTCACGGCGGATGATTTCGTCTCCGGCGATGTTTTCTACTACAACACCAACAACGACCCTTGCATCCCGCGCGGCACCATCGTCGTGCGTGAGACCAAGGCACCGACGGGCTACCTCAAGAGCAACGCCATCAGCTTCCAGAAGATTATGGAAGGCTCTAATGTCGATGCCCTACGCACCTATAACCTCGCTGAGGTTCCCGAGCAGGTCTATCGCTCCGACTTCGAGTTCACCAAGAAGGCCGAGAACGGTTCTGACTGCCTTGCGGGCGTACCTTTCAAGGTGACCTCCCTCACCACCGGCGAGTCCCACATCGCCGTGACCGACGAGAACGGCTATTTCAGCTCCGCGTCCTCTTGGAACGCCCATGACGGCAATACCAACGCGAACGACTGGGCGCTGACCGCCGATGGCACCATCGACAGCTCCAAGCTCAACGCGTCCGCCGGTTTCTGGTTCGGCAACAACACCGTGGTCGGTGAGGACGGAAACGCCACCACCGGCGATGCCCTCAAGGCCGACAACTCCCTCGGTGCCCTGCCCTTCGACACTTACAGTGTCGAGGAGCTTCGCTGCACCGCGAATGAGGGATACGCACTGGTGAACACCACCGTCACCATCAGCCACAGCGGTGCTTCCATCGACTTCGGCACTCTCGATGACCCGGAGCCGGAAATCCACACCACCGCCTATGACGCATCCGACAGCGACCACTACATCGGTGTCGGCACCGTCAAGGTTACCGACAAGGTTGAGTACAGCCACCTCGTTGCGGGCAAGACCTACACCGTCACCGGTGAGGTTCACGACACCAAGACTGGTGACGTGCTCAAGGTGAACGGTAAGACCGTGACCGCAGAGAAGACCTTTACCGCAGAGGAGTCCCATGGCTCCGTGACCGTCGATTTCTCCTTCGACAGCTACGACCTCGCGGGCAAGACCCTCGTGGTCTACGAGACCCTGGCCGATGCGAAGGGCGCAAAGCTCGCCGAGCACAAGGACAAGGATGACGTTTCCCAGCAGGTGACCGTGCTCACGCCGAAGCTCTCGACAAGCGCCGTGAGCGAAGCGGACAACAGCAAGTCCGTCACCGCTGAGGGTGATGCTACTGTCACCGATTACGTCCGTTACACCGGGCTTACCGCCGGGCAGACCTATACGCTCACGGGAACCCTTATGGACAAGTCCACCAAGAAGGCTTTCGTGAATGCCGACGGCAACCCCGTCACCGCGACTGCGGAGTTCACGGCGGAAGCCGAAAGCGGTACCGCGACCGTGACCTTCACATTTGATGCCAGCGGTATCAAGACCGGCACCAAGCTCGTCGCCTTCGAGACCCTTTCCACGAACGGTATCGAGATTGCCGACCACAAGGATATCAACGACATTGACCAGACCGTTACCGTGAAGGCTCCCGTTATCGGAACCACCGCCGTCGATGCCGCCGACGGTGATAAGACGGTCACGGGCGAGGAAAATGTCGCTGTCCGCGATACCGTCCACTACAACAACGTGACCCCCGGCAAGACCTACAAGGTCACCGGCACTCTCTACGAGAAAGTCACCGACAAGGACGGTAAGGTCTCCAAGAAGGTATTCAAGGATAAGAACGGCAACCCTGTCACTGCGGAAGCGAACTTCACCGCTGAGGACTCCTACGGAAATGTCGATGTGACTTTCTACTTCGATGGAAGCTCGCTCAAGGAAGGTACCTCTCTCGTTGCCTTCGAGTCCCTGTCCTACAACGACAAGGAGATTGCTTCCCATGCCGATGTGAACGATGCCGGTCAGACTGTCACCATCGGAAAGCCGAAGCTCTCCACGTCGGCTGCGGACGCTCTTGACGGCGATAGGAACCTCATCGGCGAGGACAGTGCCACTGTTGTCGATACCGTCCACTACAACAACGTGACCCCCGGCAAGACCTACAAGGTCACCGGCACCCTCTACGAGAAAGTCACCGACAAGGACGGTAAGGTCTCCAAGAAGCAGCTCCTCGATGCCGACGGCAACCCCGTCACCGCCGAGACCGAGTTCGTTCCCGAGGACACCTACGGCACCGTCGATGTGACCTTCACCTTCGACGCATCCGACCTCAAGGCCAAGGACAAGGTGGTCGCTTTCGAGTCCCTGTCCCTGAACGGCAAGGAACTTACGAGCCATGCCGATATCGAGGACAAGTCCCAGACCGTTACCATCACGAAACCCACGCTTTCCACCACTGCCGTGGACAGTTTGGATGCGGACAAGAACCTCATCGGTGAGGGCGATGCCACCATCGTCGATACCGTGAAGTACAAGAACGTGACCCCCGGCAAGACCTACAAGGTCACCGGCACCCTCTACGAGAAGGTCACCGACAAGGACGGTAAGGTCTCCAAGAAGCAGCTCCTCGATGCCGACGGCAACCCCGTCACCGCCGAGACCGAGTTCGTTCCCGAGGACACCTACGGCACCGTCGATGTGACCTTCACCTTCGACGCATCCGACCTCAAGGCCAAGGACAAGGTGGTCGCTTTCGAGTCCCTGTCCCTGAACGGCAAGGAACTTGCGAGCCATGCCGATATCGAGGACAAGTCCCAGACCGTCACCATCACGAAGCCCGAAGTCGGCACCACCGCCAAGGACGGTTTCGACGGCAATCAGACCGTCGTTTCCGATACCGAGGTTTCAGTGGTCGATACCGTGAAGTACAAGAACGTGACCCCCGGCAAGACCTACAAGGTCACCGGCACCCTCTACGAGAAGGTCACCGACAAGGACGGTAAGGTCTCCAAGAAGCAGCTCCTCGATGCCGACGGCAACCCCGTCACCGCCGAGACCGAGTTCGTTCCCGAGGACACCTACGGCACCGTCGATGTGACCTTCACCTTCGATGGGTCGCTCCTGAAAGACAACACGCCGGTGGTCGCTTTCGAGTCCCTGTCCTACAAGGGCAAGGAGATTGCTTCCCATAGCGATATCGAGGATGAAGGCCAGACGGTCACCATGCACACCTCCGAGATTGGCACCACAGCCACGGACAAGCTCGATGGTGACAAGACCGTAATCGCCGATGCGGAGTCTACCGTCACCGACAAGGTGGAATACGACCATGTGCTTACCGGCAAGGCTTACACCATGGCCGGTATCCTGATGGATGCAAAAACCGGCCTTCCCGTACTGACCGGCGAAGGCGCGAAGAAGTATACCGAGGATGACCTCACCAAGTTCACCTCCGGCCTGATGAGCGTGCTTGGCTTCCAGTCGAACACCTACTCCATCAAGGTTAAGGACAAGGACTGGGGCAACGGTGCCGCCATCGTGAAGAACGCGGACGGTTCCTACACCTATGATGCTTCCGAGCGCACCGAGAACGCGGACGGCACTTGTACTGTCAAGACCGACACCCAGACTCTCACTGAGCAGGAGGACGGCACTTGGAAGCTCACCGGTCAGGAGGGGAGCGGCAGCGGCTCCGCAGACGGCGGCACAAGCTCCGTCCGTAATATCGAGGAGACTTACAAGGCCGATGAGGTCGAGGTCACCGATAACGGTATCGACTGGTCAAACGCAAAGAAGCTCCCGACCGCTTCCATCGACCTCGCCAAGGTCAAGGCATATGCCGAGGAGAACAAAGACCTCCTCTCCTGCCTTGTCTACAAGACGGCGGAGTTCACCCCTGAGAAGGAGTCCGGTTCCATCGACATGGACTACACCTTCAACTCCAACGACGTTATCGACCGCCTGTCCGGCGAGACCAAGAACCTCGTGGTCTTCGAGGTCATGTTCAAGGGCAGCATCGAGAACGCTTCCGATGAGACTCCCGTTTCCATCGTCGCGAGCGAATGCGATAAGGACAACGAGGGACAGACGGTAAAGCTCGCCCCGAGTACCATCGGTACCACCGCGACCGACAAGTCCGACGGTGACCATGAACTGATGGCTGGCAAGGATGCTGTCATCACTGACGAGGTGAAGTACGAGGGTCTTATCCCCGGCAAGGAGTACACGCTCCATGCAACGCTCATGGATAAGAAGACCGGCGAGCCTTTGAAGGTTGCCGATAAGGGCGTGACCGCCGAACTCAAGTTCACGCCGAACAGTGAGAGCGGCACGGTCTCCATCAACCTCGGCGAGTTCGATGCAACCTCCCTCGACGGTCATACACTGGTTGTCTTCGAGGAGCTGACCAAACAGGGCGATATCGACGGCAAGACCACGGACGTTACCGTGGCGGAGCATAAGGATATCAACGACGAGGGACAGTCCGTGACCGTCACCTCGACCCCGGCAGGCTCCACCTACGGAAAGACCGGCGTTGACATGACGAACATCGCCATCGCCATCGGCATCCTCCTGATTGCCGCAGGCTGCGCGACCGCTTACGGCATCAAGAGCCGCAAGACCACCAAGGGCGATGCGGACGAGAGCGCAGAGGATAACACCGAAGCCTAGTGCCCGTAACGCCTGAAACCGGCAGGGTGCCGCGACACTCCGGCACCCTGCCTTCCTTTTTAATTTGAAAGGGGGATACACCCATGAAGGACGATAAAGAGAACGATATCGAGATGAACAACGGGGATTCCGCCGAAGCGCCTGCGGATGAGAACAACATGCAGGCAAACCCGGAAAGCGAGAAGAAGCCACATAACCGGAAGGTCATCGCCGCCATCTGCGGCCTTGCCCTCGTCGCGCTCATCGGCGGCGGTGCCTATTATGGCATCAGCCACCAAACCGGTGCAGATTCCAAGGCCGAATCCGTGCAGGCGAATGATTCCAAGGAAAGCGGTTCCGACGCGTCTACGAAGGACGGCTCTAAGAGCAAAGAGAAGTCTCACACCCACGACTGGTCTATCACCTACAAGACCGTCCACCATGACGCAGTGACGCACACGGAGCACGTGGCACCCGTCTATCAGAACCAGACCACCTACCATACCGTTTGCAATGAGTGCAAGCAGGTCATCGACGGCAAGGCCGATGAGCACATCAAGCAGACCGGTCACTCCGGCTACTCCACCAACGTCCCCATCACCGATGAGGTCATGGTGAGCGAGGGCTATGACAAACAGGTCACCGACACCCCGGCTTACGATGAGACGGTCATCGACAAGCTGGTCTGCACCACCTGCGGAGCGACGAAGGATGCCCCGCAGGCCACATCGGATGCCGCCAAGTAATTCAGATGGCCAGATTGGGAAATCATAACCGGAAATCCCGTGCGGCTTTTGCGGCAGCGGCGGTCTTCTTGGCCGTCGCTGCCATCCTTTTCGGCGTGCTGCTTCATTTCTATCAGGACGCGAGTCCATCACCGTCACCAAACGGCACGCCGCAGGAAACCGCCACGGAAAGCGCAGGTGGTCAGAAATCCGAGTTCCCTACTGTTGATTGGGATTACTGGAAGAGTGTGAACGGGGATGTTATCGGATGGATAACCGTGCCGGGGACGGATATCAACCATCCCATCCTGCAAGCCCACGCATCTGACCCGGATTACTACCTGCATCACGATATCTACCGGAACTACAACCCCTTGGGTGCGCTCTATCTCGACGCAGAATGCGAGAAGGAGGGCTTTCAAAGTCCGAATGCCGTCATCCTCGGACACAGCCTGCGTATCGGTGGTGCCATCACCTGTTTCGGAAACATCCAGAACTACAGCGATAAAACTTTCGCATCGGAGCACGCCAAGGTACTCATCCAGACACCGGAAAAGAAGATGCGCTACACCGTGCGCTTCGCCAACATCGTGAAGGGATGGGAACCGACCAAACGGACGGCGTTTGCCGGTGAGTCGGATTTCCGAAGTTGGTACGATTCCTCGCGGGAATCTGCCGCCATGGTACTCGATACCGATTCCGAACCGAATCAGGTCATCTCCCTCGTCTCCTGCTCCTATAACTTCTGGAAGCAGAACGAGCGGACGGTCGTGACCACCAGTATCGACCAAAAACAAGCGCAAACGGAAACTGTTTCGACCGAATCCCGTCAGACTGGCTCTGATGCCGAATAAGGGCAGGTTTCAATCCGTTCGCACCCACGCTACAAACGTACCGTCAAGACCCCGCAGATGCGATTCTGTGGGGTCGTTTTCTTAGAACATGTCGGAAAAGCGGCAGCTATCGTATAATTTCAATGAGCTTTCCCGGAAAGGAGACCATGATGAAATCTAAGCAGAAGCAGACTCCTACGGAGATTATTGATAACCAGCGTCAGGCGGTCGTTGAGAAAATCATCGAGGACATGAAGCGCGACGGGCTTCATTGGGCAGAACCGTACCTGCCCTTCCTAACACCGCACAACCCCGTCTCCGGCACCGTGTATCAGGGCGGAAACCGTGTGCATCTTGGCTTCATCGGGTTCATGCGCGGCTATACGGACAACCGGTGGGCTACCTTCAACCAGATAAAGGATGCCGGTTGGCACGTGAAAAAGGGTGCCAAGTCCGCGCTCATCGAGAAATGGAAGCAGTTCGCCTTCTACAAGGAAAACGAGGATACCGGTGAGAAGGAGCTTGCGGGGCGCTACCCGAAGCTCGTCGGCTACTGGAACGTCTTCAATGCGGAGGATATCGAGGGCATTCCGCCAGAAAACTCCCCCGTCCACCAGAATGACCGGACGGCTATCATCGCCCAAAACCTTGAAGAATCTTCCAGATGCCCAATCATCGAGAGCACCAGCTATCTCGGCAGCGCCGCCTACTCTCCGGCTACAGACCGCATCCTCATCGCCCCGCGAGAGACCTTCCGCTCGGACGAAGCGTTCACCCGCGTCCTGCTGCATGAGATGACCCACTCTACCGGACACCCTTCCGCCCTCGCCCGTGAACTCGACACCCGCTTCGGAAGCCCTTCCTATGCTGAGGAAGAGCTGGTCGCGGAGCTTGGAAGCCTTTTCCTTTCCGCAGACCTCGGTATCCAGAGCACCGATTTGGAGGGCGAGTTCTACGAGAACCACGTCTCCTATCTGCAATCTTGGATGAATGCATTGGAAAACGACCCTTCCTATCTCTTCAAAGCCGCATCGAAAGCCGACCATGCGGACACCTTCATCATGGAGCGCTACGAGGAGGAACTGGGAAAGAACATTGAGATTGACGCACCTGAACTGGAAGAGGAGGTATCACTTGCCGGGGAGAGTCATGACATGGTAAGCGCATCCGAGCACCAGACGGAAAGCGAGATGCCGGAACCTGCCCTTGCTGCCATCCTGTAGCCGTGTGCCCGCGCCGAAAGAAGAACATGCGTTCAATTAACGTATTGCCGTTATACTGGCATTATAGTATAATGGTAACATATGATAACAGCCATCTGGCAGAAAGGACGATAGGTATGGCAGAAATGGAAAAGAAACCTTGGCGCTTCACCATCGAGTTCGATGAGGAGAAGGCAAAAAGGAATGGCTACAACGTAGATGACCTCTATGACTGTGTGGGAAAATATGCGGAGCAAATGGGTAACGTCCGCATCGGCCTTGGTACTTGGCAGGCAAAGAACCGCAAGGTGCAGTTCGGAGCGCAGTGTCCTGTTTGCGCCACCCTTTCTAAACAGCCTTGGGTCATGCAGAACATTAAGTCTTGGCGTACCTATGAGGATATGAATGAACCGGAGGGTGAAGACTACCTACAGGTAATCCGGGATATCAGCCCGAAACGCATTTACGACTAGCCGCATTCGTACTTAGGATTCCAGATGGAACTTGATAGGAAAGCATTTCACTTCGACCTAGACAACGAGTCTGTTAAACGCTTCTATACTGGTAAAAGGAATGCATGGTCAGATATTCAGGACTTTCTGGAATCCCATAGCTTTGAGAAGCCGCAATATTCTGGATATGAATCGGCAGAAAATATCGTCATGTCCTATCAGCGTGCTTATGGCACCATAGATGAGATGATGTACAAGTTTCCTTGGTTCCAAAAATGCGTGAAAGCGGCCACCTTTACGGAAATCGGTGAAAGCTACGATGTGAAGGAGTTTCTTGAGAATGGGATGCAACTATCACTTCCCCTCCGCCCCGACACCCGCAAGGAGCTTCACTTCGACTTGGGAATGGCTGCGCTCAGCGAGAATTACGTCTCCATCAGGCCGAATGCTTGGCGCGGCGCTTGGACGCTTATCCGCAACTTCATGGAACGCAACGGATTCGTCCACACCCAGTATTCCGGCTATGAATCAAAGGCGGCGATGCCGATTGACAAGGCATTGGCCGTCATGGAGGAATTGCAACAGAGATATCCTTGGTTCAAGGACTCCCTTCTCGCCGCATCGCTCACCGAGGTCGGCGAACGCCACGATGCCCTCTCCTATATCAAGGGTTCCAGTGGCATCATCGTTCCGGTTCCCACCCATTCGCTTGGGCTTGAGGAGCCGGATTTCTTCGGTTCCGAAATCGGTGATATGAAGAGTGCGACCGCAGAGCTATCGAAACGGAACGGGTCGGAACCACCGAAAGACCTGAACAAGGCGCATTAGAAAAAGCCCCGGCCATTTGGTCGGGGCTTTCCTTGCCTGAAATAGACGATTGCCTTGCTTTTTCAAGTTACTTCGTGGCACCGCAGGAAGAGCACTTATATCCAGTGGTCACGGTCTCGTCCCATGCCGCGCTCACCTGCACCTGCTCGTCATAGGCTGCTTTGTCGGTCACGGTCTCATAATAGCCCTGCTTCACGGTTACATAGGAAGAATGGTAGCCACCATGGTCATACGCATCGAGATGCCCCCAAGGGTCAGAGGTAATGTCTGCGCCGCACTGATTGCAGATGTAGTGCTCCTCCGTCACTGCGTCATGCCACACCTGATGTGTCACCGCATCATGATGGACGGTCTTATACTGCGCGTCGTGATGGACAGTCTTGGTCTGGGCAACCCAGTTGTGCTGGTGCGCCGGGGTCTCATCCTTCTTCGATGAGCCACCCGAGTTCGAGCTTGAACCGGAGTTCCCGCTATTGCCGTCCGACTTGCTACCGGAACCGCCGTTCCCACTATCGTTTTTGGAGCCGTTGGAGGAATCGGAGTCATTCTTCTTATTATCGGAAGTGTCCGGCTTCTTCGCATCGGACTTGTCCTCTTTTGCCGTCTCCTGCGCCTTCTCGCTCTCCTTCTCGACGGCATCGGCATCGGCGTTCGGGTTCTTCTTGATGTTGTCCTCGAACTTCTTCACGACCTCGGCACCCTTGTCTCCGGTCAGGGTGGAATCGCCCTTCTTCACGGCTGCTGCAACGTCCTTGGCGATGGCGGTCAGGTCATCCTTCGTCACCTTGTCCGCATCCACCTTTTCGAGCGTGATGACGGTACCGTTCGTTTTCTTGTCATCTTTCCCGGCCTTGACCTTACTGGACGCGGCCTTATAGGTAGAGCCGTCCGCGTTCACCGGCGGGATGAGGGTGACGGTGTAGGTGCCGGACTTGCCGACCCTCACGGTCACCTGCTTGTTCGCGACGATGGCGGTGTAGAAGTCTACTTCCCCGTCCGCATCCTCTATATGGGCGATAACGGGCGTGGAAGTGTCCGCATCCCAGCCGTCAGCCTTTACCTCAAGGGTAAGTACCATGTCCTGCTTCTCATCGTCCTTTGACTGGGACACCGCAGGGGCATTGGAATCTCCCGTCCAACTGGCATGTGAGATGGCGTAAGCCCCGCCGCCGATGAGAAGCGCCGCACAGAGGATTCCCGCACCAGCCGCGCAGACCTGCTTACGGGAGAACTCGCGCCCGAAGAGCACGAGCGGCTTCTTAGCATTCTCCTCCTCCGTCGAATCCACGACCTTCGGGATTTCGGCGGTCTTGTCCGCCGGGACACCCTCAGTCTCGATGCTGTTGTCGTTAAACATATTGCTGTCTTTCTTCATTTCTGTCAGTCCTTTCTGTCTTATAAGAAGATTTCCTGCTATCTATATTACCGGTAGCTCTCTACACCAACATGCCCCATAGGACATGCACGAGGATGATGAGAACGAGGATGACCGCCATCCATTTGCTGTAGTAGAACAGCCTATCGGGCAGCGTCACCATCGAAAGGCGCTCGATGCGCTTCTTAGACTCATCTACCATCGAATCAATGACCTTCCTGCTCCTTGCGGTCACCTCTTCGACGTTCTTTATGGTCATTTCTCCCGCCTTCTGCTGGGCGTTCGCAACTCCCATGAGCGCCATTTGATTCGCCTGATGCTGCGCGTCCGCCGCCCCGTTTCTCAGCTCCTCGACCTTTTCGAGCACATCCTTCATCTCCGAAACCATGCCGCGCATCTCCCTTGCGATGCGTTCGTTGCTCCGGCGCTGCTCGGCGATAAGGTCTTCCAGCTTCTTCACGGTTCCGATGAGGTCGGTCTCGTCGGTCTCGTCCTCAAGCCTTCGTCCGGCGTTTCTGGCATCCCTCGCTTCCTCGGAGAGCTTAAGCTGCTGGCCGATACCGGCCATATGCCCGTCCGACTGCTCAAGTTCCCTCTTCACTTCGCTAAAATGCTTTGCCATGTAATCTTCGCTCCTTTCCATCCGTCAGTCCTCCAAACCCTTGCCCCTCTTCTCGCGCACGCGGATAGCGATGGGCGTGTCGAGCAGATAGGAGAGGTTGTGTACCGCATCCGCGACCGGCACCGCATCCGCCATGCTCCCGCACATGTGTATCGCCTTCCAACCCTTCTCGCCCCTCACCGTCACCTCGACAAGAAAACGTTCCTTTTCCATCTCGCTCCTCGACCTTGCCGGTCTTTTCTATCGGACAGGGACAGCCTATCGCATCAGGTGTCCCTTTGTCTGGACACCTCTAGGGTTCACGCAGGTTCACCCCGCAGTTCGGGCAGAACTTCGGGACATATTCGGAAAACTCCTCGAACAGCGGCTCTTCGCTCTCCTCAGAGTCCGTCATATCCTCCTCGACGCGCCCAGCCCATCCGCAGTCGGAGCACCAGATGCCGTCCACGGGGTTTACATTTGCGGCTTTCGAGTGGGCGCTCCCTATGGTGATGAAAATCCTACTCATCGTTCTCAGCCCTCTCCCCATTGCTCTTCTCACGCACTTCGGCTTCCTTCCGCATCGCGGCAATTAGCTCCTCGGGCGTGATTCCGAGACCGTCCGCGATAGCGAAAAAGGACGCAAGGCTCGGCAGACGCGTCGGCTTTCCCCCGCTTCCGGCCATTCCGGCAAACCAAGCGGATTTGCTGATTCCGCTTTTCTTGATAGCGTTGTCGAGCGTCATCCCCTTCTCGTACACGATGCGGCGCACCGCAACCGCGAAACACCCGAGTTCCGGGAAACGCTCAACGGCTTTCTCCGCCTGTGGCTTACCCGCCATGGTATCTCCTTTCTTACGGCTAGCTTGATTACTGGTAATATATCATACCACCAAACCAGATAAATCTTCAAGACGATACTCCATATATCCCGCACAAATAAGACAACAAACCAGCTTGAAAGCAACCCAGCAATATAGTAAGATAGACTCGTAAACCTATATCTGTTTACATGGAACGGTCGGTAATTCGTCCGTCATGCAAACTAACAGACTTATTAGAATTGACATTAGAAAGAAGGTCATAACATGCGAACCTACCAACACCCGATATACCAAGACAACACCATGGCAATTCGCGCCGAATATGATGAGGAAAAACGAGTCTTCGATTTGATGAAGAAGTCCCTCTATATCGTCGGGACGATAACGGCGATAGTTGTTTTCCTTTTGCTTCTCGTTAATTCCCCTGCCCTGATAACTCAGACGGGTGCAATTGGAATCATTGCACTCGTTCCCGTCCTGCTGGCTGCAACAGCCTTTACCGGGTTTTACGTCGGCACGGTACCGGCTGGCTACATCGCTGCATGGCGTGCAATCAAGCGCTCAAAGCTGTTCGTGTGGGGTAACGCTCTCGGACTGCTCCTCATAGCGACGCTTCTTCTTTCCATCCCGGCTGCATTCGCGCCCATTGCCTTCCTTCTCCAGTGGTTGAAGGTGTCGAATCTCAAGCGTCAGCTTGACGCGAACGCATAGTGAGGTAAACTGAACGCGTTTTCTTCCTTCGTGGAGAAACTTTCTTGCTTTAGCCCGCTGCTCCCTGATGTGCGACATTAAGGGAACGGCGGGCGCTTTTATGCCGATTCTCGCACACCCGTATAGCGGCGCAAGCGGAATATCCCGCCCGCGTCGCTTTTTAATTAACGCTCGCCGTTCTCCTTGTTCGGTTCCGGGCGTTCCTGCGCAGGTGCCTGTTGCGCCCGCTGGGAACCGCCGCTTCCGGCGTTTCCGCCGTTCTTCTTCCCTTTCGGCATGACCGTCGAGGATACTTCCGCCCTGAGTTCGTCGGCTCCGCGCCAACAGGCGAGAATCAGGCGCTTGACCTCCGAATCGTCCGCGATATCCGAATCGGGGCGCGGGAGTTTCAGCTTGGGGATATCCACGATTTCCATGCCCTCCATGCCGCGTATCTCCTTGCGGTACTTCCGGTAGACGCTTCGGATTTGCGCAAGGTACCTCTCCTTCGTTTCCGTTGCCATCGCCTTTTGCTGCTCGATATCCCTCTTCTTCGCAACGGCTGCGCTTCCTTCCGCATGGATGGATTTCGCCACATTCGCCGTGAACGCAGCTTCCAGTCCCTTCGTTCCGAGGTCTGCATCGAGCTTCGCCACGGAGAAGGCATAGCGGTTGTTGTCCGTGTCGGTAACGTACATGCGCCCCCTCTTGAACTCCGTGTCAACGCCCCATGATTCCAAAAGCTCGCGGTAATCATAGATGTTCTCCGCTTCCCCGGCGGCGATGCGGCACAGCTCTCGCAAGTTCGTCTTATAGGAGTCGATGCCGCGTGCCGCAAGTTCCTTCTCGATACGGGACGGCTGCTTCTTGTGGACGGAGGAATTGCGCTCGCCCTCCACGACCTGCTTCAACCCCCACTCGCGGTCGAGGTCGCGGATGCGGCTGGCACGTTTCACCTTGGCGCTTTTCCCGCGCCCCTCATCGAGCCGCTTGCCCGTTGACAGGTCGGTACGGTTGATGACGATATGGACGGCATAGCGATGGGTTTTGTCCGCCTTGCAGTATTCGTTGTGGAGTGCCATCACTATCTGCTGGTTCGGGTAGTGCTTCCCCACGTACTCCTTGGCATACCTCATGCATTCTTCCGGTGAGAGCCGCCCGCCGTTTAAATCGCACTCGTCGGGATTGAACCCGAGAATCTGGTGAAACAGAATCGTGTTCTTCGCTTCCTTAAGCTCCCCAGTCTTCTTGTCCCGGACTCTCCTTGCCGCTTTGTTGTGTCCGTAGGCTTCCCGCGTCATCCACATGTGGTGCGCCCAGCGCTTCGGGTTCGTACAGCCGTCCATGTTCAGACTGTCGCGCAGAATCACCTTTCGGTCATCGTTGATGTAGCCGCGCAGATTCTTCATGTGACCGGAACTCTGCACACCGGTCTGCTTGATGATGGTAATTTCTTTCTCCTCCCTTCTGTTCCGAAAAGTTATTTCGTTTCGTCCTGCCATGACTCAGCTATAAGAAAAAAATGCAATCCGTGGTACGGTTCGTTCTCTCTTATTGCGTTTCCAAGTTTGCGGGCATTAAGGTGAAGCTTCGCGGCAGCATCACCAATGCTTGCGAAACGTTCCTCGCACTCCAAACATACGACTGGCTTATCTTTTAAAAAGGAATCATCTGACCTTGATTCATCCTCCGGTTCGTCTGCCTGATATTTCCTTTTCCAGTCTTTATATTCCTCAAGCGTGATTTCGTCAGACTTGTATTTTCCATATTGTTCCGCCCATTCGACCATAGCATTCTGCACTTCACCCATACCAAACCGAATTGCTCCATCCATATCCGGGTAAAGATGAAATCTGTTTTCTAGGCTGAATAGCATATGGACGAATTCATTCGCATTCATAATGCCGAGACAGAGTAGATATTCGGGCGAAGTACCAAGCGTTTCACAAATCGAGTCGAGCGTTTCGTACTTTGGAAATCTCTTTCCCTGCTCATAAGCTCTGATTGAGTATTTAGGTATTCCAAGTTCAGCCGCAAATTGTTCCTGCGTCATGCCACGCATCATTCGCGCATTTCTCAGTGCATTACCAAAGAATCTTGCAAAAGGCGATTTATTCCTTGTAGTGCCACAACTATCCTTCTTTTGGCGAGTTGTTTTCACGCCATCGCAATCATTCATCCTTCTCGACCTTCCTTCCTGTTGTCGAATCTCTCTCCACCGACACCATATGCATACCCGATAGCAGGTCTTGCTTCGATACAACTCGATTCCCCGTGACCTCCGGCTCCGTCCCATGTTCGCGACGGTAACCGTTTGCGAAAAATCGGAATACCGCTTCCGTCGTTTTCACCGGGGCGTGCCTGACGAACGGGTTGTATTCGTCATCGACGAAATAGAAGGTTTCATCCCTCTTCGCGATATGCGCCGGGCGCTTGCAAGCCGGGCACCGTGATTTCAGGTCACGGTAATGTAACCACTCCGAATCAGTCGTCGGCATATTCCCAGTGGTAGCCACCGGCCATCCCGGATGCAGCTGAACCGATACCGTTCGGCGATATCTTTGTTCTCTCCGCCGCGTCCTTTATGCTTTCATAAACAACGCCGGTTTCCGTGCAACGAACCTTTCTTCTACGTTTAGGCTTGAAGAACGAATCATCCGGCTTCAGCTCATCACCGTAATAGAAATGAATGCCATGCACGGCACTTCCATTTTTCATCGCATGAAATACATTCGATTTGCTTATGCCGAGCATCCTTGAAACGAGACTAATGCTCTCAAAGCGTTCGCCTGTCTCAAGGCAGATGACCGGGCGCGATTTGTAGTTTGGCTTTTTCTTTTGGTTCCTTATCTTTTGACGGTACTCATCCGGCAACATCTCGCCAGCATAGTAATAGTAAAAACCTTTAATTGGCTTTCCTGCTTTTATCTGGCGAGATATGAAACCACTCGATACACCGATAGCGTTGGCTGCATTCTCCACGCTATTGAACTGTTTTCCAGTTTCAAGGCAAACAATCGTTTTTCGTTTTCCCATTCTGTTCGTCCTCTATCCAACGAGACCGTCTTTCTTGTCTTCATATTCCTCTCTCGTGATTTTTCCCTTCTCCAAGAACTCCTTCCAATCACGCCATGTGCAAACGCATGACTGGATTGCTTCGTCGGTAAACCGAATGCTTCCATCCGCGCACGGTTCGATACCGAACCTGTCCTCTAAGAGGAAGAGTGCGTGTACGAGTTCGTCATAGCGCTCGATGCCGTAAGTGTCGAAACATGCGGGTGCCACATCGAGTGTTTCCGCTATCCGTTCGAGCGTATTCTGCTTCGGACTACGCTCACCGAGTTCATAGCTGCGCAAGGCCGATTCACCGGTTCCTTCGATAGCATTCGCCAGTTCTCGTTGCGTCATGTTCCGACGCATCCGTATTCTTCTAATGCTCTTTCCCAAAAGCCGTTGCTTACGTTTGCATTTAGCCATTTCCATATCTCCTGTCATTCGTTATCGGGGTTGTCGAAATCCTCGATTTGCAAACAGATGTTGTTCCGGTCTGCTTCTCTTCTGAGCGCCGCGAGCGCTTCCATGATTTCAGAGAACGACGAGACCTCTTTCTCCAAAACTCGTTTCGCTTCCTCCGGGTCGAACACTTTCACGCCGTAGGTGTTCAGGAACTTCATGAACTGGTTCAGGTTTGTTCCCTGCTTCGCAAGTTCGTGAGCTGCCTTTTTCAAAGGCTGGGTGTCGATGACCTTGATTGAAACATCGTCGGAAGTCAAAACCGCTCGGGCATACTCGCCCATTTTCATTCCTGCTCTTTTCGCGTTTCTGCGAATAGACCCTCTCTCTTTCTCGGTTGCGTAAAACTTTATTTGAACTTCGCGATTTCTCATTTCCTAAGTTTTCTCCTTCCCAACCTTCGCAAAACGTTTATGGCAAATGGTGCCGCCGCCATTTGTAAATGACACGAAACCAGATAGTCGCTCTGCTGACTACGAAAACTCGGTAATCCGAAATTGCCGAGTTTCCAAGCGTAAGCGCCCTCCCGTCAAGGCTCCGAAAGCCGCTCGGGAGCAAGATGGAAGAGAGTTGAAAAGTCCACTACTGTGGACTTTGAGTACCCACTTCCCAAATCTTGCAACTCGAAGAGCGGCCTTGGCCGGTGAGCACTGATATTCTATCAGTGCGAGAGCAGAAAAGGCATGGAAAAGGGGGTGCCGCCGCACCCTTTCCCATGCCTTTTCTGCGGGGTTTCCGGCTTGCCCGGAAACCAAGAACCCGAGGTGCCGCCACCTCGGGTTCCCATCATCTACGAAGACGAAATCAATTTCTTTGAAGACTTGACAAAGATTCCTTCCAATCGCGTCTTGATAAGCGAACGGACACCATAAAAGGTGCCCGTTTTCTACGTTGCTGTTGATTCGTGCTCGCCATCCTCAATTTGAATTGCAGACCGCTACAGCTTCCATCCATTTCTTTCCAGAGCAACCAGCGCTTCACGTTGCCGAATGCCGAGTCCGCCGACACGCCTGCCTTTCGGTATCCGGTACAGTCGCATGATGACTACCGCCTTGCTCGCACCGATACCCGGAACACTTTGCAGAAGCGATGTGACCAAAATGCGCTTCGCATCCTCCTCGTCCATCGCATCCGTGAACGTAAGCTCGCCGGACTTCACGCGAGCTTTGAGTGCTGCATAGCGCCTGCGAGCCTGTATGGCAAGCTCTAGCGCATGAGCACGCTCCTCGCTGCTAAGGTTCGGCAGATGGTTCTCTTTCTCGGTCATCGTTACTTCCTACTTCAACTCGTTGTCCCAGATGTTATCGTCAGGCTGCGCCGCATGTTTCCAACGGTTCGCATCTGCCCGACCGTTCCAGTCGGCGATGAACTTCTCGATAGCAATGGCGCATCCGCTGTCAAGAGCTTCTGCCCACCTCTCGTTGTTCTCATCGCACCAATTCTGAAATACCGAAAACTCGGTGACATTGTTCTCGACGATGTGCCTTCGCATCCCCCGCATCTGCGCGATAAACCTCGCGGTGGCGGGAACCATGGTGATTAGGTTCATGTTCCAATCCCTTTTTCCGAAGTGAATCCATCTACTGGCTCCACTTCCTCTCTAATAAAAACGCCCGTCGATGTATTTCTCGATAACCGACGAAAGTCCACTATCGAGTGCCTGAGACCAGCGGTCGTTGTTCTCATCGCACCAGTCCTGAAAATCAGTGAAGTCTGTGATGCCGTTCTCGCGTATGTGCTTCCGCATCGCACGCAGCATGTCGTGCTTCGATTTTTCCGATTCCGTCACCATCAAGCCCATCCCTTCATCACCATCCCCTTAACCAAGCTCCTCGGCAAGCAGTCGGACGATGAGCTTGGTCATGCTCTCCCCCGTCTCGACGCGGTGGAGTTGCGCTTCTTTGTGGAGCCAAGCCGGGATGAGGAGACTGATTTTCTTGAGTTCCACCTCGTCCGTCTCATGCTTGCCGGAACCTTCCTTCTGGATATCCGCCATCTCGCGCTTGGACTTCTGCGCGCTCGCCATGAACGCGTTCGCTGTGGTCTTGTTAGCCATTGTTCTTCTCCTCTTCGTTCAGAACCGAATCTGCAAGCAGCTCAATCGGGGCGACCACATGGCTCTTCGGGTCGTACTCCGCCACGGACACACCGGCTGCTGCGGCACGTGAGAGGGCAACGGCGCGGGGAATCTTCGCGATGATTGGAACCTCCTCGCCCTCAAGGTACTCCACGAGCTGACGGTCGAGTGTGCCGTAGGCATAAAAGTTGTTGACGATGACATACGCTTTTGCGTCAGTGCCGGACTCACGCACGATATCGAGCGTTCTCAGCGTCGGCTCCATGTCGCGCGTGCTCGGAAGCATGGGTACGAGGATGAGATTCGCCGCGCGGCACCAATCGTTCACACCGCCCACGAGCACGCCCGCCGTATCGACAACTTGAAAATCGCACTCCTCCGCGAAATCAGGGTCATCGCAGACCTCATGGACGGAACCGCCCTGCGGGTCGGTAGTGACGAACGCCACGGTCTTGCCGCGACGCTCAAGCGCAAAGGAAAGCTCGTCCGCGATGGTAGTCTTGCCGACCCCGCCCTTCTGGTTGAGCATCAAAATCGTGTACATGTTAGAAGTCCTTTCTGTCCTGTTTGAAAAACGCTACTCACGGGAATCGGATGCGCGCACAAGCCCGTAACCGACGGTGACGGAAAGTGCCGAGCACACGGCGAATACCGCAGCAGCCACGTTTCCGAAAACGACCGAAACCGTAAGTGTGAGAAACACCCACCATCCGACGGTCACCGCGAATAGCAGGCCGAGGAAGAGCATGAAGGGGATTTCCCGCACTGAATCGCCACGAAGGTGCATTCCGTCCTCCCTAGAACGGAATATCCGCATCATACGTTTCCGGTTCCGCAGACTGCCCCTTGGCAGAAACCGTATCCTTCCCGACACCCTTCGAGTCCGCAAACTCGATATCGGTCACGAGAACGGAAAGGGCATGGCGCTTCTCCTCGTTCTTCATCCAAGAGTGGTAGCGGAGCCGTCCGTCCACCGAAACCTTCTTCCCCTTGGTGAGATAGGGAGCAAGTGCTTCGGCTCGCGCACCGAACAGGGCGCAATCGACAAACACCGGCGCATCGACATATTCGCCGGTCTCGCTGTCCTTCTTCTTCTCGTTGATGGCGAGTCCGAAGGTGAGGACACTCGTGGCATTCCCCTTTTTGCGAAGCTCCGCATCGCGCGTGAGGTTGCCCATGATGGTCACTCGGTTGATAGCCATTGTCTTTCCAATCTCTCGATGGTGTTTGCGGAGGATTCTGGAATCCTCCTGCCGGGAAAACTTTCGTCCCTTGCTGTCTATAAATATAGCAGACCAGAATACCAGCAACCCAGAGAGCAAGATAACCACATAGATTGCACACACTTGCGCTGCAAAGATAAGGGCGTGTGAAAAGCAACACTTCACACGCCCTAAGCACGTATCTACTCTGCTACGAGCCATTGTTCGAGCCATCGCTGCACGGCAAGTGTCGCGAGCGCGTCGGCAAGCGACCCGTGCGCCCTGCCCGTCCACTCGTATCCGATGTGGTCGGCGGCATCCACCAACTTGTAACGCCTTCCCATGAACCACGTGAACAGGTTCATGGTGTCCGTGATGATTGCATCCTCTCTCGGGCGCACCCCGACGGCGGAAAGGAATCCGAGGTCGAATCCGACGTTGTAGCCGATAATCTCGTCCGCCCCTGCAAAGATTTCCCTCAGTCGCGGTATGGCTGTCTCGATAGTCGGCAGGTCTGCCACGTCCTCCGGGTAGATGCCGTTGACGGCGCTCGCGTGCGGCCATTCGGTCTTCACGGTCGGTCGGAACCTCTCATCCAACAGGACGGAGCCGTCCCTTCCGATGATGGAGATGGTCAGAATCTCATCCGGGTCGCTACCGTTCGGATGAAGACCGGTGGTCTCGGTGTCAAAGCAAATGCTGTTCATATCTATCACCTAATCCCATGTAACCGTAGACCGTCGTATAACGGTCTTCCTTGTAGTCGAGGAACCCATAGTTTTCACCGGGGCGTGCCTGACGAACGGGTTGTATTCGTCATCGACGAAATAGAAGGTTTCATCCCTCTTCGCGATATGCGCCGGGCGCTTGCAAGCCGGGCACCGTGATTTCAGGTCACGGTAATGTAACCACTCCGAATCAGTCGTCGGCATATTCCCAGTGGTAGCCACCGGCCATCCCGGATGCAGCTGAACCGATACCGTTCGGCGATATCTTTGTTCTCTCCGCCGCGTCCTTTATGCTTTCATAAACAACGCCGGTTTCCGTGCAACGAACCTTTCTTCTACGTTTAGGCTTGAAGAACGAATCATCCGGCTTCAGCTCATCACCGTAATAGAAATGAATGCCATGCACGGCACTTCCATTTTTCATCGCATGAAATACATTCGATTTGCTTATGCCGAGCATCCTTGAAACGAGACTAATGCTCTCAAAGCGTTCGCCTGTCTCAAGGCAGATGACCGGGCGCGATTTGTAGTTTGGCTTTTTCTTTTGGTTCCTTATCTTTTGACGGTACTCATCCGGCAACATCTCGCCAGCATAGTAATAGTAAAAACCTTTAATTGGCTTTCCTGCTTTTATCTGGCGAGATATGAAACCACTCGATACACCGATAGCGTTGGCTGCATTCTCCACGCTATTGAACTGTTTTCCAGTTTCAAGGCAAACAATCGTTTTTCGTTTTCCCATTCTGTTCGTCCTCTATCCAACGAGACCGTCTTTCTTGTCTTCATATTCCTCTCTCGTGATTTTTCCCTTCTCCAAGAACTCCTTCCAATCACGCCATGTGCAAACGCATGACTGGATTGCTTCGTCGGTAAACCGAATGCTTCCATCCGCGCACGGTTCGATACCGAACCTGTCCTCTAAGAGGAAGAGTGCGTGTACGAGTTCGTCATAGCGCTCGATGCCGTAAGTGTCGAAACATGCGGGTGCCACATCGAGTGTTTCCGCTATCCGTTCGAGCGTATTCTGCTTCGGACTACGCTCACCGAGTTCATAGCTGCGCAAGGCCGATTCACCGGTTCCTTCGATAGCATTCGCCAGTTCTCGTTGCGTCATGTTCCGACGCATCCGTATTCTTCTAATGCTCTTTCCCAAAAGCCGTTGCTTACGTTTGCATTTAGCCATTTCCATATCTCCTGTCATTCGTTATCGGGGTTGTCGAAATCCTCGATTTGCAAACAGATGTTGTTCCGGTCTGCTTCTCTTCTGAGCGCCGCGAGCGCTTCCATGATTTCAGAGAACGACGAGACCTCTTTCTCCAAAACTCGTTTCGCTTCCTCCGGGTCGAACACTTTCACGCCGTAGGTGTTCAGGAACTTCATGAACTGGTTCAGGTTTGTTCCCTGCTTCGCAAGTTCGTGAGCTGCCTTTTTCAAAGGCTGGGTGTCGATGACCTTGATTGAAACATCGTCGGAAGTCAAAACCGCTCGGGCATACTCGCCCATTTTCATTCCTGCTCTTTTCGCGTTTCTGCGAATAGACCCTCTCTCTTTCTCGGTTGCGTAAAACTTTATTTGAACTTCGCGATTTCTCATTTCCTAAGTTTTCTCCTTCCCAACCTTCGCAAAACGTTTATGGCAAATGGTGCCGCCGCCATTTGTAAATGACACGAAACCAGATAGTCGCTCTGCTGACTACGAAAACTCGGTAATCCGAAATTGCCGAGTTTCCAAGCGTAAGCGCCCTCCCGTCAAGGCTCCGAAAGCCGCTCGGGAGCAAGATGGAAGAGAGTTGAAAAGTCCACTACTGTGGACTTTGAGTACCCACTTCCCAAATCTTGCAACTCGAAGAGCGGCCTTGGCCGGTGAGCACTGATATTCTATCAGTGCGAGAGCAGAAAAGGCATGGAAAAGGGGGTGCCGCCGCACCCTTTCCCATGCCTTTTCTGCGGGGTTTCCGGCTTGCCCGGAAACCAAGAACCCGAGGTGCCGCCACCTCGGGTTCCCATCATCTACGAAGACGAAATCAATTTCTTTGAAGACTTGACAAAGATTCCTTCCAATCGCGTCTTGATAAGCGAACGGACACCATAAAAGGTGCCCGTTTTCTACGTTGCTGTTGATTCGTGCTCGCCATCCTCAATTTGAATTGCAGACCGCTACAGCTTCCATCCATTTCTTTCCAGAGCAACCAGCGCTTCACGTTGCCGAATGCCGAGTCCGCCGACACGCCTGCCTTTCGGTATCCGGTACAGTCGCATGATGACTACCGCCTTGCTCGCACCGATACCCGGAACACTTTGCAGAAGCGATGTGACCAAAATGCGCTTCGCATCCTCCTCGTCCATCGCATCCGTGAACGTAAGCTCGCCGGACTTCACGCGAGCTTTGAGTGCTGCATAGCGCCTGCGAGCCTGTATGGCAAGCTCTAGCGCATGAGCACGCTCCTCGCTGCTAAGGTTCGGCAGATGGTTCTCTTTCTCGGTCATCGTTACTTCCTACTTCAACTCGTTGTCCCAGATGTTATCGTCAGGCTGCGCCGCATGTTTCCAACGGTTCGCATCTGCCCGACCGTTCCAGTCGGCGATGAACTTCTCGATAGCAATGGCGCATCCGCTGTCAAGAGCTTCTGCCCACCTCTCGTTGTTCTCATCGCACCAATTCTGAAATACCGAAAACTCGGTGACATTGTTCTCGACGATGTGCCTTCGCATCCCCCGCATCTGCGCGATAAACCTCGCGGTGGCGGGAACCATGGTGATTAGGTTCATGTTCCAATCCCTTTTTCCGAAGTGAATCCATCTACTGGCTCCACTTCCTCTCTAATAAAAACGCCCGTCGATGTATTTCTCGATAACCGACGAAAGTCCACTATCGAGTGCCTGAGACCAGCGGTCGTTGTTCTCATCGCACCAGTCCTGAAAATCAGTGAAGTCTGTGATGCCGTTCTCGCGTATGTGCTTCCGCATCGCACGCAGCATGTCGTGCTTCGATTTTTCCGATTCCGTCACCATCAAGCCCATCCCTTCATCACCATCCCCTTAACCAAGCTCCTCGGCAAGCAGTCGGACGATGAGCTTGGTCATGCTCTCCCCCGTCTCGACGCGGTGGAGTTGCGCTTCTTTGTGGAGCCAAGCCGGGATGAGGAGACTGATTTTCTTGAGTTCCACCTCGTCCGTCTCATGCTTGCCGGAACCTTCCTTCTGGATATCCGCCATCTCGCGCTTGGACTTCTGCGCGCTCGCCATGAACGCGTTCGCTGTGGTCTTGTTAGCCATTGTTCTTCTCCTCTTCGTTCAGAACCGAATCTGCAAGCAGCTCAATCGGGGCGACCACATGGCTCTTCGGGTCGTACTCCGCCACGGACACACCGGCTGCTGCGGCACGTGAGAGGGCAACGGCGCGGGGAATCTTCGCGATGATTGGAACCTCCTCGCCCTCAAGGTACTCCACGAGCTGACGGTCGAGTGTGCCGTAGGCATAAAAGTTGTTGACGATGACATACGCTTTTGCGTCAGTGCCGGACTCACGCACGATATCGAGCGTTCTCAGCGTCGGCTCCATGTCGCGCGTGCTCGGAAGCATGGGTACGAGGATGAGATTCGCCGCGCGGCACCAATCGTTCACACCGCCCACGAGCACGCCCGCCGTATCGACAACTTGAAAATCGCACTCCTCCGCGAAATCAGGGTCATCGCAGACCTCATGGACGGAACCGCCCTGCGGGTCGGTAGTGACGAACGCCACGGTCTTGCCGCGACGCTCAAGCGCAAAGGAAAGCTCGTCCGCGATGGTAGTCTTGCCGACCCCGCCCTTCTGGTTGAGCATCAAAATCGTGTACATGTTAGAAGTCCTTTCTGTCCTGTTTGAAAAACGCTACTCACGGGAATCGGATGCGCGCACAAGCCCGTAACCGACGGTGACGGAAAGTGCCGAGCACACGGCGAATACCGCAGCAGCCACGTTTCCGAAAACGACCGAAACCGTAAGTGTGAGAAACACCCACCATCCGACGGTCACCGCGAATAGCAGGCCGAGGAAGAGCATGAAGGGGATTTCCCGCACTGAATCGCCACGAAGGTGCATTCCGTCCTCCCTAGAACGGAATATCCGCATCATACGTTTCCGGTTCCGCAGACTGCCCCTTGGCAGAAACCGTATCCTTCCCGACACCCTTCGAGTCCGCAAACTCGATATCGGTCACGAGAACGGAAAGGGCATGGCGCTTCTCCTCGTTCTTCATCCAAGAGTGGTAGCGGAGCCGTCCGTCCACCGAAACCTTCTTCCCCTTGGTGAGATAGGGAGCAAGTGCTTCGGCTCGCGCACCGAACAGGGCGCAATCGACAAACACCGGCGCATCGACATATTCGCCGGTCTCGCTGTCCTTCTTCTTCTCGTTGATGGCGAGTCCGAAGGTGAGGACACTCGTGGCATTCCCCTTTTTGCGAAGCTCCGCATCGCGCGTGAGGTTGCCCATGATGGTCACTCGGTTGATAGCCATTGTCTTTCCAATCTCTCGATGGTGTTTGCGGAGGATTCTGGAATCCTCCTGCCGGGAAAACTTTCGTCCCTTGCTGTCTATAAATATAGCAGACCAGAATACCAGCAACCCAGAGAGCAAGATAACCACATAGATTGCACACACTTGCGCTGCAAAGATAAGGGCGTGTGAAAAGCAACACTTCACACGCCCTAAGCACGTATCTACTCTGCTACGAGCCATTGTTCGAGCCATCGCTGCACGGCAAGTGTCGCGAGCGCGTCGGCAAGCGACCCGTGCGCCCTGCCCGTCCACTCGTATCCGATGTGGTCGGCGGCATCCACCAACTTGTAACGCCTTCCCATGAACCACGTGAACAGGTTCATGGTGTCCGTGATGATTGCATCCTCTCTCGGGCGCACCCCGACGGCGGAAAGGAATCCGAGGTCGAATCCGACGTTGTAGCCGATAATCTCGTCCGCCCCTGCAAAGATTTCCCTCAGTCGCGGTATGGCTGTCTCGATAGTCGGCAGGTCTGCCACGTCCTCCGGGTAGATGCCGTTGACGGCGCTCGCGTGCGGCCATTCGGTCTTCACGGTCGGTCGGAACCTCTCATCCAACAGGACGGAGCCGTCCCTTCCGATGATGGAGATGGTCAGAATCTCATCCGGGTCGCTACCGTTCGGATGAAGACCGGTGGTCTCGGTGTCAAAGCAAATGCTGTTCATATCTATCACCTAATCCCATGTAACCGTAGACCGTCGTATAACGGTCTGCCTTGTGTTCCAGCCATGCCAGATACTCGTTCTTCGCAAGCTCGAACGCCCGCTCCTCGCGGCTTCCTTCCAGTGAGCTGAGATATGCGACGGTCGCATTCGGCCCATTGCCGTAACCATCATCAATCCTCCCGGACTCATCGCACGGGAGCCATTCGTTCTCTTTGTACTCCACGCGACGCTCGACCTCTACAGTCCAGTAGATGACGGAGCCGATGCCATCTTCCTCGTCATTGACCTCGTTCCCATGCGTCGATATGAATGCTTCCGCCGCCGCGAGCGCTTCCTCGGAGTTCTCGTATTCGCCAAGCTCATACGAATCTCCATCGCTGATATCCTCGTGGTCTCCGTCATAACCCGGGCGCGTTGCAAAACTGAGCCGAAAGCTCCACCCGTTGACGAAATATCGAATCTTCCTGTCCATCTTGGCTCCCTTCTGCCATTGAACGGCTCGGTACCGTCCCTTTTACTGTCTATAAATATAGCTGACTGGCATACCAGCAAGCAGGATAACGGCAGGCTCCATACATCCTGCACATTCTGTTCAAAAAAGAAAGGCACCCTCCCGGATGCCTTCGTTCATTCGTCCAAATACTGCCAATGGTATCCTCCCGAACAGGTTCCGGCTTTAAGCGCATGACTAACGCTCGCGGCACTCCTTCCTATTGCCCTTCCGGCAGCAGAGATACCTTTGTACACGGCTCCCGTTTCGACACAAACGACCTTTCGTTTCGCACTCCTGCCAATCTTATACTGACATTCAGTGCAAACCGGTTTTCTCGTAATAGTTGCCCTCGTCTGATAACTTCTCCCGCAGACTTTGCAAATGAACCAATACTTTTGGTTCGTTCTAAACTCCGGGGAATCAGGTTCAAGTCCACCATTTTTCTTGTAATCCCAATTAGCTGCTAATGCGGGATTGAACACTGATAAAGCACCACGCTCCTCGACAGCTCTTTTACTTATCTTCCTGCCCGCTCTTTTTGCCCCACATACGGCGCATCCGCAGGGGTTCTTTTCTCTCGTTCTTAACCCCACGGCGCAAATCCATTCATGTCCGCATATATGGCATCTCCATCTGACTTTTACCGTATATTTTACAATTACCTCGTCTGCCGGAACTCCGTCGTTGAGTTCGGGGAGATAGTCTTTCGCGATTTCTGGGTATTGCGACTTGAGGTCATTGAATCCTTTTAGCAATTTCTTCTTTTTGCAATATGGGCATACTTTTTTGTCTTGCACCCGATAGCTAACCTCGCATTGCCAAGAGCCATGGCACGTTCTGCATTTCCACCAAACCTTCTTCCCGCTTCTCGCCATCACATCACTCGGCTTAAGTCCTCCGTTTTTCTCGTAGTCCCAATCGGCGGCAATATCAGGATATACAGTCTTCAAATCATTCCAGCCTTTGGCAAGTGTAAGTCCTCCTTCACAAGCAGGGCATAGGTTCGATTCAGCCGCAATCCAAAGTGCTCGCTGCCATTCGCATCCGCAATTTGGACACTTCCACCAGTAATTGTTGTATTTTTTAGCTAATTCCACTGAGCCATTTTTTTCTTCATCCCAAAGCTCGGCGAGCCGTCCATCAATCAGGATTTTCTTTTTTTCCTGCTTCTGGACTTTCCATGGAAAACCGATAGCATTGAGTCTGGCTATCTCATCCTCTTCAAGCTCGCGGCTTTCCATTTTTCCCCGAAGATACCTTATGGCCTGTTTTTTCCTATCGGCTTCTTTCATCTATCGTTCACAGCCTTCCACCGTTCGCTTGAGCTATCTGCTCAAGGAACGCAATCTTTTCCTCTACGCGCGACCGCTGTTGAAGCGATTTTCTAATTTCATCTGTGAGCTGCTTAAAGGTAAGCGTGTTGTCAATGATTTGGAAATCGCTCGGCGTGAACGGCAGTTGTTCGCCTTCGTCCGTCCGACTTTTGAACGCTTTCTCCATTCGTTTTGGGATTTCCTCCGCTACAGCGATAGAACCAAAGTTGTTGCAGAAGTCAAAAACGAGCGGGATTCGGTTTCCTCCCGAAGACAGTACGCGTCCGAGCTGCTGGTAGAACACGGTCGGTGATTTCGTCGGTCTGACCATCACGATGGCATCAACCCCCTTGACATGGACGGCTTCGTTGAGCTGGTTCACGCAGTAGAGCACCTTCAAGGCATCCGATTCATCATCCTTGAACGCCTGAAAGTCCTCGGAACCGTATGGGTCTGCACTCACAGTCTTATAGGCATGTATCTCGCTGTTTACCGCCCCGAACCATTCCCGCCGCAGGAGCATGAACTCTCGGAGCTTCGCAATGCGCGGGCAGAACACGATGACCTTCGCATTCCGTTTTTCAAGATGCTTTGCGATGATTTCGCGTACACCTCCTGCTTCTGTAAGAGAACGGCGAAGCTGCTCATATTTTTTCTGGAATCGCTTCATCACTCTCTCATTCTTTAATCCGGCAATAGATTTTGCCAGCCTTCCAAGCTCCTCCGGTGCTTCATAGAAAGCGGTGACGTATTTCGGAATCGGCAGTATCCCACGCAGCCACGCTTCCTCCAGCTCCATGGAATAGGCCACGTTTCCGTCGAACATCTCGTCCGCCATATTCCTTCCACCATCCGAGTAGCGGATAGGGGTGGCAGTGAATCCGACCACCTTGGCGCTCTCGTTCGCATTGAGGATGTGGGTAACGCCCTTCCCCCATTCCTCAGCCCCGCAATGGTGGAACTCGTCGGCGATTATCACATCGTAGGGCGGAACGCAGTCGTTACGGCGCTCCATTCCCATCGCTGCCGCATAGGTCATGAATTGCAGGTTCTCAGGCGTAAACCCCGGCGCAATCTCGGCAAGGTTCGCCATCTGGTCGTTGAACATGTAGTCGTTGGTGCCGAGCAGCAGGAACCGCTTGTCCGGGTTGTCCTGAACCATCTTCGCGATGATGACGAACTTCCCCGTTCCCGTCGGTTTGATGATGCAGGCGCGGTCGCGCTCCCCAAGCATGTCTAGGAGCGCGTCATATGCCTTCTGGTTGTGCTCGTACAGCTCAATCACGGAACTCATTGTCCATCCCTTCAACCCTTCTGACCGTTCTCGGTCTGCTCGCGATGCGCCGTGTCGTATCGCCAATCATCGACCGTGTACCGACGTTCGTGCATCGTCTCTACGGAAGATACCCTGTCCGTGCCGTCCTCGCCCCGATGGCACCGGACTTTCCTGACCACGACCCCGAACCCACGATTCTCGACAGATTTCCTATCCGCTGCCAAGCACGCTGCAAACCCTGTGAGAAACCGTGCTTTCAGGCCGTCTCCGGTCTCAACAAAGTCAATGAGTGCATCGACCAACCGCTCATAGCTCCTTGTCACGACCTTTCCGGTGAATCCCCATTTGCGGTGCGCCCCGTCGGTCAATGGCATCATCTTGCCTGTCATGACCTCGTACCTATCCATTTACACGCTCCCTACTTACGTTGCATCGAAAAAGAGGGACATCTCTTTCCCGATGCCCCTTCAACTCCTTAGCGAATGCCGTCCGGTGAATACGGTGACCAAGGCTGGCCGAGGAGAACCAGCCAGTCGCACTCCTCGCTCTCCCCCAGCCGGAACAGATAAACCGCATCCGAGACAATCTCCTGCCAGTATGCCGTAAGGTCACCGAACCTGCCGGTATACTTGCAGTGGGGAACAGTGCCGCCCCCGTCATAGACCATGACCATATCGTTTTTCTCGATTTTCATTTGCCCCGTCCTTTCTGCCTTTGGACGGCTCCGGTGCCGTCCCCCTTGCCGTTGTCTGTAATTATAGCTATGCGGCATACCAGCACACTCCACAATGCGAGACTCCACGCCTTCTCCATGGAACTCGGGTCATTAGGGGCGAGC
>OLOM01000131.1_pt1 | contig 58374 bp, 98 predicted proteins | sample 1672531 | NCBI WGS metagenome assembly OLOM01 (sample SAMEA3136696, study PRJEB25190) | human gut metagenome | reverse complement strand
GCGCCTTTTCCAACTCTGGATGTTATATCATGCATTTTTAAGGGATTTTCAAAATTCCATTGAAAATTGCGTATGCATAATCCGGAAGATGCGACTTTGTGTAATCTTAAAGGTGTTAAAGAAAAACTTTCACAAAAATTTTCAAGGCAATCACTATCGACAAAATTACCATTTAGATCATACCGGAATACTATTCGTTGTAAATCAACATGCAAGCTGATGCGTTCGTTGTACGAATAGTAGAATTTGTTGATTGCCGTCTGTTTATAGATGGCGTTTTTGATTTGTTCAGAAGAAACGTCTGCATCTAGTGCTGCTTGACTTAAACTACTAAATACATTAATCAAATTGCAATATCTATCAAATTTATAAACCGTTTTGCAAAATGTAGTTATTTTAAAGTCTGCCAAATTTATTTCTGGTTCTGTTGACCATAAAAAATTTAGGTAGCTTGTCTTTGTTTTATATGCACTTATTAATGCAGAGCTAGTATTTGCGCCTACGGATTCTGATGCAACTTTTGCGGATTTATATTTCGCAATAAATTCACCATTTAAATCAAACTGATATATTGGTATCTCAAATTTCAAACTATGAATTCCACCTGTTGTTTGATTATACGTGTCATTTCTATTGACGAATTTATTATCAACAAGAAGTTGCTCAACAAGCAGTGCTTCCTCTTCTGTATCATACACGCCAATTGTGTATCTTTTAAATTTACCAAATCCGTACTTTTTAATTGCACTACCGAAATTTGTTTTTGGTTTCCTATAAGTTGACGGCATATTGCTGTATATACCATTCCCGTAGTAATAGTCAAATATATTTGGGTTTGTTTTGTGTACACCAATATATATTTTGTTGTTTTGTGTGTTTACTGTTAAATACACAATAAATTTTTTAATATCATTTTCCATTTTGATTTTCTGATAAAAATCTATGCTTTTAAAAGCTAGTCGTTGAACGTTATTCATAGGCTTCATATCGCTTGCCTTTTTAGAATATTCGCTGCTGATTGTCTAAAATTGTATATTTTCAAGCATTCGCATTTATCATTTCTGATTATGCTGTAGCTATACAATTATAAAGAGTTCCCAGCAATTAAGAAAATTAGGAGACTATCCGTCAATCTCCGCCCTTCCAATTTGTTATCATGCGCTTCTTTATTCGCATCTCTGCAACTTCCGCTGCAGTTCAGACTATATCATCACTCTCGTGTCGGACACTCGTGTCTGGGTTATTGCTTGCACTACTCACCAGTTAGTCGTTAGCGGTTCCATGTACTCATGTGCTTCCATGGCTTCCGACGGGATTTTCTATTTAAGACGTTCCCCGTATTCATCCAATTTTTCCATTTTGCTGACATTTTGTTAGCAAAAGGCACCTCTAAGGTCGTTTCGAAGTGTGAACATCGCCGATTTTCTGACATTTTGTCAGGTAAATCTTTTAGATTATCTCTTTAATTATCTATATATTTCCACATATAATCACCGGCGCGTTTTCTACCTCCTGATAAAACAAGAGGAACGCCTGATGCTACTTTCTTTGCTTCTCTCACTGAGTCGTAAACTTTAATAAGTTCGCTATCATTACCATATTGTCCAACTTTTCTGGCTATACTATGTGTTTCATATGATAATCATTCCCCGTTTCTTTGCAATACGTCATATTGACTAATCGTTGAACCTATCTCTTCATTCAAAGATCTTGGCTGCTGATTGTTCAAACACAAGAATTGTCACGCTTTGGTATCTTATGCTTTGCGAAGTTTCCAGCAATTAAAGGAATATTTGTTTTAGATTTTTCAATCAAGTCTCCTACCGCATGTTCCAATAGGAGGCTGTGTGCTGCTCTTGTCTGCTGTCAAATCAAGACAGAGAGCATAGCCTTTCTCATCATTTGTGTTAGCTATATATCACTATATAGATCAGACTATATCTTGACCTTGTCAAAGGTCGTTCCCATTTCGATTTCTCTAAGTTTTTCACTAGTCGTTAGACATTACCGCATAATTACGCAGTAATAGCTCCAGATTATCTTTTTAGACTTTCCTGGATTTAAGGAACAGATCAATGCAGCTCACGCTGCAAGGGGTCTAAGAATTAAACCGTATTCACGGCTGAAGGTACGATCAACAGCAAATGTGATGCTGTTGCCACCAAACTCATACGTATCGAAAGTTGCTCCCACCTTCACGTAGTCATTGGCCTGCTTAGACCAAAGAAAAGTGTTATCAGCGTGGAAGTGAGCCAAGAAGTCAAACAACTCGGCCTGGACTGAATGCCAGAATCTTTCGTTACAGATAAATACGTATTTGTTGCCTGTCATTTGTGTTAGCTATGCATTTCTACATAGATCAGATCATATCATCGATTTTCACCGCTCCCCGTTTCATTATTACGTCATTGACTGATCGTTGAACCTTTTTCGTTGGCTGCTGATTACCTTGAATGGTTCCCAGCAATTAGAGGAGTTTTCGAAGCCCTACAGTTAAGGCTTCTGCGCCTTCTCTCCCATCATAGACAGAACAGTACGGAATACCTCCATACTGAGCTTGTTGTATGCATACTTGGAAGCAAAGCGCTCAACCTGAGGAATAATCAAAAATATTATCACATGTTGTTTATACATGCCTCTCACACTTCTTGTTCGTGTGAGTTTAGACTATATCTTCATCCTTCGCGGATGGGTGCTGTTCGTGGGTTTCCCTAGTCGTTACACTTATCGCTCGGTATTCTCATCTCAGAGTTCACCGATTTAAGCACCTTTTCATTAATTTATCACTAAATTACGGGGCATTACTCTACCCTCACCTATATAAATCAAACTGTTATCTCTACGTCTCCATAGAGTTCAGACTATACCTTTAACTCATTTTCTTATACTTCAAAATATATGGATCACTTACCATCGGTTTTCTCAATATGCGTATCTGTTCCTCTGTTAATTCTTTCGTGGAACTATACAGCTTGACGAGATTTCCCTTCAAGTCATACTGCTCAACTTTCCGAGCAACTGGCGCGTTTGTTGCGATCCATTTATCCATTTTGTCATAAGACCATTTATAGCCTCTGCATGCACGGTTCATCTTTATCGCGCGAATAATCTTTCCTGTGCTGATGTTTGGCGTTCCCTTAGCTGCTTCTTTAATAGAATCAAAAGCTGCATCAAACTCGCCTCTCAATGTGTACCGGTAAACAGGCACTGTAGTTGTCAATTCTATTGCCGACTTCTTGCCGAGTACCTTTCGTATATCCTCAGATACACGCATGAACCGGTAGCCGCTACATGTTGCACGCATTGATACAGCACGAGCTATAGCATCTTTTGGTATATCAAGCTGAGCAGCAGCAGATGGGATATCGCGGTATGTATTGATAAGTACGCCATCCCTGTTGTACTGTGCAATAGCACCACGTGGCATGTTAGAATAAAGATCCACATCTATAGACTCATCAAAAGAGAGATAGACATCTTTACAGTTTGTACGTGTATTGATGCATATGATCACGTGTTCTTTCGATACATGCAAATCATCAGCTGCTTCATCAACGCTATCCCACTTGCCAATATGACCACCTGAAAGCGTGAACGCGTTGACTCTTTGTCTCCTGCAAATACTAGGAGATGCAATCGAGTTGTAGTTGTCGGTTCTCTTTATGAAATCCTCGTTAACAATCAACATATAGAAATCAGTTGCATCATTGATATTGTTAAATTCTTTTAACGTTATCCTTTTGAAAGCATTGATTCCATGACGCTGCACCGCGCTCTGAAGTTGTGTCTTGCTCTTGTTGTATGATTCCGGTAGATGTATATCTACACCATCGCCAAGATAACCATCAAACACTTCTGGATCATTCACCTTGTGAATACCTACGTAAATCTTGCCATTATCAAGATTAACTGTTTCAAATACTATAAATTTCATGAGTTATTCCCCGTTTCCGCTTTCGCGTATTATAAAATTATCAGTCGTTGAACTAATACAAATCTTTACTTGTATTTAGCTGCTGGTTGTCCGTTAGAGTTCCCAGCAATTAAAGGAATCTATTTTTACTAATCTCACAATTAGCCGACCCATTTATATATAGGTCTGTTTGTGTCGGGATCGAAAATGGTAGGCTTACCATTGGCCACAATAAAAGTAGACTATATCATTAGTTTTCACTATTTCCCGTTTCCGTCAAACTTATCCTGTACTAGGTAGTCGTTGAACGAATCAAAAGAAAACTTTTGATTTCGCTGCTGATTAGCTTGCCGCTTTCCAGCAATTAGAGAAATTTTTCGTGGACGTCAATCCATCCACGTTGCACTTGTTAAAGAGAAGCAATAATTCAATATGTTGCCATATTGTTTAGACTATATTTTGAGACATTGATATCTCTGCGCTCTTTCACTCCTTACTCTAAAAATAGATAGTCGTTGAACGTCCCACGATATATTTCGTGATTTCGCTGCTGATTGTCCTTTTAGGATTTTCCAGCAATTAAGCGCATTTTATAATGGCATCTCCTTCTTTTTAAAAAAACTTCGCGTCGATTCCATTATTTCTGACATACATGAAAGACTCCATAAGGGCCTTCTCCTTCTTGTCTAATCTGTAAATTGTTTCTGACAACTTTCCGTTATCCTTACCCTGTCCGATAGAAATGAAAGTATCCTCATGTGCAGCATAGAGGCTAGAGAACGAATCATCACAACGGTGTGTGGTGATGTAGTTCCGCATCTTGCTGATATTCAATGTGTTAGCTTATAGTTTCCTATAAGATCAGACTATATCATTAGGTTATGAACCTAGTTTCCGTTTCTTAAAATATGGCTATTGCCTAGTCGTTGAACCAAATTAAGCATTTGCTAAATTTTGGCTGCTGATTGTCCTTTTCGGATTTCCCAGCAATTAGAAAACTTTTTTCTTTAGAAATATCTAAAGGAGCAATATCTCACTCTGATACTTTACATACAATTTTGTTAATCAATATGTTTCCATATTGTTCAGATTATATCTTGGTTTTTCAAACCTATTCCGTTTTAAAAATTACGTCATGTTGACTAATCGTTGAACATTACGCGATAATTATCGCGTATTTGCTGCTGATTACCATTTTAAGGCTTCCAGCAATTAGAAATATTTTAAGAGGGCATATGTTGCATTTTCCCTCTTCATGCATTTCGGGCATTGCATTGCTCAAGAACCTGGTAGTCATACCAAGCTGGCAACCTGACTTGTCGAGAACCGAACTGTAGTCGTTATCGACCAAGCGAACAATCACCTTCCAGTAGTTATCACTAACGCGAACAGGACGTGCTACAACGAAGCACTGCTGACCTGTAGCGTCAATCTGGAAGATATCATACTTTTCATAGTATCGCTCTTTGAATGCCATGGTGATCTCGCTACCGTTTGCGCCATCCTCAACGGGAACATCAGCGAATTCAATGCGCTTGATGTCATTGGTGCTAACCTCCCACTCAAACAATTATGTTATCTTTATGTCGCCATAAAGTTCAGACTATATCATTTGCTATATTTAGCAACTCGATTTTTCAGCTATTTCTAGCTTACGGCCTAACTGCCTAGTCGTTGAACACTCCAGCCATCGCTGGCATGCTGCTGATTGTCCTTTTAGGATTTTCCAGCAATTTAAAGAATTTATTCATGTCGTATCACTACGACCGTGTACTTAATTATTAAATACATTGAGTTGATGCTCTGATACTTATTCCCGGACTTGTTATCCTGGTAGAAAATGTTTCTCAGAGACTCGGTAAGGTAGGCTGCGGTGCAGTCCTCATACATACGGCTCACTACGCCGAAGAGCTCCGGCTTTGTACCAAGAATCTTGCTAAAAGACTCATAGGTTCTTGTACTGCCCATTTCAGGGTTCAGATTTCTAAAAGTTGCAACTTGCATAATTTTACTGATCAAAAAGGTTATCGCACCTTATCGATCATACATCTAAATCGTCGATCGACAAGGCTTTGTCTATATTCTTTGCCTTGGGCTTGACCACGACTTTGCTTTCAGTTGACTTTTTAGTTCCCTTTGATATCCCCTGCTCATACCCAGCTCTGTGGGCCTGTGCAATTTGCGACTTGTAATAATCACTGATGCTATTGATGACATCCTCGCCACGAAGAGCGAACCATGCCATACGAACCAATGTATCGGGGTCATTCAATGCTTTTGACATATAATTGACTCCTGCTTGGTCGTGTCCAGTGATAAATGTGTACAACTCGTTCATATCGTCTTCGGACATTGAGACGTCCAAATCTCCGATACTTGTAAAATCTTGAATTGAATTGGCGATACCACCAGCGAACTGTCTATACATCTCCTGTTGCTGTTGGGCCTCCAAAGCTGCATCTTGGCGATTACGGTCATCTTCAAGTTTCTTGTACTCATCCCTGATTCCTGCGATCTCTTTCGCGAAAAGATCAGGATCGGATGTTGCCCTATCTAAGGCAGTCGCGAGTTCGTCTTCCGTGATGTCCTTGACACGCGCCTGCATATCCAACACGTAGAGTTCCTCATCAGTCAGATCGTCCACTGTATAATGCGGCTGCTGTGATTGCATGATCTTACCAGTAGCAGCACGCGCTCCCTGATTATGCAACATTGCTGCATACTCTGCGGGGCTCATACCAGAAAGGCGTAATCTGTTTATCAAATCGATCTCATCATCATCAAGATCATCTTCATCGCGTTCTGTCTCACGAGGTCCATCTTTAAGGATTGCGAACTGCTCCTCACGGCTCAGATCGTTCCAGTCTACCTCCTCAATCTCACCATCATCATTTGCGATCTTAATCTTGCTGGGATCATCAATTCCCTTGCTCTTCAGGACATCTGTAATAACGTCCCCATCATCTGAACCTTCGCCACCATTATCTGGGTCTGGTTCACTTGTCCAACCCGAGGGAGTGGTCTGTTCTCCTCCGTTCTGCTGGTTATCTTCTCCTCCGTTGTCAAGATCACTGAGATCAACAACGTCCAAATCATCAATTGTTGCTGCCATAGTATTTCGTCATTTAATCATTAATCCATCAAACAAAAAAGGCCCCTCGGAATAGAATCCGAAAGGCCCCAAAAATATATATAAAATGAAAACAAGAATCCTGTCTCACCCGTTCTTTATAATACATTAATCTATTATACCCGCTACGTCGCCGACGGTACACCTACCTTCTACATTCGAACGAGTTTTACATATTGCCTTTTCATTATTCTGTCGCAATTATACTATTTTTTTTATTTGTTTTACATCATCTCCTCCCAATCAATAGGAACGCCCTTTTTCACGGTGTCTATATAGAATCTGCTGAATGGCATCCCGTCATATGCATCCTCATCATCTATATAGTCCTTGATATACCTGGCAAGCTATATGTCATTTTGTATTGATGACCCATAAAAATCAGAATAGGCCATGTTGGCGACGTAGACATAATCGTATAACTTGTTGTGTTCAAGGGTTATATTCGCATTTTGGAGGTAGTTATCGACGCTTGACTTATCCAGCGGGTTGATGGTAGAGCCTCCCTTCTACATCATCTATACGGCAAACTCGCACATCTTGCGCGTGAAATGCCAACCATAGTATGAAAGGTACCTCTTCATTCCCGCCGGACGGTCATCATATTGGTCAAGAGTCATATCTTGAATCATAACGGGAGCGTCTTCTCGTTGGCTGATATTCTTCTCTCTCATCTTCGAGCATCTCTTTCACAGCCTTTGCCTTCTTCTCTATGCACGAGACAAACTCCATGAGTCTCTCGTAGTTGTCGCTTGTGTACTCCATGATTATCATTTTATTTTGTGGTTATCAAAGTCAATATTTTATCAATCTTTCCAGCTACACCATCAAACCGTTCTTCGAGACTCGTGAGTCTTTCATCTCTCTCTTTATCTCTCGCGAACTATGGGTTCAGAGTCTTCAGTATCTCCTCACACTGTCCGATGTTGTTTTTATATCTATCAATATTTTCCAATGCTTGTTTTGAATTGTGAAGTATAGCTTCCACGTCTTGCTACAGTCCCTGCTTTGTTTCGCTTATGACAATATTGCCATTGCCATATGAGACAATAGTATTTGAGAACGGGATGCTGTTGTAGTCGATAGTGTTGCCGTCTACATTAACCCTAAGATCCAAGCATTGCTAATTTGGCATACCTCCTATCATGGGCTTTGGTGCGCTTGTATAGATTACCTCTCCTGTTTTCAGGCGTACGCCGTCGGTCTTGTCTAATATATACACAACCCCGCCCTGTCTTAAAGATCCAAACATTACACAAACAAGATTATCCGGTTCGTTGTTTTATTAAAAGACAACAGATGAGTACCAGCTGCAAGAGTGGTAAGTGCTGCGTCTGCATTGTTAGTAAGAGGCAGGGTTTGGTTGTTAACCTATAACTCAACACCTGTAACAGTTGTTGCCGAAGATGTCGGGATATTTACAACAATAAGCCCAGCCTAGCCAAGGAATCTGAACACATGATTTGGCAATGTATAGATAGCATTGGTGCTAGCCGATCCTGCATCCGATAGGGTCGCTGCAACATAAGGAATCCCTCCCCTGTTACCAATATATCCAGTTACTGCCATATCAAGTCCAGAATGTAGGGGTTCCACTGTTGTAATACTGAGAAGCTGGGACAGCCACAAGATTGGGATATTGCACAGTAGTTGTGCTTGGTTGGTTCTGCTTGATTTCTGCAAGTTCTTTCTGCAACGGTGCTATCATAGCTGCCACTGCCTGGTTCTGCTGCTCCTGGCTTATCTGATTTTGGAGCCGTGTCTTTGTCTCCTACAATTCATTAATGCGATCCTGTAAAGCTGAGTTCTGCATCTGGTCAAGCTTTGCAAGAATAGCGTTTGTATTTACTGTTGCTGTATCTTTGATACTCTAAACAGAACTTGAAATGTTGTTGTTTATTGCGCAAGTCTGAGCTTGTGTCTCGTAAGCGTTAGCACTGAATCCCTGATCCATCCCTGTCCTTAATGTTCCAATCTGGTTGCTGAGAGCATTGACAGAGTTAATGGTTGCTATCTGATTCTGATAGTTGCCGTTTGTGATAGCCTCGCGTACATTGCAGCAGCACTGGCTCATCTGCTGAGCAATAGACATATTGCCCTACTGTACACTGTTGATAACTTGCTGACCAGTCATTCCGACCTGGCTGCCTACCTGTGTTATAGCATTCTATACCTGGTTAACTGCGGTCTGGATACTGTTGACGTCACAGTTCAGAGTAGTTGCCAACTAACCTATGGAGTTTGCGTTTCCGTGAATGGCACTCATCAAGAGATCGCGCTCTGCTGTGCTTGCTATTGTCTCGGTTATATTGCCACGGTTGTTTCCAAACCATCCATTTCCACCTATACCATAAAGGAAGAAAAGGAAGATGACCCAAATCCAATTTCCACCACCGAAACCATTTCCGTTTCCCATCATCGACAATAAGAGATTGGGATCTACCTGGCTGCCACTCCCGGCATCAGGTAACATATAAACTTTGCTGTCTGACATAATTGTTAAATTTTAAAAAGTTATACCTCGTCGCGACTATACAATGATAAGACCGGAAACTTCCAAAAGCACAACGATGCCAGAAAAAACAAATGGGACCGCATGAATAATGCGATCCCATCGTTTAATTCGTTGCTAAAATATCTTTTGACTTTTCCAGGACTACGATATCCTGGAATTTATCTATATCCTATATGTCTGATGTGTAGGCTTTCTTTGGTATGAATACATCATTTTTTGATATATCATACGGTCCAATTGATACGATCTTTTGACCATCGCCAAAAAAATTGTTCAATTTGTATATATTCCAAGGGTGCAAAATCAAAACACCAATCCGAGCATAAGATATAGACAGCGCGGTTTTTAGGAAATCCTGGCAATTATAAAAAACAGGAATATCATATTCTTTCAGTATCTCCTGTGTTCCGTCTGTGCTATTATCACATACTATAACATGCTGATCTTTCAGGGAATCCAAACACTACCTGATAGTGCCTTTGTTGTTCTGCGTATAAAGCAAAACCTCTATCTGGTGCCCCCATGTAAAATCCGCGTGGTGTTCTGTGTACCCGTTGGGGTTTCTTTCATGATTATATAATAAGAACTGGCCATAAGGTATAATATCTAGACCTGTTGCACAATACTTCTTGAGGTTTGTGATTATGAACTAATTTGTCATATCTCTCGGAATCTTTCCGTCTCGAATGATTGGATGATGATTGTAATAATCCAAAACAAGCAATGGAAAAAGATGTCCTTTTTTAAATCCCATGATAGCAGTTCCTATACATTCTGCGTTTCCAGCTATAAACTCACGTTCCAAAAGTTCTGATCTATCAAGTAAGTCATCAAGAGGTCTGAAGCATTCAACGTCTGTGTCGCAATAAATGCCACCATAATCTCGAAGAATTACAAAACGATAGTAGTCACTAAGGTATGCGTAGTTTTTCATCAGCAAAGCATCCTATACGAATTGAGGCCCTGCTGAAAAATTAAAATCTTTATTTGTCCATATTTTAATTTTAAAGGAAGGATTGAACCTTTTAAAAGACTCAATCCTCTCTTTTTGTATATCATCAAGTGGTTTTCCACCAAAATTGATAAAGTGAAATATTTTCTCAATTGCCATATGCCTAGTCGCCGCTTCCTGACATGTCGTTTAGTCCAACGATGTCATTAATATCTCTATCATACAAGAATAAACGCCAGCCATTAAAGTTTATCAAAAAGTTCGTCTCTGTAAGAAGGAGTGAATCCTTATGAATATAAAGATCGCCACGTGGTGCAAGACTTGTCATTTTTCCTTTATATGGCAGATACATACCTTTTGGAATAAATAACATAGTCAGCTTTGAACCTCCAAACAAATCATCTGGGAAATTATTCAAAGAGGACAGTAGCAGAAAGCGATGATCTCCTTTCCATGATGGGATGTCCTTATGTATAGAACTGTAAAACTTCGAGTTTTTGTTTGGCATCATCTGACCACCATCTTGTGTTTTATATCTGATGATATCATACCTTGCACTACTCATAAGAATAGGATTTCCTACGCTATCTTTATAAAACAGAGAAATACCCCAATTGTCGCCAACGCTATCAGTATGGTGTATTTCCTTTATCTTTTGAATAAATGGAACATATGCCTTTCGTGATGTACTAAGCATTACGCGCACAGATGTCTTTTTTGTCGGGTTAATCGTCACCTTTATATATTTCATGTCAGCAGTTTTTTTGAAATCTGTCCATGAAGCAAACGTTGCGCTCAATGACTTAACAAGCTAAGATGAGGAGTTTAAAATAGAGCACGATTGCGGCTTGTCTCCGTACTCTTTAAAACATGCGAAAGAATATGTCTTGCCATTTTCAAGGTCAGAAATATCAGCTGTGAATGTTGCGGTGCTATACGTTCCTTTGTAGCAGTGAATCTCACTTCCTCCTACAACACTTGAATTTCCTGTTTTTGTTTTAAAGAAAATGAGGTTGTCAGTGTTCTATCTTATCCAAATCTTACTGAAAATTTGTTTTTCTTCTACTGCCATAATTATAAAATATGCGCACCAGCCATTATGTCGTATTTATCAAGTATGCCTTGGATGCGTTCAATCTTCTTGTTCATATTACAAGATAGCTGTTTGCCTCCGACATATATATCGTGTTTTTCAACATTGATAAATAGAACATTTGCATAGTGCTTGTTAAAAATTAATTTAAGATACAAATCATCGTCAAGTGCGAAATCTTTAATCATATCGTAGTCGATAGCATCTTCTAGAATATACGGAGGGATAAATGTCCCACCGCATCCAGTAGGAAGTAATGAGCGAGTAGCTACACCTTGCGCACCATGAAATACTGGCCACTCTCCGTATGGCTTGATTCTTCCGTCAACATCCATAGAAATCCAACGACAACGGCCAGAGATAACACACCCTGGATTTCGCTGCCACCATGTAAACATCCGCTGGATCATCGTGTTTTCGTATTCAACATCATCATCTACTAACAAGATACAGCGATCGTAGTATTCAGTGGCTGCATAGATCCATTTGTTATGTGGTCCCATATCATCAATGACTGGGTGGACTTCTATATCTCCAACTTTAACAAGATCAAGCAACTCCTGAGACATGTTTTTCACATCATCAACGGGAATATTCAAAATGAACTTTTCCGGTCTCATCGTCTGTCTTAAAATGCTTAAAATAGCCGTCATGGAGTTATTCATCCTTTCGCCATATGTTGCCATAGATACAACAACACCCGGCAGTCTCTCCTGCAGTTTCTCCTTATATTGTGGAAAATGTGCAGCGAGTATGTTATGGATCTCTGTGTATTTCTCCTTGTTGACATCTGCCAGGCAATCCTCTTGGTTTGTCTGGATGTCATACCTACATATACCGTTCTCATAAAGTGATCGGTAGCGCCTACCAGATAATACACAAAACAAAAACTGCCATGTCTCATCCGATGTAGGAGAAAGTGCCATGAATTTCTCCCTGTCAAAGAATAAAGGAGAGGTGAAAGTATGAGCTGGGTATAAAGTACCAGCTGCACCATTTGCCGGTTTCTGGTTTATTGTCGCAACGCCTCTGAGGTATGTGTTGTCAAAATTTCTAATTTCTCGCAGGCTTCCGTCGCGTTCGGTTATTACTACACTCGAAGTTTGCCCGTAAATAATATCCTCCGGGTACTTCTTATGCATCTCTATAAATTCATGTAGCCATCCTGGCCTCATTGTCATATCATCATCAACTACAAGTATGGCGTTGTCTGGGTATCGTTCGAGAGTTGGGATGAGTTTTTTGTGGCTTCTTATATTGCCTTTGTCCCATATTATCTCGACGCCGAAATCCTCGCGCAAATCCTCTGGCAAATCAAGTTCCAGATTTGGGAACTCATCCTCGGACAATACGAGGACGAAATGCACATCGTCTTCTTTCTGTCCGAGGATTATATTGTAAATGTCCCGAGTGGTACCTATTCGCTTTGGGTATGATGTCATACTTACGATTAGTGTATCATTGTTCATTCTTCTAAAACAAAATAAAAAACACCAGCTCTTGGTGTTGTTGAATAAAATTGTGATTCTGTAACTACTTTAAGCTTATCGCCCCAAGGTATGTCCGAAGTGGTAAGCTTTCTAAATGTTGCCGTTCCGGTTCCTGTCGTAGGTGCTGCAAGAACTGTATTTTGTGCTCTGTTGATATTCTTTTCATAAGCTGGAACGTTTACGAAAAGCATACCTTGTTTATCACATTCTACGCCTCGGTAGTCATTGGCTCCACTTGTTAAAGGCTGAATAGTTGGCGGAGTTGTACCATGACCGTATCCTTTAGGATTAGTTGCATTGCTGGTGTAATCTTTACAAGTTCGAACAATCCCAGACGTTCCACCTCCTGCAGTTGGAAGGGACTTCCACTCACCTGTACCGTTATCTCCACCATTAAGCCATCGAAATGCGTTAAGACTATCATCTGTTGTTTCTGGAACAATACCGGCTACGTTTTTAGCTAATTTAGGAATATTAGCAGCATCTCCCTTTGCGCCCTTTATATTACAAATAAGTACCCAGTTAAAAGATGACTGTACTGCATTTGCAGCTTTAAATACATCGCATGTATGAGTGTTGAGATACATGTCGCCAACCTTTGCATTTGTAACTGCATGCACTCCAGTATTTGGAACAGCAGTCCCAGAGTGCCAGGTGATTGTCGCTCCAGTGTCTCCCTTCTGACCTTTCAGATTATTGAATGTAAATGTTGTAGTTGCGCCACTTGTTGTTGCCGAAACTGTAGGAGTTCCAACGCTGTTAATATTACCACCTGCAGCTGCTTTAATAGTTGGAGTTGTTCCATCCGCTCCCTTGATATTACAAACGCCTACCCACTTATTGGTTCCTGTTGATTTATACACGTTGTAGGTTTTCGTGTTCAGGTACATATCACCTGTTTTTGTACCAGCAACAGTTGCTGCCGTACCAGTCACGGCTGTGCCAGTATGCCATGTTACAGTAGCACCAGTGTCTCCTTTCTAGCCCTTTAAGTTATTAAACGTGAAAGTGGTAGTAGTTCCGCTTGTATTTGCTGTAACGCTTGGAGTTCCGACAGCTCCGATATTACCACCTGCGGCTGCCTTTATGGTCGGGGTTGTTCCATTATTTCCTGGCGTTCCTTGTGGTCCATTGATATTGCAAAGATAAATCCACTAGTTAGCAGCGGTTGCCTTATATACATTACTTGTTCCAGTGTTTAGGTACATATCTCCAGCCTTAGAACCAGAAACGGTAAATGTTTTAGCAGTGGTAGATGTGCCGGTAACAACAGTACCAGAGAACCATGTAGCAGCAGCTCCAGTTGAACCTTTCGATCCATTCTTTACTGTTATAGTTGAGCCGTCTGTGAAAGTGTAGACATTACTGCCGCCGTCTGCTGTTGAGGTTGTGGTCTAGCTTCCGCCTTTTTGAAGATAGTTTGAGAGGTCAACGGTACCACTAAGATTATCCCATTTACTACCATCCCATACAACGTTGTCGCCAGCTTTGATATGATTGGCTGTGTCTGCATTTGTTATGTTCCAGACATCACCAATATTATTTCCTGAAGTTGGAAGTTCGGAATAATTGGTTTTTGTGCCCTTGTATTTATAGACTGCACTGATGTCAGATTTCTTGGCGTAATTTTGTAGATAATCGACGACGGCTTTTGATGTTATAACGCTATGAACAGATGCATCTATTATATCGTTAGGCTTTAACGAATCGCCAACAACCCCATTTTGATCCTTAAAGCCATATCGTACAAATGATTGTCCAGTGCCAGTTTCTACTGTACTAAAACTAATTGTATATGTTGATGATTTATCAACCTAAGAACTATCGAAACGGATGTTCTGACAATTATAAATACCAGCATCAAATTTGCCATAGAATTCAACTGCAGAAACATTTAATACTTTAATTTTTGCGTTTTTTGCCAATAAATTATTGCCGTTTTGAGCAATGATATCATAATTAGTATTTGTTCCTTCAATTGTTATTCCTGAAAAATTTGTAATAAGACAGTACGCACTAGGACTTATTGTGGCATAATAATCTTCACCAACATTCAATATAAAAAAATTAGCCATTACGTCTTTAACATGAATATTATCAAGTATAGAAATTGTGCTCGAGAGGTTTATTTTTGAACTTACAATAAGATCACAATCATTAACAAAAATTAGCTAATCGGTTTGCAGCGTTCCTTCTCCTCCAATCGTTCCATTCTTAATTGTCAATGTACCGGTCAACTATGTCGTACCGCTCAACGTCAACGTGTACCTATTCAAATCCAAAACACCGGCAGTAATAGGCAGAGCTGTCAAATCACTTGATGCTATAAAGTCAGCCTTTGCTTTTGGATTCTTTCCTTTAAGTGCGGCATTGATTACTTTATTCTATACGGCATTTACTGATGTATCATTAAGCACAGAGTCAATAGTCATGCCTGTCGGTATCTCTCGGGAACAAGCCTTGACCTATCCGCTGCTATCTACATATACAGGTTTTGTAGTCGAACCGATCTGAGCACTTACTGCCAACTTATCCGACACCCTAGCATGTAATGTATACTGGTTATTTCCAGTTTGTATTTTTCTAATATCAGACATATTTTTTATTTAAAATAAAAAGAGGCGGTATTACGCCGCCTCTCGTATGTTAATCTAATGTAAATTACTGAACAGTAACAGTGTGGTTGTGATTTCCAGCATCGGTAGTGTTGAGTGTCTCCGATGTGCTCTTCTTGATCTTGGAAGTACCAGATACAGAAATTGTAGCCTTTGTACCGCCAAATGCAGCCTTGAGGCCAGTAGTAGCAGTGAATGTAGGAGCTGTTGCGGTTGCGCCAGTATGTAGTGCAGTAACAACAGCAGAGCCAGTGCCGTCTGCAGCAACTGCGCCAGTTGCGTATGTAAACTCTGTAGCACCCTGAGCAAATACTGCCGTACCTACTGCAATGCTACCAGCGCTAAGAGATGCAGCATTGAGACCCTTGGCAGTTGTTAAGTTATGGGTTACGCTAGTCACGAACTTATCGGAAGATGTTGCGCTTGTCACAAAGTTGCCAGTTGTCTTGGCTACCGTAATTGTGGGAGCACCAATAGTCAGTGCGAGTGTCTCAGTTGCAGCTGTATATGTTGCATTTGTTACAACATTGCTAGAAGTTGCAGATGCATTTATCAAAGCTGCGGATGTAGGAGCAGAAATTGTAATGTTACGAGTTGGAGCACTAACAGTTCCGCCAGTTACAAAGGTTGCAGTTCCAGTTGTAAGTGCGGGATTAGTTAATGATACACTTGTCACGGCCTTGCCTGTGCCAGTCACTCCCTTTGCTGTTGAAGTCTTCAACTTTGAAGTAGCACCACCAGAAAGTGTGATAGTGGGAGCGCTTACTGTGCCTGAAGTCTTAACTCCATCAGCAGCAGCTGTAAGAGTAACACCACCGGCGGGTGTAAATCCACCGGTAAAAGTTGTAGCTGTTCCAACATAAGTAGGAACTGCTACTGTATGCTTATGTGTACCATTGCTTGAAGTTGTACCGCTTGCGCTATCCAGGCCTGCCAACTTACCGTATGCATTAAGAGCATCGAGCAGACACCACTGCTTGGTGCTAGTCTCACCTGACTTCTTCTCAATCCACACATACTCGGCCTTGTCATGTACAACCAAATCACCAACACGAATATCAGCAGTTGTTGCTTTATCACCGTAGATGTCGGTGGGTACCTATGTGCCACCATTTGTAAGGGCTACGGTTGTTATACCTTTAAATTTAAGAGTGTTAACAATCGCGTCACGAGCGACTGAGTCCTTGATGTTATATACGGTTCCACCAAGGTTAATTTTACTAATATCTGCCATAGTAAATTTTAATTTTTATTATTTTGAATCAGAAATGATTGTGAATACATTATCATCACTTACTGTGAATGTATCATCCAGTAGTGTTTGTAATCTTCTATATTTTCCTTTAAACAAAATATAGATATCTCCGTTGTCCATAACCTCAAACAGATTTTTCCTGTCGGTATCAGAAGTACCGCCTCCTATTGAGTACACGGTATGTGCTGTTCCTATTGTGCCATCAGCGTGGTCATCTGTGAACTTATCAGCATTGTTATGCGATACGTTAAACTTTCCGCTTGCATGTTCTGCATCATGCAGTGTTTGTGTTCCGATACCTTCCGCGAAAGACGAGGCGCCTTTTGCAGAGTTGCCAGAGTTGGCTTTTAAACTTGCAACACCTGTTCCTTTTTCAATAGGAAGATCACAAGATATTTTGACGCCTTTTTCATCAGCCGACAAAGCCACGCCATTACCAGAGATGAAATTTAAATTCGCAGCACCAGATACTGAGACGTACGGAACTTTGCCATCAACGGAATATGACGAGATTCTAGGAACGCCTCCTATCATGCTTATGCCATGCGTGAGAATATCACGCTGTGATGCGTCGGGATCTGTTATGAATACTATGGACTAATCGGAAATAGCATTTCCCGCGCCAGCTTTAAAAGTGTTATATGCGGCTCTTGTGTGGAAATTTATAAACCGACTTGTCAAAGTTGTGTTTTCCATAGTATTGAGTGATTAAATTATGCCTGTGATACCTCGGCCCACTGGAGAGTATCTGTGAGAGTCTTGAGCTGAGCAGCAACAGATACACCTGTTATGTACTCAATACTTGTAGCGTCAAGTGTTACGGTTGCAATCTAGAGATATTTTTCAGCGCCCTCTGTTCCAGGTGCCTTTGTGCAAGATACACCGTTAACTTTAACGATGTCGATTTTGCTTTCAAGCTCTGTTGCAATTTCATAAACACCATCATGCAACTCATTCAAGCCTTTGACAACCTGCTCGTTCGTGTTATTTACAGCAGATGCCAAAGTTGCACTGTCAACATACTTGTCAGCTTCACCAACAAGCTGGTTGTTATATACTGCATACTTGTCCTGGCTTGTTAGATGTGAGTCAACGCTCAAAGTAGGCGCATTAGTAACTACAAGCTTGTCGACTGCAATATTATTATTTTCTATTGAAATACCAGCACCAGCTGTAAGCTTAGCATTCTCAAGTGCTGTAATCTTACCCTCGAGGTCGGCCTTAGTAGTATTAATAGTGCCGTTGATCTCCTCGGCCTTCGCATTAATTGCCTCGTTGGTTGCATCCTTTGTGAGGTAAGTGTCAGCGTCAGCTTCGGCCATTGAGCCATGGGGAACAGTCACCTGGGTGCCTTTAACATTCAAGGTAAGCATTCCGGTGCCAGCTGTGACATCTCCAGCCTGAAGTGCAGATGTTGCAGCTGTTACAGCAGTTGCGAGTGCATCGGTAGATGCAACAGTGATAGTAGCAACACCAGCGTCATCTGTTACAGCGCTAGCTGTTACATAACCAGTACCTGAAGCTGTGACACTCTTAACACTATGAGCTGCTACGTCTGTTTTGATCTTAGCGATCTCTGCATTTGCAGCATCAAGTGCGGACTGAGGAGCTGCAGCGTCAGCCTTATTCAAACTTCCCTGAACAGCAGTTGCGAGGTCTGTCTTAGCGATAGAACCGGGCTTGATAGTTGCCGATATCTCATTTGTGCCACTGATTGCAAGCTGAACCTGTGCCGCGTTAGCCTATGCAGTGTAAACGTCAACGAGATCCTTGACGTTAATTTTAACAGGTGCAACCTGGTTTGCAATTGTTAACTGGATGAATGTATCCTTGCCTTCCTTTACAATCTCACCCTTGGTAACCACAAGATCCTTAGGTATATCAATGTCAACAGGTGTACCATCTGGACCGGTGAAAGTGTAAGATTTCAGATAACCAGCGTTTGCGGTTTCCTTGGCAGCTACGCCGATATTGTTAACCTTTTCAGTTAAGGCGCTAAGACCGGGAACTTCTGCAGCAGTCAATACTTTACCCGCTGTCACGAGACCCTTGGCGTCATACTTTACAACGCTAAAATCAGTAGCAGCTGTGATAGCGTCATTTGCAACAACTGCCTTGTCTGCGGTTGCCTTAACAGCTGCGATAGCATTTTTGTTTTCGGTGTTTGCGGTCTCAAGTTTTGTAACCTTATTGGCCAGATTACCAACCTCAGCCTGAGTATCGCCACCCTAGACTTTCCAGTTCTCTTCGGGAATCTTACCGTTAACAAGTGAACCATTAAAATCCGCACCATCGTTTAAATCACAAGCTGGACCTGTGTATGTGTAAAGTGTACCATCAGAAGTTGCAACAGTCAAACCTGTATAAAGTGCACCGCCCCAAGTCGCGGGATCATAAATGTCGGCAGCCTGGTCAACAACCAAACGGTCATCAAGAGGACGCGCGGTTGTAAATTTAAAAGAAACGCCAAATTCGGCCTCACTTGCATATAATTTTGCCATATTATGTCCTCCTCAATTACTTATTATAAATTACACGGAATTTGCTGTCTGCAGTTGTAGTTGTAACCTTGAACTACTTATATGGAATCTTGGTTGTACCATCACCAATTACAAGCTCTACATCACTTGATGTTGATTTCTCAGCGAACCACTGATCGTCTGAAAGACCTCTCTTTTCGATTGTTACATTCTTGAAAACAGCGGGTATAGCGATGAGGCTAATGCCAGCCTTTAATGTTAATATGCGTGTCTGTGTATCCTCGATAGGCTGCTTTGTCAGCTTACCAGCTTCATTTGTGCTTGCATAGATTGAATACACAAACTTGATATTCTTGGACTGCGTCTTTGTGATAGGCTTAATATGGAAAGTGTCATCAACCCAAGAGTGAGGTGTAGCGTTAACTAAAAGAGTCGTAGAGCTACCAGTTACTGCCTTATTCGTTGCTGTTCCCTTATTAGTCTTCACTGTGTCAGTACTTCCAGCATATGCACGCGTAGCGGTAACAGTCACAGTTGTGGGATTGAGAATCTGACCGCCCCAGCTATTGCTACCATTGAGAGAGAACGTATTAGTTGCCTCTCCGCCAGTTGTGGTATATTTGCCGCTTACAGTCTTTGCAGGGCTACCAGTAGCAGCAGAAGCTGCGGGCTATGCAGGGCAAGTCTTGCCAACCTCAACAGGAGAGTCAAAAGTAGAGTTGAAGCTGATAGTTGCATCTGTAAAATTGGGGGCATACTCAGGATAGAGCAGCATATCCAAAACTTCGTTGATGCTCTTTCCATTCAAAGATTCGGCAGTAGTGCCGGCTGCGATGCCACCAATAGCAGCGGTTGAAGCCGTAGTGTCTGCGGGTGCATACTTGCCAGTTCCGAGCTCTATTTCCTTTTTCTAAATAGCACCAGTTGTGTCAATATAGGAAGCCATAAGCTTGCCATCTTTAAACTCCACATCAGTGATGCCGCTATAGCTCTTGCCATTCATCAATAGGCATCCTGCATCCTATGCAAAATAGATGCCATCAGCGTGGGTGTCCTGACTGTATGCTGCCAGATTACCACGATAAAATTTGACTGATTTATTAGCCATATAGGTTTAATTTTTTAAAGTGTTACTTCATTCCAAATCTAATCCCCAGGTGTTGTTTCCTTGAGGACCTTGATATCTGCTTTATTTTCTTTGACGGTCTTGACAAGCTTGCCCATGTTGACAACCTCTTTATTCCCGTCTATGGTCACGATCACATCGTTTAGCTCACCCGAGATCTGACCACTGCCGTTTCCTTTTTGAATCTTCAGCTTGTTGACTTCGCGCTGAAGATCAGAAACAATAGGATTCCTGTCATATCTCTCGATGCCTAGATTGATTGATCCAATATTTACTTTTTCCATATCTGCTCGATTTTGTATGTGAAATTTTCCAGGTCAATCTTTTCCTTTATGCTCACATGCTTAACATCACAAGTAGCCATAAGAAAAAGGCTTTGAAGATGACAGCATGACATGCATGCCGGGATACAGGTTTAACTCAGTCAAAACATCGCCAGCCTTGATATTGTCAGCCTTTACCCAGTCTGCATCCTCGTCTACTCGTACGAAAACAGAAATGGTAGAGGTGGCATCAGTCTGCAAGATGTTCGTACCTGTGCTCTTGAAAGTTGGCGAATCGTATACGCCACTTGCATTTTTCTCTACGTTAGTCATATTTTATATGTTTATTTTGGTGAATTTATGCTATACTTATTTTGTAGGTACGAGTTGATCACCAAGTACTAAATCGCGAATCTATAAACAAAACCGCATGAGCTAATTTTTAACATGTTAAAGATATTATCCTATGCATGAGTTTTGTTTGTTTTTATAATTATCCAAATCTCCCTTGTACCACACGAGTTCTTTAAATCCTAACCTCTTCTATCCTTTCGGAATCAATCCATCCCTTACCAACTTATCAAACGAGCTCCTGCTTATTTCTAGGTACATGTAAGCCTAGGCCTTACTATATGGCTAGTGCGAAATAGCTGATAGCAGGTCGTCGGCTTGTTGCGCGGTCATTTCACATGATCCGTTGTCGATTCTGTCGGCTATTTTCCGCAACTCGCGTGAGATAAGTTTTCGTAGAGTTTCTACCATGGGTCTTTGATTATTATGTTTGACAATAAAGCCAAACCCGAAACAGATAAAATTATACGTACCAAGTCCAACATAACACCAAGGCCAAACATTCTATTGTACATTATGAAGCACTGGATAATAAAAGAATGAAAAATCAACCATCTGAAGTTGTTACAAAATCCTAATAGATAGGTTGGTAAGATTAAGACAATAAAAGCGCACAAGCTCTAGCCAAAGATGAACTCAAACACACAAAGATGCAAACCGCACAGCGCAGCTATACAGAGAATAGACATAAAAAGATCGCCGGATACGACGAAGATTTTAATAAGTTCTCTTATACTTTTTAAGCTTAAAGCTTTCATTTTTCCTCGCGTTTTTACAATAATAATATTTAACAATGAAAAAAGCCAGCGATTACACTGGCTTTTTTATTTAATTATTCCTCCCACAATGTGAGCCTCTGGGATTCACCAAGAGCATCCCATATGTCTTTCTCAGATGGGACGAACAGATACTATACATCTTGGTTTGTTTGATACCCATTTTCTGTATCATAAGCCGAAAAGTCTATGTATTGATTTGCAGCACTAGGACCTCCTACAAACGCATAAATTAGATAATTACCATCTTCATCCATTGTCGCTGCGACTGTGCATGACGTTGCGTGTCCGTTTACTAGTAGTTGTTCAGTTTTTGTTTCTATCTTACGTTCCTTTGCGTATTTAAGAAGCCTAATTCCAGTATATACGGTGTTTGTAAAACACAAACGCTCAGAGATACCAACAAAAGCATAGTTCATTCCAGTAGATAAGACATTATAAACATCACCAGGTGTACTTGTCTCGTTATGAGCCTACAAATCATTTTCAGTATTAACCGAACCCTTATAACGGTAAACATTCACAATTCCAGACTCAAGCTTGGAAACTTTACTGTTGAGATTGCTAACCGTTTGATTTAATTTTGTAATGTTTGAATTAGAAGTGCCTATTGTACTTGCCAGCGTCTCGTTAATCTCACGCTGTGTAAACTACGCACCAGTTGCTGAGGTATTACTTCCACTATGTGTATTATCGTATAACTGGCAGATCTTATCGTTTTTTGCCGCTGTGTGCCACTGGTCCTCTGCATAGATTATGGGGTACTCGTTAGGATTAGCGCTGCTGAATGTTATAGCAAAAGCCGACGCTGCCGACTGCGTAGTATTATTTTTCATAATCAGATATTAATTTTAAGTTCAACCTTCTCTAAGCTACCATTCGCTGCTACATTTTTACCTGTTGCGTACATTGTATACCCTGGCATAGTCTAATTATTAGAAACAACAGAAATGCCAGTGGCTACTGTGCCAAGAATAGAAATGCCTGACTGCTTTGCTGTAGCGTTGCCGTGTGTCAAGATGATACCATAGGCAGAGTTTGGCAAACTGTTTGTCCATGTGAAATCCGATTGATTGAGGGACGTCTCGATTCTTGTTGCATTATTGATAAACTCAGAGATGATGCTCTTATCCTTGGATACACTCATACCATACCAAGCAGGATATGATACGTTCATCTGGACAGCAGCAGCTGTAATTGTCAACTTTAAACCTTTATAGTCACCATCTGGTACAGTATAGGTGATAGTAGCAGAACCTGTTGAATCTTTAACATTCTCCAATGTCTTCGTGTACTTACCAGTTGTAGACTGCGACCAAGTAGCAGGTACAGTGTCAGCATTCACAGCCTTACCGTCAAAGGTAATACTAAGGGTAGCAGTCTGAGAAGCGGGCAGCTTGTCAGCTACACAACTTGAATGAGAAAGACTAATGGTAGCCTTCAACTTGCTCTTGGCTGTACTCAGCAACTAATCATCCAGGTAGTTCTTATAAGCCTCGGGCAGATTATCAGCACCGTAAACAGTAACGCCTGCGGTATCTTTAAGGTAGATCTTGCCATCCTTGGCAAAGATAATAGAACCATCAGCAACAACAACACCATTAGAGTCCTTGCCCTGTGCTGCGTTCTCCTTAGAAACGTTTTTGTAAAATTTAACTTGCATTATGACCAATTTAAATTGTTGTCTAATTCATGCCAACGCACAAAATGTGTTTCAGTATATACTGCGACGTGCATTTTATCATTGCACAAATACACGTCGCCAATTTCTACATTATCAATAGGTAAAATATCTATCTCTCCCTTGAAGCGCATGGCACCAGAGAGGCCTAGGTTTTCAATAGCAATAGCTCGCTTTTGGTCTGTGTCAAATTCAGAAAGGAGATTGTCCTTTTTAAGATATTCCCCTTTTTCATTTATTACACAATGCGGGTTGCCACTATGAATGTCTGGAACATACACACAATCATGCGTGTGATGAAGTTGGTTTTTATTTTGTATCATGGCTTCAAACATTCATAAAAAACATTGATGGAATTGAACATGTCGACATTCTGAATGAACGCGATCCTGTTCAGTATGCATTGATAGTTCTCCGGCTGGTGCCCATTGTGTAACTGTTCGATGAGATCCTGGAAATCATCGATGACTGCGTGCTTCAAATCAAGCACGGCATCCGCAACCGTCACTACCATATTTGCTGTTGTCTTTACAGAATCCAGTGCAACCGACCAAATCACGCATGATGTTTAACGCTTCAAAGTACCGATCCTCATCAAGTAAGTAATCGATGACATTGATTGCCATCCACAAGAGATCACGCTTGTACACTAGATCTTTATGTTTCTATGTGTTACACTTGTCAGCTCCGCAGAACTTACCAAGTATCTCACGGTTGATATTAAAGAAGCACTCTTTGAGTCCGCACATGCTGAACATATAATCCTGAGAGAGTGCAACCGTGAAGTTATTATTTATATTCAGAGAAATGAAATCATTAATCTGCACGATATCCCACTATCCGTTCCAGTACTTGACAATATGCTCACCATCATAAGCAAAAACGAATTTCTTTTTTGCTAACTCATCGATATATTCCAGACTGTCCTTTTTAGGCAGGATATAATGCGACACCATGTAAAGGCCATCCTCTTCGATATGAAAATCGCTCACGTCATCAGAACTATGGTCATTGATATCGTACGTGTACAGGTTGTATTTTTCCTCTTTCTCTTCTGTTATGTCAACGCTATGGATAACGTTGACGGAAACCGTCCCGTCATATGTAAAAATCCCATCGTAAGTATTACAGGGACGTTCCATTCCGGCTATCGTAACATGACAGCCGGATGTATGCTGTAATTGAAATATTGCCTACATTATCCAAAATTAACGTTGTCATTATATGGATTGCCGTCGTGTAGTTGTTTAAGCTCTATGTCAACCTTTTTGTTATCAACGGCGATATTATCTTCTTTGTATTTCTTGTCTGCCCTCGCATTGTACCACCTGATATCGCTATCAATACGGAGACGCTCTTTTTCAAGCTGCATCTTTTCTTGGTCGTACTTTTCGATCTGTTTTTGGGCTTGCTACAGCTGCTTTTGCATCTGCTGTAGCTGCTGCTGTGATTCTTGCAGCTTCTGTTGTAATTGTTGGATTTGGTTATTTTCCGCCTTCTACTTCTCCATAGCCTACTTTACTTTAATCTTCAAATCCGTCAAACTCTTACTCGTCAACGCTTCAAAAATGATATCCGGCGCTAGGGTCTATGATTGGATGAAGTTCGGAATTACTTGCATCAGCTTTGCCATATCTTGCATGACATCTGTGCTGCTGCTTATATGTATATCGTAATCGCTAAGTGTGAAATGTTCAGGGAGAGCAGTGAATACTTTCTGGAATTTATCGCCTAGGATAATTGTTCCAGTTAGTCCGTTCTTGTATACTATCTTTGCCTCATTCAAAGCATCTAGCAATATCTCGCAAGTCACGAGATCCATTTGCTGATAGTACTGTTTGGTTATAGTGAATGAATTGTTTGCACTCAATTTTACATTACTCACTGCGTCCTTCTATTCGATACCGTTCAGTCGCTCCTGGAATACTCCGGTGATACTGGACGCTGTCTCTTCTATGGACTACAAAGCAACCTAGATAGCTTGAATAGCCCCAACTTTTACGGTATCATCAAATCCATTGAAAATTGTATTGATAGGTGCCTGACCAGCAGCTGCTCGTCCTTCCTGTGAGGTGTCGATCAAGCCAAGGCCTCCCTTCTTATATGCCAGCCATTTCTGGATTCTCTCCGGCCAGTTAACGCCAAGGTTGGTAGGGATAAGGCTTTCATCTATCCAATCACCAACTGTTCCACTGTTGGCAATAATATTATCTCTGTAATAATGTAAAAGATTATATCGATCTTGCAAAGGGACACAAGCCAGAACCAGAGAATACGGCTGGCTCCCTCGATTGGTGAAATAGACTCCGTTGACTGTCAAACCACAATAGCTCGGGTTGTCAATAGAACGCACAGCAGAATCATCTTTGCCTGTTAGGATATAGATGTCGTCATTGATTCTAACGGTGCGGTATCTGTTCATCACGAAATTCTTATCGGTCTCTATCCATTCAACCTCATAAACAGGGAGCAACTTGTTATATCTGTTGTTTTGCTCATCTGTTGGATAGCCTGGTATGATAGCCTCCTCTCCTGCTCTCAATCCTTGAGTAGCGGGAACTCCGTTGTGCTCAAAGGTCCTAATGTAAGAGTATGAATAATCAGACGCTGCATTTTCCCATTCCTTTTCTATCTTCTCAACATCTTCACGCGATAAATCCTGACCGTATTGCATCAAGATTTGTGATTTGGAAAGCCATTTCCTGACAACTACACGGTACGAATCCTTGACATATGGAGATTCCGGATTTCGATCTATAAAGGTGTTTAGAGGATTCAATACTTCTATCTATACATTATTCCTGTTTACGCTCGGCTTTACCCTGTAAAAGCAATAGCCGGTGATCAATATATCTAGCAATAATTCGCGGAGCTTTCTCATGATGTCGGTACTTCTCGATTGCATTAAATACTCGATGACATTCTGCGCTGCTATCTCGTACTGACTAGTGAAGTTTGTCTTCACGTCCTATATGATCTTCTGAAGCGTAGCCTCTATATTATGGTCGACAGTATCCTTGCCGTCTATAAATGAGAGGATATCATTCTTGAGTTTTTTCTGCATGAACTTGTAGACCTACTCGTGAATCTGAATCTATTTCTCCCTTTCCATCGCGCTGATAGTCTGAGAATCCTTGCAGGAAACCTTCGGCAATACCGGAGTACCAAGATACTCTCCGATCAATACGTCCACGTGTTTCTTAATAAGCGGTATGAATTCAACGGAAGTAGGACTTCCTATTCCGAAGTTCTCCTCAAGGTATCTGTACTATTCGGAGTTCATCTTTCCGTTATAGTAGTTATACGCCTTTTGCAAGTCTGTTTTCTCGTACACCAGCTCCGTGATGGCGTTGTCTGTACATTCCTGCAAGCGTTCCTGCTCTTTTGTCATTATTATAAACTTTTAATATTTATGTCCTACTCTCCAACCATCCGTATTTTAGAATAGTAAGCATTAGGAAATTTCTTCCGTCTCACAAGATCCCACAAGTATTCACTGATAAAGCCTTCCAGACGACGCTGCCATTTGATATCTCCTTTAAACCAGTTGCCTTTTTTGAATTGTTCATTCATGAAATCCTCAACCTATTTGTTTCCATCTATTCCAAAATAAGAATCAAAACGTTTGAGAACATCAAAAACAAAATGAGCACCTTCCAGGAAATCATCGTGTTTCATAATGAACATGTTGCAATATGAGCATTGCGCATCTTCCAGAAAATCATCATAAACCGGCAAGTATGACCTGTCCGCTTCTCTTATTGCCAACCTTAAAGGATTAATGAAAATCGAGCTATGATAAACAGAGATATTGACCTTGTTCATAAGCCCGGAGGACCAGGTTCTCGTATACACTGCGCCGTGCTTGTCAACTATATCACGTGCTTTTCCCAGGTCTTCCATAAAGTCATCAAAAAACCTTCTGTAATGGCAGAAGCCGATATATTCAGGTATTAACTCCTCGTGTTCCATGACGTGTTTGATCTGGCAAGCTTCACCATAGCATATATTGTGCTTTTTCGTGAACTCATCATTCATATATATAACAGGAGACAAATCATCAAAAATATTCTCATTTTGCGCAGCGATAAAATAGCCATCACTGTGTGGATGGTCTCCTGTTATTGTATTATGCGCGCATATGTACATCCTCAAATCATTCATTACTTACTAGATCTTTCTGTCCTATATGGTGTGTGCTGTGGTCTATCGGGCATGGTATATGACGCTCGAACATATCGGTCTTGTATCCAGTGTAAAATTTCGTATCAGTCAATCGGCGGCCATGAAGTTCTTTTTCTAGATATTCGAGAAACTTATCATCGTCTAACTGCGCGCATATATGGAGAGGGTGATCCGGATCATTCAATCCAAGCACAAGATCAATAGCTCCACCTGGTAATCTGTGAATATTCAAAAGGCCAACATAACACTTGCCGTATACTTTAAAAATAGTTTCTAGGATCGCTTGAGCGAACTTGTCCGTAGCTGTAGTCATTGGTTTGCAAATACATGTTAAAATTAGCCGTCATCTAGTTATTCTTTTTGATAGGTCCGAAATGTTTGATTCCTCGCTCGTCATAATAATATCCGAAATCAACAAACTCATCATCTGCTTTTTTCTATGCCTACGGCGTGATTCCGGATAGCTCTTCATCTGCAAGCTCACATTCTCCCATAGCAGCCACGATATCAAACTTACGTTTGTTTTCGTCAGAGTATCTTGATAACTCATCAAGCATTTCCTCAAACCATATATCGTAGCCATAATCAAGGACGAAATCCTTAATCAGGTCTGTCTAATGATCGATGACAGCAGGAGATGCTGGGGATCCGTATTGCTACGTTTTACGTCTTGCTATATCTGGATATGTTGCAGATGGGCGTTTCATGAAGTAATTCAAGAGATGCCTATCACGTGCCCATGTAACCATGGACATCCTCGTTGCCTCGATGTTAATCTGGCAGTTGTAATACATAGCAAGACCAATAGCTACCTCATAAGCTTCTCGTATATCATCCGGTCTATCTTTATATATGGCAACGTATCTAGGCGTGCGATTGCCAAACGTGCGACGCTTGACAACCATACAGAAATCAGACGGATCTTTGTATGTCGATGATGTCTGCAACATACCGATATCAATTCCGTCAATACCGGCGACATATAGGTTGTTTGTTTTCTCTATCAGACCTTGAGACTCACCGTCTCGTTCTTTATCTTCTACCCATAGCGGATGCTCTAAAATCTTGATTTTGCCATCTTTGCAAGCATTCCATATAACGCTCTAAATATGGGCCCTATCAACCTTGCGCTCTGTATTCTTATACTGGAAACGTATGGTGCCAATATCAATAGGCGGACATTCATGCATTGCACGGATGCGTGTGAGCTATTCGGCAATAGTTGCCCTGTTAAATTTATTCTGAACTCCAGAAGAAAAAGCCTCTGTATCATTGAACGGATACTCTGCACAGTGATCAATGAGTGCAGTAGGATCAGAAGCCATGGCGGCACGAATCTCATTTTGCCATTCTACAACAGCGTCAGGATCAACAAATCCCCTATGCGAAAGAAACCGCTTTCTATCTTTTGGTATCTTGGTGCAAGGTATGAAAAAAGAAGTCAACACCTCTGCACCGTTTTGTGTGTATCTGTGCCGATGTGGAAGAATACCGTAAACCTCAGGATGGTAAAACATACGCTGTAATCCATCGAGTGATTCCTTGGTGTCTCCAGATGTCCCTCCGCACACACGTATTCCCCATGACGCATTCATGGGACCAACAAGCGCCGTTGCCTGGATATATGCCTTTGCAAAATTCTTCCATGAACCTACCTCATCCATGGCAAGAATATCCAAACGGAATCCACGCAACTTGCTTGGGTTATCTGCGACAATGCCGATAATCTAAGACATCCATCCTACCTCGATTTTTTGTCCGTTGATTATCTTATAATGAGAGGATCTTTTCCAATCATTGGAATCTTTCACCTATCGTAATTTGAAAAATCCGCCATCAGTGTTGTCGTTTAAAAAAGCCAAACAGTTCCAGACCTTACCAATAGTGTTATCTAAATAGTCAGATCTATGAGTGGCTAACATGTTTATGGAATTTTTGATGCAATTATAACTGTTAGCTAGAATTGCTGAAAGCATCTCAGAATAACCTCAAAATATTAACTCACAGACTTTTTATTCTGTGATTCTTATCGTTTCCGATAAGTCTAGCATACATTTTCACTATTTAGTGTTCGCGAGCTCGTGGGAGCTGTTCTCCTATGCGTTACAAAGAATAAATGATTCCTCTCGGTATTATGCACTCGCATTTTCACCGATACATCGCGAAAACGGCAGTAATTCCTACCTCTCGTGCTTTCATTATCACGGCATTTCTTCTGAGTCTTTTGCACATCTCATAATAATGAAAAAACTCATATTGCCCAGCATAAAAAGCCGGGAAAATAAAAAGACGACCACCACCTGACTTTTCCGTGTTGTCAAGGTCCATAAGCTGGAAATAATTCAAGAAAAAATAATTGTCACCAGTTATAGTGTAGCCGTTCACGGTCATCCCGTGCTTGCATCGCTTATATTCCTCAAGCCAAAAATCCTGGAATGCTTTCGTCCCTTTATGGAACTACGTATAGTGTCCAGTTCGCAAGAAAGAATCCCTCGCCTCAGTGAACCAGTCAGGATCGAAATCTAGCCCAGATGTTTTGTTTATCGGAATGTATCCAGTAAGCTCATAAGATAGATCAGTATCAAAAAATACGATCTCTTGATCAATAGGTATATCCCACTAGCCTTTGTGTTCGCTTTTTACCTATTCAACAATTGCATCTTCATCATGAATATCCTTGAGCATTACCTCGTCAACAATTTTCTGTATCTCCTCAGGATATTGTACATTTTTCATAAATCAAAAATCACCTTCGGGCATAAACCCGTCTTCTGCTCCTCCTCGTATGGACGAACGTTCCGCTAGCTCCTTCTTTACCTGACTCTCTAATGTTGTCAGAGAATCATGAAGCTTGTTCAATGAGTTGATCTCCTGAATCAAATTCTTCACCTAAAACATCGGTTTTCCTGTCAGTTCATCGCGCTCCTCGGGATCTATATTGACAAAATAGTTTGCTATCTTATCAATCGCAAAACGCGCTGACTCTAAGAGTCTAATGCTCCGGTCCTAGTTCTGCATCTCCTAAAACTTACGACATGCTTCCCTAAACACCGGGTCATTAAACTCTTCATCCGTCAGTTGCGAATCTTTGAGCGCCGCCTCATGGCGTTCTCCCTGAGATATGTCGCTATACAAAGAATGCCAATGTAAAGCAAGGTAAATATAAGTAAGCTCGCGAAACATACGTAGTCCATATTCACCAGTTGGATCTTCCTTGCACTTATTCCGCTCTGGATCAGCAAGATCAGCAAACTCCTTGATCAATAAGATCTCAGGACGGTTGATCTCAATACGATTGTGAGCAGAATCATATACAAAGAAATTGTTCATAAATTATTTAAATTCTTTTAAAGATACGAACTCGTAAGGAGTTCTAAATAACCTTATAAAACTTTCATTATTAGACTCTCCGTTATCTCCGTTCTCTATTCGCTAAAATCTCTTATTTGAAGGATATCGAGTTCTCAATGAATCTCTATTTTGTTTGTTATTTTGGTATTTTTTTATATCAAATTTCCCATTATCTGTTAAATTATCCACAAGATTCTTTATAAACTCTGCGTTCTGATAACCAAGGGTATAAGAATTTTCAATATAGGTACCTCTTGGTCTAATAGGATTTGTCGGATAATATACATCGAGGTCATTAAGAGTGTGATAAACTGGCGTGTACTGAACACGTGTACCATATTGATTAGTAGGAGACTCAAGTGTATAAATCGTATCATTTAAAGCTGGAAACAGTCCAGGAATAACAGTTATCCTATCACGGCTTGGAATTATATTATCCGTACCGTATATAATATCTTCTCGTATCTAATCTTTATTATTAGCGACTCCACCATTCCCTCTTTCATTTTGCCTATCTACAACGATCGGAGCTACACGTATCGCATCATTCTATTCAACATGCTCCTTTCTTTGCACAGGCGGTTTTTTACCTCCGTTTTTAAAACGGGTTATCAAACGTTTCATATTATTCAGTATAAGAAAAACCTCTATATCTGTCAGCGTTGTTATTTGTGAAAGGAATATTCTTTGTGTTTATAATCCTTGCCTTTCCAAACTTATTCTTCAGATTCTGATAATTTTTATCTTCTGCTCTAAGTTCTCCGTCCCAATGATATACACCAGCTGGCTCGAATCTATAACCACCCGAACCTTCTATACGGTTACCGTTCTCATCAATCATCCCAGGATAATATACGCGTTTACTATATATTGTGTCGTTGTTTACTGGATCAATAGCAGGAATTATTGTGCGCTTCATCATCGTGCCATCCGGAGTCTTGGCTGTCTTCACCTGGATATTCTGAGAAGGCTTCTTTTTTGCAGTTCCGCCATTCTGAAATATCTCTGTACGAATACCGTTCATAGCTTTGCTAATTGCTCCCTTCTTCATCTTCTTACCACATTTAGCAGACTAAACCTTTTCACTCTCTTCCTGCTTCTTAACGCAAGCCTAGCAAATGGTACCGCCAGCTTTGTAGTATCTTGTCTCATATCCGGCAGGACATATTCCCTTCAACTTCATAAGATAGTTAAGCTTTGCCCCACGACGTGCAGACTGGACGTTTGACTGTTCTATCTGCTTTGTGATTATCTCTTTCAAAACTCCAGGCTGAGCAATCTGCTGCAAAATCTGAGGATTTTCATTTTCAACCTTATCCTGTCCTACCTTTACCAACTGCTCGTTAGTCGCAAGCTTCTGGAGAGTTTCCTGATCCTGCACTGCAATATTTGCAACCTGTGCGATTGCATCTTCAACAGATACGTTCTATTTCTGGCTTTCTGCATAGCCAATATATCCGAGAACAGCACCAAGCAAAAGCTGATCTTCTGCCTGATCATTAGCTGCTCCACCCTATTGATAATAATTAATCATTTTGTTTTTGTTTATTTAGTAATTAATTGAACAACATTCCCGTTTTCGTCATATACATAATTCGGATTATAGTACCAATTTTGTCCTTTATTTTTTACTGGCATCATATAAGTCTTTCCATTTTGCTAGAATGTGACATATGATTTAACCCCAGTAAACGGAGAGTCTGGACTGTTATATTCTTCACGTGGCTTAGTGCCCATATGAAAATCCATGTATTTAGAATCCTTAATAGATATCGGACGAAATCCACTTTCGCCTATTCTTAACTCCTCTGGGCTATCAACAAACCATGATTTGATGTCATCCCAAGAATCAGAATATACATCAAAATCTGTACTTCGCCATTTTGATTTTCCGCGTCTAGGTAACATATTACCAAAATAGCTAAAAGAGAAATTAGAATCATTATATGCGTCATCAGCTCGTGAACTATATTTATCACCTTTTAGCTCGTCTGTCTTATGCAGGACTACCGTCGGTATTGCTTCCTACTATGGTTCAAGCTACTATTCTGGCTATGCTGGCTAAACTGGTGGCTACTAACCAGAATTGTCTTCTGAAATAGGAGGTGGCGTTCTCTATCTCAAATTGCCAAAATATATTCCATATTCAGCCTTACAGATTCGTCCACCTCTTCTTTGACTAGGTATAGTATACTGCCACTGTCCATTTTGGAAGTTCCAACCGGCACCATGGTATACATTATTCATAAGGTATCTGTCAAATGCTGAAGCAACCCTATTGTCAAAATAATTCTCATGGCCCTGCTGTGGAGTATATCCAATTTTACTTAAAGCGCTCTTATAGTCGTTGCCAAAGATGGCCTGTATCTATGCGTCGTTCAAGTTATACTGCGACTTTAAGAAATCTTTATATACATTTTGATTATCTATATAAAGATTATCGTCTCCGTCTTTACTTTCGTCATATTTAGACCATGCTTCTGATGGATTAAATTTAGCTCTGCTCTAATCCCAATTATACCATACCGGCATATTATAATATCCACTTTGCGATCTCAGAACATCGTCAGTATTACCCATTTGCCTCTAGAATAAATAATCCATAGGATCGATTTGGCCGTTTACATTAAATCTAGAATTAGCAAACCAGGTTTTACCGTATTCATTCAATTCGTCAGGAGAAAGCGAACCGTCATTATTCGTGTCGGCTTTTTCCATCATGGATTTATATTTTGCCTTATCTGGTGTCTATGTGTACAATTCGTTCAACCACTGATCTTTCTAATCACCGAAGCCAGAGAAAAATCTATTTCCTACAGCTTTAGGTTTATTTGCACCAGATTGCCATGTAGCCTATGCTGCACGTTGGTTTTTATTAAAATAATTAGCAACCTTTTGATTAAACAAACCTTCGGCCGTTGTACTATCGTATGATATATTCGGGTCATACTGATAACCCGATTTCTATTTCTTCAATAAATTGCGAGCTTCAGACCAAGAATAACCATCAGGATTTGCTTCTCCAGACAATGTTGTTTTTGCTCCATCCCAAATAAAAGCCTAACCACCATATCGATTGATATCTCGTTTGAGCCTTCTAGATTTTCCGAGACCACGGTATCGGCTGCTATTCAAATTAATGATCTACCTATTTTGACCATACAATCGTTTGTCTCTCGCTTCTTGCTCAAGCTTAGCTTTTTGCTATTCATCATCGACTACTGGCGGTACATCTGGATTTTGCTCTTGGAACTCTTTATTGTCTTTGTCGTAAGTCCAAGTCTTAGATGTTGTCTCTCCAGCCATATCACTTAACAAGTTCAAGATCCTTTGTACTAAACACGCCCTCCTGCAGCTCCTGCTATGTATTGAACCATATGCACTTGATGCCCTTCAGACTGTTCCCCTTATCTACGTTTCTTTTGAAAACATTCGTAACCTTTCCGATCACGATCATATCAGGACGATTTTGAATATCCTATTTGATCCTTACAACCTGACCAGGAAGGAAATAAATCTTATCTTCCTCATTTAACATAATTTTTCATTTCTTTTTATCGGACCCCTTGAAACGTTCAGTGAGTCCTGAGTTTATAACTACCAAAGCGCGTGTCTCATTTACAAGTACGAGCCCCTGCTTGAAGAACGGAACGGGTACCTCACTGACAACCGTCCAATAGATAACGTCCCCATCCTTCACATACTTACACTCCGGACCTGCATCGACAACCTCTCCAACATGAATCATAGACTTCTCTTCCTCATATTCTCCGGTTTCATTCGATTTGTAAGTTGGAGCATATCCGCCAGTGTCAAGAATGATGCCGCTGTCGGTCTTCGTGATTCTCTGAAAAGGATTCTGCGAATAAGGCTTCACCAAAACATAGTTGTAGATTGCCTTAATCTCCATCTTATCAAACTCCTCATTGAACTTTTCCGCGTACTTACCGATTGCCTTCTCGTGATCTTCGAGCTTCTTCTGCATGTCGTCAATCTTCTGATTGATCCTTGTAGCAGCTTCTCTCTCCAGAATACGGTCAGCGTTCTTTCCATTTAACACAAAATGCTGGGCTGTCTCAATATTCGTAGCCACGCGTGCAAGCTTCTCATTACTATTCATTCCAATTCTCTCGTCCATAATTCAAAAATTTAAAAACATTACCATTTATTTAATTTACATTTCTCATCTTTTACTGTTATCTTACTCTCTATTATACAGCCGCACTTTTTGCAAATAAATCCAAAAAGTGGTATATATAGTTTTTGATCGCACGAACGGCAAGCCGCGTATCTCTTCCTGGAAAACTCAGGATAAATATGGAATAAATTCTTGAAGTTTCCCTCGAGAATATTCCACATTTTATGAGCGATCATCAAAATAATATTTACCATTTTCCTGCAACACATTCCGCTGTTGAATTACTCCATTTAAATTTTAATATACAACCGCAACCTCTAACAAATCCTTTGCGTGCTTCAAAAGCAATATCATCATTTTCTGGATTTATCCATAGGTTGCTATTACATATTCCTTCATGACTTGAGGAAAATATTGGGCACTTCTCACATATCTGTTGCCTAATTTCGATGTAATCTTTGTCTAGCCCAAGCTTCTTACTTACATCTTCATCAAGAAATTTCTCTATCATAAATCAAAAAATTAAAGGTTTCATTTTCTGCATAGTGTCTTCATGTTTCAACTTCTTCCGATAGTAGGAAATCATATTCTCTACTTCATCTTTCAGATAGTCGCACTTGTACATAGTGCCAGCACCTGTTGTTGGATCAATATGGTAGATTATGAGTTCCTTGACTTTTAGCTCTGGTTTTATTTTTGTCAACATCCAGGCATAAGTAGACACTTGTAGTTGGTACTCGTTAAAATTACAATTGTCAAATTTGTTTAATGGATACAACATCCGTTGTGTTGTTCTTGTCTACTGATTATAAGACGCAGCTTTCTTGTTGATCTTGCTGTTCGTTTTGAAGTCAATGACAATGATATCATTGAGATCTTTAACCAGAAGGTCAATTTTACCATTCAGTCGAAAATCACCGTCCTCGTACCTGACAGAAAATTCAGAATACGCGCCGCGAGGTAAGTCCAAATCTGAGTAGTCATTCATAAATTCAAACTTACCTCCCAGCCCGAATCGTTCCAGTGTCTGTTTGCCGCCTTTGAAGGAATCCTCCAGCTGTTTGTGGATGATAGTTCCACGGTCACAGGCGTCTTGTTTGCTTTTCTGCCATTGATCAAGTACATTCTGCTTTTCCCGATTGAAGTCTGCTTCACTTATATCATACAACATCAACAGGTCCGTGTCTATCTTATGTTTAGAAAGTACCGATTTTTTTTCAACCTACCATCTGTCTTTTGGTATCAATCTCTCGAGTGCTTTTACTCCACTCCAAAACTCCTTATCGAAGGGCACTACAAATGAGTGAATTAAATCGGTTACATTTATATTATGTGTAGACATTTTTCCGTTCTCCATTTAAACATTCAACATTATCATTTAATCTTTGGATGACTTACTCTAAAACTCTAACAATTTAGATTTGTATGAGTAATCCATACCAATTAAGGAACCAGCGAAAGTACACGTTTCACCAAATGCTATAAGTACCGAAGAGTGAATCACACCCATTGGTGGAACTGTAAATCCAGCGACAAGAAGCAATAGCCCAGCGGTCAATATTACAGAAGCCATGCGGAGCTGAAATCTTAGCTTCCTTTCTTTCTGATTCATATGAAACTTAATTTTTAAAAATTGACATATATCTTGATTGGTTTATATTCTACGCAATAATACTATTATTGTTACATAAAATAGCAGCAATTATGGTACATCTCTTAAAAAAGGGATCCGGCATTCATATAAAAAAATCACATGAGGGAAGATTTACGGAATATTGCGGAGGTAATGTGACGGAAGAATGCATACGGAGAGGAAAGAACTCACCGGATCCAAAAATACGAAAACAGGCAGTCTTTGCATAGAATGTCAGAAAATTCAAACACCAAGACGGCGGCTCAATTTATGGAGCATCTTAGATATAGACAAATGGGAATCTCTCGCAGCAATGGAAATAGCAGCAAGAGATAGCTGTGCAAAATTTCAACCAAAGCATGGAATAGAAAAAACAGCTTGATGAAATGAAACGCATGCAAGAATCATAGGCTCTTGGCCAAAGTATAGGTCAGACTATTGGATAGCTTTTTGGTAGAGGTATGCAAGCAGTTGCATAGAACATACGAGAAAAGAAAGATCAGGAAAATAAAGTTGGCATAATAGACGGCGGACAAGAAATCGCGCAAACAACCACTCCACAAGCAGCTGCTCCGCAGTCTACAACACAATAGTGGCAGCCTTCATTTGCTAGTTTGTCATTTTAGCCAACAGCGCCATGGCAACTTTATGAAAAAACGCCAAGCATGAGAGATGGCGGAAACTTTGAGAATATAATGAATATGAATGAATTGTTTTCTACATATAAATCAGTTGAACCTTTACAAATAGAAAAAGAAGTAGAAATTCCAGATTTTAAATCAAGATATGATTCTTTCCTGGAAAACCTCAATAGATATAAGACTAAAAAAAAAGATGATAACGAATTGACTGAAGACAATCAAAATTGGTTTGGTAATACATCTATTGCACAAGTATCCAGTAGTACGATACCTAGTAGTGAAACAATCACATAGCAGCCAGACTATACTTCGAAAGATTTATAGACGATGCTATAGGAGTAGGGACTTGACAAGTATATCACAATTACTAGCGGATACCGTGATCATAATATAGGAAAAGCTGGCAGTAAATCAAATCATAGAAAGAAAAATCAGCATGGTTTGTCTATGGCGTATGATATAATACCAGCACAAGGCGAAACTTTTGATTCTATATTTCAAAAGATAAAAGAAAATTCAGCAATGCAGCAATGGTTATCTCAAAACGGTTTTAATATAAACGACGAAACAGATGCTGCAACATTAAGACGTACTGGAGGAACCGGCGCTCATTTCCATATTGGACCCGATAAGTTTAATGTAAGAAAAGCATAGCACGGATTAGGTGTTTCTAGCCTGTTTACAAAATATAACTCTGCAGAAATTGATAAGCCAACTGATAAAATTGTTATGCCTAACTATGAATTGATACAATAGAGTTATTCTTTAAATGCGATATCAGGAAATAATAACAAAGAAGAAGGTAAAAAACAAGGATCAGACCAGAATTGGTTTAATCCGGAAACAATAAACACAATCAGCAGTGCACAAGCACTACGTAGAACAAATAATAGTAATATGGTGTCTAACACTTCATTCGATTAGGACTTTTAGAAATATGGAGTAAATCCAATATTTACAAAACACAAAGAGTTCTGGAGAAAACTCGCACTTTCTGAATCAAGTTTAAATTCACAAGCTTCAAATAAAAGCGGAGCTTTTGGATATTTTCAAATAATGCCACAATCTAGAACAGGCACTGATGTAGCATCTCAATTTAAAGATGCGGAAAAATTAATGACATCACACATGTCACTGATAAACAACGAAGATCGTAAACTAGCACAACAAAAAGGAATAACAGAAGAAGGGCTGATGGCTGGTGTTTGGCTCGGAGGTCCTGGAGGAGTTAAGCGTGCGCTAAGAAATAAAGGAAACGCAAAAGATTCAAACGGTACGTCAGTGATGAGTTATATGAAAAAGTTTTCGTAATAATAGACAAAACGTTTTATGAAATTTCTGAGACGAACCCAGGAAGAAGCTTATAAATAAAATAAAAAAAAAGTCCAAGAAATAAAACTCTCGGACTTTTTTTATGTAGCAAATCTATAATCATTATTTTACATACTATCTTTCCAACGTTTTACTGACATCAATTCTTGGTTTCTATAATAAAGGAATACTGATTTCATTTCCTTTTGTATCATGAACGACTCTCTCACCAACTTGCTTCCATCCATATTCTGTTTTGAATCTATTAAGTCCATGGACTCCTCCAGGGCTTAGATTTCCATATGTAGATAAAAATTCACCTTCTGGGAAATCTTCGGCATAAGTATCGAAAAGCAGTTTCTTCTCATTTGGGCTTAACATCTGTCTCCCATCTACTCCATGGAATGTATCAGCTGTCTTAAAATGAACGCTATGATATCCTGGCTCAAGATCATCAACCCTTTCAAAGAATGAAGGTTTTCCTTCTAGCCTGTAACGAGTCGCAGGATTCCATCCTTTATAATTACGCCATACCTTAACCTCTGGTCCCTCTTTTATTACTCTCGTCGCTTCATATGGATACAATGCTTGACTTACATTTTCTGTAGTCTATGCTCCATGCTACACTCCAGTCTCTGCAGCTTTAGCCTAGGCTCCTAATACTCCGGGGTTTGCTTCCATTGTACCTATAGTTGCAACTTTAATAACTGGAGCGGCTACCATAGCTGCATCAAGTGCCGTCTTAAATACTACCGGATACGTGGCTTTTGCTAAATCACCAGCTGATGCGTTCGGATCATTCCATACTACATTTACATTATCATCAGCGCTAGAAATTGTATTGTATAATCCAGTCGCACCACTAGCAAATGCCATAGGACCTGGCACGAAAGCCCAACCAAGCAAATTGGCAGCATCAACAAATGGCCTGCTCCCTCTTTCCATTGCTGCGTTAAAATAACGAGCACCGCGCGCCGCTTCAATCTTACGTCTCTCAGCATCAGATAACTCAGCACCCTACGGTATCATATCGTAAGATGGCGCACCTATTCCTGCACCTTTAGGTGTCACGGTTATCCATTCCAGATTACCAACTCTTCCGAGTGGATTGTCTGGCGTACGTTCAACCTATTCATATTTTATATATTCCTTTTTCTTACTCATTGCAAAAAATATTTATTTTGCAATTATAATATAAAAACCCGATGCTCTTTTCTAAGAAAGAACACCGGGCCGGAAGTTTTCATTATCAATTTTTTCACTTATAGTATAAAACCTCATGTCCTGTAAGGCTCAGGGTTTCATATATCAACTTGATCGTTTCGGCATTATCATCCTTGGAGATCAATATATCCTTTGGAATCATTATCCTATCGTAATGATTCAGAAACTCAACATCTGGCTACTTGGCCTGTTCAATGTCAAGTGTTACAGTTCTGATGTTTTCCATTATCGTACACTTAAAGCGTTCAGATCATCTTGATAGTCAAGCCACCACTGCCTGTTTGTCCAGCCATTAGCGCGAGCCATCTCATCAATCTCGGTTGCACGATCAATAACACGACGCGCCTATCTCTTCAGCAACCACTCAATAAACATATAGATTTTACCTCTCATGATACAATCATTGTATTCGATTCGTACTTGCCACTATTAACAAACTTTGTGGCCTCATCTTCTGTGTCAAATATTCTGACTTGTGTAACAAAATTCTCACCATCGAAAATCTTGCGATACACCTTGTTCTTGTCCTGGGTATACATTAACATTCACATTTTATACATTTAACAAACTTGAAATCATCATGAGAACCAGGAAGATAGCTTAGATCAGGGCGAGTAGATACAATCGTATATACCCCATTAAAAAAATAGTATAACTCAACCGTCCTCCCTACAACGTCCTCCTTACGTTGCCCGTTTGAGTTAAGCTCACAAAAAGCCTTCTCTAAGTCATCTTCCTTTATGTTGTCTCTTATGATTTCTATATCATTCTCATCAAGCTTTAATTTCTTCAGCTTCTTTTTCAAATCGCGACACTGAAACAATTTCTCGCGATATTTGAATATAGTTCCCATTCATTCGCTCATTACTAGTAGGGACGCCAGGATTCGAACCCGGTCCAAGAGGGTTAGAGCCTCCTGTGCAATGAACCACATACACCACATCCCTATTTAGTAATCACATCCTCATATTTTCAAGATTATGAATTTTCTTTCCTATTACCGCATTCACACACTACTTGAACTCATTGATGCCATGACGAACGGCACCATAGTCTTCAGTAGAATCACAAAGCTCTGCAAGCTTTCTAATACCTCCATCAGTCGTCTTGTTCATAAGATCACAAGCCTCAACAAAAACATCATCATCAAGTCTTGCTATCTGCTCACGAAACTCACTGATGAACTTAGGAACATTTGGCTCCTCGGTGATCTTTACCATGTAGCTGTTGCCATCAAAATCATACTCAACAACACGATCACCACTTCTAAACTTTCCCTTCTGGTTCTTCTACGCCGCACTAAGCAGCTAACTTATCATATCCTGCATATTGTCATTGTTTATTGGTTACATTGCAATCATAATATTAAAAATGCCAAAACCCAAATTTTTTGTGTTAATTTAGGTTAAGGCATATGTTAAAAAGTGTCACAGCGAATAAAGTATCGCTCCGATCATCATAATTACAGAATTCAAAACTCCACCTAGTGTTGTAAACAATACGTCGATCTTATCTGCTCGATAGTCTACCGCTTCTTTCACAATACCAGCAACAGCAGCGACAATAACTCCACCAAGAGAGACAGCAACGACAAGCCAACCAGTCAGTCCCTCCTACATAGATAGGATATTTGTTATAATCGATGCTATCACGTAACCAAGCGATACGTGTTCCAAAAGGTTTGTGTGCTCTTCAAAGAAAGAGCGCAACCTTTCCTTTAACTTACTCATTATTTATTAAATTATAGTCCAACCTTTCGCGAGGGCTGCGGCTTTCTGTTCGTCGCTAATTGTCCACATCGCGTTTTTCTTTAATGTTGCAGATCTTACAAGGCTTGTGCTCGCATCATCATCGCCTTTTTCTATGGTCAGATCTGTCAAGTTATCAATCAAATATGCTATACTGTCAGCATCCAAAGCCGGAAGCCAAGACGAGAAATCCCAATTGCCATGATTCAATCGCTGAATCCTTACATCTGTCAACTTATCGCAACCATTGAATGCATTTTTTATGTTAATCCCCTCTGGCTTGACATATCGCATATCAAGCACAGGACCTATCTTGACAAGATTATTGCACGACTCAAAAGCCTATGGCATAAATTCCACAATAAGCAAATTATCATCAGCAAACCTATCTGTGCCATATTGCGGTATCTCTGTGATCTTAAAGCAATAATCACAGAACCATCCGATGTTTGTACTCCTATGTGCTCGTGTTTCATCATTCACATGCGCAGCACTCCAATGAATACTCGGCAACTCCAAAAGATTATTGCACTGTTCAAAAGCTGCTGATAGATCTCTTGCCCATGCTACCTTGTTCATATGAATATGGCGCACCTCATGCATCCCTCCAAACATTCTGTGCATAGAAGATACAGGGGACGTATTATTGAATGTCAACTCGTCAATATTGGTCCCACTCCAAGCATATCCGCCAGCCATGAATTCGATATCAAAATTGAAGGTCCAGTGGCCTTTCATGTCTGTATTATCCTTAAACCACGCATCGCCTGGATTTGCATCTCCGGTAGTGAAAACTGCATAATTACTGAAAACCTTGGTTTTGCAATACTCTTTAAGCTACTACACAAATGCATCGTTCCACATTCTACCGGTAAACTGGACGTATTCAACAGCTTCTACCTTACTCTCCGTATTGTAGGAATACCTAACCAATCCCTCCATGTCATCCAAAACGGGCATATAGGATCCGTTGCATTTGTAGATGATACTCTTGACGCCAGTGGACCAATCTCTAACTACAGTATCAACGATACCGTGATAGATAAGATTATCAAGATCCTTGACTCTATGATATACAAGATTCTCGCCAATGTATGCATTATAGCACTCGCTCTTCGTCTTATCAATAGGTGGCGTGAATTGCTTAGTGTGATAATCTAACCCATCAACGCTAACGAGCACATTTTGCATTTCAAGTCTCACCTGATCTATGGTTCTTATCTTTGGCTTTATAACAACTGCTATATGATTACTGCCTATTCTATGGATAGTGACCGTGCGCTTGTCCTGGCTTATTTCTGCAATACTTCCATGGCTTGTATCAACAATAAACTCAGAATCATCAAAACGACCATCTAAGAAATTTATAACAATGGGATGATTGCCAAAATCAAGGCATGCGTTCCCTTTATCGTCTGTGAAATTGCTTTCATTACCCCATAAGGTGATAGCTTCATCCCATGGCTCATTTTTCCAGCCATTAGCCGCGAAGTTCTTGGTCATCCCTTTTGTTATATTCTTATTGCGCCCGTCTTGGATATAACCCCAATAATGTGCTCCATTATTGAGATCTTTAAGAGCACCACCAGTAACACCTAAATCCCAAGGCCACCAGTAAATCCAACCGTTATTATAACAAGGAGCAAACCATAAACCACGAACGTAATATCCGCCAGCATCAGATGCGTATTTGTACCAACTCCATAACGCATCACCCTCAGGTTTAGGTTCTGGATAAGAGAATCTCAAATGAACGACATCCTGGTTTCCTATTTTTAACCCACTCATTTGATAGCATATAAAACATTATCACTTTTTGGATCTAGTGAATCATACTCCTCCTAAGAAAGTATTTGCACCTTGTCGCGGGCTATCTAATCACAAAGATCATAGACCTAGCCCTTTATTGTTATTTTACTTATTTCCATAATGTAAAAAAATTAATTCAGCAACAATTATAGTATTATTGTGTACCATTTTATAAATTTATATTAAAATATGGCAAACGAATATAGAGCGAAATCATTCGCAGATGCTTTCCGCCAAGCACGGAGAGATATCGGTGGTGGGGGGCAAGCGGTTTGGATCCGCCCAAACGGCACACGCATGACATTCAACACAAATCTCAAAGAAGAGATACCTGTAAATCAAACCGTCTATTCTCCTCTTCTTTCTAGCGAAGATGAAAGATTGGCGGAAAGAAGGTACAAAGAAGCTTTGGAATCATCAAGAAGAGCTTTGGCTTCAGAAATCGGTATTAATTTAGCGCAAGGCAAAAAAGTACCAACAAAAATGATACCACAGCTTGATGTGCAAAACAAAGAGGTTGGAATATTCCAAATTAATCCAAACGCAAGCTCCGAAGAATCAAAATGGATCAGAACACTTCCATAGATAGATGTGATTGCACAACGTACACATCACAAAATGAGAAAAAATTCCCAAACAGGAGAGCTTGAGTCTGCATAGGAGAATTTTTATCCAGTTAAACCTGATTATGAAATTGGAAAAGGAAATAGTGTTCATTATAATTTCAACACAGGTGAATATGAGATGATAGATAAAAATGGAGAAATTCTCGCAACATCACCAGATGGTGCTGTTCTATCTGATCCTTCACTCTGGACTCAATTTCATAATGGAAGAAATGGAGACGTCGAATAGTCAAAATAGACATTCGAATAGCAGAAAGCCGCAGAATAGATGGCCAACATGAGAAGAGACGAAGAAAATCACACAATCAATAGCCCGTTACATATTCTTACAGATGAAAATGGGAATATAGTTGTAGATAAAAATGGCAAACCTGTATATAACGGATAGCTTACTACAGACCAAGTAGTAGATGGAATGAATTATGGCAAACAAATTTTCGTAGATGCTGTTTAGAATTTTGGACTCGATGGAGTCAATCACGCCATATTAGGCGGATTTAAAATGGCAACAGATGGAGATTATACATCAGACGATTATCTGAACGGATTCTTCGCATCCAAAGATCATGTAGGAGGAGCAGGAGACTTTTTCGAGGTAGAAGGACCAAAATCAAGATTCGCTTTGAATCTTATAAACCCAACATCATTATTCACACTCGGGGCTACAACAAAGTTCAAATTACCAGAGATGACTGCCGTAACAACTAAAGGATAGCCAATCCGTCTCAGTGTCCCAAATGCGCCGGCATCAATGTATAGAAGAGGAATGCGAGCGAATGAAGGGATGGGAACAAGAAATGTTGGACGAGGAGGACAAAAGTCTTGGGTCTAGCATGGAGGCAAACATGTTGCTGGTACAGGTTCACATATCGAGGTAATACCAACATAGAGTACAGGATTGATGTACACTCCTGGCGAAATTAGTATGCGGCCACTCACATCAATGACATATGATCTCTATCCAAAGAGGACATGGGAAACAAAACAAATCATACCAGCACTTAACGTGGAATATGAAGGTGGACCAGAATCAACAGGTTATCAGTATGAAAGAATGCTCGGCAATCCTAGTGAAGTAAACTCTTCGGCAGCACAAGATGTAGCAATGCCAGGAAATGTTACTGTAAACGGATCAAATGACAAGATAAACAGAGGAAGATCAAACGGAAGAAGACTTCTCAAGAGAACAAAAGCAAGAAAGTCAAGATAGGAAACAGGAAATATTGATATAAGTAATTAACAGTTCGACCGCAGCAGGATTCGATAATGTGTTCAATTATAAAGCAGCAAGAGCAGGACTGAGCAGTAGAAAAGAAGTTGCGGAATTACAACGACAACTAGGATTGAAACCCGATGGACTGTTTGGAATAAATACAGAAAAGGCATACTACGATTATATGAGATCAAATCTACAAGAAGTAGCAGATAGATATATATCTGATGGATGGATTAAAGTGCAAAAATAAAAGGAGACCAGAAATGGCCTCCTTTTTTTATTTAAATCAACTATATCATTTCCCAATATTATCACTAATATTATTAAACACTTGACGTTCTCCCTCAAATCCAGCAGAAGCAATACCAAGCGGTCTCCATCTTAATGCCTCAGAATAAGCACTAACAGCCTATCCGTACTTCTATCCTGCTTTGTTTACTGCCTTTCTAGCGGCGTCTTCGGCTATATCCTTCTTTATAAAGTTATCGACTAAACGTCCTCTAATCATATTATTTTTTGCAGCCTATTCTATTGTGGTATATTTACCAAGAACGCCGATTTCACCGGTGCGTGGAGATTGAGCAAATATATTCAATGGTTTAGAGCTCGGAACAAAATTCGCATTTTTGGCTGCCTATGTTGCTTCCTATGCAGCTTTCTTGTAAGCAGAAGTCGCTGCTTGATTACCAACAAATGCAACCCTAGAAAGATCGTCTTTCTTCGCTTTTGCTTTCGCTGTTGTTTTCAAACCTTTTCTGAGAGCCCGGCTAGCTAAATTGTAAGCATTCAATGATGCATCATGTGCAACTGTTGCAGATCTAAATGCACCCTATGCAGCATTTGCTGCTCTCTCAGCATTTGATATATGACGTACTACAGCAGCGCCAGGAACTAGTGTTGCTACATCAAAAACTGTATTTATTCCATTTCCTATATCAATACCATTATTTACAATATCGTTGGCATCAGAAGCAATAGCCGCAGAACTCATTACTGAAGCCGGTAATACCATAAGTATATGGCGCAGCCATCCATAGACAAGCATTCGTTAACTGATATGGAGCGCTGTGAGTTAAATCATACAACTCACGACGCTCACCACCTTCAGCGTAGCCTGCAGTACTTGGATCGTTTATAGAAAACGCCCCCCCCTATTCGCTGCTGGTACTCAATAGGCCCAGCAGGAGACTAAAATTTTTTAATCATATTTTTATTCTTTTTTGTTATTAAACTTTGTTTTTCTCTACCATTTCTAAATGTAATTTCGCAATGCGGGATTATACTTCTTTAAAATGTCATAAGCAGCTTGACTATAAGCCGCCGCATCAGCATACTTGCCAACCACAGGAATACCACGAAATACATTTGTACCACCCAAAAAGCCCAAGTAATTCATAGTGTTCTCTACACCATTTTCTACCTAATCAAATCGGTTATCAGCCAACGGATACTACATCGCAGCACCAGTAGAAGTGAATAACATCTACGGCACATCATAGGCTTTTCCCATCTTGTTTGCATAATTAAACACTTTTCCTGTAGCTTTCAAGCCACCAGCACCTAAACCATATAATGCACTTGCGGTTTCAACTCCATCAGCAACATTTTCTAGAGCTTCTTTATGCCCCCCTAGCTAAATCACGAGTCTTTTTAGCTACAAATTTTCCGGTAACAGGAACAAATACAGCATTCGCTATTTTCGAACCGCTCGCTATACCTCTTACTCCAGCAGCAGCCCGCACCAGAAGATAATCCTTTGCCATCGTCATCCACATACCAATTACGAATAACAGGGTGCTTATCCAAAAACTACTAGCGCTCCTCACGTGCCATGCCTCTAGTCAAACCCTTAGCAAGCCCATGTAAGCGGATTATACCAAGACGCATGATTAGTATCACTTTCTTTCTATTCAATATTACTGGTCATATAACGACCAGGAGCGACAGATTGCCATAACCGCTCTAAATTAGGACCCCATGATTCATCAACTGGAACATTGTGACCCGTTGCACGCAACACATTCTTGCGAGCTATAATTTCTTCTTTTGTCATACATTTAAAATAAACGGGGTGGCTGAATTGCCCCCCCCCGGGGCAATTTTAGTATTTATTGTGGACACGAGTGGAGACAACCTCGTTAGTCCCCCCACCATTTTGCTAGAGAAAATTAACATAGTATTCACTTAAAATTCTACAAAATGTTTCCAGATTTTGTATCAAAGGCAACTGAGGTTGCCAACAAGGTGGTCGGTCCTAAGGACGGAGTCATGAACCTGTTTGTCGCCAAGGACGAACTGTACATCGGCATCCCCATCGGTTGGGATGGAGAGGTCCGTAAGGACCCGACTACGGGCAACGAGAAGTGCCCGTATCTGAAGTTGTACGTCTGCAAGTGCAAGTACGACCGCAACGCTCGAAAGTACGAGCAGCAGGGAAAGCCTGTGACCATGAAGGCAGCAGGACAGTTCCTTGCGCCTTATGGCATCATTACCGCTGCGGACATAGAGCGCATAATCTCAGAGGGTTATGTGTACGCTATGCTCACAAAGAGCGGCGGCACAATAATGGTCAATAACCGTCCTATCGAGATTGTGCAATGTGATGCGTTCGTCAAAGTAAACGACGACGGACACCGCGCTTAATGGAATGGGGGCATAGCCCCCTTCCTTTTTTTAACACCATAATTATTATATGGTGTACTTTGTAAAGGTCCTAAAGTGGTTTTGGTGTACTTTTCCCACACAAAAATAAAGACACAACCCACTGGTTATTGGTTTAGCCAGTGGGAACTAGTTTTATTTATTTGGTTTGGACGCGTGGTTCGTGAGAATAGCGCGACTATTTCCCTGAGTGGTATAACCAGGTTCGAATCCTGGCAGGGGAACGAATATTAAAAAACAAAGAAATATGACAAAAGAAGATTTTTATGCTCTGCACAAGTGCAATCTGTATCATCTGTGCAGAATGCAATCAAACGGTACCGTGACAAGCGATATCGTTTACGCCAAGAGCCCGAAGGGGGCTAAATTCTTGGCTAGGTGGAATAAAATCAAGTTTGATTTTATTCTTGAGACAAAACTGGTGAAAGATTAATAACAACATGCGTTCCTATTAAGTTAGGTGGAGTTAGGACACATAGACTCGTAATGCGTGCAATGTGTTGGCAGCCTGGAAATAGACAGGCGTTTTTTAAAAAAACAAAGAAAAGAAACATGAATATCAGAGAGTATGCTGCGGATTGTATCCGCATTGCTCGCTCCAATCCAATGATTGAGGGCGAGGTATTTGAGGCCGGGATCCTCAAGATCCATAACGAAGAGCATAAGAGAATTTACATTCAGGCCTTTAAAGAGGCTTTCCCTAATTGGGCCTGGAGAGTCTAAATAACCGAATGTCGGGATTCCGTGAATCTCGATTACCGCCTGTAACAAAACCTCTGATCAAGGTACAAAAAGCAGGCTTTTTAAAAGTTAAAACATGTTTGCAAATTTTAACAAATATATCTGCGATTATATAAGCGTGGATGATTTCTGTGTTGTCAATACCGACGATATAGAGAGGGTTGTCGACATCGCCACCGTTGAGATCGACGAGGTTGATTCTCAGGGTGGATTGTGTTACTGGGATGTGAATATTCTCACTCCCTTTATGGAGTGCGATAATATTCCGGATGCTTTTATTGAGAAATATCCGGAAATTAGGAAAAGTTTAAAGAGTTAACTATGCAGTATATCGCTTACCTCTGGAACGGTAGGACTCATGACAAGTATGCCATGTTGTCTTACGTTGGAGAGGAAGAGTTGGATGCTTTCAAAAAGAGAGTAAAGTCATGCTATCCCTATACTCAGGGATGGAGTGCTGAATTCTCTGTTTTTGAGAGAATCTAACTCGACTTGGGTTATGCTTCCCAAGGTGTAGACAAAAAGCAACCTTTCAATAAAAAATAAACAAAAAAAAACAAAGAAAATGGAAAGGAAAGAGTTTAAGAGTTCGTTTTCTGATTATACAGACACGAGTAACTGCGGCCTCGAAACAGAGCGCCGCACAGAGAATGGCAAAGGATTTGAGGCTTACATTTATGACGAGAACATGCGTGTAATAAACAGAAACGCGCATTCTGCTACGATCACCGACATAGTCGGAACTCAGGCCACAGGATCCGAGATTAGTGATAAGGTCCTCGGTGATCTTCGTGGTATCGTTAGAGGTTATCTCTCTTGCTTTTTTAATAAGTGCAGCCTTTATGGTTACACTTACAGCAAGGATCACAAGTTGGTCCTTGTTCAAAAGGGAAGCGAGAGCTGGATTGTCAACCGCGACGATCTCTCCAACATGTGTGACTACGCAACAAATGGAAATATGACTCCTTCCATAATGCGTTCTATAATTACGCTTATGGACAGAGATGAGGTTTCTGTTCGTATGTACGATCTCATGGTAGAATATGCCATGGGATAAATAACAGCGCCTGGGCTTCGGCCTGGGCGCATAAACAAAAACAAAGATGGATCAAGAAATCCAGGACGCGCTGAATGCAGCCTGTCCCAAGACAACAATGTCCCCAGCTGAAATCGTGAATGCATATATCGATCAATGCTGCGGGGACTCTTTTGCTGAGGCTGAGAAATTCTTTCGTAAAATGGGAGATAACTCTTGGATAGCCTCAGTAGACCACTACGAAAAGTTCTAATCCTATAAGCCCTGTCGTGTATTACGGCGGGGCAACTATAAAACAAAGAGACATGAATAAGATCAAAAAGGCCATCAGGAGCCTTAATCCTGTTGTACGCATGACAATAATCGCCGTGCTTGCCGCTGTTATATGTGTAGCTAGCGGTCTTTTCTTTGGTAGCGTGCTGGGAATCAACTCGGCATCTGCCTTGTTTGTATTAACTCTTACCGCAACATTCTTTGTTGTTGGTGTTTATGTTCGTCTCATCGAAGATGATGATGAATAATACCACCAAGGCCCTGATCAAAATGATCATCGAGGGCAAGACTGGCGAGGAGTATAAAAAGCTCCTCGCTGGTTTAGATGAGAGCGAGAGAAAAGAGATAAAGGATTACGAGAAGAAGTTTAAGGAGACTAAACTTGCACAAAAGGCCGCCGAAAATTTCTTTAATGTATTCGGAGTATAAAAAAAATAGAGACATGAAAAGTAAGATAATAACATGGTGGCATCAGTGCAGTGCATTCATCACCATCCTGCTTGCTTACGCTGTGGCAACAGGATCAACGATATACGGCGTAGAGATAGCCAGAAAGTACAATGATGTATTCTGGTTGGTTTTTGCCATTATGGTTGGCTTATTAATTTCTTTATTCATATGGATCGTTTACCAGGAGTTTACCGTTGAGGAGCTCATGAGAGAGGAGGATGGCCATGACGAATAAGGAAATAGCCGACAAGATTAATTCGGCGATGCTCCCAGACGTGGAGTTGTCTCCGAGTTCTTTTCGGGCTACGCTCATTGAGTGTGGCCTGAAGTATTCAGACATGACCGCTTACATTATCCGCCAGTGTTCAACTTGCTTTGAGGAAAGGCAAGTTGGAAACAACAACAAGCGGATTCGTCGAGTTCGACCAGTGACAGCTGAGGTCATCAAGAAGACCTACGAGCTGAAATCATGTCACCGTACAAAAGCGGTGAAACTTGAAGAAAAGGAGCTCCTCGAAGACCAGCGAGCAATTGCTCGTTTGAAAAAGAGAGGATATCTCGTCTTTAAACAATTATAGAGATACTTTATCGTTTAGTTTTATATAATTTGTTGAAAGGATTTCCTACACGGTTCGTGAGAATAGTGTGGGTTTATTCTATGCTATACGGAGTAAGTGGTTCGAATCCACACATAGGAACAAGATTTGCGAGTATACGATTATTCATTATTTGATCTTTTTTTATTGGAATGTTGTGGCATCACTCGTGAGAGCCGTGCCACATATGTGTTTTTCATGGTTGTATTGATACCGTCCGCGAGGATAGTATCAATTTTTTACCTTGCGCAGGGTTCGACTCCCTACGCAAGGACAAGATTTTGTTCTTGTTGATTCATAATTGTGAATGTATTGTCTCAACGCAGTCCGTGAGGATAGCGTTGATTTTTAAATACTCAGCTTCCATAATTATTTGATTCCAAACTCAATATAAAAAGTGCAATCTTCATGTTTAGGATTACCTTTCCAAAATGCTCGTGGATTAATGAGATAAGAACAGCCACCACGATCTTTTATCAGTTCGGCTTCTTTTAATACCTTCATATGTTTTGAGAAGTTGGTAATATTTATATCCGCATCATTACAGATACTTCGTCTGATATTAGCAGATACTTCAACAATACCAGTGTCTGGCTGTGCATGTCTGCATAGCTCATAAAGTATCAACAACGTCTTTTGACTTTCAATTCCATACATTGCTGCAATACAATGATAAAATACCATAGCAAATTCATCAGCTTCTGATGCTTGATATGAGAATTTCTTTTTGCTCTCGTAAACTGTCGAGTCCATGGAAGGCTCGGCAGAAACTGGTTTGTATATTGACATATTTAAAATTTATAATGTATTCTGAGAAAAAGATGCATCTTCACTTTTACCGTCAGGATTATCGCAAAATCCAAACTTTACATAGAATAGTTTGTTTTTTACAGCTTGATTTCTAATGTTTCTGTCACCTTTCCAAAATATTTCTGGATTTATTAAATATAATCCACGCGAACCGACGATGACTTTATGCTGTTTAAGTTCGTTAATATACTTTGTGAAATTAGAATTTTTAATATCCATCTCTTTGCAAATTTTTTTTCGTATTGGTGAACTTATAACAACCTCACCAGTGTTGTAATTTGCAAGGTTCATGATATGAAAAAATAACACAAAAGTTTTTTCGGATTTTATATCTGACATAACTTTCAAAATAAATTTGTAATAGGTCATCGCAAACTCGTCGTTGTCTTTCAATTTATACGAATATGTCTTTTCTGTTGTCGATGTTATCAACTCGCCAGTTTCTCTATCAAGATACTGAATTTCTTTTCCTGTACAATATGTTGGCATAACTTTTACATTTTAATTATAATAATATTACATTCACAATTATAATATTTTTATATTAAAAATATAATGTTATTATTCCAATATATAATATATACATCTCTCGGTATAATTTCATTATTTCGACAGATAACTCGTTCCACATGATTTTCACTAGAAAGTACTAGTAAATACTGTGATTTTGATAGCATGCGGTCATTCCTGCCTATCTTATCTTATAAGTGTGGGATAAAGGTTGAATTTTCCATAATGGTTTTTTCGAGGTTCGATTCCTCGTAATGGAACACGTTTTTTACTTCTTTTTTAGACAGTTCCCAATGTGGTTCGTGAGAATAGCATTGGTTTTCCATAATGGTTTTTGTAGGGTTCGATTCCCTATAATGGAGCAAGTGTTTTTCATGTTTCTTCCCCTGCCTTGTTGCGTAATGCAACAGGTGGGGGTTTTACAAATCAAATTTATAAACAGTGCAAAGCTCACCATTTACACGTCTCACTGTTTTCTTATATTGAGGAAAATAAAGTTTGATGGAATTTTTTTTGGTCCATTTCAAATTACGTTCTTTGAATATTGGTTTGAAAATTTCCTCAAGCTCAGTGTATGTATATGTGTCTTTTGTTTGAGACATTAAATAATCCCTGACAACATTGAGCCCTCTATTGGACACAATAACCTTTGTATTGTCAGTTTCAAATTGCGTTTGTTTATTGCATTCTGTAAGAACATTGATTGAACTATTATAAATTTCAGAAACCAATCTGTAATTATATTCATCAATCGTTTTTAAGTTAGGATCATAGAATACCTTTCCGTTATATTTGTTAAGGTAAAATGAGGTAAACATTTCTGAATAAAGTTTGCATTCAAGTTCCATTTGTTTTGCGTCGTATGCTTTGTTATATAGATCTTGCCTTTCCAATCCTAACCTTACAGATTCATCAACTCGGTTTTGAAATATTGGCTTTGAGACTCCTGTGCTTTCTGGTATTCAGAATAAAGTAGCACTCATCTTTATATTTTGAATCCCTTAACCTACCACAGATTTGTCGGACTTTTGTTGAGATATCCATAAGTGTTGTACTTATATTAGTATCTGAAATTATAACACAAACACCATTTGGATCGTTAATATCAACACCCTCAAAGGCGCAAGATGTATAAAAGTTATACTTTTTAACAGGGCTTGTAGGTAAAGCATAGTTTTGAATTTTACCAGCACTTTTTGACGAACATAAAATTCGATAGTCGTCAGTGTCCAATTCGGTTGTGATATACTGGATAGTTTTGATAGAGTTCAAAAAGATATGGAGATTGCGTTCATCATGTTCCATCATCCATAGTAGCTTTTTGATTATTTGACATGTGTCTATGATATGCATTTTTACTTTTGTGAAGTTTTGCCATTTTAGCACAACACGATCAACATCGGAAAGTTCTTGCAATATGCATTCATCAGATAGGGGTGTTGCTGTCATAAAACACCAGTGCTTGAATTTCTTGTAAGTATTCAAAACACTGCATTTGATCTAAATGAATAGTCATTAAATAATAAATGATACTCATCGATAAGCAAAGTAAAATCATCTGGATTTATCATTGCTGAAATTTTCGGTAGCATATCATATGTTATAATGATCTTTTTATATTGAATGCTTGAATTAAGGTAATTTATAAGTTCCGTATCTGTCACTTTCCCAATAAACGCAAAGACAGTATCACTTGCTTTGGATATCGCCAAATTTCTTGTAGGTACCGCAATGATGCTGTTGTGTTTACTTTTGATTTCGATAGTTGTTCCTCCGCATCCTGTAATAGATTTATCAAACAGACAGTGATCCGGAAGTTCATCCATAAAGTCAGACAAATATCTTGCACCTTTTGGTGCTATTATTTCATGTGTCATAGTATGTTTTTTAAAAATGTTAATGAACGGTTTAAAAGCTCTCTAAAGGTAGAGTATCACAGTGATACTTTTATATTGGTTATAAGTATCACTATAATACTTTGCAGCATTTATAAGTATAACATACTTAATATTAATATTTTTATTTAACAAAAAATGGCCAAAAATAGGTGTTAAATATTAAACTTTGTTAATAAAAATAGCACTGTTAATTAACAGTAAATTAACATCTAGGAGATTTACTGCCGCTTTGACCGCAATCAAGATATGATAAAATAACGGTTATTGTGGTTTTGTATTGATTACTAAAAAAACAAAGATAAAATGGCTAAGATTATTAACACAAAAGTCAGCGAAAAGGCTGACTTTAAAATAGAGGACGGCGTGATACGCGACTCCTCTATTAGCGATTGGTCGAAGGTGTATATCCGCGACATGAGCGAACTGAAAGATGTAAAGATCTGTGGAGATGTTGATATAAAGCACTCAACTATTGAGAGTTGCAAACTCATCAACTGCTCTGTGAAAAACTCAACAATTCGCAATATCGATATCAATAAAGATTATTGTGTTGAGACTATCACGGACAATGAGATCTACATTCCCGCTGGAATTTTCAGCTGTGAAGTTATCGTGAATGAAAAACTTGCGACTGCAAAGTTCCATATATATTCTGATGTGTGGGCTTTCAGCAAGCACAACTTTCTTGATTTCATCAAGGACTACTACAAACTACAAGGAGGTGCTCATTTAGCGCCTTCTAAATAAAAAGAAAAGATGGAAAAGATAAAGTCTGGATATTCAACAAGATGAGTCTTGCGGAGTTCTTGAAGAAGTACTGGGAAAAAGTTGTAGGGGTAACCAGCAAATTTTGATAGGGATACCGGGAAAAAAGTGATAGGGGTATATGAAAAAAGGTGATAGGAGTTTGTCCTACCACCTTTTGTTGTTTTAAAATGCCACTTTATGCTGGTCTCTATAAAGTTTAAGGTTAAGCGCATCATACAAACGTTTGTTTGTTTTGAGCAACTCCTTGTTTTCATCGTGAAGCTTCTGAGCTCTTTGATCTGATATAGCTTGCTGTAATTTGAGATTTTTAATCTCAGCAGTGAGCTCTTCAATATCCTTGCGCTGGCTTTCCTGCTCGTCTTGAATATCGTTGAGTCTATCTTCATGATTACGCAAAGCAAATAGCACAGCTTGACCATATGATCTTGGATCGTATATCTTCACGTTGTTCTTGCACCCTCCATTCTCTAGAATGTCTGGCACTTTTCCTCTACCGTTTACCATAAAGCCGAGATCTTGTAATTGATTATTATAAGTTAAAATAGTTCGTCTTGTTAAATGTGTAAGTTTTGCAAGGTCAGCATCACGCATCCCTATAACGCCATATTGGCCATCAGATGTATTCATATATTGCTATATCATAGCAAGGTATCCTTTCAATTCTGGTGTTAGGTCTGGATTATTGATAAACTCATCAGAGAATCCTTCAAAATTTACCGTCTTATTGAATTTATATTCATTAGATAATCCAGGGCGTTTTATCAATATAAGATACTCGTCCAGGATAAGATTCTTGATACATTTCCTAATTGTATTTTTTGTAAGCCCACACTTTTCTGCAAGCTTATCAATAGATACATAGGTGCTATGAGTTTCCCAGTTTTCAAACTGTCGCATAGTGAGATATACAGCTATATCTTTAACCCCAACATGGAAATTATCCAAATTAGATGGGAGCTGTTTGAAAGAAATTTTTTCTTTTTGTTCCATATTCATCATCAAATTGTTTATACAATAATAATATTTTCGTGTAACATTTTTGGTAGGGGTATGTAACATTTTTGGTATAGGTGTGTGAAATTTTTGGTAGGGGTGTGTGAAATTTTTGGTATACGAACATAGATATACTAGAACGAACGTAGATTCCCGACATGTCGATGCACCTATCGGTCCATCTCGATGTCGTCGATGCTCGTTTCGTTATAACCTGATGCTCGTTTCGAAACCACCTTGCAATCGGAGCGCGTCGCCGGCGTGGCGGCTCACGCGTTAGCGTGAGTGGGCAGGCTCGGGACGGCGGCACGCGCGGAGTAAATCAAAAACATGATAAAAATGAAAAAGATAATAAATACAAAAATTGCTAATGATGTGTTGGAGTTTGAGAGCGGAGTAATCCGCAACTCAACAATAAACTCCAAATCAAGAATCCGTATTGCTGGAACAGAAATAGATAATACACAGATTGACGGAAAAGTAGTTCTTGAAAATAGTGTTGTAAAGGATTGTAAGATATCCGGGCATCCTTGTAGTATCGATAAATCAACAATCACCAACTGCAACATTATCGGAGAATGCAGCTTCTTCGGTTGTGTAGTAAAAGACTCAACACTTTATAATGCTGAGATAAGAGTAGACCAATGCAGGATTTGGGCAGGGAAAAGCAATAAAGTTGTAATACCGACAAGTTTTGATGACGCATCCATTAAGATAACAAATGGATTTGTCGACATGACTTTCTTTAAGTCCAATAATGTTTGGAGTTTTAAAAAAGTAAAGTTGAGTGATTTTTTGAGAGATTATTATAAGTTGTGATAAAATAGTATAATTGCAGGAATCTGTAACTCAGTTGGTTAGAGTAATAGCCCTTTAAGCTATGAGGCGTCGGTTCGAGTCCGACCAGGTTCACAAATTTCTTTGTTTTCCCCTTAGCTCTTAGGAGCGGGGGTTTTTCGGCGAGATGATGGAATGGAAGACATAGCAGACTTAAAATCTGCTGGGCATTATGCCCGTGGGGGTTCGAGTCCCCTTTTCGCCACAATTATTGCGGTTAACGACCGAACGTAACTTCCACACAAGCCTCTTGCATTAATAAAAGATGTAAAGCTCAACAGGTGTGCTGAATCCGAAAGAAATCCGACGAAAAATTACGTAATAAGTAATCGGAGAGTAAATAGAGGAGTGAGTCTAATGTTGCAAAACTTAGATTTATCGTATAATGTCAGCATTTTTCGATAACTTTATTGGAGAATCTTAAAAGTTATCATTTTTAGATAGGCAGGATTGACAACGACTCTAAGGTAGATAGCCCTGTCTTGAAATCGTATAAAGGCTTGAATTGTAAAATGTGTAACCAAACATGCTGAAACATTGTGCTCTATGGGTAAAAAGCAGTCGTAACACTTTATGCGGTCTAAACTTATATTGGATTTAAATAACGTAACGCCTAGAAGATAGGTAAAACTGGCACAAGCAATGCGAAACCATAATTTTGCGTAAAATAACATCTACACATTTCCTACTTTTAATGCGAGAGTCCCGCTCTCGACACAAAGCGCTCGTAACTCAATCGGTTAAAGCATTTGAGTTTCACCGAGCGCACTATTAAAATAAATAAAATTATGTTTAGAGCAATTAAAATACGATTATACCCAAATAAGGAACAAGCAACTATGTTAAACAAATTGCTTGGTTGCTATCGCTTTGTCTATAATCAAGCACTTGCTCGCAAAATAAATCAATATAAAGAACAAGGTGTCCTAGAAAACAGAACGACACTTTGTCATTGGTTTCATCACGAATTATTAAAAGACAAAAATTTTGTGTGGCTTAAAGACTAGAATACAAATGTTCTTAGGCAAGCGATAAATGACATGCTAACAGCATACAAAAATTTCTTTGAACGCCACACAGGTTATCCGAAATTTAAATCAAAACGAGATAATAAACAATCTTGTAAATTTGAAATCAAAACTATTTCAAAAAGAAATGATTATACAAGTTATAAACTTTCGTTAACTAATATAAAGAATATAAGATGCAATGAAAAATTTGCACAATATCTACAAAAACATCATAATAATATAAGACAAGCAACACTAAAGAAATTGCC
>OLOM01000126.1_pt1 | contig 59334 bp, 60 predicted proteins | sample 1672531 | NCBI WGS metagenome assembly OLOM01 (sample SAMEA3136696, study PRJEB25190) | human gut metagenome | reverse complement strand
AAGGCGTTTAAGAGTGGCGACCATTGGTTGATTGTGACTGATGAGGGTTTTTAAATCGATCATAGTAGATAGGCTTTGCTCCGATGATTTTGAAAGATCTTTCTGATAAAATTTTACACCAATCCTCGAAAATACGCAAGCGCGTATACGCACTTGCGTTTGCTTTTTTAAGATGTTTTTGAGGTGATAGTTAATGAGCGTAAAGGACGCTGTAGTTGATCGGTTTTTGGAACTTTGTCATGAGAGAAACATTAGAATCAATGAGCTAGCGAATTTGTCTGGAGTCACGCCGTCGACTGCCTATAGTATGATGGACAAACGGCGGCGAGATATTTCCATCGTCACCATTAAAAAATTCTGTGATGGTTTGGAAATTACTTTAGGAGAATTTTTTTCAACAAAGGAATTTGACAATCTGGAACAAGAAATAAAATGACGAAACAGATTATGAATAAAAATTCGAGCCGAGACAGGCATCATTTTAGATGGGTGTTTCGGCTCAATTGCTGTAAATATATTTGAAAAAGAGAAGTGAAATGTCAAAGCCACCGCGCTGGGCGGTGGCTTGTGGTTTTAATAGACGTCGTAGGCTCTCAGGAGGATGTTGGTGCGTTCCCTGGGATTCTCCTTGTAGTCGCTCTGGGCGAGGTGGTCTTTGAAGACGCGCAGGGCGGCTTTGTCGTTGTCGATGTAGTATGGGCGGGCGATGTTGTTGTTTGTATCTTTGTCGGCGCTGTCCCACCAGACGGCTGCTTTGATGCGCGGATAGTTTTCGAGCTGGGTGAACATGTCTTCGACCCAGGCGGCTTTGTCGCCGCCGATGCTGGAGCAGGCAAATTCGGTGATCATCAGCGGCTGCTGATACTGTGGCGCCATTTGTGCGTAGAGGGGATCGTAGATCTCGTCGAAGCTGCGCCAGATCTCGCCGTTGTAATAATCGCCGGTGTTGTAACCGGTGAGGCCGACGATGTCGACGTATTCATCGCCTGGATAGTAGTTGTCGGCGTAATTCCAGCAGAAATTCGGGAAGGATTTTTCGTTTGGATTCCACACCCAGAGGGTGTTTTTGTTGGCGCCTTCTTCTTCAAAGATGCTGTAGAGATAGCGGTAGAGTTCGACATAGGTGCTGCAGTCGCGGGCTGTCCAGTAGGCGGAATAGTTGCACCAGTCGCCGTTCATTTCGTTGAGGGGGCGGAAGAGCACGGGATGGCCAAAGCGGGCGACGTCGGCGGCGTAGTCGTGGAGAAATTCGTCGTACTTGCCGTCTAAAATATCGTAGACCATGTTGTTCTGGCTGAGGGGATCGTAGAGCTGGGTTTGGAGGGTGAGCTCGACGACGCTGCCGTTTTCCCAGAGGCGGGAGAGGGTGTTGTAGATGAGGTCGGTCTCGTAGTTTTCGTAGATGTTGGAGTAACAGAGAACGATGTCGAAGCGGTGCTGCAGTTCGCGCTGCACGTCGAGGAGGTCGCTCACGCTTTTGCCGCTGGTGCTTGGTTCGAAAATGCCCCAGGTGAGGTCGGCGTCGTCGGCGAAAATCCGCTGGTAAAAGTCGCGGGTTTCGTCGGTGATGTCGGTGCGCTCACGCGGCTGGCGCGGAAATTCGGCGGCGGTGGCGGTTGGGGTGAAGCTTTGGAAGCTTTCCTCGATGGCGCGCAGGGTGTCGGCATCTACTGGCGAGGTGCTGGTGAGCAGGAAGCTGTAAACGTTGTCGCCGTCGACGATGTCGAGCTGGCCGTAGTAGTTGCGGTCGCCGTCGACGCGGGCGAGGGCGCGGCGTTCCCAGGTGAGGATGTGGGTGGCACGGCCGCCGAGGGTGTCATCGATGGAAAAATCGTAGGTTTTGGTGAAATCCCAGGTGTTTTCCAGGAAGCGGTTGGAATAACTGAGATAGGTGGCGGCGTCGACGTCAGCGCTGAGGGCCTGGGTGAAGATCTCGAGGCGCATGCTGGCATCGCTGTTTTCGAGGGTGCTGCGATAGGTGGCGTCGCCCATGTCGCAGACGGAGAGCCCGGCGGGCACGTCGATGCTGTAGCCTGCGGCGTTATTGGTGAAGGTGCGATCTGTCATGGTGAAAAGATCGTGGTCGCGGGCGGTGGCGACGCTGGCTGCGCTGTCGCTCGACAACCCGGCGCTGGTCGCTGTGGCGTCGCTGGTTTCTTCAAAGACGGCGACGGGCGTGGTCTCGGTATCTATGGGCGCGGATGCTTCGCCTGAGCAGCCGGCGAGGGTGAGCAGGCTGGCGAGGGCGACTGCGCTGAAGAGGATGCGTTGTTTCATGGTGGAGCCTCCCTGTGATCGGTGGGTTGTGGTCTATGCTTTCTATTTTAGAGGATGGCTGGGAGAGCGTCAATCTTTATCGGACGGCGCTTGCATGTTGTCATTTTTCTGTGTACACTGGAGAAAACACGTGGAGGAGGATGATCGATGCGACTGATGGTTGGCGCGACGGCGAATGCTGTGCGCGAAAAAATATTGACGGAGCTGGCGCAGATCGCGCGTGCGCGTGGACGGGCGTATCTTTTGGTGCCGGAGCAGTTTACGATGCAGACGGACCGGGCGCTGTTGGAGCGGCTGGATGTGCCGGTGATGATGGATATCAAGGTGAAAAGCTTCGGCTCGCTGTCGCGCGAGGTGCTGGGGCGTGTGGGCGGCGCGAAGCTGGCGTATGTGAACGAGAGCGGTCGCCGCATGCTGGCGCAGTATCTGCTCGGCGCTTCAAGGGAAGGGCTGACGATCCTGGGCAAGAGCTGGGACAAGCGCGGCGCGGCGGCGAAGCTTGTGGAAACGCTGGGCGAGTTTCGCAGTCTGGGCATGGATGCGCTCGCTGTGGCGAAGCTTGGCGCAGGCGCAGATGTGCCGCCGCTGTTGGCGGCGAAGCTGGCGGATGTGGAAAAGCTGCTGGCGGCTTACGAAGAAGCGCTCGGCGAGCGCCGACTGGACAACGAAGCGCGGCTGGCGCTGTTGGCAGAAAAGATCGACGAGGCGGACTGGCTCGACGGGCTGGCAATCTATATTGACGGCTTCCATTCGCTGAGCCAGCCGGAGCTGGCGGTGCTGCAGGCGCTGGAGGCGCGGGGCGCAAAGCTGGCGATGACGTTGGTGATGGCGCCGCAGATGCTCACGAACGCGCGGGGCTGGTGGACGCTGCATTCCGCCTGCCATGCATCCTACAGCTTCTATGAAACGCTCGTGCGGGCAGGGATCCCGCTGACTGTGGAGGCGGTGGATGCGCGCGGATCGATGCTCGCTGACGCTGAGCCGTTGGCGCAGCAGCTGTTTGGCTACGATACGCAGGCTGCGCAGGGCGGCGAGCAGGTGGAGCTTTGGAAGGCGCCGCAGCCGCAGACGGAGATCACCTATCTCGCAGGCAGACTGCGCCAGCTTGTGCGCGAGAAAGGGCTGCGTTATCGCGATGTCCACATCACGACGAATCAGCCGCAGGTGTATTTTCCACTGATCGCGCGCATTTTCAAGCAGTACGGCATTCCGGCGTTCATCGACGAGCGCAAGGCGCTGGATGCGCATTATCTTGTGCGCTATCTGCTGAACGCGCTGGATATGGTGCAGTATGGCTTCGCCTATCCGATGGTCTTCGCCTGCCTCGAGACGGGGCTGGCCGGGCTCGACGAGGACGAGGTGGTGGCACTGGATCTGTTTGCACGCGCCAAGCATCTGCGGGGAACGATGTATTTCGACGCGCGCTATTTTGCGCCGCCGGACGAAAACGCGCGCTCGCGCAAGCTGGAGGGGCTGCGCGCTCAGCAGGAAGTGGCGCTGGCTGCGCACGAGGCTTTCACAGCGCGTTTTCAGCCGTTTTACGAGGATCTGCGCGCTTGCACAACAGTGCGGGATTTTTCCACAGTTGTGTATCATTTTCTCACAGCGCCGGAGCTGCTCGATGCGTTCCACGCCAGCGATGCAGAAAAAAGCCCAACGCAGCGCGAGACCGACGCGCAGATCGTGGAAGCGCTGGTGGATCTGCTCGATCAGCTTGTGGCGACGATCGGCGAGATGCCAGTGACGTTGGAGCAGTACACGCACATCCTTTCGGAGGGGCTCGGCGAAGCCAGCCTCGGCATTGTGCCACCGGCGCAGGACGAGGTGCAGGTGGTCGAGCTCGGCCGCGCGCGCACTGGTCGCTGCCGGGTGCAGGTGATCGTGGGCATGAGCGATGCCTGGATGCCGAGCCAGGGCGTGACGCGCACGGTCTTCATCCGCGAGGAAAAGCAGTGGCTGGAAAAGGCTGGCGTGCAGCTGCGTTTTGACGAAACGCGCATTCTCGAAGACGAAGCCCTCTGTCTCTACGAAACGCTGGCGAAACCAACAGAACGCCTGATCCTTTCCTATCCGCTGAGCGGCGCAGACGGCGCTGCCATGAATGAGAGCGTGTTCATCACCCGCGCCCGACAGATCCTGCCGGCGCTGGAGGAAAAAAGTCTGCTCGCTGCGATGGACGAGGTGCTGCCGTATCTCGAATGGGAGAGCCTGAAAAACGCCGCCGACTGGCTGCGCCGCTATGCCGCTCAGCCAGAGCTGGCAGCCGAGGACGAGGATGGCGTGCGCCGGACGGCGAGCGTTGTCCGCTATTTTGAAGAAGCGCGGCCACAGCTGGCGCCGTTCCTGCGCGACGGGCTCTATTACACGAACCTGCGCGCCAAGCTCGCGCCGGATGTGGTGAAGCGGCTCTATCCCGCTATTGGCGAGGGGCACGTCAGCATTTCCGAGCTGGAAAGCTGGCAGGGCTGTCCCTACAAGCATTTTCTGCGCTACGGCATTCGTCCGCTGGAGGATCTGGACTATACGCTGGCAGTCGACGAGATCGGCGACGTGCTCCATGGCTCACTGGACCAGCTCACCCGCGATCTGCGCAAGCATCCGGAGTGGCTGGACTGGGACGACGCACAGATCTGCGCGCAGATGGATGCTTACCTCGACGAGGAAGCGGCGCGTCAGCTCGATGGCGCACGCAGCCGCGAAGCGCGCAACGCCGCTGTGCTCGACAAGCTGCGCCGCCAGAGCCGCAAGGCTGGGCGATTCATCATCCGCCAGCTGCGCGAGAGCGATTTTGCGCCGCGCTTCAGCGAGGTGGCGTTTGGCGCCGACGCGCCGATCCTGCCGCCGGTCTATCTCGACATCGACGGGCAGATCCTGCGCATCGAGGGGCGCATCGACCGCATCGACACCTGGCGCCAGGGCGGGCAGGTGTATGCGCGGGTCATCGACTACAAATCCGGCTTTAACAGCTTTGACATCACCCGCGTCTGGAACGGGCTGGATCTGCAGCTGCTGCTCTATCTGCGTGCAGCCATGGGCTGGCGCGAGCAGCCGCTGCCAGCGGGCGTGTTCTATCTCAGCCTGAAACGGCCGTTCATCGATACGGACAGCCTCGACGAGCAGGAGATCGAAAAAATGATCGCCGCCGATCTGCTCATGGACGGCGTGTTCATCGACGATCCTGCCGTGATCGAAGCGCTCGATCGCGGTGTGCGCGAGGGCAAAGAGCAGGTCATCGCTTTCAAAGGCCGCGGCAAAACGCCGGACAACAGCCTCAGCGCTGAGCTGCTCGAGCGTCTGCTCGACCACACGGTGCAGGCGGCGCAGCAGGCGGTGCGCGCTGTCATGGACGGCGACATTCGCGTGCAGCCGTTGGAGGAAAAGCAGAAGGGCGGCTGCGCGTACTGCGATTACGCGGCGGTCTGTCGCTTTGAAGATGGACGCAGCGGCAATCGCGTGCGCACGATCGCGCCGGTGAAATGGCCGGAGGTCAAGGCGCAGCTCGCTGGAGAGGAGGAGGACGCATGAATTACACACCGCATCAACAGGAAGCCATCGCTGCGCGCGGCGAAGATCTGCTGATCTCTGCCGCTGCCGGCTCGGGAAAAACGCGCGTCCTCGTCGACCGCATCATCGATATGCTGGCGCATGACCACGTGGAGCTGGTGCATATGCTCATCGTCACTTTCACCAACGCTGCTGCCGGCGAGATGAAGGCGCGCCTGCGTCAGGGGCTGGCGGAGGCAGTCGGCGAAGCCGAGGGCGGGGACCGCGATTTTCTCATTCACCAGCTCGAGATCCTGCCGGAGGCGCACATTTCGACGATGCACGCCTTCTGTATTTCGGAGTTGCGGCGTTTCTACCATGTGCTCGGGTTGGATCCGGCATTCAAGATCCTGCCGGAAACGACGACCACGATCCTGCGCGAGGAAGCGCTGGCAGATACCTTCGATGCCGCTTACGCAGCGCCGGAGAACGGCGATTTTCTGCGCCTCGTCGATGCCTACGGCGGGCGCAATGGCGACGAAACGCTGCGCGAGCTTGTGCGCACGGTTTACGCGCGGATCCAGGCCCAGGCCGATCCGCTGGGCTGGCTGGATGCGCAGGCCGACGCCTACGCAGCGCCGTTGCCGGAGGACTATCAGCGCATTCTCGCGGCGCAGATCGACGAGGTCTGCGCGCAGCTGGCGCAGTTCCTTGATCAGGCGACGCCGCTTGCGGATTTGCTGCCGAACGCAGAGAAGCTGCACAATATGCTCGCCGACGACGACGCCATTCTGCGCAGTCTGCGCCACGCTGCAGCGGCGGAGAATGTTCTCGACGCGCTGATGGAAAATCTCGCGCAGATCAAATGGACGCGCAAGCCGGCGAAGCCGAAAAACGCCACGCTCGAGGAGGCGGAGATCGACGAAGCGATCGCTGCCCAGCGCAAGCAGGCGAAGAAAGCCGTCGAAAAGTTGTCCGAGCTCGCCGTTCTCGGCGGCAGCGCGCGCATCGATGCCGATCGTCAGCTTGTGCAGCCGCATCTGGCGGCATTCGCAGCGCTCGTGCGCGCCTACGACAGCGCGTATCAAGCGGCAAAGCAGGCGCGCAGCGGCCTCGATTTCAACGATCTTGAGCACGCCATGCTGGCTCTGCTCGCAGACGACGAAGCGCGGGCAGCGATCCGCGAAGAAGTGCAGTACATTTTCTTCGACGAGTATCAGGATGTCAATCCGATCCAGGAAGCCATCGTCGAAGCGCTCGCCTGGCCGGGACAGCTTTTCTTTGTCGGCGATGTGAAGCAGGCGATCTATCGTTTCCGCCGCGCCGATCCGAATATTTTCAACCGTCGCTATGCGCGCTACCGCGACACCGACGACGGGCGGCTCATTTTTCTCTCGGAAAATTTCCGCTCCCGCTCAGAGATCCTGGATTTTGCCAACGCTCTTTTCGATGCGCTGATGACGCCGCGTCTCGGTGACGTCGATTACCAGGAGCCTGGCCAAGCGTTGGTCTGCGGCGGCAGCTTTGAGAAAGACGAGGACGCGGTGCAGTGTGTCGCTGTGGCAGCAGACGAGGCGCGCGACGCCGAAGCAGAATGGATCGCTGGCGAGATCGAGCGGCTTGTGGCGAGCGGGCGCTATGATTACGGCGACATTGTCGTGCTGATGCGTTCACCGCGGGCACGGCTGCACGACTTTGAAGAAGTGTTCAAGGCGCAACACATTCCGTACTACAGCGACAATTCTGTCGTTGGCTTTGAAAATCTCGAGGTGCGGCTCTTTATCGCCATGCTCACGGTGCTCGCCAATGAGCACATCGATACAGCGCTCTTATCCGCGCTCTTATCGCCCTTCGGCGGGCTCAGCGATGCGGAGATCGCCGCCATTCGCCTTGCCATGCCGGAGGGCGCGATCGCCGAAGCGGCCAGAGCCTATGCCGCAGAGCAAGACGATCTCACCGCGCGCAAGCTCGCTGCGTTTTACGAGCACCTTGCAGACTGGCGCGCTGCGCTGCGCTATGCGCCGCTGGCTGAGGTGGCGCTGCAGATCGTTGAGGAGAGCGGCTACGGTGCATTTCTGTTGGGCATGGACGACGGTGCCGAGCGGCAGCAGAATGTGCTCGCATTTATCGATACCATCGCCGAATACGAGCGCGAGCATCGCTATGGCCTGCCGGGATTCCTGCATTATGTCGAAACGCTCAAATCCCGCAGCATGGATTCGTCGGCGCCGGGCATCGGGCTCAGCGAAAACGACCGCTGCGTGCGCATTATGAGCATCCATAAGAGCAAGGGGCTGGGCTTCAAGGTTGTTTTTCTGGCGGATATGGCGCGCCGCTTCAATCTTCGCGACAGCGCGCCGGCGCTGGTGGTGGACGACCAGCTTGGCGTGGCGATGAACGTCGTCGATCTCGAGCGCGCCACGACGCATCCGTCTTTTGAGAAAAAAATGCTGGCGGCGAAAAATCGCAGCGAAACTCTCTCGGAAGAAGTGCGCCTGCTCTATGTGGCCCTCACCCGCGCCATCGACCGGCTCTATCTCGTGGCCACGTTCAGCGAAAAAGCGCTGGAAAAATGGCAGGGCGAGCGCGGAAAAACGCGTGCCGAGACCGCCAGTTTCAGCAGCCAGAGCTGCTACCGCGACTGGCTGACCACCTGTCTCTGCGATCCGCGCCATCCGCTTTCGCTGGATGCGCCCACGCCGCTGTACAAATGGCGCTTCGTCGCTGCTGACGCTGAGGAAGCGCCGACGGACGACGGCGCGCAGAGCGATTTTCAGACGCTGCTCGATCGCGCCGACGATGCGCTGGTGGCGGAGATCGCCCGTGGCTTCAGCTGCGATTATGCTTACGCTGAAGCGACGACGCAACCGTTCAAGCGCACCGTTTCTCAGCTTACGAAAAGCAACTGCGTCATTCCCGATTACATCCAGGATTGGCCGGCTTACGGCGAAAGCGTGAGCGCGCCGCGCGCCGATGTGCCGGTGCCGGCGTTTGTGCAGGAGCACTTGTCGTTCACCGGCGCGGCGCTGGGCACACTCATGCACCAGGTCGTGCAGTGGCTGCCGCTGGAAGTGCAGAATCGGACGACCATCGCGCGCCGCCTCGATGCGCTGGAGGAACGCGCTTTTCTCACGCGCGAAGAGCGCGCCGCTGTCGATGTGGAGATGCTCGTGCGCTTTTACGCGAGTGATTTTGTGCAGCGCGTGATGGCGCGCGCGAAAACCATTGAGCACGAGGTGTCGTTTACGATGCGCATGGACGACATCATGGTTGACGGCCAGATCGACCTCTTCTTCGAGACAGACGAGGGCTACGAGATCGTCGATTTCAAGACCGACCGCGCCATGCATGCTGCGCGTTATCGCGAGCAGCTCGCGCTCTATGCGCAGGCGCTCAGCGCCGCCCGCGGCAAACCGGTGACGCATCGCTGGCTGTACTGGCTGCGCTTTGCAAAAGCAGAAGAGGTATGACGAAAAAACAGCCCTGCGGATCGTGTGATTCGCAGGGCTGTGTGCGTTTGGGATTATTCCTTTGCCGGCGCGTTTGTGAGAATGTAGACGGCGATGAGGATGATCGCCATGCCGATGATGTCGTAGAGGGTGAAATGGGTGCCGACCCAGACAAAGGAGAAAATGCTCGCGGCGATCGGCTCGATCGAGGCGACGATGCTCGCCTTCACCGGACCGATCTGGGCGACGCCGGCGAGAAATGCTGTGAACGCGAAAACCGTGCCGACGATGACGAGCCCGCCGAAGGTGAGCACGCTGTCGAGACAGATCGTTGGCTCGTAATCCAGAGGGCGCGTCAAAAGCGTGAGCACGATGCCGCCGATGAACATGCTGAGCCCCGTCACCGGCAAACTGCCCCAGCGCTGGATGATGCCGACGGGGATGATGTCGTGGGCAGCGAGAAAAACCGCCGAGGCCATGCCCCAGGCGAGGCCGGCGCGGGAGATCGCGAGGGTTGTGATGTCGCCGTGGGTGGCGATGAGAAAAACGCCGACGAGAATGCCGACGAGGGACGCCGATTCGCGCCAGGTCGGCAGACGCCGCGTTGTGAGACAGATGTAGAAGAGCACGAACGCCGGGCCGCTGTATTGCAGCACAGTCGCCGTGCCGCTGTTGGTGTGGGCGATGGCTGTGAGGTAGGTGTACTGCACCGCCATCATGCCGATGACAGCAAAAAAGAGCAGCGTCCAGCGGTCGCGCTTGTCGCGCAGAATGCCAAGAAGCGCTCGTCCCTGGCCGCTCGCCAGCGAGATGAGAATGAGCAGCAGCCCGGCAGTGAGCAGACGAATCGACGTGAGCCATTCGCCGTTGGTGCCGTAGGTTTTGAACAGATGCTCGCTGCAGGTGCCGGAAAATCCCCAGCCGATGGCGGCGACGATCGTCAGCAGAATGTACTTGAATTGCAAAATATCTCTCCTTTTTTATTCTTTGCTTATCAGCGTGACAATAACACAGGCGTCAGGAAATGTCAACCTGGCGCCTGATAGTCAGTAGATGGTATTAATGTAGAGAATAAATTCCTGCTTGTCTGCAAAATTGCTGTTCATCTCAAAGCGCGGCAGATGCGCGAGGTCGTAGCTGCCAGAGAGATTGAGACAGAAGTTGTTGAAGCTGTCGAAGCCGATCTGAAGCCCCACCGCCTGCATCGCCTGGCGTGTTGCGTCGTTCGAGTTGCCGTAAGGATAGGCCAGAGCCACAGGCATTTCGCCGGTTTCCGTGTAGAGCTTGAGGTTGTTGCGCAGAAGATCTTTCGTGATGCGCTCCCAGTATTCGTCCCAGTCCTCGCTCGGGCGCTGCTCTGTGAACGGATACGTCGTAGAGCCATCGACATTGAGCTGCGGCACATAGGAATAATACGTTTCGCTCTGGAGATTCACGAGACCGCTGGCCGTCATTTCCGCCAGCTCGTCCCAGGTGAGCAGCGGCTGGTCGTAGTTGTCGTGGTATTCGATGTAGTAGCCAATGACGTTGACCGTCGCTTTGATCCCGTATTTCTGCAGGATCGGGAAGGCCTGGGTGTAGATCTGTTCGTTGCAGTCGTCGAAGGTGATCATGACCGCGCGCGACGGCAGATTTTCGCCGCGGGCGATCGCGTCCAGCAGATCCTGCGGCGTGATAAAGGTGCAGCCGATATCGATCAGCGTCTGCATCTGCCATTCAAACTGCGCCAGCGTGATCCCCGGTGTGACAGGATTTCCTTCCGCGTCCGCATCGACAAAGGTACGATAGTTGAGGATTGGCAGATGCGTGCCGCCATCGTCGAAATAGCGCGCCAGCTGGATCGTGTTCTGGCGCTGGCGCAGCTGGCCGTTGACCAGATCCGCGTAGAATTTTCCCGGCGATTCGTGGAAATAAGCGTAAGGCAGCACAAGGGTAAAGACGACCGCGCCGATCAAGAGCCCGATGATAAAATTTCGCAGCGCTTTTAACATGGTTGTCCCTCCTTCGCCGATGGGGTATAATCAAAGATAACCGCTTATCTAATGATAGCAAATTTAGAGAAACAAGGAAAGTGGGGAGTGAAAAATGGCCATCCGATTTCGCGGTGCATTGAACGATTTTTCGCAGCTCGAGTACGGCTACTGCCCGCCAGAGGCCGTGCCCATCAAAGAAGGCGACAATCTGGAGAACGTCATCATGCAGGCCCTGCGCCAGGCGCTGCCGCTCTTTATCCTGACCGGCGCCCTCGCCGTTGTGCGCCTCGTCAAAGGGCTGAACTGGACAGGCGAGTTTTCCTTCGTATATATGCTCGTCGTGATGCTTCTCTGGAGCGTGCTCTATTTTGCACTCATCGTGCTGCACGAGCTCATCCACGCCGTCTTTTTTCCGCGGCGCGCCACCAAGGATGTCTGGCTTTACCAGCTGCAGGCAGCGATGGTCTACTGCAACACGCCCGTCACCAAGCGCCGCTTCATCGTCATGAGCCTGACACCCGCCGTCCTGCTCGGATTTATCCCCTATGCCGCCTGGCTCCTCTGGGCAAATGTGCCCAACGCCATCCTCTCCATCGCCTGGGGCACTATGGCCTGGAGCATGATATTCGGTGGCATCGGCGATTTCTACAACGTGCGCAACGTCCTCGAGCAAGTGCCAAAAGACGCCTACGTTTTCAACTACGGCATCCACACCTACTGGATCGAAGATCCACGGAAGAAGAAATGATGAAAAAGGAAAAGCGAGCCCGAATTGTCCTTTGCGACAAATATCGGGCTCGCTTTTTAATTGGATTTTTACAAAGTCATTAGTTCTTGGCAAAAAGGTGGATCATTCTTTGTTGGATGGTAGGTCGGAAATTGTGAAATAAAAGTTTGAGCTATGGGCGACAATTCTCCGTGATAAATGAAGCCGTTGATCGTTTGAAGAGGTTCCTTAACTTTGATGAAAACGAGATCATCGAAGGCGTTCCTTACCATGGATTGAGGATGTAGAAAAATGTCATTTAGAAATCCAATGCCAAGATGATTTTTTATGGATTTTGCCCAGAAATTGATTGAAGAAACCACAGAAGCTACTTGAACATGATCGCTATAGTTTTTTAAGCGATGCAACAGTGGAGAATTCTCTGCGGTACCAGTTGTATAAATAACGAGGGGGTGTTTAAGTACTTTATTGAGAGAGATGGTTTTGTTACGCGCAAAAGGGGAATCTTTCGGCACACAACAGACAAAGCGGCTGACGTTGATCGGACGAAAAGTAAAATCGCCTTCGGGAAGAAAATCACGGAGCAAATCATCTTTATCACAGGGCAGGATAACCAGCCCCAGTTGCTCGGAGGAGGTGTTATTCTGTAAGTTGGTACAGATATCGTGAGTGTTGCATTGAGTAACCGAAAGATGGATGTTGGGGTGACGTTGTTGGAATTCTTGGATTTGAGCCGGAATAAAAGACTCCAGAAAAGCTGGCGCTGAGTGCTTGTGTAGAAATATGTAGCGCTTCCGCTGCAAGATTGAGCGAATGAGAATGAGAAACCTCAATGAGGTAGATGAGTTGATCAATACGCATAAAGCCCCTCCTGATAGATGTTAATTCTGCTTAAAGAAAAAGTTGAAACGACATGCTGCGTATCAATTGTACTTATTCCATCCATAATTGTCAAGCGCTATACTATAATCATCAAAGGACCCAAGGCATTTTTAAAAATGCTTAAAGTTTTATGATATGGAAAGTAGGTATAAGTGTTATGAGAGCAATTGATTTTCGTTTGCGGCCACCGTACCGTAGCTATTTGAACAATTCTGTCATGTACGATTATGAAGCGCTGCAAAAATCTCACAAGATGCGTGACATTGGTGAAGTTTCTCCAGCGGCAATGGAAAAATCCATGGAGCTGTTGATTCAGGAAATGAATGACGCAGGAATTGTTTATGGCGTAGCGCCGGTACGTGTGCCGACTGATGGCGACAACGATGATGCCGTTCGCCTGATGGAAGAGTATCCAGGACGTTTTCTGGGAATTCCATGGATTGATCCGCTGCATACAGAAGAAGCTCTGCAGCAGATTGAAAAATATGTTGTCAACGGTCCTTGTAAGGGCATTATTGTCGAGCCGGCGATTAAAACGACACCTGAAAAATGGTTCGTTGATGATGAACGTGTTTTCCCAGTTTATGAGAAATGTCAGCAGGAAAAAATTCCTGTGCTCATGAGTTTTGGCGGACGTTTGGCTGATCCAATCTATTATGAACCACGATTGATGTATAACGTGGCTCAGGTTTTTCCTGACTTGATAATGGTCACCTGTCACGGTGGCTGGCCACGGGTGACAGAAATGTGTTATGTTGCAGCGGAGTGTGCGAACGTCTATATATCAGCCGATAGTTGGATGATGAGCTTTGCACCGGGTGCGGAAGCTTATGTGACAGCAGCAAATTATATCCTGCAGGATAAGATTGTCTTCGGTACATCCTATCCAGCCATGCGTCTGCCGCTGGCGGTGGAAGATTATGTGAAGCGTCTGCGTCCAGAGGTTGTGGATAAGATTATGTATTTAAATGGCGCGAAGATTTTTGGTTTAGAAGAATGATTTTTTATCAGGAGGAAATGACTATGAAAAAATTAGAAGGAAAAATTGCATTGATCACAGGCTCTGCTTCTGGTATGGGTGCTGCTCAGGCTATCGAAATGGCTAAAGAAGGTGCGCAAGTTTTTCTTACTGACAGAAATGAAACAGGGCTTGCTGAAACAGCAAAGAAAATTGAAGAATTTGGCGGGACTGTTGGGTACTATGCTTGTGATGTAACTGACACGCCTGAATTAGAAAATATGTATCAGGCAGCCATGGAAAAATATGGGAGAATTGATGTTCTCGTTAATACACATGGAATCTTTGATCAGAGAAAAGGTTCTCTGGAAGCGACGGAAGATGATTTCAAACGCTTTATGCAAGTGAACTTTATTTCGGTAGCCCTGCTCTGCAACATGGTGATGCCTCAGATGATTGAACGAGGTGGTGGTTCTATCATCACTGTAGCCTCGGTCAGTGGCATCCGTAATACTGCAATCGGTGGTCCGAAAGGTAGCGCTGGTGGCGGTGCTGCTTACACAGCATCGAAACATGCTGTTGTTGGGTACATGAAGAATTTAACTGGTCTCTATGCATGGCGAGGCATTCGCGCTAATACGATTTGCCCAGGGTCTGTTATCACACCGTTGATTCAGGACAGCATTGACAACGAGCCGGACGGTTACGAAAGACGCGCACGTGTTATTCCAGCCGGTCGACTTGGCACAGCGGAAGATGTTGCGAAGTTGACAGTATTCCTGGCAAGCGATGATGCGAAGTTTATCCATGGAGCAACCATTACCTGCGATGGCGGTCGTTCTGTAGTATGATCTAAATTGATCTAAAAATGCAAGGTGCAGGGGATTTGCTCATCCGATCCGCTGCACCTTTGCTAGTTTGAGGTCAGGAGTTGTTATAAAGAAAGAAGGGGCGAAAATGACAGAGGTAGTAAAAACCGATCGAAAAACCTGGTTAAAGTGGGGATTGGCGGTCGCTATTGCAATAGGCATTTTGCTGATTCCGACTTCAGAATATTTTACATCTGAGTTGAGACTTTTCTTATCCATCTCAGCATTCTTTATTGCTTTGGTTGCAATGGAACTGATAGATACGATTTTGTGTGGTATCTTATTGCCGACATTTTACTTGATCACTGGCGTTGCACCAGTGGACGTAGCTTTTTCTGGCTGGACAAATACAACAACCTTTTTGGTTATAGGTGCATTTGTCATGGCGTTTGGTATGGAAGATTGTGGGTTGTTGCAGCGTGTAGCGTATGCATTATTGTCAAAGGTTGGGACAACTTACAATAAAATGTTGTACGGTCTGTTGATTACCGGTATCATTCTTGGTTATTTAACGTTCGGAAATCATCAGGCGCTATTGTTGACATTTGCATTCGGGATTTGCATTGCACTTCATTATCAGGAAAGAAGTACAGAAGGCATGATCATCATGCTGACAGCTGCATTAGGCTGTCTGACATCTCGTACTGCATCGTACTTTCCTAATTTACATGCACCATTGGTTGCCGGTGCACAAGCGGTTATCCCTGATTTTACGATTCCTTGGATTCAACCGCTCATCATGGGCTGGCCGATCTATGTGTTCTGCTTCTTCTTGGTTTGGTTGATGACAAAGGTTTTTAAAACTAAGAACTTTAATTTTGCTGGCGGGAAGGTATATTTTGTTGAAGAACTGTCTAAGCTGGGAAAAATGACCGGCACTGAAAAGAAATGTGCACTGATTGTTGCAGTTGTCTTGGTTCTTTTACTGACAAAATCCATTCACGGCATTCCGGAAGCCTATATCTTTATGACGATGCCTTATCTTTTCTTTTTGCCAGGGATTAATATTGCCAGTAAAAAAACCATTAAACGCCTGCCTTTTGGTATTTTCTTCCTGATCACAGCTTGCTTCAGTATTGGGAGCGTTGGTGTATCTTTGAATGTTCAGGATCTGATCACGAATACCTGCACACCATTGCTGCAAGATGCCAATAGTATAGTTGTTATGTATTTTGCAATGTTTATCGGTGCTGCAGCCAATATGTTCTTGACACCAGCAGCAATCATGACTTGTCTGTCTGCGCCAGTTGCTCAGATTGCGTCGGATTTGTCGATGAATCCAATCGGTCCACTGACGGCGCTGTATTATTCGTCTGATCTGATTATTTTGCCTCATGAAGCTGTTAACTATCTGATGATGTATTCGTTTGGCATGCTGAGCATGGGCAAGTTTGCAAAAATGATGAGTATTAAGTTAGTGCTGTTTGTCGTCTTCTTTACGATTATTTTAGTTCCATATTGGTATTTGCTAGGCGTCCTATAAGGGGGATGTAATGATGGAGAAACAAAAGATCATTGATTTTCGCTGCCGCCCGCCGTTTGGTCGCTTTGCAACAGATTGGATGTTTAATCTGGATGATGCGCCTGGTCATCCCGGCTTGCGGACAAAGTTCCGCAAGCTGGAGGTTGAGATGCCGGCATCAATTGAACAACGTTCGATGGATTTATTTTTCAACGAGATGGAAGCGTTGGGCATTGAGCGTGCGGTTGTACCGGTGCGTAAGCTTTCAACGCTGAACAATGAAGATTTGCTGGAACTTTTGTCTGCTTATCCGGGAAGATTTGTTGGCTTTGCAGGTATTCAGCCGCTTAAAGATGGCATCGCGCAGAGTTTGCTAGATATTGAGCGCTATGTGGTAAATGATTCCTGCACAGGTGTATTTGTAGAACCTGGCTTGGATCCTGTGCCGTGGAATGTTGACGATGAGCAGTTCTTTCCAATCTATGAAAAATGTGAACGAGAAAAAATTCCGCTGTGTATGCTTTTCGGTGGTGTCTTTCACCGGTTAGATGCACCGGATTATAGCATTTATCTGCCGACGCGCATTGAACATATCGCCAGGACTTTTCCCAAACTGCGCATTGCCCTGACTCATGCGGCTTGGCCGTGGACGACGGCAGCTTGTGCGGTAGCGATTAATTACGAAAATGTTTATCTGTCACCAGATGGATTTATGATTCGGCATCCTGGCGCGCAGGATTATGTAGAAGCCGCCAACTATCGTTTGCAAGATAAGTTTATTTTTGGTTCGCTCTATCCGGGTTTGTCGATGAAGTATTCTGTGGAGGCGTACAAGAATTTATTGCGACCGGAAGTTTGGGAGCAAGTATTTTATAGCAACGCAAAGAGATTTTTAGAAGGATAAAGGAGAAAATTTAAATGAAAGTTTTAGCATTAAATGGGAGTTCCAACACAAAAGGTGTCACTTACGCTGCGATGAACATTGTAGGCGAAGAACTGAAAAAAGAAGGCATTGAGATGGAGATTGTGCATGTTGGTTCGCAGGGCGTGCGTGGCTGCACAAATTGCAAGCAGTGTCGAAAGAATCATCATTGCGTAATCAACGACAAGGTGAATGAGATCATCGATCGCATCGACGAATTTGACGGCATTCTGCTTGGCTGTCCAGCGCATTATATGGATGTGCCAGGTCCATTCAAAGCATTTTTGGATCGTTTGCTTTATGCCACCGAACATCTCGAAGGCCATACGCACAAAGTTTGTGCATCCATCGCTGTTTGTCGCCGCGCTGGTGCGATCAACACTTTCCAGCAGCTGAACAATTACCTTTATTGCAGCAATATGATTATTGTTGGCAGTCAGTATTGGAATGTTGGCTATGGTTGGACACCGGAGGAATTCCTTGCGCAGGATAAGGAAGGTGTGCAGACTATGGAAGTGCTCGGCCGCAATATGGCTTGGATGCTGAAAGTGATCGATGCTACAAAGGAAACGATCCCTCATCCAGTGATTACTGATAAACGTACGAGAACCAATTTCTGCAGAGAATTTTGATCTGAAAATGCAAATCCCCATGAAGAGTGTGGAAGAAACTCCAGACTCTTCATGGGGATTATTTTTATCTTACACCCACTCTCTGCAGCTTATGAGCAGGTCGATCTTTTGCCACTGCACGTCTTCGGTGATGGCGTTGCCTTCTTCGACGGAGGCGAAGCCGCATTGTGGGGAGAGGGCGATGTTGTCGCCGACGACGGATTTTGCTTCGGCGAAGCGGGCTTTGAGGTCGTCGACGTTTTCGAGCACAGGATTTTTTGTGGAGATGAGCCCGGCGACGAAGCGTTTGTCGTTGTCCTTCATGCCGGCCCATGGCGCGAAGGAGCCGGAGCGTTCGTCGTCGTATTCGACGAAATACATATCGTACGGGATCTGCATGATAATCGGCGCGACGGCATCGTAGAATCCGGCGAAGAGCGGTTTGCCCTTAAAATTGCCTTTGCAGAAATGGGTGGCGATGGTCATGTCGGCAGGATGATTTTCCAGCGCTTTTGTAGAAACGGTGCGGAACCACTCGAGCACTTGCGCCTGGGTGTAGCCGAGGGCATCAACTTTCTGCAGGAAATTCTCGTCAATGAGATAGGTCCAGGAGGTGTCGTCGATCTGCAGATAGCGGCAGCCGTGGTCGTAGAAATCCTGGATCGCATCCTGGTATGCTTTGCCGATGTCGTCGATCAGCGCATCGAGGTTGTCGCCGTAGTATGGTGTTTCCTTGTGGCCGAGCTGCAGCACATGGTCGATGAGGATCATGTTTGGACCGGAGATGCATTTTTTCGCCATGACGCCGTCGTATTTCTGCGCCAGTCCGTGGAGATAATCCCAGGCGTACATTTCCTTGTGGGATTTGTTTTTGTCGTAGAAAAATTTCCCTGTCACCTGGCCGTATTCAACTTCGTGTACACCGCCAGCCAAAGGTTTTGTCACGTAGATCGTCTCGAATCCATCAAATTCCTTCAGCCAGTCCAGATGCCACCATCTGCGGCGGAATTCGCCATCGGTGACAAATTGCAGGCCATGGGCCACTTCTTTTTCTACCAGCTCAGCGATCGCCTTGTCTTCGACCGCCGTCAGCTCTTCGCGGGAGATCGTGCCCGCTTTGAACGCTGCGCGCGCTTCTTTCACAGAATCCGGACGCAGGAACGAGCCAACGATATCAACTTTGAAATCAATCATTATAGGAGCCTCCTTCGTATTCATTGGTATTATTATACAGGATCCTGCATGAAAATGGTGTGGGATTATGGAGTCAAAGAAAGATTTGATCGTTCTTGTTTTGCGTCTTGCGCATCGTTATAATGAAAGAAAATGCAGTGAACCATCAGGAGGTGGGCAGATGAAAACGGTGGCGAAGATCGTGATCGGTGTATTGCTGGTGCTTTTTGCGGTTGTGGGTGCGCTGATCGTGGTGATGAATTTTCTGCCGGAGCAGGCGGGTGTTGTCTCCACGACGGCGGAGGTTGAAGCGGCGGATCCGCTGGCGGAGGAAGCGCCTGTTGTGGCGCTGGATGTCGGCGTGACGGAGACGGAGAATGACGTGCGCGTTTTCAATTTCACGCTGGAGGATTTCATTGCGAGCTACAACGGCTATTATTGGCAGGATGAGGGTGTGCGCTATCTGCTGGCGGCGGAGGACTGGCCGCAGGAAAATCTGGAGCAGACTGTGCAGTCGGCGGAGCCGGCGACGCGCTACTACTATCGCGCCGACGCAGAAAAATGGACGCTGCCACAGCTGCGTGTTACCGTGCCAGAGGGCAGCGACAAGGTCGAGGAGATCGCCGTTTGTTACGACGAGCACAGTTACAGCGAAGCGTCCTACGCGCTGTTTGAAAAAGATTGTTTCTACACGCTGAAAACATTTTTCCCAGAGCTTGACGACAGAGCGCTGACAGAGATCGTCGAGACTGTCAACCAATCCTCCTACGACCACACCTTTCTTTCCAGCCAGCAGTATCGCCCGGGCACCGCGCAACTGCCGCCGCTGCTTTATCATCGTGATGGCATCGCCGTCTTCGGCTATTTCGCCATCGGCGCGCCGGTGCATTTCTGCGTGATCCCTGTGGACGATGAATCGCTCGCGAATTACGCCGCCAGCGGCGTGGATGTGCGGGAGATTGAGTGAAAATATTTCGAGGCTTCGGCCTCGTTTTTTTATGCTCAGGTGAAGTTTCCTTCATATTCTTATTGACGGTGAAGCGGATATCTGGTAACATGAAGGTAGCTTCATATGAAGGACGCTTCATATTGTAAAGGAGTGCGCGCATGAAAACGAGAGTGAAAGAATTTCGCACGGCGCAGAAACTGACGCAGCAGCAGCTGGCGGATCTGGTGCATGTGTCGTCGCGAACGATCATTTCCATAGAGAAGGGGCAGTACAATCCGTCGCTGATGCTGGCCTACCGCATGGCGCAGGTGTTTGGCGTGAGTGTGGAGGAGCTGTGCTGTCTGGCTGAGAATATGGCAGAGGAGGATAAGCTCTATGAGGATTTATAATAAGAAAGGTTTTGCCTGGGGAATTTTCTGGCTGGTGCTTGGTGTGAGTGCGCTGGTGGCGGATCTCTGGATCAATCCGGACGATTTTCTGCCGAAAACGATCAAGGATGTGATCATTGATTTCATCATCCTCATCATGGGGCTGGTTGGATTTCTGCGTGCGTTTTCTGCGAAGGCGACGCGCGAGGATATTATTGAAGAAAACGACGAGCGCAATAAGTTGGTGAAACTCAAGAGTGAGGCTAAGACAGGCAACCTGATGTTCTGGGTTTACTGCATCGTTGCTGTTATCGGCGGTGTGGGCTTTACACTGACGGCCAACGAAGGCTGGGCATTTTTCTGTGTGACGGCGCTGTTGCTGATCACTGTTTGGTTCGTTTGTTCGATTGCGACGATTATTTACTATGAAAAGCATGTGTGAGGAGGGAGAACAATGAAACAACCACCACGACAGCGTTCGCGAAAGGACGAGCGAGAGCTGGCGATCGAAAAAGAAGCGCGCAGTTATGCGCTGGAGGGGATGATCGTCGCAACGCAGATTTTGACGTTGATTTGTGTGATCAAACATAATCCTGCCTGGAAGGCGGGGCTGGCGTTGCTTTTTATCGGTGGCGCGGCAGAATTTTGGAGCCTGTATAAGCAGTATGACGAAGAGGATTACAGGACGGCGTATAAAAAGGTTGGCATTTTCCTGGCATTGGTCGGCGCGATTTTGTATGGCTGGTTTGCAGTGACGGCGTGATGGAGAAAGGAGGCTGGACGATGACGGAATTAGAACGACCACGCTCGTACAAGGACGAGCGCGACGGAGATGATCGATCGTGAGACGAACGGCGCGGCGCTGGATGCGATCATCACAGGCGCGGAGGTGCTGGCGATTGTGTGCTGGCGGCGCAAAAATTCAGCGTGGAAGGGCGCGCTGGCATTGCTCTTTTTCGCGCTGGCCGGAAAATTCTGGCCGCTGGGCGAAGCGTACGAGGAAAAGGCGTATCGCAAGGCCGGAGTGATTTGTGGCAGCATTGGCGCTGCGCTCTTGGCGGCATGCGGACGCGCGATGAAACGCCGCGAGGAAAAATAATTAGTGATGGAAGCGACTTTCTGTGGAGAGCCGCTTTTTTATAGCACGCACATACTAAATATTATAAATTTTTAGAAAATAGGCGTAGGCAGGAGCGTGGAAACCTGATAAAATAGTTTCAGGATAAGCTAGAGAAATTGAGAGGAGAAATCACTATGGCTATGGAACGAACTTATATCATGCTGAAACCGGATTGTGTGCGTCGCGGGTTGATGGGCGAGGTGATCGCGCGCATTGAGCGCAAGGGTTTTGCGATCACGGAAGTGAAGATGATGCAGCTGGACGAGGCGATTTTGCGCGAGCATTATGCGCATCTCACGGAAAAGCCGTTCTTCCCTGAGCTGGTGGAATATATGACGTCTGGCCCGGTGCTGGGAATGATCGTCGAGGGCGACAATGTCGTGAAGGGGATGCGCATTCTCATGGGCGCGACGAAATATGAGGAAGCGGCTGCGGGCACGATCCGCGGCGATTTTGCGACGAGCACGACGGAAAATATCATTCATGGCTCAGATTCGCCGGAGAACGCGGAGATCGAGATTGCGCGCTTTTTTGGCTAAAAATGACGGTGCAAAAGCTCAGCGGAGGCTGGGCTTTTTTGGCAATAATCGAGCGAAATCATTGCTTGTTATTTAAAAACCGATTAAAATGTAGATGAGGAGTGATGAAAAATGATCATTACAGCTACGGAGTTTAAGACGAATTTTGGCAAATATCTGGACCAGCTGCAATCAGAAGATATTTATATTACACGTAATGGAAAGATGGTCGCGAAAGTGGTCAATCCTAACGTAAGTGCGGTGGATACGCTCAGTGGTTTACTGGCCGGAAAATTACCCGATGATTTCAATCGCAAACAACTTCGAGTGGAGCGCTTGGCGAGCTATGAAAGTAATGATTGATACAAATATCTTTTTGGATGTCTAACTTTCGAGAGAGCCGTTTTACGAGTCGTCAAAAAAAGTGTTGGTCCTTTGTGAAGATAAGAAAATACAGGGTTTTTTGTCGGCATCGAGCGTGACAGATCTTTTTTATCTGATTCGACGTGCAACACATAGCGTGGAGATTGCTTATCGCGGTTTAGGTGCAATCTTGGACATAGCAAAGGTTTTGACGGTAACTAATGGGGATGTTTTAACTGCGTTCTTGAGAAAAGCTGCTGATTTTGAGGACTGCTTGCTGGCCGTTTGTGCAAAAAGCAATCGATGCGATGCAATTGTGACGCGAAATAAGAAAGACTTTCAGTCTTTTGATATGACAGTTATTACTCCCGAGGAATTGTTGGGGAAGTTTGAAAAATGACTGTGCAAAAGCTCAGCGGAGGCTGGGCTTTTTTCATGGGAGGGAGAACGATGACGATCACGGAGATCACGACGGATAAAAAACGCTATCTCGATCTGCTGCTGTTGGCGGATGAGGAGGAGCGGATGATCGATGGCTATCTGGATCGCGGGCGGCTGTTTGTGCTCGATGATCCGGATCTCAAAACGGTCTGCGTCGTCACAGACGAAGGCGATGGTGTGGCGGAGATCAAAAATCTAGCGACGGCGCCGGCTGCGCAGCGACGGGGATATGGGCGCGCGATGGTGGACTATGTGAAAAATCTCTGCCGCGGCGAATTTCGGACGCTGCGCGTGGGCACGGGCGAGAGTCCGCTGACGCTGCCGTTTTATGAGGCCTGTGGTTTCAAACGGGCGTATGTGATCGCGGATTTTTTCACGGAGCACTACGAGCATCCGATCGTCGAAGCGGGGCAGCTGCTCAGAGATATGATCGTGCTGGAATTGTCGCTGGCGGATGAATCGGAATTTGGTGCAAAAGAATGAGATAATAGAATTTTATAAAATTTTTTAGCGGATTTAAGAAAAAATTAAAGTTTTTACAACGTTCATCCCGTATAATAAGCTCTGGATTGTAACTTCAGAGGAAGGGCTCTCAGAAAGGGATGCACTTTGTATGAAAAAAGGATTAATGATCATTCTCTTTACGGCGGCGATCTGCTGCTGTGTATTGGGAATTTATATGACGATGGACAGCCGTATCACAGAACCGGCGATCGACGAGGATGCGTCGCTTCTCATCAAGGACAAGGTGACGAAGGACGACGCTGCTGAAGAAGAACCGCAGGAAGCAGCGGCGCCTGAGCGCAAGAGCGCTGAGGAGATCGCGAAAAATCTGGAGCTGATCGTGACGGGCTCGATGCTGGATAATGGTTTCGATGAGTCACAGGTGGGCATTGTAGTGCACGATTATGTGACGGATGCGGTGTATGCGGTGAACGCGGACAGCTATTTTACTGCTGGCAGCACGTACAAGGTGCCGCTGGCGATGCTCTATTACGAAAAGCTCGCTGCTGGCGAGTTCACGCCGGCGCACGGGCTTTACTACGATGCGTCTTATTATGAAGAAGGCGGGCCGATCGGCGCGACGTATCTGCCGGGAGATTATATCTCTGTGGAAGAATTGTTGCACGCGGTGATCGTCGACAGCGACAACACGGCAGCGCATATCCTCTACGAAAATCTCGGCGGCTGGGTAGAATTCAAGCGCGACGTGGCGAAATACAGCAGCAAGGAGATCATTGAGGCGACAGACGACACATATTATTCCTACTGGAACGAATTCACGGCGTCGTATATGAACGATGTGCTCGATTATCTGTACGATCACCGGGAGAATTTTGAAACGCTCATCGCTGATCTGACGGAAGCGAAGCCGAACGATTATCTCAACGGCGTCATCGGCGGCACAAAAATGGCGCAGAAGTACGGCCAGTACGAAGAAGCGGAAAATGCGCTGGGATTTTCCACGAGCGGCCGCCCGTACAGCATTGTCGTCTACACGAGCCTGGGCTACGCCGGACGCGAGTGGATGGGCGAGCTCAACGCGCTGATCTGGGATTATTTTACGCAGGTTGAGCTGGAAGAGCAGCCGCAGGAGCAAACAGATGCAGAAGCATGACGACAGAGGTCGTGTCCTTGACGGGCACGGCCTCTGCATTTTATAATATGAGAATATGCGAAAGGAGGAGGACGATGGATCACATAAAAACGCACGGCGGCGTGCGGCGACGAGCGTTCAGGGCTGCGTTTCCCTGCACGATCCCGATCTTTGCGGGATTCTGGTTTCTGGGGCTGGCCTACGGCATCTATATGCATGTGTCTGGCTTCAGCTTTATCTATCCCTGTCTGATGGCGCTGACGATTTTCGGTGGATCGCTGGAATTTGTCGCGGTGTCGATGCTCTTGAGTCCGTTCGCGCCGCTGCAGACGTTTCTTGTGGCGCTGATGATCCAGGCGCGCCATCTGTTCTATGGCATCGCCATGCTCGATAAATTCAAAGGGCTCGGCTGGAAGCGCTGGTATCTGATCTTCGGCATGTGCGACGAGACGTTTTCGATCAACTATTCAGCGAAGATCCCGCCGGATGTGGATCGCGGTTGGTTTATGTTTTTTGTGACGCTACTCAACCAGTTTTACTGGGTGTCGGGCTCGACAATCGGCGGGCTCGCAGGCAATCTCATCAATTTTAACACTGAGGGCCTGGATTTTGTGCTCACGGCGATGTTCGTCGTCATTTTTCTCGAGCAGCTGCTGAAAGAGCGCAAGCATTACACGGCGATCATCGGTCTCGCTGCTTCCCTCGGCTGCCTGATCTTTTTCGGCGCGGACGGTTTCCTGATCCCGAGCATGTGCGTGATTTTGCTGTTGCTCGTGGGCTTTCGCAAACCTCTTGAAAAGGCAGGTGGCTGGTCATGACACTCGCCGAACAGATCCTCACGATCGCCATTTGCGCGCTGGCGACAATGGCGACGCGTTTTCTGCCGTTCCTCGTTTTTCGCGAAGGCCGGCCGACGCCGCCGCTGGTGATCTATCTCGGCAAGGCGCTGCCGTCGGCGATCTTTGCCATGCTCGTCGTCTACAGCCTGCGCAATGTGGACGTGCTCAGTCAGAGCCACGGCTTGCCGGAGCTTTTGGCCATCGTCGTTACTGTGGCGCTGCATCTCTGGAAACGACAGATGCTTGTTTCCATCGCTGGCGGCACCGTGTGCTACATGCTGCTCGTGCAGCTCGTTTTCTAAAATTGCTGCGTAAAGCGTTCGTCATATTGGCGGCGCTTTTTTAAGTGCGCGTTAAACGCATATCAATGACTGGTCAAATTTGCAAATCATTGCGACAATTCACCCGCGAATGCTTGTCGCGCTCCGCGAATTTTGCTACACTAGGTACGAACCGTTATTACTCCGGCAGAAATGGCTGGAAATCGTGACAAGAAAGGTGAAAACGAATGAAACATTACGGTAAGAAAGTTCTCTCAATGGTTCTCGCTGGTGCAATGCTCTGCAGTTCGGCGGCGCCGGTGTTTGCGGCGAACGAAAACACCGCAGCGGACGCCGATGACATCGTCGTGCTCTACACCAACGACATCCACTGCACCAACGACGAAGGTATGGCTTATGCCGCCATCGCCGGCTACAAAGCACAGATGGAAGACGCCATTGGCGCTGACAACGTGACACTTGTGGACAATGGCGACGCCATTCAGGGCGCTGTGCTCGGCACGCTTTCTGACGGCGAGTGGATCGTCGACATTATGAACGAGGTTGGCTACGATCTCGCGATCCCTGGCAACCACGAATTTGATTTCGGCATGGATCAGTTTCTGGACATCGCAAACAACCAGGCAGATTACCAGTATCTGAGCTGCAATTTTGTGGATAAAGACGGCACCGCCGTGCTCGATCCATACGCCATGGTGACTTATGGCGATACCGACATTGCCTACATCGGCATTTCCACGCCGGAAACTCTCTCAAAATCCACGCCGGCTTTCTTCCAGGATGAAAACGGCAATTATATCTATGGTTTCTGTCAGGGTGAAAATGGCCAGGAGCTTTACGATCGCGTGCAGGATACCGTTGACGCCGCGCGCGCTGATGGCGCAGATTATGTCGTCGCGCTGGCGCATCTCGGCGAAGATCTGCAGAGCCAGCCATGGATGAGCACGGACGTCATCGCCAACACCACCGGTATCGACGCAGTGCTCGACGGCCATTCTCACACAGTGGAGCCTGAAAAGATCGTCAAAAATGCTGACGGCGAAGACGTTGTTCTCAGCCAGACCGGCACCAAGGCAGAATCCATCGGCCAGCTCACGATAGATACTGCTACTGGTGAAATGAACACAGAGCTCGTTCCAGTCGCAAATATCGCCACCGACAGCCCAGCGTACACCGCTGCGCAGTCCTACATTCAGAGCATCCAGGATAAATACCATGCAGTCACCGAAGAAGTGGTCGCCCAAACCACCGTTGATCTCACCGTCAACGATCCAGCCACCGGTGAGCGCCGCGTGCGTTCTGCTGAAACGAATCTCGGAGATCTTTGCGCCGATGCGTATCGCGAAGTCATGGGCGCTGACATCGGTTTTGTCAACGGCGGCGGTGTGCGCGCTGACATCAAAGCCGGCGATGTGACCTACGGCGACATCATCGCTGTGCATCCGTTTGGAAACATGGCGTGTCTTGCAGAAGTCAGCGGCCAGCAGATTCTGGATGCGCTCGAGCTCGGTTCCATGTATGTCGGCACCGCTGAAAGCGGTGGCTTCCTGCAGGTTTCCGGTCTGAAATACACGATCAATACACAGCTCCCAAGCTCCGTCGTTCTCGATGACAACGGCTCCTTCGTCGAAGTGTCCGGCGCTCGCCGCGTCAGCGATGTGCTGGTAGAAAATCGTGAGACCGGCGCGTACGAGCCGATCGATCCAAATGCGACTTACACCCTCGCCGGCCACAATTATATGCTGAAGCAGGGCGGCGATGGATTTACCATGTTTGGTGAAGACAATATCAAGCTGCTCCTCGACGAAACCATGGTCGACAACGAAGTGCTCATCGATTATCTCACCGAAAATCTCGACGGCGTGATCGGCGAAGAATATGCGGATCCATACGGCCAGGGCCGCATCACCATCAACAACGAGCCTGTCGAAATCCCTGAAGAACCAGCTGGCGATCTGCCATTCATCGATGTGGATCCAGATGCCTGGTATTATGGCGCTGTGGAATACGCGTATGAAAATGGTCTCATGAACGGCGTCGCCGCTGATCAGTTTGCACCACAGACGACGCTCACCCGCGCCATGATGGCCGCTGTGCTCGCTAATCTCGAAAACGGCAGCGCCAATACGTCCGGCAGCTTCAGCGATGTCGCCGACGGCGCCTGGTACGCAGATGCTGTCAACTGGGCAGCGGAAAACGGCATCGTCAATGGCTACGAAGACGGCACCTTCCGTCCGGATGCGCCGCTCACCCGCGAACAGATGGCGGCCTTCCTCTATAATTACGCTGCCTACAAGGGCTACGACGTGAGCGCGACGAACGATCTCGCGCAGTTCAGCGACGCAGCTCAGGTCAGCAGCTGGGCAACCGACGTTGTAAAATGGGCCGTCGGTGCCGATCTGCTCCATGGCGTCGGTGACGACAAGCTCGCGCCAACTGGCACGGCGACGCGCGCAGAAGTGGCAGCGATCCTCGCAAATTTCTGTGAGAACGTTGCGGATCTCGGCGCTGACGAAGAAGTCGCCGCCTGACAAACGCGCAATATTTCCCCCGCACGAACGCGGGGGATTTTTTATCTTCTAAGATAAGAATTTGCTGTTTCCATTTCTAGATAAACTCCGCGCATCAACTTATTGACACATCAACAAGTTGCGAGTACAATAGCCTTGTTGAAAAATCAATAAGATGCAAAACGGGCGCCACCAAAAAATCCCAACCGGCTCCCGTTGCAAAGATATGGAGGAAATCATTATGGTATTTGAAGCAGTACAGGAACTTTTGGCAGATCGTCTGGAATGTGAACCATCTGAGATCACCATGGACAGCACTTTCCATGATCTCGGCATCGATTCCCTGGACACCGTCGACCTTTTGATGGAACTCGAAGACAAGCTCGACATCTCCATCGAACTCGATGAAAAAGTTGAGACTGTCGGCGATCTCGTAAACTTCGTCGAAAAACTTCAGAAGTAAGAAAAGAGGCGCGCTCATGATCAACACACCGATCACCGAAATGCTGGGCATCGAATATCCAGTGTTTCAGGGTGGCATGGCATGGGTCGCCGACGGCAAACTGGCAGCTGCAGTGTCGAACGGCGGTGGTCTTGGGATCATCGCCGCCGGCAATGCGCCAGTCGATGTCGTTCGCGAAGAGATCCATATCGCAAAATCCTTAACCGACAAACCATTCGGCGTCAACATCATGCTGATGAGCCCATCTGCCGATGAAGTGGCAGCGCTCGTCTGCGAAGAAAAAGTGGCTGTGGTCACGACTGGCGCCGGAAATCCTTCCAAATATATCGAAGCCTGGAAGCAGGCAGGCATCAAAGTCATTCCTGTCGTCGCTTCTGTGGCGCTGGCCAAACTCATGCAGCGTCTCGGTGCTGACGCAGTGATCGCTGAAGGTGGCGAAAGCGGCGGCCACGTTGGCGAGCTCAACACGATGGTGCTCGTGCCGCTGATTGCTGACGCTGTCACGATCCCTGTGCTGGCAGCTGGCGGCATCGCCGATGGCCGCGGATTCGCAGCGGCGTTCATGCTGGGCGCTTGCGGCGTGCAGATGGGAACGCGTTTCCTCTCTGCAGAAGAATGCGGCATCCATGACGAATATAAGAAAAAAATCCTCAAAGCCAACGACCGCAGCACCGCCGTCACCGGCAAACGTCTCGGTCATCCTGTGCGCAGCCTGCGCACCAATTTTACCCGTGAATACACGAAAGCCGAATACGGCGGCCTCAGCGACGAAGAACTGGAAGCCATGGGCGCCGGTGCGCTGCGCAAAGCTGTCAAAGAAGGCGACAGCGAGAACGGCTGCTTTATGGCTGGTGAATCCTGCGCGCTCGTGACAAAGATCCAGCCAGCCGCTGAGATCATCCGCGATGTGGTCACGGAAGGCGAAGCACTCTTGAAAGGAGCCATGCAGTGGGTAAAATAGCATTCGTTTTTGCCGGCCAGGGCGCACAGTACAGCGGCATGGGCAAAGATTTTTACGCGTCGAGCGCCGCTGCCAGAGCAGTGTTCGACGAAGCGGAAGCGCTCCGTCCAGGCACCCTCACGCAGTGCTTTGAAAGCGACGAAGCGGTGCTCAAGGAAACCAAAAATACCCAGCCTGACATGTTCGCAGTCGAGCTTGCGACCGCGGCGGCCCTCACAGCGAGCGGCATCCGCGCGGACATGACGGCTGGATTTTCATTAGGCGAGCTGGCGGCGCTGGCTTACGCCGGTGCAGGCAGCTTTGCAGAGATTTTCCAGCTGGTCACCAAGCGCGGCGCGCTCATGCAGCAGGCCGCCGAGGAACAGCCAACGGCCATGGTCGCTGCGCTGAAGCTTTCTGCTGAGGACGTGGAAAAGCTCTGCGCAGAGTTCGCGAACGTCTATCCCGTCAATTTCAACTGCCCAGGCCAGGTTTCCTGCTCCGGTCTCGCTGAGGAAATCAAAGCGTTCAGCGCTGCTGTCAAAGAAGCTGGCGGTCGCGCTGTGCCGCTCAAGGTGAAGGGCGGTTTTCATTCGCCATTTATGAAAGAGGCTGCAGCCGCTTTTGACAAAGAGCTTGCGGCCGTCGATTTCAAGGCGCTGGAGATTCCGGTCTACGCCAACTGCAATGGCCTGCCTTACAGCGAGGATGTGGTCACCACCTTGTCGCAGCAGATGGCCAATCCTGTGCGCTGGGAAACGAGCGTGCGCAATATGATCGCAGCCGGCTGTGATACGTTCATCGAGATCGGCCCTGGCGATACGCTCTCGGGCATGATCAAACGCATCGACGGAAACGTGCGCCGCTATACCTGCGGCAGCATCGAAGAAATGAACAAGATCTTAGAAGAGGTGAAGGCATGATTCAAGGAAAAACAGCCATTGTCACCGGCGGTTCCCGCGGCATCGGCGCAGCAACGGCGAAAAAACTCGCCAGCCTCGGCGCCAATATCGCCGTCATCTATGCCGGGAACGAAGCTGCAGCGAACGCTGTCTGTGAAGAATGCCGTGCGCATGGTGTGAAAGCGGAAGCTTTTCAGTGCGACGTCGCCGATTTTGCGCAGACCAAGGAAACCGTTGCCCTTATTAAGGAAGCTTTTGGCACAGTGGACATCCTCATCAACTGCGCCGGCATCACGCGTGACAAGCTCCTGGCGATGATGCGCGAGGACGATTTCGACGCAGTCATCGCGACCAATCTCAAGGGCACCTGGAACATGATCCGCCAGTGCTGCGGCATTTTCATCCGCAACAAGGGCGGCAGCATCGTCAATGTGTCGTCGGTCGTCGGCCTCACCGGCAACGCCGGTCAGAGCAATTACTCTGCGTCGAAAGCCGGCATCATCGGCCTCACAAAATCGACAGCCAAGGAGCTGGCGGCGAAAAATATCCGCTGCAATGCAGTGGCCCCTGGCTTTATCGCCACCGATATGACAAAAGATCTCGGCGGCGAAGACAGCCCATGGCTGAAAATGATCCCGCTGGCGCGCGCAGGCGAAGCAGAGGAAGTCGCCGAAGCGATCGTCTTCCTGGCAGACGCTGCGTATATCACCGGTGAGGTGCTGCGCGTCGACGGCGGCATGGCAATGTAAAAGGAGTGTTTGCATGAACGGACAATTACACAGAGTGGTTGTGACAGGGATCGGCGTTGTCTCCCCTGTCGGCAATACCCTCGAAGAAACCTGGAACAATCTCGTGAACGGCGTGTGTGGTATTGCGCCGATCACGCTTTTTGATACAACAGACTACAAAGCAAAAGTCGCCGGCGAAGTCAAAAATTTTGAGCCGCGCGATTACATGACGAAGCAGGAAATCCTGCGCAGCGACCGTTTCACCCAGCTCGCTGTCGCTGCTGCCGCACAGGCTGTGGAAGAAAGCGGCGTCATCGGCACCGTTGATCCTGCGCGCATCGGCGTTTATTTCGGCTCCGGCATCGGCGGCATCAATACGATGACCAAGGAACATGCCAAGCTTCTCAACAAGGGGCCAGCGCGTGTTTCTCCATACTGCGTGCCAATGATGATCGCCAACATGGCAGCTGGCGAGATCGCCATCCGTTACAACTGCCAGGGCGCCGCTATGCCGGCTGTCACAGCCTGCGCATCTGGCTCCAACGCCATCGGCGAAGCGCTGCGTCAGATCCGTCACGGCTACGCCGACGCTGTCATCACCGGCGGTTCGGATGCGGCTGTCAACGAACTCGGCGTGGCAGGATTTGTGAACATGCACGCGCTTTCCACGTCGGAAGATCCGAACGCTGCCTCCCTGCCATTCGACAAACGCCGCGCCGGTTTTGTCATCGGCGAAGGGGCGACGGCCCTCGTGCTCGAAGAATATGATCACGCTGTCGCTCGCGGTGCGAAAATCTATGGCGAGGTTTGCGGCTATGGCTCGACCTGCGACGCTTATCACATGACTTCCCCAGCGCCAGACGCAGCCGGCGGTGCCCGCGCGATGATCCAGGCGATGGAAGAAGCTGGCTACAGCGAAAGCGATCGCGTTTATGTCAACGCCCACGGCACCGGCACGCCGATGAATGATTCCGGCGAAACCACAGCGATCAAAACGGCCCTCGGCGAAGAAAAAGCGCATGAGATCCTCATCAGCTCGACAAAATCGATGACTGGCCATCTTCTCGGCGCAGCTGGCGCCATCGAAGCGGCTGTTTGCCTGAAGGTGCTCGAGACTGGCATTGTTCCTCCAACGATCAATCTCGAGGAGCCAGATCCAGCCTGCGATCTCAACTATGTGCCAAACAAAGCTGTAGAAGCAGAGATCGATCTCTGTCTTTCCAACTCTCTGGGCTTCGGTGGCCACAACGCCTGCCTGGCCTTTAGAAAGGTGTGAGCATGATGAACGAACAAACGATCCGCGAATACGCCGCGCTCATGAAGGAGCTCGGCCTCACCGCCATCGAAGTGGACGAGAGCCGCGACTATTTTCGCCTGGAGTGCGACAAGGGACCACAGGTGATCACCGCAGCGCCAGCGATGAACGCGCCGATGGTCCGGCCAGAATCAGCACCGGTGGCGACGAATGTGAGCTATAAAACCACCAGCTTTAAATCGCCGATGGTCGGCGTTTTCTACGCTGCGCCAACGGAAGATGCAGAACCGTTCGTCAAAGTTGGCGACCAGGTGAAGAAGGGTGACACCCTCTGCATCATCGAAGCGATGAAACTGATGAATGAAGTCGTCGCGGAAAACGACGGCGTCATCGAAGCAATCTGTGTGGAAAACGGGCAGCTTGTCGAATATGGTACCGAGCTTTTCCGCATCAAGGAGATGGATGTATGAACCAGGAAGAGATCAAAGAGATCCTGCCCCATCGCGACAACATGCTCTTAGTTGACGAGGTGGTGCAGGACGGCGAAGAAGCCATCGGCACCTATCATGTGCGCGGCGACGAATTTTTCCTGCAGGGACATTTCCCTGGCAATCCTGTGGTGCCGGGTGTGATCCTCTGCGAAATTCTCGCCCAGTCCGCCTGCATTCTCCTGCGCGGAGAGATGACCGACGGCAAGCTGCCGATGTACACCGGACTGGACAAGGTCAAGTTCAAAGCGCCGGTGCGTCCTGGCGATACGTTTACGACGAAATGTCACATCAAACGTCACATGGGACCATTTTATTTTGCAGAAGGCAGTGGATACGTTGGCGACACGCTGTGCGTGAAAGCCGAATTTTCCTTTGCCATCGTGGAGCAGTGAGGCTATGTTTACAAAAATTTTGATTGCCAATCGCGGCGAGATCGCTGTGCGCATCATCCGCGCCTGCAAGGATATGGGCATCGCCACTGTGGCTGTCTATTCTGAAGCAGACCGCGATGCGCTGCATGTGGCGCTGGCAGATGAAGCCATCTGCATCGGTCCGGCGGCGAGCACCGACAGCTATCTCAACGAAGCGCGTATTGTGAGCGCAGCGCTGGCGACTGGCGCTGTGGCGATCCATCCTGGCTACGGTTTTTTGTCAGAAAACGATCATTTTGCAGCGCTCTGTGAAGCCAACGATCTCGTTTTCATCGGCGCACCGGCGAAAACGATGCAGGCGCTTTCCGACAAATCGAAGATCAAGAGCATGATGCGCGACGTCGGACTGCCGATCATTCCTGGCACCGAAACGTTGGCGAATGTCGACGAAGCGATCCGCGAAGCGGAGAAGATCGGTTATCCGGTCATGCTCAAAGCGCGCTCCGGCGGCGGTGGTCGCGGCATTCGCATGGTCACTTCGCCAGAGGAGCTGGAGCAGGTTTTTGCGACAGCGGAAGCGGAGAGCCGCGCGGCTTTTGGCGACGGTGCGCTCTATCTGGAAAAATGTGTGTATCCGGCGCGCCACGTGGAATTTCAGATCCTCGCCGATGAATACGGCAACGTCGTCTGCCTCGGTGAGCGCGATTGTTCCGTGCAGCTGCGGCATCAGAAGCTCATCGAAGAAGCGCCGTCGCCAGCGGTTACTGCAGAGATGCGCGACGCCCTCATCGAAGACATCTGCGCAGCTGTCAAAGCCATCGGCTACGTCGGACTCGGCACGCTGGAATTTTTGCTCGACAAGGGCGGACATTTCTGGTTCATGGAAATGAATCTGCGTCTGCAGGTTGAGCACGGCGTCACTGAATTGCTTTACGGCGTCGATCTTGTGAAATGGCAGATCCGTGTCGCCTGCGGGATCCCGCTGGGATTCACGCAGGAGGATCTGGCGCTGCGTGGTGCCTGCATCGAATGTCGCATCAACGCGCGCTCCACTGGCAAAATCACGACGCTGCATGTGCCAGGCGGACCGTTTGTGCGTTTCGATACATTTCTGATCCAGGGCGGGACGATCTCGCCGTTTTACGATTCCCTGCTCGGCAAGCTCATCGTTTGGGCCAGCGATCGCGACGAAGCGGTGCGAAAAATGCGTGCAGCGCTCTGCGAGCTGGTCATCGAGGGCGTGGAAACGAACATCGAAGAACAGCTGGCGCTGATCGGCGAGCAGGATTTTGTGCTGGGCACCTACGATTTGAGATTTATGGAAGGACGGTGAGCTGAATGGCATTCCTGAATTTTCGCAGAAATCCTGACAACGCGCTCGAATCTGGTGGCCGTAAGGTCAGCCAGACGGCAGCTGAAAAAAATGAGATCACCTGTCCGAACTGCCACCGCGCTGTGGATGCGGCGAAGCTCGCTGCGACGCTTTCCTGCTGTCCACACTGCGGCCATCATTTCAGCGTTTCGGCGCGGGAGCGCATCAATATGATCTGCGACCGCAACAGTTTTGTCGAGCTTTTCGGCGACATCGTTTCGAAAGATCCGCTGCAGTTTCATGAGTACGGCCAGAAGCTCGCCAAAGCGCAGCAGGCTTCCGGCGAAAACGAGGCTGTCATTTGCGGCACGGCTTCCATCGGTGGTGCGAAATGCGCCTTCTTTGTGATGGAAGGAAAATTCATGATGGGCAGCATGGGCGCCGCTGTCGGCGAGCGCATCACGCGACTTTTTGAACATGCGATCGAAAAACGGCTGCCGGTTGTCGGCTATACCGTTTCCGGCGGTGCGCGCATGCAGGAAGGGATGTTTTCCCTCATGCAGATGGCGAAAGTCAGCGGTGCTGTCTATAAACACAGCCAGGCAGGTCTGCTTTATATGCCGGTCCTCACAGGTCCGACGACGGGCGGCGTCACAGCCAGCTTCGCCATGGAAGGCGATATCATTCTCGCTGAGCCTGGTGCGCACATCGGCTTTGCCGGTGCGCGTGTCATCGAGCAGACGACGCGCAAAAGCCTGCCGAAAGGTTTCCAGACGGCAGAATTTTTGCTGGAGCACGGATTCGTCGACGCCATCGTGCCGCGCGCTGAGCAGCGCGTGACGCTGTCGCGTCTGCTGAAGCTGCACGCAGAAAGGAGCGGCCAATGAGTACAGAAGCATTTGAGAGCGTCAAGATCGCCCGCGACAGCAAGCGTCCGACGGGGCTCGATTATATCAATGCAATGTTCAGCGAATTTTTCGAGCTGCACGGTGACCGCCGCTTCGGCGACGATGCAGCGATCGTTGGCGGCGTTGCCTATCTCGGGCGTCAGCCGGTGACCGTCATCGCCATCGAAAAAGGCCACACGATCAAAGAGCGCAACGCGCGCTTGTCTGGTGCGCCGCATCCGGAAGGCTACCGCAAAGCGCTCAGACTGATGCAGCAGGCAGAAAAATTCCAGCGCCCGATCATTTGTTTTGTCGACACGTCCGGTGCCTATTGCGGCATCGGCGCGGAAGCGCGCGGACAGGGGCAGGCCATCGCGGAAAATCTCGTCGAGATGATGGGATTTTCTGTGCCGATCATCTCCATCTTCATTGGCGAAGGCGGCAGCGGCGGCGCGCTCGCCCTTGGTGTTGCCAACCGCGTTTGGATGCTGGAGCATTCTGTGTATTCGGTGATCTCGCCAGAGGGCTGCGCGAGCATTCTCTGGAAAGACGCCAAAAAAGCCGACGAGGCTGCCGATAATCTGAAGCTGACAGCGCAGGACGCTTACCGTTTTGGTTTTATCGAAAAGATCATTTCTGAAAAAGACCTCGGATCGCGCATTTTCTACAAGGATCTGCAGAAAATGCTGATCGACGAATTAAAGATCCTGGCGCAGGAAGACGATCTCAGCGAAAGCCGCTACAGACGTTTCCGCGCTTTAGGGGCACTTTGAGCAGAGGAGCGACAATGAGTATTTACAAAAAATTCTTCAACGAGACTGTCGACGAAAACGGCAAGCTCCTTGATATCGAGATTCATTATCCTGACAATTTCAACTTCGGCTACGATGTCATCGACGCCATCGCAGCGGAAGATCCAGATAAACGCGCCCTCGTTTGGTGCAATACCGAAGGAGAGGAGCACATTTTTTCCTTCGGCGACATCAGTCGCCAGAGCAATCGCATCGCCAATGTGCTGCTGGCTGCTGGCGTGAAACGCGGTGACCGCGTGATGCTGGCGCTCAAGCGTCACTACGAATACTGGTTCACCGTCATCGCGCTGCATAAGATCGGCGCCGTGATGGTGCCGGTCACTCATATGCTGACGCCGGACGACATCGTCTATCGTCTGGAAGCGGCGGACATTCGCACCATCATCTGCACCACGCAGAACGACGTGCCTGCGCACGTGACAGAAGCGATCCAGCGCGTCGGCGGCGAATTCAAGCTCTGGACCCTCGCCGAAGGGACCAGCGGATTTGCCTGCCTGAACACCGCCATGGCCAACGCGCCGGAAACCCTCGAGCGCGTGGAGACACTGGCGACCGATCCGATCGCGATCTATTTCACCTCCGGCACCACCGATCAGCCAAAGGGCGTCATCCACGACTGCACCTATCCGCTGGCGCATTTCGTCACCGCCAAATACTGGCAGGGAACGCGCGACGGCGGGCTGCATTTCACCGTTTCTGAGACCGGCTGGGCAAAATCCTCCTGGGGCAAGCTCTACGGTCAGTGGCTCAACGAATGCGCCGTCATGGTCTACGATTTTGACAACTTTGAGCCAAAACAGATGGCCAACATCATCAAGAAATATGGCGTCACGTCCTTCTGTGCACCGCCGACCATCTATCGTTACATGACCCGCAAGACCAATCTCGATTTTCCAGCGCTGGAGCACGCCTCCACTGCTGGCGAATACATGAGCCCGGATATTTTTGAGAAATTCCGCGCTGCCACCGGCCTTGACGTGCGCGGCGGCTATGGACAGACAGAAACAGCGCTGCTCCTGGCCAATTACATCGGCGTGCCATCTCGCGACAGCTCCCTCGGCGTGCCATCGGCGCAGTATCACATCGAGCTGCGCGGCGAAGACGGACAGCCTGTTGCCGACGGCGAGATCGGCGAGATCGTCATCGTGCCGAAGGATGGCCAACATCCTGTCGGCGTGCTCAGCGGTTATCTCGACGACGAAGCGCGCTATGAAAACGCCTGGGCAGGCGGCGTTTTCCACACAGGCGACGCCATTTATCGCGACAGCGACGGCTACTACTGGTTCCACGGGCGTTTTGACGACATCATCAAGAGCGGTGGTTATCGCATCGGGCCTTACGAGATCGAGGAAGTGCTGATGAAACATCCAGCTGTGCTCGAATGCAGCGTCATCGGCGTGCCGGACAAACTGCGCGGCCAGGCCATCAAGGCCATCATCGTGCTCGCGCCTGGCTATGAACCATCGCGCGCCCTCGATCGTGAGATCCGCGATTTCTGCAACAGCCAGCTGGCTGAGTATAAATGGCTGCGTCTCATCGAATTTGTCGACGCCATGGATAAGACCATCAGCGGAAAGATCAAAAAGGCCGAGCAGCGCAGAGCGGAAGCTGCACGCGTCTGAGTGTTGAGAATAAGGAAAAAGGAAGTGCCGAATGCAACACCGCGTAACCGATTTTATGACATTGGTGGTCGCCGCTTACAAAAAACTTCAGCAGATCAAGAAAAAACAGACCGCGCTCTACGCGGCCTACGACATCAAAAGTCAGCACGTCATGGTGCTCTTTTTCCTCGGGCACCATTCTTCCGGACTGACTGTCACCGAGCTCGCTAGTTTTTGCTGCGAGGACAAATCTGCAACATCGCGCGCCGTTGAATATCTTGTCGAGCGCGGCTACGCCGTTCACGAGGAAGACATCGCCAGACGCCGCTGGCGTTCCAAGGTGAAGATCACCCCAGCTGGCATGCGTCTCTGCCGCATCATCGACCACGTGTCGATCGAAGCCTCCAACGTTGTCAAAGAAGGCATCTCTGACGAAGATCTGCAGGTTTTTTACCGCGTTTTCCATCAAATGGTCAAAAATATGGACAGATTTCTGTAACAAAAAAGTGTGACACCATCCTGCGTGGCGTCACACTTTTTGTTATTCTGTCGGAATTTCTTCGCCGTCAAGAATGGCAGCGAGCAGATCGTCGTCGTGGTAAACGAGCTTGAGGGAAAATGGTGGATGCTCCTCAGCGAGCAGGCGCAGAAAAATCCTGTCACCCTGCCAGAGATTGAGGGACGGGATCTCCTTTTTCGGCACCCAGCGCAGCACACCCTCGCGGCAATCTGTGGTGAGCGCGCCGGAAAAACCATCGGCGGTGAAAAGATGCATATATTCTGCGTCGTTGTCGTTGTAGCAGAAAGTGATGATGCCGCGATAGCGCCAGCGCGTGAGCGTGAGCCCCGTTTCTTCGCGCACCTCGCGCAGGAGACAGTCGTCCGGCGATTCGCCGGCTTCAAATTTTCCGCCAACACCGATCCACTTGCCCTTGTTGACATCGTGGTCTTTCTTGACGCGGTGCAGCATCAGCATCGCGTCGTCCTTTTCAATGTAGCATAATGTCGTCAATTTCATCTCAGATTCCTCCATTTATAATGGAAACAAAAAAAACCGCAAGCCCAATCGGACCTGCGGTCATCACGGAGAGAAGGGGATTCGAACCCCTGATACGGTTCCCCGTATACACGATTTCCAGTCGTGCTCCTTCAGCCAAACTCGGACATCTCTCCTCACTCAGCGAATATAATTTTAGCAAAGATGGGTGGTGCTTGTCAATGATAAATTGCATTTCTTTTCATTTTTCTTTGCAGAATTTTTACGCGTGCCCTTGTTGCTGCCAGGCTATTGACAGTCGAATTATCCGGCAATAAAATGAAAGAAATAATCTGATTTTATCTGTGAAAGGGCGGTGGCGCACATGCTGTATCTGATCATCGTCGTCGTATCGTTTGTTGGGGCGTTGATCCAGGGCGTGACAGGGTTTGGTTCGTCGCTGACGATCATGACGCTCCTGCCGTATTTTATGGCGCTGCCGCAGGCGGTGGCGATCAGCTGCGTGATCCCGCTGGCACAGATGGCGGCGTTGGTCTGGCTCTATCGTGCGTCGCTGAACTGGCGGCTCATTTTGATACCGTCGGCGTTTTATCTCGTCGGCTGCTGGCTGACGATCCGCAATGCTTTATCTTTTGATCCAACGGCGCTGAAATTTTCCTTCGGGATATTTCTCATCATCATGGGCATTTATTTTCTGCGCTTCAGCGAGAAGGCGCAGGTTAAAAACACGATTCCGGTGATGATCGCCTGCAGTTTTGTTTCAGGATTGATCAACGGGCTCTTCGGCATCGGCGGTCCGCTGATGGTGCTTTACTATATGGCAGCCTGCAAATCGATGAGCGAATACATTGCCTGTCTGCAGTGCTGCTTTTTCATCACAGATATTTACTGCCTGATCCTGCGCACGCAGGAAGGCATTTTCACCGCCGATCTCATCGGCCCATCGATCGTCGGGATCATCGTCATCCTCATTGGCCAGGCATTCGCCGCGCGCATCGTCAAAAAGATCAACAGCGAGGACATCATCCGTCGCTGCACGTACATCATGGTCTGTGTGTCCGGCGTGATCATGGGTCTGACCAATCTGCCGTTCTGACAAAAAGGAGCGAACACCATGAAATTTACCGACCTGCCGGGCATTGAGCCTTGCTTTTTCAAAAAAGGAGAGATCCTCATCGCGGATGGCGACCGCGTCGATCATGTGTATTATCTGCGCAAAGGTACCGTTTACCGCGAGATCGTCACCGATACAGGCATCGAGAGCATCCTGTCCTGCAAAGAAGGCGGCGGCCTCACCGATTCTCTCATCGGCATTCTCTTGCTCTATGGCACAGAAGCACCGTACATTTCCGGCAATAATTTTGTGGCTGGCACCGATTGCTATTGCCTGCGGATTCCAGTGGACACCATCAAGCGCTATCTTCACAAACGACCGGAGCTTTTAGAGGAGCTCGTGGGAACAGCTGTGCACGAGTGCGGTTATCTGATGACACTCTACCTCGGCAAGACCGAAGTGCCGGCGCCAGCTGCGCTGTGTCACTGGATGCTCGAGCGTCTGGAAGTGGATGAAGCGGGACGCAGCTATCTGCCAAGCTATCACCACGACGATATCGCCAAATTTCTCAACCTGCACAAGGTCACCGTCTCGCGCATTTTCAGCGCACTGCGGCGCGACGGCGTGCTGGAAAAAAATAAGCAGGGCTTTCTCGTGCGCGATATGAAAAGGCTGCGCGCGTACGCAGAAAATATAATCCACCTCAAATATTCGTAGTCCAGACTACAAGTGAAGAAATAAAATGAATCCTGTTAATTTTTTGATTTTGAGAAAAAAACCGTAAAAAAATTAACCCGGGTTATTGATTAGTGGCAAAGGAACGTATAAAATGGATTTATCAATTGATGGTAAGCGATTACCCAATCTCTAAGGAGGAAAATTTATGAGTTCAACCATCTATCCTACTGGTACTACGATTTATGATCCAGAAAAAGCCTGGAGTGGCTACACCCTGATGCCAATCGGCAAAGTCGGTGCCGTTCTGATCGACATGAACGGTAACGTTGTCAAGGTTTGGAAAGACTTCCAGGGCTTCCCTAACAAGCTCCTGAAGGGCGGCTATGTACTTGGTTCCCTCGGCGTTCGCGACAGCGCGTTCTCCTATCAGGACCAGACCGACCTGACTCAGCTCGACTGGGATGGTAACGTTGTTTGGAAATTTGACCACAAAGAATACATCGAAGATGAAGGCAAGCCAGCTATGTGGATGGCTCGTCAGCACCACGACTATCAGCGTGAAGGTAACCCAGTTGGTTACTACGTTCCTGGCATGGAATGCAAGACCGACAGCGGTAACACCCTGATCCTTTGCCATGAAACCATTCATGACCACAAGATCTCTGACAAGCAGCTCCTCGATGACGTATTCATCGAAGTTGACTGGGAAGGCAACATCGTTTGGGAATGGCACGTTCATGATCACTTCCGTGAACTCGGCTTCTCCCAGGCTGCAAAGAACGTTCTCTTCCGCAATCCTAACCAGCATTTCACCCAGAACGGTGAACTCGGTGACTGGATGCACATCAACTCCATGAGCTACCTTGGGCCTAACAAATGGTACGATGCAGGCGACGAACGCTTCAAACCAGACAACATCATCTGGGATGCACGTGAAGCCAACATCCTCGCCATCATCGACAAAGAAACCGGCAAGATCGTTTGGAAGCTCGGTCCAGACTTCACCGAAACCAAGGAAATGCGCCGCATCGGTCAGATCATTGGTCAGCATCATGTTCATATGATTCCAAAGGGTCTGCCAGGCGAAGGCAACATCCTCATTTTCGACAACGGTGGCTGGGCTGGTTATGGTGTGCCTGACCGCATGAGCGTTGATGGTACCAAGGTTGACATCCGTGACCACAGCCGTATCCTCGAAATCGACCCAACCACCCTCAAGGTTGTTTGGAGCTATGTCGGTGGCGATACCCACACCTATGGCATGGGTTCTTTCATCACCAACACCAGATTCTACAGCCAGCTGATCTCCGCTGCTCAGCGTCTGCCTAACGGCAACACCATGATCACCGAAGGCTGCTGCTCCAGAATCTTCGAAGTAACCCCAGAAAAAGAAGTTGTCTGGGAATACATCGCTCCATTCACCAAGGAAAGCCAGGGTCAGTTCGTATATCGTGCATATCGTTACCCATACGACTATGTACCACAGCTCGACACCCCAGAAGAAGTACCAGTTAAGGCGCTCGAAATTGAAACCTTCCGTGTACCTGGTGCTGCTCCTGGTATGCTCGACAACATCACCGAAGTTCCAGAAGCTATGGGCTACACCTCTGAAATGGCTGCCTGCGTTACCGACGACCAGGTCGACGATGCCGCAGAAGAAGTCGATCCAGATGATGAAGTTACCGGCGCTAGATTCTAATCTTAAATCACAGTACCAAAAGTCCACCTCTCGCGGGGTGGACTTTTTTTCGTATCATCATCTATTTTCTGTGAAAAAAACAGCCTGTTTTGCGAATCATTTTTGCAAAACAGGCTGTGATTTTTTATATATGCCGCACATCCATCTCCGAAATGATCTCCCAGGCGGTAACGCACCAGCCAGCTCGAGCCAGGCACCCCCGTGGCACATGCGCGGGTCTACTTAGTGCTGCTTCCTTCCGGACCTGACACGGTTCATAGGTGCACATTGCACAGGACCCAGCTGTCAACACCACTTAATGCGGCCAGACCCTAAAATCACACCCCTCGGATGAACGTCGATCCTGCTGTAGCGGATTGCAGGTTACAGGGCACCGCTAACTCCCCATCTAGTACGGCCTATCTATTATACAACGGGACGCTGTAAAAGACAAGTTGATAATTGGAAACAAAAAAAGCGCTCCGGAAAAAATCCGAAGCGCATAGCCCGTACGGGATTCGAACCCGTGAATACTAGCATGAGGGGCTAGGGAGTTAAACCACTTCTCAAACGGGCCACAGGCGTGTAGCGATTTTGCTACACGCATTATATTACAACTTTGTGCGCATGCTGTCAAGGGATGTTTGTCAGAATTCGCGGCGCAGGATGATGCGCAGGCTGACGCCGTAGGAAATACGCAGACAAACGATGAGAAATGCAGCGCCAATGCCGGCCAAAGCGACAGGGCTCATGGAAAGAAATGCCTGGATGAATGGCAGGGCGTCAGCGAAATTCACGACGAGCCCAGCGAGGAGCACGGCGACGAAGAAAAAGCCGATGGCGATAAAGCTTGCCAGGCGGGCGCGCTCGGCGCCAAATTTAAGCTGCAGCGGCAGCATGAAGCAGATGAAAAGGAGCATGACGCAGGTTGTGCCGACGGCGGTGGTGAGAATCTCATCGGTCGGCGCTTTGTAATCAGCGAAAACGCGGAAAAGCAGGCAGAGCGCGGTAGCGAAAAGGCTGAAGACGACGCCCATGAACACGACGAACAGGTATTTTTCGCGCACATAGGTGCGGCGATCGATCGGCAGCGAGAAAAGGAAAGCGAGGCCGTGGCTCTGATCGTCCATGGTGAGGCTCATCATGCCGGTGATCATGCCCATGAAGCCGAGATAGCCGATGACGAAGATGTAGTTGTCGTTTTGCGTGAGGGAGAGGACGATGCCGACGAAGACGATGAGGCAGAGAAAACTTTTCTGCGTGAGCATGTAGCGGATGTCCTGGATGAAGAGTGCTTTCATTGTTTGTCACCTCTGATCATAAGTGCGAAGACGTCGTCGATGCCGCTGTGCTCGATGGCGACGTTGGGATAGTTGTCGTGGTAGTACTGTTTCTGGTTGGTGAGGCAGGCGTAGCCGTAGTTTTCTTTTTTCACGCGCTGGATGTGTGTCTTGTCGAGGGCGACAAACTGCTCCGGCGTTGTTTTCAGCACGGCGTAATCAGACAGGAGCACGTCGGTGTCTTCGTGGAAGATGATGTGGCCGTCGTGGAGCATGTAAAGATCGTCGCAGAGATTTTCGAGATCGCTGGAAATGTGAGAGCTGATGAGGATGGCGCGCTCATCGTCTTCTTCCATGAAAGCGCGCAGCTCGTCGAGGAGATCGTCGCGCGCCAGCGGATCGAGCCCAGCGGTCGGCTCGTCCAGGATGAGCAGCTTGGCGTCGTGGCTGGTGGCGATGAGCACCTTGAGCTTGGCGAGCATACCGGTGGAAAACTGGTTGATCTTTTTTTTGAGCGGCAGATTCATCTCATTTGCCCGGCGCAGGAAATCATCCTTGTCAAAATGATCGAAGAGCGCGGCCAGGACAGGCACGATGTCTGTGATCGTGAGATGGCCGTTGAAGCAGGCGTCGGAGAGCACAACGCCGATGTGCTGACGGTCTGCGGCGGTGAGCGCATCGAGTGGTTTATCAAGAATGGTGCCGGAGCCGCCATCTGGACGGGTGAGACCCAAGAGGAGCTTGAAGGTGGTGCTCTTGCCGGCGCCGTTGCGCCCGATGAGCCCAGTCACATAACCAGGACGGACGCTGAGCGTGCAGTCGAGATGAAATCCGGCATAGGATTTTTGCAGGTGGTCAAGTGTGATCATAGTGATCCCTCCAAAATGATGTCAAACAGGGCGCGCATGTCCTCGTCGGAAATGCCGAGCCGCCGTCCTTTGAGAATGGCCTGCTCGAGCGCGGCTTCGACTTCTTTTTTCTGCTCCTCTAAAAGGAGTTCGCTGTTGGTCGCGGCCACGTAGGTGCCCTTGCCGTGGATGGTGTGGGTGAAGCCTTCGGCCTCGAGGGCATCGTAGGCTTTTTTGACGGTGAGCGCGCTGATCTTGAGCTCTTTGGACAGAGCGCGCACCGATGGCAGGGCGTCGTTTTCGACGAGGCTGCCGTCACGGATGAGTTTTTTCACTTGATCGACGATCTGTTCATAGATTGGTACCATGAGAGAGTGGTTGATGATGATGTTCATGGAATTCCTCCTCTCGTTGTAAACAGTATAGAACAGTTGTGAACTGTTGTCAAGTGTTATATGCTGTTTGTTTTTCGCGGCGCGAAAAAATCGCCGGCCCCTGCGAGATGTTTCGCGGAGACCGGCGGGGAAATGCTATTGGTCCAGCTTGATGCCGCTTTCTGTGAGTTCAAAAATCAGCGGTGCTGGCTGCATGGATTCAAATGGGCCGTTGATGGAGAAGATGCTGCTGGAATCTGCCGTTTCTGCTGGATATAAGAAACGCTTCTTTTGGTGCATGTAGGTCATCTGGCTGTAGCCCGCTTGGCGATACCCCTCAGGAAGGATTGCGCGCGGAGCGATCGTATAGGTGATGTAGCCACGCTGGCGCGTGCCCTGATTCGGGAAGATGAAGCTGGCGTATAGACTAGGAGAAGGCGCAACATTTCGGAAAAGATTGCTCGTCACGGTGCGCATCTCGATGGAATGATAGTCTGCGACGAAGGAATCGTCTCCGTCGTCGTAGAGGATGCGGCCGGTTGGGCCGTCCTCAAGGCGCCACAATTCTGCAGACGCTTCGTACGTTGGGAGAATGTTAAGAGCGGCGGTGCCGTAGAATTTCGGGGCGCTCAGCCAGGAAAAATGGTTGAAGAGGACGACGTGCGGCGTTTCCCCGGGAACGAGCACGATGACGTTTGTCAGGAGAAGATCTTCTGGGTCGTTGTCGATGGTACTATCGCGCAGCGTAGGGTCGATAACGGCCTGTTCGACGCCGCTGGGATTTTCGCTGTCAAGCGAGCGTGAAGTGACGACGACCTGCTCAGCGCCGCGGCAGCGGGCGAGATCGTCTGGCGTGAGATCGTCCAGAATATCTTCTGGAAAACCGAGGGCGGCCAGCTGCGATTTTGTTTCGCTGGTGGCGGCGGATGCTGTGCTGTCGACTGTTTGCCAGTCCATGTCGTAACTGGAGAAAAAAAGATGACCACAGGTGCAGCCAATGGCAAGGATGGCGAGAATGATCAATGTGAGTGTGCGATCTGAGAGCCTGAGTGGTGCGGGCTGGAGCACGTAGCCGGTGGCGTCCAGCGCTTTCGCCTGTCGGGCGATCATCCAGAGGATGATGATGAGGCTGAACAGCAAAAACAGCAGGGTGTACCCACCGAAAAACTGTCCACGCATTTGTAACAAGGCCATGGCACAAAAGAGCAGATTCCATGCGAGCAGTGCCAGCACGCCGATGGCTTTGGAGCGGATCCCACACGCTTTCTGCACGGTTCTGAGGCCGCGCCAGAAGCAGAGGAGGGAAACGACGGTCAGGAGCACTTGCAGGGCGAGCGCGATATAGAAAGTGTTTGCAGCGCTTTGCGGATCTTCGAATGGCAGATCAAAAATGGTGGTATCCAGAATCAGTTTGCCGAAGCGGAGAAAGGCCTGGAGCACAGCGAAGACGTAGCAGGCGCTGAACCAGCGGTTTTCATGCTGTAGCGCGCGGAAGCCGAGCAGCATGAGGATCTGACCGATGACCGGCAGAATCAGGTTCAGCCCCAGGCCGTTGATGGTGAAGGTGGAGAGAAAATAACCGATAAGGATGCGGTTCAACGCTTTTTTTCCGGGAACGGTCCGAGCGACGATGTCTTCCGGGGGCAGCTCTGGCAGGCTGCGCGAAAGCAGTGCGTCAAAATCCTGCTCATCCATGAACGATTTTTTCTGTTCACTCATAGTGCTCACCTCCTAACAGTTTTCTCAGGTTTTTCCGCAAGCGATAGAGCCGTCCTTCGACGGCGCGCTCTGTGATGCCCAATTCAGCGGCGATCTGAGCGGTGGGCTGAAGGTAGTAATATTTTCTGTAAAATAATTGACGATCGCGGCTTGAAAGCTGGCTCAGCGCTTTTTCGAGGGCACGCTGCTCTTCGTGCCGCAGGATGGTTTCTTCTGGCGTAGGCTCGGATGACGCGAGATTTTCAGAGACTTCTTCGTGGTTTGTGTGGCGCGTCAGTGCGCGCACATGATTGAGCGCGGTGTTTCTGGTGATGGCTGTGAGCCAGGCTTTCCAGCTGCCGCGTTTTGGATCAAACTGGTCGATCTTGTCCCAAACGCGCAAGGTCACTTCTGCGAGGCAATCTTCCTGATCTTGAGGATTTGGCAGGATCGGGGCAATGATGTAGCGCATGAGCGGCCCATAATGCAGCGTCAGGGCGGTTAGCCCGTCTTCGTTCTTCTGCTGGAGCAATAGAATGATGTCCTGCTCGTTCATGTCGTCGCCTCCTTTCGGCTTTTCTTCTATTAAATGATACCCGCGATAATGGGAAAACCCACGGAAATATCAGCGTGAAACGCAAAAAAATTGCTGGCGGAAAAAATGAACGGATATTCGGCGGTGTGGTCGAATATCCGTTGCGGTTCAGTTGTTGATGGGAGGATTATTCCTTGAGAAATCCCTGGCGCTGGAGAATGTCGAGGAGGCTTGGCGAAGCGTCAGGCACGGCGGCCATGCGCGCTGCCATTTGGGCGGTGAAGGTGTCGACGGGTTTTTTCGTGTCGCGGAGGTCGTAGTACTGATGCACGATGCTGTCGTAGTCGGCGAGGGCGTTCAGCGGATCATCGATCGGCTGGTAGCTGTTTTCCATGAAAACAAATTCGCGCGGCAGGCGAGGCTTGAGCGCTGGCTCCTGATCAGGCACGCCGACGGCGAGTCCGAGACAAGGGAAGGTGTATTCCGGCAGCTCGAGGAGATCGATGACGGCCTGCATGTCGTTGTTGATGCTGCCGAGGATGACACAGCCGAGCCCCATTGATTCAGCGGCGGTGACCATGTTCATGGTCATCAGCGTGGCGTCGTAGAAGGTTGGGAAGAAACGCTCGGCGCGGCCCATGCCGTCGGCAGGGATGTTCTGCGCTGCGGCGATGAGCGCGTTGCGGTTCATGTCGCAGACGATGACGAAGAGGTAGCCTGCTTCGGCGACGTAGGATTGTTTACAGATCTCAGCGAGTCGCTTTTGCTTGGCTTTGTCGGTGACGCCGATGATGCTGGCTGCCTGCAGGAAGGTGTAGGTCGGCGTTTGGCTGGCGGCGGAAAGGATCAGATCGAGCTGTTCGTCGGTGAGCGGTGTGTCTTTGAATTTGCGGATGCTGCGGTGGTTCAGTTGATGCTGTAAGGTTTCATTCATGGTGGTGACATCCTTTCATCGTTTTCTTATGGTATATGATAGCGCAACCCGGTGTTTGCGGGCAATAAAAAATCGCCGGAAGGAAAATCCTTCCGGCGAACGAGCTGATGACCGGACTTGAACCGGTGACCTGCTGATTACGAATCAGCTGCTCTACCAACTGAGCCACATCAGCTTAAGCCGACAATGGGACTCGAACCCGCAACCTGCTGATTACAAATCAGCTGCTCTACCAATTGAGCTATATCGGCAAATGCATCTTCTATATACTAGCATTGTCGGGGAAAAATTGCAAGCGCTATCTGTGATTTTTTTATATTCTTATAAAGAAGGTAAGAAGGGGTTCAATTTCTACTAAATAAGTGGTATTATCAGTATATATGTTGTTTGTTGCAGATATATTTTGTAGAATTAGCAAAAATATAAAATATACGTATACGCAGCCCTTGACGTGAGGCCAATAACCGTGGATAATATTGATAAGCAAATAGGAATATGTTATTCAGTTTTCTCATGTGTGATGGGGGGAACAAACACACATGAAGTCGTGGCCCTTTGGCAGGGCGATTTGCTGCACGAACAAATTTTATTTTAGGAAGGGAAGTTAGAAAATCGATGAAAGCGTCCGATGAAATCTTTGAAAAGAAACAGAACTTAGTGCATGAGATCCTCCGCACCAGAAGAGAAATGGGGATGACCCAGAAAAACATCGAAGCAGCATGCGGAGTCAAACAGCCTGTCATCGCGCGTATGGAACGAGGATTGACGGATCCGCAGCTGACCACGATCCTGAAGGTTCTGCGCCCGCTGGGCAAGACTCTGAAGATCGTAGATATTGAAGAAGACAGCGATAAATAACCAGTTACCAAAATGCGTCCGTTAAGGTCGCATTTTTTGTAAATGTTATTTTTGTTATAATATTAACTAAGTAAGAAAACAACGTTGTAAAGGAGGGCGCCCGATGGCGAAAGCGAAGACAAAATACGTTTGCCAGGAATGTGGCTATCAAACGCCAAAATGGATGGGGAGCTGTCCTGACTGTGGTGCCTGGAATACGCTCGTGGAAGAGGTGGTGGCGCAGCCGCAGGAGAAAAAGCCGGGGCGCGCGCATCTTTCGCCGCTTGCTGGCGGTAGCACACGGCCGGAGCTGCTCGCGAAAATCGACACGACGAGCGCTGCGCGCATCGACACTGGGATCCGCGAGCTCAATCGTGTGCTTGGCGGTGGGCTGGTGCCGGGTGAGCTGGTGCTCCTTTCAGGCGATCCAGGGATCGGCAAGTCGACGCTGACGATGCAGCTGATGGATGCGATCGCAGGCTCGGGCGGTGTGCTCTACGTGTCTGGCGAGGAATCGAAGGGCCAGATCCGTAATCGTGCGGAACGGCTGGGTGTCACTTCGGAGCGCATCCAGGTGATGACGGAGAACAATGTGGAGCTGCTGGATGCTGTCGTGCGCGGCGAAAATTGGGATCTTTTGATCATCGATTCGGTACAGACGATCTTCGATCCGGCGGTCCAGTCAGCGCCTGGGAGCGTTTCGCAGCTGCGCGCGGTGACGGCTGCCTGCATGGGCTGGGCGAAGGGCGTCGGCATTCCGACGGTGCTCATCGGCCATGTCACAAAGGATGGCAGTGTCGCTGGTCCGCGGGTGCTTGAGCATATGGTGGACGCGGTGCTGCTCTTTGAAGGGGACCGTCAGTCGCAGTATCGCGTGCTGCGCGGGCTCAAGAATCGCTTTGGTTCGATCAATGAGATCGGCGTGTTCGACATGACTGGCGAAGGGCTCGTCGAGGTTGGCGATGCGTCGCGGGTTTTTCTCTCGGAGCGCACGGCGACGGTCAGCGGCGCTGTGGTCACGGCGTTGCTCGAGGGATCGCGGCCGATCCTGGTGGAGATCCAGGCTCTGGCGACGAAGTCCTTCTACGGCCAGTCGCGCTGTATGACGACGGGGATGAAATACGATCGTGTCTCGATGCTCATTGCTGTGCTGGAAAAGCGCGCTGGGCTGCGGCTCGGCGATCAGGATGTCTATCTCAATGTGGTCGGCGGGCTGCGCGTGGACGATCCGGCCTGTGATCTGGCGGCGGCGATGGCGATCGCCTCGAGCTATCTGGACAAATGTGTGCCGCAGGATCTGCTGCTGTTGGGCGAAGTGGGGCTGACTGGCGAGCTGCGCCAGGTGGGGCAGCTGGAGCGGCGGCTGCGCGAGGCGGCGCAGATGGGTTTCCGCAGGGCGATCGTGCCGAAGCAGAAGAAGCGGCTGGAGATTCCGAATATGGAGATCATTGAAGAATCGCTCATTACAAGTGTTATCGATCATTTATGGAGGGAGTAGCATGCAGCTTATTTCAAGTGAAACCAATGCACTCATGGATGTGCTCAAAAAAACGGCTCCAGGCACGGCGCTGCGTGAAGGATTGGACAATGTGCTGCGTGCCAATACCGGCGGGCTCATTGTCATCGGTGATCCGGCGAAGATCAAGCCATTGACCAAGGGCGGCTTTGACATTGACACCGATTATTCGCCGGCCCATCTCTACGAGCTGGCGAAAATGGACGGCGCCATTCTCATTTCGCCGGATGTGAAGCGCATCATCAGCGCCAACACGCATCTCATGCCGGATCCGGATGTGCCATCCTCGGAAACGGGGATCCGCCATCGCACGGCGGAGCAGACGGCGCGCCAGACAGGGGCGCTCGTTATCTGTATTTCGCAGCGTCGGCGCGTGATCACGCTTTACAAGGGCACGTCGAAGTATGTGTTCAAGGATGTCAGCGTGCTGCTGAACACGGCGAATCAGGCGCTGGGCACGCTGGAGAAATACAAGGATGTGCTCGAGGAAGCGGTGCTGCGCTTGAGTGTGCAGGAATTTGACAATGTTGTCACGCTGCCGGATGTGCTCACGGTGGTCCAGCGCGCAGAGCTTTTCAAACGCGTCGAGCAGATGCTGCGACTGTATCTCACGGAGCTCGGCGACGAGAGCACGCTGATCCGCATGCAGGCGGAGGAGCTTTCGAGCAATGTCGAGGCGGAGGAACGGCTGACGATCCGCGACTACATGATCCGCGATCCGGAGAAAACAGACAAGGAACAGGTCGACGATTATCTCGAGCGGCTGGCGCGGTTTGACAGCGAGCAGCTCTGGGATCTGGATCTGATCGCGCGCTCGCTGGGCCTCAACGAATTCCACGACAAGGACAAGCGCGTTTTCCTGGAATGCCGCGGCTACCGTGTGCTGCACAAGATCCCGCGTCTGCCAAATTCGGTCATCGAAAATATGGTCGAGGCCTTTGGCGATTTCCAGTCGATCCTGCTGGCGTCGAACAACGAGCTCGACGACGTCGAAGGCATCGGGCCTGCGCGTGTCAACCAGATCACGCTGGGGCTCGAGCGCATTCGCAGCCAGATCATTACTGACAGCAATTGGGTACAATGATGAGTTAGGAGTGAGGAGTTAGGAATTAGGAGTTACTCTGCTGCACAGCGAACGTTCGTAACTGCGTCACAACTTCGTTCTCTCCGACACCGCAGCACCGATCGTTGCAACCGGCTGCAAAAATTAACTCCTCACTCTTCACTCCTAACTAAGAAACAACTCCTCACTGACTTGAAAGGAGGTGAGAACAGTGAGAAATTCCGAACGACTGATCATCAACGTGGTACGTTTGATGATGCTTTGCATCGGGTTGGCTTTGGGGTATATCGTCAGCTTTCCTGTCTATCGGCTGCTGCATTCGGCGTCGGTGGATTTTGTGGAGGATGTGTCCTATGGCTTTCCGATCGTTTGTGGCGTTTTGATGGTTGTATGTGGACTTATTGGATTTATTATTGGCAAACCATTGGGGGCGCTGATCGTGCGCGGAACGACGCTTTTGGAGCAGCGTCTCAAGCAGATGCCGCTGCCAGCGTTGGTCTCGAGCACGATCGGGCTCATCGTCGGGCTTTTGATCGCGGCGCTTTTGGCGAGCACGGTCAAGCAGCTGCCGGTCATCGGCAATTATATGCCGGTGATCCTGAGCGTGCTGCTCGGTTATCTCGGGATCTCTGTCGGCTACAGATGGCGCGAGACCATCGACAGCTTCCTCGGCGCGTTCAAGCGTCCGTCGAAGCGCAGCCGGCGCGAGGCCAAGGAGAACAAGAGCGACAAGTGCGACTCTGAGATGGAATCCCTGACCTTTAAGACCTGCGTGCATCCAAAGGTGCTTGACACGAGCGTGATCATCGACGGACGCATTGTGGAGATCTGCAAGGCCGGATTTTTGGACGGTCCGCTCATCATCACGAACTTTGTCCTCGATGAGCTGCGCCACATTGCCGACAGCAGCGATTCCCTCAAGCGTGTGCGCGGCCGCCGCGGGCTCGACATGTTGAACGAGCTGCGGGCGACGGATGTTGAGGTCATCAATATGAGCATCGACTACGAGGACATTCCTGAGGTCGACGCCAAGCTGGTGCAGCTGGCCAAGGACTGCAACGGTTTTGTGGTGACCAACGATTTTAATCTCAACAAGGTCGCGAGCTTCCAGAAGGTGAAAACCCTCAACGTCAACGAGCTTGCCGGCGCCATCAAAACGGTGGTGCTGCCAGGCGAGAGCATGCGTGTCGAGGTTGTCGCCCGCGGCAAGGAAAACGACCAGGGCGTCGGCTATCTGGACGACGGCACAATGGTTGTTGTCGAAAATGGCAAGCATGTCATCGGCAAAACCGTCGACACGGTGGTCACGTCTGTGATCCAGACGAACGCTGGCCGCATGATCTTTGTGCGTCTGGCGTAGGAGAAAACTATTTGCTGATCCGCAAACGAAATCGCATCGTTTGTGGATCGGTTTTTTTATAGGCGTGGCGGGCGCATTATGCTATAATGGAAAACAGTGAAATCCAAAGGAGGCGGACGCATGATCGGCGCAGTGGTTTTGGCCGGCGGCCAGGGAAAACGGATGCAGGCCGGCATCAACAAGCAGTATCTGGAAATCGAAGGGCGCAGCGTGCTCTCGCTGGCGATCGAAAGCATGGCAGCGGTTGCGGACGGGCTTATCGTCGTCTGTGCGCACGGCGAAGAGGCGCAGGCGCGCGCGGCGGTGTGCGAAAGCGGCGCCCTTGCAGAGCGGGTGCAGATCGTGGAAGGTGGCAAAGAGCGTCAGGATTCGGTGCGCAATGCCCTTCTGGCGATGCCGGAAAGCTGGCAGAAGGTGCTCATCCACGACGGCGCGCGGCCCTTTGTGCCGCAGGAAATGCTCAGGCGCATCCTGGATGCGACGGCGCCGGGCATCGGCGTGGTGCCGGGAACGCCTGTCACCGACACGATCAAGCGCGTGGATGCCGAGGGCTTTATTGTGGAGACGCCGCCGCGGGAAACTTTGCGCGCAGCGCAGACGCCGCAGTGTTTTATGGCGGCGGAGATCCGCGCGCTGCATCTGGAGATGGCCGAAAGCGGCCGCATTTTTACAGACGATGCCATGCTCTACGAGGCTGGCGGAAAACGCGTGCGCATGGTGGACGGCAGCAGCCTGAGCCGCAAGCTCACGGTGCCGGAGGACCTCTTTTGGGCGACAGAAATGAAACATGCATGGGAGGCTGAGAAGCGATGAGAGTTGGAATGGGATACGATGTACACAGACTGGTCGAAGAACGACGGCTGATGCTCGGTGGTGTGGAGATTCCTTATGAAAAAGGATTGCTCGGCCATTCAGACGCCGACGTGCTGCTGCACGCGATCATGGACGCGATGCTCGGCGCGGCGGCGCTGGGCGATATCGGCCGCCATTTTCCAGACACGGACCCGGCCTACAAGGGTGCCGATAGCATGGTGCTGCTGCAGGCTTGCCGCGAAAAGCTCCGCGCTGCCGGCTACAGGGTGCACAATCTCGACGCGCTGATCTGTGCCCAGGCGCCGAAGATGGCGCCGCATATCGAGACCATGCGCGCGAACATCGCGCGTGCGCTGCAGCTGGAGGTGGACGCTGTGAACGTGAAGGCAACGACCACGGAGCGGCTCGGCTTTGTCGGCGATGGCTCAGGCATCAGCGCCTACGCGGTGTGCCTCTTGGAGGCTTGCGATGCATAAGGCTGCAGAACTTTACGCCAAAAGCACCGACCATCCCGAGCAGCTGCCCGCGCTGACACTGGCCTTTGTTGGCGATGCGGTGTATGAGATCTACGTGCGCACGATGATGCTTGAAAAGAGCGTGAATGCCCACACGCTGAACAAAGCCTGTGTGCAGCTTGTCAACAACCGCACCCAGTCGGCCCTTTACGACGTGCTCGCGCCGGCGCTTGACGAGAAAGAGCTGGGCGTGCTCAATCGCGGGCGCAACGCCAAGGGCATCGTGCCGAAAAATGCCAAAGCGTGGGATTATCGCCGGGCCACTGCTGTGGAAGCGCTGGTCGGCTACTGGTACCTGATCGATGATGCGGCCCGTTTGAAGTGGGCGTTTGACACACTCTGGGCGATGACGGAAGGAGAAAATGATGAGCAGAGCCGATGAGATTTTTAAGCAGAACATTCGCCAGATCCTCGATACCGGCGTCTGGGACACGGATTTTGACGTGCGCCCGCGCTGGAGCGACGGCACGCCGGCGCACACTGTGAAATGTTTTGGGATCGTCAATCGCTACGATCTCAGCGAGGAATTTCCGATCCTCACCCTGCGCAAGACCAACCTGAAGAACGCCGTCGATGAGCTCCTCTGGATCTGGCAGAAAAAATCCAACCGCATCTGCGAGCTGCACAGCCATATCTGGGACCAGTGGGCGGGCGAGGACGGCACCATCGGCAAGGCCTACGGCTACCAGCTTGGGGTGAAGCACCAATATCGGGAAGGCTGGTTCGACCAGGTGGACCGCGTGCTCTACGATCTCACCCATCAGCCGAACAGCCGCCGCATTATGACAAATATCTACAACCACCACGATCTGCACGCGATGAATCTCTATCCCTGCGCCTACAGCATGACGTTCAACGTCAGCGGACGCCGCCTGAACGCGATCCTCAATCAGCGCAGCCAGGACATGCTCACCGCCAACAACTGGAACGTCGCCCAGTATGCAGTGCTCGTGCACATGATCGCCCAGGTCACAGGATTTGAAGCGGGCGAGCTTGTGCATGTCATCGCCGACGCGCATATCTACGACCGCCATCTGCCGATCGTTGAAGAGATCATCGCCCACGACGGCTATGATGCGCCAGCATTTTCGCTGAATCCAGCGGTGCGCGATTTCTACGATTTCACCGTCGACGATGTGCAGCTCGACGGCTACGATTATTGGCCGCTGGATGTGAAGATCTCGGTGGCGGAGTGATGTGTGAGTTAGGAGTGAGGAGTGCGGAGTGAGGAGTTGTTTTTTGTGGAACGCGCCAGTTTGTTGCTGCATTATAAGCATTTGCTAAGCGACAGCGCAGTTGCGGACTGGTGCACGGCACCAGTAACTCCTAATTCCTAACTCCGCACTCCTCACTGAATTGAATGGAGGACAATTATGGAATTTATCGTCGCAGTGGATGAAAACTGGGGCATTGGCAAGGACGGCGGCATGCTGGACCATCTGCCGAAGGATCTGGCTTTCTTCAAGAGAAAGACGACGGGCCATGTCATCGTCATGGGACGAAAAACATTGGAAAGCTTTCCTGGCGGCAAACCGCTGCCGGATCGGCTGAACATCGTGCTCACCCAGCAGGTGGAGTTTGACGCGCCAGAAGGCGTGGTGCAGGTCCACTCGCTGCCGGAGCTTGCGCGCACGCTGCGCGAGCTGGGGCGGGACGATGTGTATCTCGTCGGCGGTGCGTCGGTGTACGCCCGCCTCAAGGACGTTTGCAAGGGCGGCTATGTGACCCACATTCGCCATGCTTACGACGGTGCAGAGGTTTTCTTTCCAGATCTCAGCAGGGACGATCGCTGGGAGCTGGCGGAGACCATCGCCCACGCTGAGGACCAGGACAAGGCCCTCGATTTCTGCTACTATCGCAATCTTTCCCCACAACCATTGGAGGCCATGCTATGAGTGAGATATACGGACGCAATCCTGTGATCGAGGCGCTGAAAAGCGGCACCGAGATTAACCGCATTACCATCGCCAAGAGCGCCAGACCCCAGGCCACCCGCGAGATCTACCAGCTCGCGCGTGAGCGTCAGATCCCTGTGGCGCAGGTGGAGCGCAAAAAGCTCGACCAGCTTTTCCCGGGCAAAAACCACCAGGGCGTGTACGCCTCTGTGGCAGAGGCCGCCTACGTGGCGTGGGAGGAGATCCTCGAAGGCGCGCGCGCCAAAGGCGAAGCGCCGCTCGTGCTCGTGCTCGATGAGCTCGAAGATCCCCACAACCTCGGCGCCATATTGCGTAACGCCGACGCCTTTGGCGTGCACGGCGTGATCATTCCCAAGCGCCGCTCCGTCAGCCTCACCGGCACCGTCGCCAAAGCCGCCGCCGGTGCGCTGTCGTATGTGCCAGTGGCGCGCGTCGCCAACATCGCCCAAACCCTGAAAGCGCTGAAAAAAGAAGGACTCTGGGTCTGTGGCACCGCCATGGACGGCCAGACCATCTACCAGGCGCCCCTTTCCGGACCGCTCGCCATTGTCATCGGCAGCGAGGGTAATGGGATGCGCAAACTTGTCGCTGAACAGTGTGATTTTACCGTTTCTATTCCGATGAAAGGGCGGATCAATTCCCTCAATGCTTCTGTCGCCACCGGTATCGTGCTGTCGGAAGTGGTGCGTCGCCAGGAGGCAGGGCGATGAGGACATATCTCTTCGTCGATGGGTACAATATCATCGGCGCCTGGCCTGAGCTTGTGCAGCTGCGTGAAGAATCGCTGGAGGAAGCACGCAAGAAGGTCATCGACTATCTCAGCGAATATGCTGCCGCCAGCGGCTACGAAACGGTGCTCGTTTTTGACGGCTGGCGCGTCAAAGGCAATCGCGGCAGCGTTGTCGAAAATCCCTATATCGAGATCCTCTTCACCCCCGAAGGCGTCACCGCCGACATGGCCATCGAGCGGCTCGTCGCCGGGCTGCCCAAGCACCAGAAGATCTACGTCGCCACCAGTGACCGCCTCGAGCAGGAAACCGTCCTCGCCCAGGGCGGCCTGCGCATTTCTGCCATGGAGCTTCACAACATGGTCTTCACCCAGAAAGAAGCGCAGCGTGCGCGCATCGCGCGCCAGCCGCAGAGCGCCAATCCGCTGGACGCCCAACTCGATGAAGCCGTGCGCCGCAAGCTCCACGCCATGATCCATGGCCAGGATGAAGAAATTGAAAAAAACTCGGCAAAAAATCGAAAAAAGTAGCAAAAAAACGTTGACTTCACAGGATCACCATGGTATTATATATCTCGTCGGCTGGACGGAAACAAACAGCACCAGCTGACAAGCCTTTGGAGGGATACCCAAGTTGGCCAAAGGGGACGGACTGTAAATCCGTTAGCTGTGCTTTCACAGGTTCGAATCCTGTTCCCTCCATTACCCTTTCGGGTAGTAGCCAATGCCGCGGGGTGGAGCAGTTGGCAGCTCGTCGGGCTCATAACCCGAAGGTCGCAGGTTCAAGTCCTGTCCCCGCAATTTGCTGATATAGCTCAGTCGGTAGAGCGCCACCTTGGTAAGGTGGAGGTCTCCAGTTCAAATCTGGATATCAGCTTATGGCGATATAGCTCAGCTGGCTAGAGCATACGGTTCATACCCGTAGTGTCCGGGGTTCAAGTCCCTGTATCGCCATCCAAAAGCCTCTCGGTGTTGCCGGGAGGTTTTTTCTTTTTCTCGTTTTCTCGTTTTCTTATGCATCGCGCGTATGACACGACATGTATAACAGGCATTCGACAGCACCGCTTTCCTGCACTACAATAGAGACAACGAAAACAAGTCTCTGTACAGGCTTTTTATTAGTAGGAAAGGAAGACATATTTATGAACAGACCAACCATCATCTGCCATATGATGACCGCTGTGGATGGCCGTATCGATTGCGGCATGACCACCAAGCTTCGCGGCGTGGACCATTACTATACAACCCTGGATGCTTTGGATGCGCCAACGCGCGTCAGCGGCCGTGTTACCGCTCAGCTGGAAATGGCAGACAAAGATGTTCTTTTCACCGCTGACAGCGCTACGCCATACGGCCAGGAAGGCTACTCGAAGAAGGAAGACGCGCCAGCTTGGGAAGTCATCGTGGACACCAAGGGCACGCTCTGCTGGAACAACTGGGAACGCGAAAAACCGCTGCTCATCCTGATGAGTGAGAAGACCACCCGGGAATACCTCGCCTATCTTGACAGTCAGAATATCTCCTGGATCGTCTGCGGCAAGGAACGCATTGATCTTGTGCGTGCAGCAGAACTTCTCGCTGAACACTTTGGTGTGCAGCGTATGGCGGTTGTCGGTGGCGGAGCCATCAACGCCGGTTTCTTAGATGCCGGCTTGCTGGATGAGGTGAGTATTTTGCTTGCACCAGGTATTGATGGGCGCGGCGGCATGGCGGCAGCTTTCGACGGCCTGCCGCTGGAACGCGAGCCGTTCCAGCTCACCCTGACAGGCGTTCAGACCTACGACGATGGCGCTGTTTGGCTGCGTTACACAGTCAACCAATAACAATCAACCGATATGGCGGGAAATCCTTTGAGATTTTCCGCTTTTTCTTTTCAAATCAGAAAAAATGTGGTATCGTGAAAAGGACACATAAAATTTTCTGATTGAAAAAGGAAGAGAGGGACCTCATGCAACTCAATCAATTTCGGTTTCTCATCGCCGTCGACAAATACGGCTCGATCTCCAAAGCGGCGCAGGAGCTTTATATTTCTCAGTCGACGATCAGTCTCTCGCTGATCAATCTGGAAGAGGAGCTGGGGCATGTGCTCTTAAATCGCTCCAAGCGCGGTGTGACGTTGACGCCGGAAGGCAAGGAAGTGCTGAAGCGGGCGACGGTGATCCAGGATGCGATCGAGAGCCTGCGCGATATTTCTGCCGACGAGGAAACGATCATCGGCGATGTGCGTATTGGCGGCTCGAGCCATCTGGCGATGAATATCATCACCGATGCGATGCTGCAGCTCAAACGTCAGTATGAAGGTGTGCATGTTTTTGCACAGCGCGACGATATTAAGACGACGCTCAAGAAGGTGGCGCAGAACGAGCTGGATCTGGCGTTTGTGCATTACCACTCGCTGCAGGAAACGCTGGTGGAAAATGATCTGAAACGGCTGCAGCTGGAGTTTCACAAGATTTACAGTGATGCGCTTTCTGTTTGTGTGCGAGAGAATCATCCGCTGACCTGGCAGGAGCGTGTGACGTTTGCAGATGTGATGCGCTACGAGCGGGTAACGATGAATCCGACGAAGGATTTCCTCATGGCGCAGCATTTTGGCGCGAGGGAGCGGGATATGTCGATCGTTGTGCTGACGGACGTGCTGAATCTGCGCAAATATGCAACGCAGACAGACGCAGTGGTTTTTCTGCCGCGCGATGAATCGCTGCGCTCAAACCGTATGTTCCCGTATAAGCTGGTAGCACTGGAGGTGGAAGATTTTGGTTTTCCGATCACTGGCGGCTGGGTGCATCATGCGACGCATGAGATGAACGCAGCGGAGCGCTGTGTGGTGGAAGCGCTGGACAATATCTGCCAGCAGTACGTAGAAGCGATGGAAACAGAATGATGATCGCCAGACGGCGTGTGTTTTTTGGACACACGCCGCAGCTTGTCGAAAAAGTCTTGTTGCCTAGCAGCAGGACTTTTCTTGAGTTCTCAA